>Ga0209921_1000017_pt1 | contig 113536 bp, 111 predicted proteins | sample SalPonF2_C_D2_MG_FD_185730 | JGI IMG/M metagenome (GOLD analysis project Ga0209921, IMG submission 185730) | Salt pond soil microbial communities from South San Francisco under conditions of wetland restoration - Salt Pond MetaG SF2_C_D2_MG... ...
GGAGGAGAAGGAGTTGCCAGGCGAGCGCAGCGCCGCTGCGCACAGCGATCACACGCTGATCCACGCCCCCTGCTTCTCTTACGGCAACGACGTGTTTGTCCCGGTTCCTTCTCCCCTCCCCGAGGGGAGACGGACAGGTTGAGGGGTATCGATAGAGTGCGCAGCTTCGCTGCGCTCGGACTCTCTCCGGAAGTCCCCGTATGGGCCGCCGAGCACCGCAGGGCGACGGGGTCCCCGGCCCGAAGGGGCGAAGACAGGACGTCGAGCCTCGCCAGTCGGCACAAGGATGTGCCGTCTGGCGAGCCCCCGGCGCCCGAGGAGCGCAGGGGAGTCCGCGAAGGCGGACCGGCCCATCCGGGGTGCCCTTTCTTTCGCCTGTTTCTTTGGGCAAGCAAAGAAACAGGCCCGGGGTACGGGGCGGAGCGCCCGCGAGAAACACACCCGCGGCGGCGCGGCTCATTAACGACCACGAAACCGGACGTCTCAGCCCCCGCTGGGTCCCAACTTCTCCTTCAAGAGCCGATTCACCTCGGCCGGGTTCGCCTTCCCCTTGGTCGCCTTCATCACCTGACCGACAAAGAAACCAAAGAGCTTGTCCTTGCCCCCGCGGTACTGCTCGAGCTGCGTCGGGTTGGCCTCGATGACCTCGTCGATCACGCCGGCGATGGCATTCGGATCGGTGATCTGCTTGAGTCCGCGCTTCTCGATCACGGCATCGGCATCGCCCTCGCCGGCCCACATCGCCTCGAATACCTCCTTGGCGATCTTCCCGGAGATCGTGCCGTCGGTGATGCGCTTGAGCAGACCCGCAAGCACCGGCGCGTCGATCTTCGATGCGCTGATCCCGAGGCCGTCCTTGTTGAGCGCGGCAGCCAACTCGCCCATCACCCAGTTCGCGGCGAGCTTGGCTTCGCCGCCGAGCGCCTTGACCACGGCCTCGTAGTAGTCGGCCAGCTCGCGCTCGGCGGTGAGCACGCCGGCGTCGTAGGGCGAAAGCTCGAAGTCGCGTTCGAAACGCGCGCGCTTCTCGGCCGGCAGTTCCGGCAGCGCCGCGCGCGCCGCGTCGACGAAGGCCGCGTCGATGACGACCGGCAACAGGTCCGGGTCGGGGAAGTAGCGGTAGTCGTTCGCCTCCTCCTTGGCCCGCATCGGCTTCGTCTCGTGCTTGTCCGGGTTGTACAGGCGCGTTTCCTGCACCACCTCGCCGCCGGACTCCAGCACGTCGATCTGGCGCTCGATCTCGAAGTCGATCGCGCGCTCGACGTAGCGGAAGGAGTTGAGGTTCTTGAGCTCGGTGCGGGTGCCGAACTTCTCCGTGCCGCGGCGGCGGACGGAAACGTTCGCGTCGCAACGGAGCGACCCCTCCTGCATGTTGCCGTCGCAGATGCCGAGGTAGCGCACGAGGCTGTGGATCGCACGCATGTACGCCGCGGCTTCCCTGGACGAGCGTATCTCCGGTTCGGACACGATCTCCAGCAGCGGCACGCCGGCACGATTGAGGTCCACGCCCGTGGAGTCGTCGAAGGCCTCGTGCAGCGACTTGCCCGCGTCTTCCTCGAGGTGCGCACGGGTGAGGCCCACGACCTTTTCGCTGCCGTCCTCGAGCTGCACGGCGAGCTTGCCGCCCTTCACGATCGGCAGCTCGTACTGGCTGATCTGGTAGCCCTTGGGGAGATCCGGGTAGAAGTAGTTCTTGCGCGCGAACACGGAGCGCTCCGCGACCTCGGCGCCAATCGCCAGCCCGAAGACCGCGGCCATGCGCACCGCCTCGCGGTTGAGCACGGGCAGCACGCCCGGGTAGCCGAGGTCCACCAGGCAGGCGTTCGAGTTGGGCTCGTCGCCGAAGCGCGTCGACGCGCCCGAGAAGATCTTGCTCTTCGTCAGGAGCTGGGCGTGGATTTCCAGCCCGATGACCGGTTCCCAATCACTCATTCTTCCCATCCTTCGGGGACACGGCGGTGCCAGTCGGTCGCCTGCTGGTACTGGTGGGCCAGCGAGAGGATGCCCGCCTCGTCGAAGGCGCGGCCGATGACCTGCATGCCGACAGGCAGCTTGCCGTCGAAGCCCATCGGCACCGACACGGCGGGCAGGCCCGCGAGGTTCACGCCGATGGTGAAGATGTCGTTGAGGTACATCGACACCGGGTCCGCCGTCTTCTCGCCGATGCGGAAGGCAGCCGTCGGCGTGGTCGGCCCGACGAGGAAGTCGTATTGCTCGAAGGCGCGGCGGAAGTCGTCGGCGATGAGCTGGCGCACCTGCTGGGCGCGCAGGTAATAAGCGTCGTAGTAGCCGTGCGAGAGCACGAAGGTGCCGATCAGGATGCGGCGCTTGACCTCGGCCCCGAAGCCCTCGCCGCGCGAGCGCTCGTAGAGGTCGGTCAGGTCTTTCGGGTCCGCGGCCCGGTGCCCGAAACGCACGCCATCGTAGCGCGCGAGGTTCGAACTCGCCTCCGCCGGCGCCACCACGTAATAGGTCGGCACGGAGAGCTTCAGGTTGGGAAGCGTCGTCTCCTCGACCTCGCAGCCGAGACCGGCCAGTTCGTCGGCGGCCTTGCGGAACGTCTCACGCACGCCCGGCTCGACGCCCTCGTCCAGGAACTCCTTCGGGATGCCGACCCGCTTGCCGCGCACGGACTCGCCGAGCAGCGCCGGGTAATCCGGCACCGGCTGTTCGGCGGACGTGGAATCGCGCGGATCGAAGCCGGCGATCGCGGCAAGCACATACGCGGCGTCCTCGGCGCTCACCGTGAGTGTCCCCGCCTGGTCCAGGCTGGAGGCGAACGCGACGATGCCGTACCGGGACACGCGCCCGTAGGTCGGCTTGAGGCCGGTAATGCCGGCGAGCGCCGCCGGCTGGCGGATCGAGCCCCCGGTGTCCGTGCCCGTCGCGTACGGCACGAGCCGGGCCGCCACGGCGGCAGCCGAGCCGCCGGAGGACCCCCCGGGCACCCGCTCGGGGTCCCACGGGTTCTTCACCGGCCCGAAGTAGCTGGTCTCGTTGGACGAGCCCATGGCGAACTCGTCCATGTTGGTCTTGCCCACCATCACGGCGCCGGCCTCCCGCAGGCGCGCGACGACGGTGGCGTCGTAGGGGGAGACGAATTTCTCCAGCATCCGCGAGCCGGCCGTGGTGGTCACCCCCTGCGTGCAGAAGAGGTCCTTCTGGGCCATCGGGATGCCGGCGAGCGGCCCCGACTCGCCGCCGGCGCGGCGCTCGTCCGCGGCCCGTGCGGCGCCCCGCGCCGCCTCGCCGGCCACGGTGACGAAGCTGTTGAGCTCGCCGTCCCGGGCCTCGATCCGCTTCAGCGCCGCTTCGGTGAGGCTCGCGCTGTCCGTCTCGCCGGCCGCGAGCGCGGCGGCCAGCTCCTTCAGGCTTTTTCCTTGCATGCTCGTGCTCACCCGCCGAGGACCTTCGGCACCACGTAGACGCCGTCCTGCACCCGGGGCGCATTCTCCTGGTAGCTGTCGCGCTCCGGCGACTCGGTGACCTCGTCGGGGCGCATGCGCTGGGTCAGCTCCAGCGGATGCGCCATGGGAGCAACGCCCGCCACGTCCGCCTCGCGGAGCTGATCGACCATGGCGAGTATGTGCTCGAGCTCGGAGCCGAGCGAACTCGCCGTCTTTTCGTCTACGCCGATCCGGGCCAGGTGGGCCAGACGGCTTACGGCTGAGGAATCGAATGCCACGGCGTCCAGTGCCTGCGGAAAGCGCTTTATCGTAGCAAAACGGCCCGGTGTTCCCTTGTGCGGACCGGCGCGGATTGCTACATTAGCGCGCTTCCGTACCTCAACCGCTGCGCGGCGGGCAAAAACGCATGCTCCGCAACTTTCTGGGCGCCTTTTCCAGCGACCTGTCCATCGACCTCGGCACCGCCAATACCCTGGTATACGTGCGGGGGCGGGGCATCGTTCTCAACGAACCCTCCGTCGTGGCCGTTCGCTACGACCCGCGGCGCGGCAGCCGCGTCCCCGAGGCGATCGGCGCCGAGGCCAAGGCCATGCTCGGCCGCACGCCGGGGAACATCAGCGCGGAGCGCCCGCTGAAGGACGGCGTCATCGCCGACTTCACGCTCACCGAGCAGATGCTCAAGCACTTCATCCGCCGCGCCCACGGGACGCGCTACTTCCGTCCCAGCCCGCGGGTGCTGGTGTGCGTGCCGCATGGCTCGACGCAGGTGGAGCGCAAGGCGATTCGCGATTCCGCCGAGGGCGCCGGGGCACGCAAGGTCTACCTGATCGACGAGCCGATGGCGGCCGCCATCGGTGCGGGACTGCCCGTCGCGGAACCGCGCGGCTCGATGATCCTCGACGTGGGCGGCGGCACCTCCGAGGTCGCCGTGATCTCGCTCAACGGCATCGTCTACGCGGCGTCGGTGCGCATCGGCGGCGACCGTTTCGACGAGGCGATCATGAACTACGTCCGCCGCAACTACTCGATCCTGATCGGCGAGTCCACGGCGGAACGCATCAAGATCGCCATCGGCTCGGCGTTCCCGGGACGCGAGGTTCTCGAGATGGAGGTCAAGGGCCGCAATCTCGCCGAGGGCGTGCCGCGGAGCTTCGTGCTGAACTCCAACGAGATCCTCGAGGCCCTCCAGGAACCCCTGTCGGGCATCATCGGCGCCGTCAAGCAGGCGCTGGAGCAGACCCCGCCGGAGCTGGCCGGCGACGTGGCCGAACGCGGGATGGTGCTCTCGGGCGGGGGCGCGCTGCTGCGCGACCTCGACCGCCTGATCGCCGAGGAGACCGGCATTCCGGTCATCATCGCCGAGGATCCGCTGACGTGCGTAGCACGCGGTGGCGGCCGCGCGCTGGAGCTGATCGACGAGCACGGCCCGGACCTGCTCGCGCTGGAGTAGCACCTCCGCCGGGGCCGGCGCCGCGCGGGAGAATCGGCCGCGTCAGCTACCATTCGGTATCGACATGCGATTTCCGGCCCACCGTGGCAAGTATCGACCCGCCAAGCGAACGAATCACCGCGACCGCCGACCGGCCGGCAACCCGGGCACGGGCTGACGCGTGAGGTTCGCGCGCGACCACCGCTTTTTCCATCCGGAACGCGGCCCCGTGCTGCGCACCCTGGTGCTCGTTACCGCGGCCGTGGCGCTGATGGTCGTGGACCATCACTACCAGGCCGTGGCAAACGCCCGCAGCGTACTGATGGCGGTGGTCTACCCCGTGGAGTGGCTCGTGAACGCCCCCACGGCGGCCGGCCACGCGCTCTCCACCGATCTCTCCTCGCGGCGCCACCTGCTCCACGAGAACAAGCGCCTCAAGCGCGACCTCCTGATGGCGCAGACGGAACTGGAGCGCTTGAACAGCCTCAAGCAGGAAAACACGCGGCTGCGCCACCTTCTCAATGCGGTGGCGGAAATGCCGGGCCGGGTCGTGGCCGCCGGCATCCTGGCCGTGGACCTGCATCCGTTCCAGAACCTGGTCACGCTGAACGCCGGACACAACCTGGGCGTGCACGACGGGCAGCCGCTGCTCGACGCCGAGGGGGTAGTCGGCCAGATCGTGCACACCGGGCCGATGTCCGCAAAGGCCATGCTGATCACCGACCCCGCCAGCGCCGTGCCGGTGGAAATCCAGCGCACCGGGCTCGCCACGCTCGCCGTGGGAACCGGCAGCCTCAATGAACTGTCCCTGCCTTATCTCCCCAACAACGCCGACGTGAAACCCGGAGACCGACTGATCACCTCGGGACTCGGCGGCCGCTACCCCCGGGGCTACCCCGTGGCCGTGGTCACGGACGTCGCGCCGCAGCCGGGCGACCCCTTCGCCCGGGTGAGCGCCCGCCCGCTCGCACGCCTCGGCCGCGAGCACCAGGTGCTGCTGTATTTCACCGGCAAGGGCGGGGCCAAACCATGAAGGGGCGCTGGCTGCGGGGTCCGGTCGCGGTGGCGCTCACCGTGTTCGCGGCCCTGGTCCTGACCGTCGTGCCGATGCCGGGATGGGGCGAGGTCGTGCGCCCGCTGTGGGCGGCACTGGTGGTCTTCTACTGGGTCATCGCGCTCCCGGAGCGCTTCAGCGTCGGCCTCGCCTGGATCGTGGGCCTGCTCATCGACGCGCTGACGGGAAGCCTGCTCGGCGCCCACGCGCTGGCCCTCACGCTGGTGGCTTTCCTGGCCGCGCGCTGGCACCTCAAGCTGCGGATGTTCCCGCTGTGGCAACAGAGTCTCGCCGTGGGCGTGGCGCTTGCGCTCTACGCCTTCCTGCTGTTCTGGATCGACGGTATGGCCGGGCGCATGAATCATCCGCTCGCGCGGTTCCTGCCCGTGGCGGTCAGCGTCGCGCTCTGGCCCTGGATCTACGCGCTGCTCCGCGCGGTGCGGCGGCGCTTCGTGCCCGCCTGAGATGCCGCCGCTGTACCCGTCGGGCCACAGCCACGAGCGCTTCGTGCGCCGCCTGGCATTCGTGGGCATCGTGGCCGCACTGCTCGGAATCGGGCTCGTCACGCGCATGGGCTGGCTGCAGGTGCTCCAGGCCCATCGCTACGCGGCACTCGCGCGCGGCAACCGCATCCGGGTGATGCCGCTCGCTCCCACGCGGGGGCTGATCTACGACCGCAACGGCAAATTGCTGGCGGAAAACGAGCCCACCTACGAGCTGACCGTCGTCCCGGACCAGGTCAAGAACCTGCCGAAGACGCTCCGGCGCCTCGGCCGGCTCATCCACCTCACCCCGAAGGACCTGTCCGACTTCCGCCACCTGCGCGCGACGAAGCAGTCGTTCCAGCCCATCCCCGTCAAGACGGATCTCACGCCCCGGGAGGTGGCGCGCTTCGCAGTCAATCGCCAGAAGTTCCCCGGCGTGGATGTCCATGCGGCGCTCAAGCGCCACTACCCGAAGGGCACCGACGCCGCGGCCGTGGTGGGCTACGTGGGGCTGATCAGCCCGCACGACCTCAAGCGACTCGACGCAAGCCAGTACAGCGCGAGCGCGCACGTGGGCAAGACCGGCATCGAGTGGCAATACGAGCGCGCGCTGCACGGGCAGGTCGGCTACCGCAAGGTGGAGGTCAACGCGGCCGGACGCCCTGTGCGGACGCTTTCCGAGAAGCCGCCGCGGCCGGGCGACGACCTCTACCTCACGATCGACGACCGGTTGCAGAAGGCGGCCTTCAAGGCTCTCGGCGACCGGCGCGGCGCCGTGGTCGCCATCAATCCGCAAAACGGCTCGATCCTGTGTCTGGTGAGCAAGCCCAGCTTCAACCCCAACGCCTTCGTCAACGGCATCTCGCCGAAGGCCTACCATGCGCTGCTCCACGGCAGCGGCAAACCGCTGGTGGACCGGGCCCTGCGCGGCCGCTATGCCCCGGGCTCCACCATCAAGCCGTTCCTGGGACTGGCCGGGCTGTACTTCGGCACATTGAAACCGAGCACCACCATCTACGCCGGGCCCACGTTCACGCTGCCCCACTACTCGCACGTGTTCCACAACTGGGACCCGTACCAGCACGGCAAGCAGACGCTGGAGCAGGCAATCATCCGCTCGACCGACACCTTCTTCTACCAGCTCGCCCAGAAGCTCGGCATCGAGCGCATGCACGCCTTCCTGAACCGCTTCGGCTTCGGGGACAAGCCGCCGATCGACATTCCCGGCGCCCTGCCCGGCGTGAACCCCTCCCCGGCCTGGAAACGGCGCACCCGCGGCAAGCCGTGGTATGCCGGCGAGACCATCAACGAGGGCATCGGCCAGGGCTATTTCCAGATCACGCCGCTGCAGCTCGCCTCGGCCACCGCGACCCTGGCCGCGCACGGCAGGCGCTTCCGCCCGCACCTGCTCGGCGCGGTCCGGGACACGACCAACGATCAGGTCACGCACATACCGGCGGACCCCCTCGCGCGCCTCACCCTGCCCGAGCCCGCGGACTGGAACTACGTGCTCAACGCCATGCACGAGGTCATCACCAACCCCCGCGGCACGGCCCACCGTATCGACCACGGGCTTGACTACGAGATGGCGGGCAAGACCGGCACCGCGCAGGTCACCAGCATCTACCACAGCGACTTCGCGAAGGAGGAGAATATCCCCCCGGCGCAGCGCGACAACGCCCTGTTCATCGCGATAGCGCCGCTCAAGCACCCCTCCATCGCTGTCGCCGTGGTGGTGGAGCACGGCGGCGGCGGCGCCACCGCCGCGGCGCCCATCGCCCGCAAGGTGGCCGATGCGTGGATGCACGGCGACGACAAACCCGAGAACGCCGGGGACAAGCATGTTTCGCACCCGCATTGACCGCCCCCTGCTGTCCGGCCTGCTGCTGCTGGCGATCGGCGGCCTGGTGCTGCTGTACAGCGCCAGCGGGGGCAACTGGCAGCTGGTCGGCAACCAGGCGGTGCGCCTCGTCATCGGCCTGGTCCTGATGGGTCTGCTCGCGGCGACACCCCCGCGCTACTTCCGGCTCGCCGGACCGGTCTTCTACGCGGTGGGCATCCTGCTGCTGGGCATCGTGCTCGTCGCCGGCGCCAACGGCAACGGCGCCGAGCGCTGGCTGAACCTCGAACTCTTCCAGTTCCAGCCCGCCGAGCTGATGAAGATCGCCCTGCCGCTCGCCCTGGCCTGGTATTTCCACGACCGGTCCGCGCCGCTGCGCTGGACCACGGTGCTCGCCGCCGTGGCCGCGCTGGCGGTCCCCACGGCGCTCATCGCCCTGGAACCGGACCTCGGCACGTCGATCCTGATCCTCGGGGCGGGCGCCTGCGTCCTTTTCCTGGCGGGGATCCCGTGGCGCTGGGTGGTCGTGATCCTGATTCTCGTCGGCGCCGCTCTGCCGCTCGGGTGGCACTTCCTTCACGATTACCAGCGCGAGCGCGTGCTGGTATTCCTGGACCCGCAGCGCGATCCCCTCGGCGCCGGGTACCACATCATCCAGTCGAAGATCGCGATCGGGTCCGGGGGGCTGTTCGGGCAGGGCTTCCTGGGCGGCACCCAGGCCCAGCTCGACTTCCTGCCGGAGCGCACGACGGACTTCGTGTTCGCCGTCTTCGCGGAGCAGTTCGGGTTCGTCGGCGTGCTGGCGCTGCTGGCGCTTTACGCGTTCGTCATCGGCCGCGGGCTGGTGCTCTCCTTCCGTGCGCATACGCGCTTCGGCCGCCTCGCGGCGGCGGGGGTCGTCACCACCTTCATGCTCTACGTGGTGGTCAACGTCGGCATGGTCGCGGGCGTGGTTCCCGTCGTGGGGGTGCCGCTGCCGCTGGTCAGCTACGGCGGCACCTCGATCGTCACGGTGCTCGCCGGTTTCGGTATCCTGATGAGCATCGCCGCCCACCGCCGCCTGATCGACACATGAACCGGATCGTCCTGCCGCTCCTTGCGCTCGGCGCGCTGCTCGCGGCGCTACCCGCCCGCGCCCTCGATGTCGGCAAGCCCGATGTCCACGCCTTCATCGAGAAGATGGTGAAGGAACACCACTACCCGCGCGCCCGGCTCGTGCATCTGCTCGGGGCCACGGAGATCGACCAGGGCATCATCCGGGCGATCCAGCATCCGGCGGAGGCGCTGCCCTGGTACAAGTACCGGGCGATCTTCATCACCCCGGCGCGCATCGCCGCCGGGAAGAAGTTCGTCGGCGAACGGGCGAAACCGCTGGACCACGCCTGGAACACCTACGGCGTGCCGCCGGAGATCGTGGCGGCGCTCGTCGGCATGGAGAGCTACTACGGCCGCCACGAGGGCTCGCATTCGGCGCTCACGGCCCTGGCGACGCTGGCCTTCGGCTATCCCCGCCGCGCGTCGTTCTTCCGCAAGGAACTGGCCGACTACCTGCTGCTCTGCCGGCAGAACAAGCTGGACCCGACCGCGCTCAAGGGTTCCTACGCCGGCGCGCTCGGCGCCGGGCAGTTCATGCCGTCCAGCTACCTGGCCTACGCCGTGGACGCCGACGGGGGCGGCAGCGACCTGTTCAGCCACTGGGCCGACATCACGGCCAGCGTCGCCCACTACCTGGCCAGCCACGGCTGGCGGCGCGGAGAGCCCGTGGCCGCGCCCGCCGCCGTCCCCGGCAACGTCGACGCCACGTCGCTCGAAGGCCGCACGCTGGCGGCCCGGGCGCTGCGCGCCAAAGGGGTCGTCTTCGACGCCCCCGTGGCCGCGACCGCGCCGGTGCGGCTCGTCAGGACCATGACGCGCAAGGGGCCGAAATACTGGGTGGGGCTGCCCAACTTCTCAGTGTTGATGAGCTACAACAACAGCCCCCTGTACGCGCTGGCGGCGACCCAGCTGGCCAGCCACATCGAAGCCGAAACGGACTCGGCCCCCGATACCCCGGCCGCCCACCAGGGCTGACGGCGGCCCGGCGATGACCCGGCGGCTGCGGCGACCCCTGCTGATCCTGGCGCTGGCGCCGATGCTCGGCGCCTGCAGCCCCTTCCCCCAGTCGGTCAACCGCGGCGGCGGCACGACGCCGGTCTCCACCACGCCTCCGCCCGGCACCCACACGCCCGAGTGCTCGCCGGACTCCAACCAGGCGGGGGATACCTACGTCGTGTTCGGCCACCACTACCACGTGCGGCGCCACGCGCGCGGCTACGACGAGCGCGGCATCGCCTCCTGGTACGGTCCCAACTTCCACGGCAAGCTGACCTCCAGCGGATCCAGCTACGACATGTACGCCATGACCGCGGCGAACAAGGTTCTGCCGCTATGCACCTGGGTGAAGGTCACCAACCTCAAGAACGGCAAGAGCGCGATCGTTCAGGTCAACGACCGCGGTCCCTTCGTCGCGAACCGCATCATCGACCTGTCCTACGCGGCCGCCAAGTCGCTCGGCGTCGTCCACAACGGGACGGCGCTGGTGGACGTGCGCGCCATCGCCCCGCCGTCGAAGTCCGCACCCGCCGACATCGAGCAGGTGGCCAAGAAGACCACGGTGCACAAACTCCATCACCACGCCGAGATCTATGTACAGGTTGGCGCCTTCACCCAACCCTCGCACGCCGACCGGCTGCGCGCGCGCCTGGTCCTGAACGAGGTCGGCGATGTGACGATCCAGAAGGCCAAGGTCGACGGCAAGCATTACTACCGGGTCCTGGTCGGCCCCTTCGACAGCGTCGACGACGTCGATTCGATTACCAGTCACCTCGACAGCATCGGCTACTCCGACACGTCCGTCGTCATCCAGTAACGGCCGCCGGATGTCGCCGGGACGCGCCCGCCCCCGGGTGCCGTCGACCTGCAACGGCGCTCCGGACGACACGGCGCTGCTGCACGACGCGGCGCACCGCGCTGCCGGAAGGCGGGCGGAGCGGCATCAGCCCGGCGGCGCCAGCAAGGTCTCGGGGTCGGCAAAGCGCGGCGCCGAGGCGTGACGCAGCAACAGCCAGTCGAGCAGCCGGAACCGTTCGAACACCGGGGTGAACGCGGCGAGGAATTCCGCGTCCGTACAGGCCGAACAGTCCGGCTCCTCGCGACGGATCGCCGCGAAGATCTGCTCCAACGTTCTCTCGCCGTCCACTCGCAGCAACACCTGACCGGCGACCGGGTCCGGATCGTTCTCGAATTGGTAGCCGGTCGCGTGGTGCGCGATCACGGGCACCGTGCCGCCCCGGATCATCCGCCGGGCCGCTTCCCGCCCGGCCTCGCCCGTACTCTCGGGGTAGAAGTACGGCACGTTGTCCCTGTCCGCCGGTACGGCCGCGGTGTCCGGGCGCCGGGACGCATAGAACTCGTGCGTCATCATCAGGCCGACGACGATTTCCGCTATCTGCTGCCGGACCGGCAGCGGAAACGACGCGACCCGCTCGCGCAGTGCGGGATCCCGGATGAAGGTCTCGGGGCGATAGAGAGGACGGTATCGCGGGGTGGAAAAATCGATCAGGGACAGTCCGCATGCCTCGAGCAGGCGATACACGTCGGTGATCGTGTACGACCGGTCGTGCGCGTGCAGGAAGAGATCGAAGATCCCGGCATCCCCGAGCTTCGAGTAGTCGCCGTAATAGCGCTCGCTCTGCCGGAATGCATGCCCCGGAGGCAGGGCGGACAACATGATCTTCGTGTTCCTGATGCGCTCTTTGGCCTCGTCAACACCCCGGTTAACCAGGCGCATCAGTTCCTGTATCTGGTAAATCGGTGCCCGGCCGTACCGGGCATAAAACATCAGCCCGAGGCCGCCCCCCGGTTTCAGCTTTTCGAGCAAGGCCATCAACCCCGACTGCGGATCCTCCAGATGATGGAGCACCCCCGTGCAGACGACGAAATCGAAGGGCCCGACGTCCATCCGCGGAAGGTCGTGGATCGAACCGTGCAGCCAGGTGATGTTGTCGAGACCGCGTACCTCGGCGCGGCGCCGGGCGATCCCGGCACTTGCCTCGCTTATGTCGAGATAGACGACCCTGCCGCCGGTGTTCCTTAGGCGCTCGGCCCATTGAATGGTGGAATCGCCCGTTCCGCCACCCGCGTCCAGCACGGAAAAGCTCTCGAACGTCTGACGCCCCCGGTAGCAATAGAAATTGACCCGGTTGGGGTCGTTGATCTCCGTCAGGATGATCCGCTTGCGCTCGTCCTCCGGATCGCGCGGAGGATACGGGTAGAACTCGTATTGCTCCCGGACGGCGGCGATATAGGAACCGCTTGAAGGCATCGACCAGCACTCCCCGGGCTGCCGGATCCGGCACGGGCCCGACAGGGCTTGGAGCGATTGTGGCACACCCCGCGATACCGCGGGCAACACCGCCCGGAACGGCTCTTCATGCGAATGGCGAAACCCGCGCCCCCCGCAATGTGGGCGGCGTCGTTTGCGGGCATATTCACCATGCGGAGATCGTCTCCTGCGGCAACGTTCTTTATTGCAATGACGGGGACTGGGTGGATTCCTGTACCGCGCTGATCGAGCATCGCGACGGAACTCTGGAACTCTTTCGCTGGACCGAAAACCCCGCCATCGTGAAGTCGCACGACCCCGCGGAATCCGTGCCCGTCTGACTGAACGGCGGCGCCGTGCTCGCGGCCCGGCATAGCGGGCGATAATTTCGCAGACGTCACCGGGATATCGATCGCATGCATCGCGTTCGTTACGGGCGCTGCATGGACGCGTTAAGGCGCGGAAACGTGCGCCTGCAGCAAGGGCCACCCGATGCAACGTCGGTCACGAATGCCTTTCTTGCTCCGGGTCATGGAATGCGCATGCGCCCTCGCATAACTTGGCGCCGTGCTTTCGGCACGCCGGCGCGAACGCCGGGTGTACGTGGGCGGAGACTGCCGTTTCCGGACGGCGGAGGCTCAAGATGACCGCGCGCAGGCTCTTCAAGACGGCGGAAATCCTCTGCTGGTGTTTCGGTGTCGCCTTGGTGGCACTCTATTTTGCGTTTCGCGCCGACGGCGAAATCGAACGACGAGCCGCGATATCGTCGTTCGAGGCTGCCGCGGCCTCCGTGCAGACGGCTCCGCAGGCCGTCGCGGCGGCCGTTACGCAAACGCCGAGTGCGCCGCTCACCTTTCGCAATCCCGACAAGGCGCAGTGGTCGAGGGGCCGCGTCCGCGCCTACCAGGCCGCCTGGGCAACCGCCGGCGAACCGCCCGGACTGCCAGTGGCCGTGCTGCGCATCCCCCGCGTGCACCTCGAAGTGCCGGTATACGCCGAGGACACGGCGAGGAATCTCAATCGCGGGGCCGTGCTGATCGCCGGGACGTCGAGACCGAATACCGTTGGGAACACGGCGATCGCGGCGCATCGGGATGGCTACTTCCGTGCGCTGAAAAACGTCTCACTCGGCGACATCCTGACGGTGCAGACCCTCAGCAGTACGCGGCGATACCGGGTGATCTCGCTCCACGTCGTCGAGCCCAGTGACGTCTCGGTGCTGCGCCGAACGCGGGTTCCGGCCGTGACGCTCGTGACCTGCTATCCGTTCTATTTCGTCGGGAGTGCGCCCAACCGCTACATCGTCAGGGCGCTGGAACTCGGGCGCAGTGACCCGCCCGCCGGCCGGCGGGCGCCAGGCGCGACGCCGACCGCCCGCGCGGCGGGAACCCGTGCGATTTCGGCGGTCTTGTTTTCCGCAAAGGGGGGAAAGGGTCCTGTCGAGGCCGGCGTCCCGCGCGTCACGGCGCGTGGGATTTCGGGACGACCAGCCGGCCCGTGTTATGGAAACAATTCTTGCAAGGGAACTGTGTTGAGTTCGTTTGCTGGAGGAAAACCGAGATGAACGGCAATGCAATGCGTATCGCAAGCACCGCGGCGGCACTGCTCCTGGCCGGCGTTCTGTGCGGCGGGACCACACCGGCCCGGGCACAGGGCAACAATGCCCAGAGCATTCCAAGCCCCAAGGTCAGCGATGAAACCTGCTCCGAGGTGGATTGGTCACCCAAGATGCTGGCGCAGTACCCGCGGATCTCGGACGCTTGCCAGGAAGTGGTTCGCGTCAACGGGGAAAACTGGGTGCGTATCGAGGGCCGGCTGATCGACGTGACCGCCAACGGATCGGTCACCTCGATGGTGCTGGACCGCAAGGGCCGGGGCATGGGCCGGATCGTCATGAAGCCGGCCGCGGGCCAGAAGGTCCTGTTCGAGGGACGGGAGACCACGTTCGACCAACTCGAGACCGGTGCAATCCTGAATCTCTACATTCCGGAGCACATGTACGCGGTCGCGACGGTACCGAGCACGCCGAGCGAAACGGCGGAGATCGAACCGGCGACGGAGCCCGAGGTCGCACAGCAGGAGATGCCGGAGAGCCTTCCGGCCACCGCCGGCCCCCTGCCCTGGGTGCTGCTGGCGGGGGGCGGACTGCTGCTCGCCGGTCTGGCGCTGAGCCTCTGGCGGCGTCGGCGCAGCTGACCCCGCGGGCGGGACGCGGGGGCCGGACGGGGCAGGCACCGTTTGCGCCGGTCATCGGTGCAACGGCGCCTCACCCCGACGGACCCCGCATCCCGACGCGGGAACCTGCCCGCCCCTGAATCGCTCGGCGCGGCGGCGCGAGACCGCCGTCAGCGGCGCGAATTGAAGCGCATGCCAAGCGTGTAGCGCTCGGCCGTCACATCCAGGACGCCGTGGAACGGGCGGTTGTCCTCCGCCCCGTCGAAGCCCGGCGCGCGCATGAAGATGACGCTGCCGGGCGGCGCGGACATGGCGACCCGGCCATTGCCGGCGCGGTCCGCGCAGACACAGAACGTCGCCGAGCCCGCGAACACGGCCACGACGACGAGATCCGTGTACCGCTTGCCGTCGAGGTGCGGCGTCAGCGCGAACGGGCCCGGCGGGTAACGCTGCAAGAGGAAATCGTTGAACCTGGGCGGCGCCGCCCAGGGCGACTCCGGCAGCCACCCGTGGATGTCGTGCGCAAGCCCTTCGATGGCGGCGGCAAGCGTGCGGAAGGGCCCCGGATCGGAGCCCATCTGCACCGAGGCGAGGCGCTGACGGACGCGGCGCTCTTCGGGGCCGACGGTCTCCGGCTGCGGCTCGAACTCGAACGCGCGCGCGGCGGCCGCCAGCTCCCGGCAATCGGCGGGACCGATCAGCGCATACGCCGCAGCGCCGGGCTCGCGCAGTTCGCGCACCAGCGTCGCAGGGTCGATGTTTCCGCTTTCCAGCATCAGCCGTTCGCGGCCCCTTCGAGGCCGGTTTGCGCGACACGCTAGAATTTAAACATGGCTGACGCACTCCCCACCTGCCTGCTCGACGGCAAGCTCCTGCCGACGGCCGAGGCACGCGTGTCCCCGCTCGACCGGGGTTTTCTGTTCGGCGACGGCGTCTACGAAGTGATCCCCTGCTACCGGGGCGCGCCGCTGCGTCTCGAGGCGCACCTCGACCGGCTCCACGACGGCCTCGACGCCCTGGGAATCCCGGCCCCCTTCGAACGCGCGGACTGGAAGGCGCACGTCGCGGCGCTGATCGAGGCCAACGGCGGCGGCGACCTAGGCGTGTATCTGGAAGTGACCCGCGGCGCCGGCGCCGGCCGCGACTTCCTGCCGGAGCCGGGCCTGCGGCCGACGGTCTTCGGATTCTGCTGGCGGCTCGCCGCGCCCCGGCCGCAGCACCTGGAACAGGGCCTGGCCGCGGCCACGCTGGACGACATCCGCTGGCTGCGCTGCGACGTGAAGTCCGTCGCATTGCTCGGGGCCGTGATGCTCCGGATGGAGGCGAGGCGCCGCGGGGCGGACGAGGCCATCCTCGTGCGTGACGGTCACCTCGCGGAAGGCAGCTCGAGCGCGGTGTTCGTCGTGCGCGACGGCGCGATCGCCACGCCGCCCGCCAGTCGCGAGCGGCTCCCGAGCATCACCCGCCAGGTCGTCGGCGATGTGCTGGACGCGCTGGAGTTGCCGCTGAACGAACGCGAAATACGCACGGACGAGCTCTACGAAGCCGACGAGGTATGGGTCGCGAGCGCGACCCGCGAGGCCATGCCCGTGACGCGGCTCGACGGCTGCCCGGTCGGAAGCGGGCGCCCGGGCCCGCTCTGGCGCAGGGCCTGGGACGAATTCCAGACGCTGAAACGGCGGGAGGCCGCGTCGTGAGCACGGGCCCGCTGGACTATCCGCAGCGCGTACCCGTCAAGGTGATGGGCGACAAGGGCGATGAACTGCGCGCGGCGCTCGACCGCGCCCTCGCGCGCCACGTCGCGCCCGGCACGCCGGTGGACATCACCGAGCGCGAGAGCCGGGCGGGCAAGTACATCGCCTACACCGCCACCTTCATGGCCGAGTCGCGCGAGCAGCTCATTGCCGTGTACACCGAGCTGCGCCGCTGCGAGGCGGTGCGCTTTCTCCTGTGAGCGGCGACGTGCGCATCCGCCGCCTCGGGCGCGTGGCCTACGAACCCACGTGGCGCGACATGCAGGCGATCGCGGAGACGCGCACGGCGGACACGCCCGACGAGATCTGGGTGCTCGAGCACGACCCGGTGTTCACGCTGGGCCTCGCCGGAAGCCGCGAGCACGTGCTGGCGCCGGGCGACATCCCGGTCGTGCACATCGACCGCGGCGGCCAGGTGACCTATCACGGGCCCGGCCAGCTCGTCGTCTACCCGCTGCTGGACCTGCGCCGGCGCAAGCTCGGGCCGCGCGACCTCGTCGACGCGCTGGAGCAGGCGACCGTGGCGGCGCTCGCGGAATGGGGCGTCGACGCCCACGCGCGCCCGGACGCCCCGGGCGTCTACGTCGGCGAGAAGAAGATCGCCTCCATCGGGCTGCGCGTGCGGCGCGGCTCGAGCTACCACGGCATCGCCTTCAACGTGGCCATGGACCTGGAGCCCTTCTCGCGCATCAACCCCTGCGGCTACCAGGGGCTGGAGATGACGCAACTCTCCGACCTCGGCGGACCCTCCGACCTGGACGCCGTCGCGGACGTGTTCGTGCCGCAGCTCCTGCGGCGCATCGAACCCCGGGCGCGCAAGGGGGCGAAGGGCGCGGCGGCGGCCGGATAAGCGGGCCGGACTTCGGTATCAGGCGTCCGGATCGTAGCGCTCGATCGCGTCGGCGAGCGCGGCCTGCGACGGATCGTCCATTGCCCGCAGATGCTCGCGCACCGAGGTCCGGTCGGCGGCGTCGCGATTCTGGCTGAGCTTGAACGCGCCCTCGACACGCTCGATCGCCAGCTCCACGCCCACGATCGCGCGGAGCTGCGGCTCCAGGAACCCGGCCGGATAATCGGCGTAGCGCCGCCCGGTGCCCGTGCGCCCCTCGTTCGCTTCCATCAGCTCGTCGAGCAGCGCCTCGAGCTCCGCCCGCTCGCGCAGGACGCGCGGGCGGCACCAGGCGTGCACGGCGACGTAGTCCCATGTGGGCACCTCGCGCCCGTGGTACCAGGCCGGGGAAATGTAACCATGCGGACCCGGGCAGATCACGAGCACCTCGCCGCCGGCTTCCAGGGCCCGCCAGTGCGGATTGGCGCGCGCGAAGTGGGCGCGAAAAACGCCGAACGTGCCCGCTTCCCCCGAATACAGCACCGGAAGATGCGTGGCCGTCGGGCGACCGCCGTCCACCGAGACGAGCACGGCGAAGTCCGTCGCCGCCATCACGGCGCGCACGGCGTCGTCGTCCGGCGGGTTGAAACGCCGGGGCACGTACATCGGGAACCCCCTTCAGGCGGTGATCGAGGCGAGACGCTCGGCCGTACCGACGTCGATCCAGCGGCCATCATAGCGCTCGCCCGAGACCCGCCCGGCCGCGACGGCCCGCTGCATCAGCGGCAGCAGCGGGCGGCGCACGGGGCGCTCGCCGGCGAAGAATTCCGGCCGGTAGACCCCGATGCCGCTGTACGTCAGGCGGGTGCCGCCGCTTGCGACCACGCGGCCGTCCGCCAGCCCGAAATCGCCGCCGGGCACATGGGCCGGACTGGGCACGAGCACGAAGTGCGCGCGGTCCCCGGCCGCCAGCGGCGGCCCGGCGAAGGGGAAATCCGTCGCGACGTCGGCGTTGACGACCCAGAACGGGTCCGGCCCGAGCAGGGGCAGCGCCTTGACGATCCCGCCGGCCGTCTCGAGGACGTCCTCGCCCTCGTCGGAGTAGGCAATCGAAACCCCGAGCGCCGAACCGTCGCCGAGCCGATCCCGGATCTGTCCGCCCAGCCAGCCCAGGTTCACGACCAGATCCGTGACGCCGGCGGCCCGGAGGCGCTCGATCACGCCCGCGATCAACGGCTTGCCGCCGGCCTCCAGCAGCGGCTTCGGCGTGCGGTCGGTGAGCGGGCGCAGCCGCTCGCCGCGCCCGGCGGCCAGGATCATCGCGCGCATCAGCCGTCGGCCTGCAAACCGTCGAGGACGGCCGTCAGCGGGGCGGTTTCCGGGTAGCGCGGGGCGACAGCGCGCAGGAAGCCGAGGATGCGCGGGATCTCGGCCAGGTACTTGCGCTTGCCGTCGCGCAGCGCCAGCCGCGCGAAGATGCCGGCGACCTTGAGGTGGCGCTGGACGCCGATGAGATCGAACATTCGCGTGAAGCGATCGCGCGGCGGGACCGGCAGTCCCGCCGCGCGGGCCCGCTCGACGTACTGCGCCACCCAGCCGGCGACGCGCGCCTCGTCCCAGGACAGGCCGGCGTCGCGGAACAGCGAGAGCAGGTCGTAGGCGATCGGGCCGACCACCGCGTCCTGGAAATCGATCACCCCGGGCCGCGGCTCGCAGTCCATGAGGTTGCGCACCATGAAATCACGGTGGACGAAGACCTGCGGCTGCGCCAGCGCCTCGCGCACCAGCGCCGCTCGAACCTCCTGCCAGCGCTCGCCGAGCGCCCCCTCGACCGGGCGGCCGAGCAGGCCGCGTGCGTACCAGTCCGGGAACAGGTCCAACTCCCGGCGAAGCAGCGCCGCGTCGTAGTCGGGCAGCGCGCCGGGGCGCGTCGCGAGCTGCCACGTCACCAGTGCGTCGATGGCGTCGGCGAAGAGCGCATCGGCGTCCCCGTCCCCGAGCGCGTCGAGGTAGCTGCGCGTGCCAAGATCCGAGAGCAGGGCGAAACCGCGCGCGGCGTCGGCCGCGAACACCTCGGGCACGTGCAGTCCCGCCTCGCGCATCAGGCCCGCCACGTGGAGAAATTGCCGCGTATCCTCGTGCTCGGGCGGCGCGTCCATGGCGATGCGGGTCTCACCGTCGGCCGGCGTCACGCGGAAATAGCGGCGAAAGCTCGCATCGGCGGACGCCGGCGCCAGCCGGTAAGGCCGCGCGACGACGCCGTCCAGCCAGCGCTCGAGCGCCTCGCGCCGGGTGTCGGCGGGGCGTGCGGTTGCCGCGTCTTTCGTCATTGTGCGATCTTACCGCGCCGCCCTTCGGATCCCGGACATCCCGCCACCCGGGCGCGGGCCGGGAAAATCTGCGCACGCGAGGACATGCCCGAACCGACCGCCCCCACCGACGCCGACGGCTCCACGCGGGCCCGCCCCCGCGCTCGGCGCGTCGGCGCGCTGCGCGCCGCGGGGCTGGTCCTGGCCTGCGTCGCCGCGCCCGCGGCGGCCCAGGCGCCGCCGGTACAGCCGGGCGAGTTCTCCCTGTGCCCGGCCAACCCCGTGCTGGCGCCGCCGCCGGCCACGGCGCCCGGCAATGGCCCGCCGCCGGCGGTGATCGTGTCCGACCGCCTCACGGCGCGCAAGAACGGCGTCTCGACGATGCAGGGCGACGTCGTGGCAACCAAGGGCAGGCAGCGCATCTGGGCGGATATCGTCGACTACGAGCGCCGCTCCAACCGGCTGTTCGCGTCGGGCCACCTGCGCTACGCCAGCCCGAGCCTGAGCCTCGAGGGTCCGCGCGGGCGCTATGCCTTCAACCCCGACCGCGGCACATTCTGGGACACGACCTACCAGCTGCCCGCCCGCCACGGCCGCGGCACCGCCTCGCGCGTGGAGACCTACGCCTCGGACCGGACGGGACTCTACGGGCTGACCTACACCACCTGCCCGCCCAAGGACAGCTCCTGGGAGCTGCACGCGAGCCGCGTGACGCTCAACCACGACACCGAGATCGGCACCGCCCACAACGCCTGGATCACGTTCAAGCACGTGCCCCTGCTGTGGACGCCGTATCTCACGTTTCCCCTCACCGACCGGCGCAAGTCGGGGTTCCTGGCGCCCAGCCTCTCGCAGTCCTCGAGCAGCGGGCTCGACATCGAGGTGCCGTATTACTGGAACATCGCGCCGAACATGGACATGACGATCACCCCGCGCCTGCTGGGGCGCCGCGGCGTGATGGCGATGGACACCTACCGCTGGCTGTTCCCCGGCACGCGCGGCCAGTTCCACGCCGAATACCTGCCCCACGACCGCGTCTACGGGGCCAGCCGCGGCCTCGCCCAGTTGCGGGACAACACCCAGCTCTTCTCGCACTGGAACATCGCCACCAACCTGGAATACATCTCCGACCCCAACTACTTCGACGACTTCGGGACGTCGCTGCGGCAGGTAGCGCACACGTTCGAGACGCGCAACATCAAGGCCACCTACCAGGTGCCGTCGGGCGAGGCGTCCGTCTCGGTGCAGGACGACGCGCCCATCGACCCGGCCGTCGCCTATCCCTACCGGAAGTTGCCGGAGATCGCCTTCAACTTCAGCTGGCCGGACTTCCACACCGGGCTCACGCCGGGCGTGTCGAACGAATTCACCCGCTTCCAGGCGCCCGGCCGCGGCGGGGCCCTGCGCGACGACCTGCGCCCGAGCCTCGCGGAGAACTTCGGCGGGGCCGCCTGGTACGTCACCCCGCGCGCCGCGTTCGACGCCGCCCGCTACAACGTCGAGAGCTTCAACGGGCAACCCGCCTACTCGGTGAAGCGCACCGCGCCCATCCTCTCGCTCGACTCCGGGCTCACCTTCACGCGCAGCCTCGGCCGCAACGGCTGGCTGACCCAGACCCTGGAGCCGCGCGCCTACTATCTCTACGTGCCGTACCGGGACCAGAGCAACATCCCCGTCTACGACACCTACCTGCCGCCGTTCGACATGCAGCAGCTGTATTCCACGAACCGCTTTGTAGGCCCGGATCGGCTCGGCGACGCCAACCAGCTCTCGCTGGGCCTCACCACCCGGTTCGTGAACGGCCGGACCGGCCGGCAACTGCTCTCCATGGGCGTCGGCCAGGCGCTGTACTTCCGCAACCGCCGGGTCACGCTGCCGGGCGGCACCCCGGACACCACCGCCCGCTCCGACTACGTGGGCCAGATCACGGCGAATCTCGGCGACGGCCTCTTCACCCGCGCGGTCGCCGACTACAGCCCGTATTCCCACAAGTTCGACCAGGGCTACGTGGCGCTCCAGTACCAGCCGGGCACCTACAAGGTGCTCAATCTGGGCTACCTCTACCGCCGCGGCGAGCTCGCTCAGACGGACGTTTCATTCTCCTGGCCGCTGGCCGGAAACTGGAGCGTCGTGGGACGATGGAACTATTCCGTCCACGACCATCAAACCCTGGAGAACATGCTGGGCCTACAATACGAGAGTTGCTGCTGGCTCTTTCGCATCGTCCAGCGGCGTTTCGTGACCCTGGACGGCCAGGGTAATTCGGCCCTTTTCTTCGAGCTTCAGCTCAAGGGACTGGGCAGTCTCGGCAACCGGTTGAGCGATTTTCTGCATGACGATATCCAAGGCTATGGCCAGCCCCCGAACGATTAGAACCCGACTCGCGGCCGCCGCGGCGCTGTGCGCCGCCGCGGCGCTGTGCGCCCCGGCCCACGCGGTCCCGCCGCCGGGCGGCCCCGGTGGGCCGGGCGGGCCGGGCGGACCCGGCTCGACACCCAACGCGCCGCCCGTCCACAAGCAGCCGCTCAAGCCGGCCCCGCCGGTCTCCGCGGCCTCGGCCGCCCCCGCGCCCTCGACCGCCAACCTGCCCGGCACCGTCATGGACCAGGTCGTGGCCGTGGTCAACGACAAGCCGATCCTCGAGAGCACGCTGGACGAGGAAATGTCGCGGGTGCGCGGTTCGCTGCAGGCGCGCGGCACCCCCGTGCCGCCGAAGAAGGTCTTCCGCCACCAGGTGCTCGAGCACCTCATCACCCAGAGCCTCGAGCTCCAGGCCGCCGATCAGCAGGGCATCCAGGTCAGCGACGACCAGGTCAACCATGCACTGTCGCGCATCGCACAGAACAACGGCCTGACCCTCGCGAATCTGCCCAAGAAGCTCGCCGCGCAGGGCGAGAACTACGCCGCCTTCCGTCGGATGATCCACGACCAGCTCGTCATCCACCAGCTCCAGCAGCAGCAGGTGGCGGCGAACATCAACGTCTCCCCGGCCGAGATCAAGCGCTACCTCAAGATCCAGAGGGAATCGAACAGCGGCAACGTCGAGTATCACGTGGCGCAGATCCTCATCCCCTTCCCCTCCAACCCGTCGCCGCAGCAGGCCAAGCAAACGCTGGCCAAGGCGAAGGCCGTGGAGCAGAAGGTGAAGAACGGCGCGAACTTCGCGCAGACGGCCGTGGCCGAGTCCGCCGGCCCGCACGCGCTCAAGGGCGGCGACATCGGCTGGCTCAAGGCGGCCCAGTTGCCGACGCTGTTCGTGAAGACGGTGCCGACGATGCAGCCCGGCGACATCTCCGACCCGATCGAGGGCGCCGGCGGCTACCACATCGTCAAACTCGTCGGCACGCGCACGCCGAACTCGGCGAAGAGCGTCACCACCGAGTACCACGTCGAGCACATCCTGCTGCACCCCAATCCGGTTCGTAACCTGGCGCAGTGCAAGGCGCTGGCGAAGAAGCTGCGCGGGGAAATCGAGTCCGGCAAGATCACGTTCGCCGCCGCGGCCAAGCAGTACTCCGACGACCCCAATTCCGCCGGCAATGGCGGCGATCTCGGCTGGCAGGCCGCCGACCAGCTCCCGCCGAAATTCGCCCACGCCGTGACCCGGCTCTCCACGGGCAAGATCAGCCAGCCGGTGCAGACGAAGTACGGGTGGCACCTGATCAAGGTCACCGCGACGCGCAAGCAGGACAAGTCCCAGGACCAGAAGCGTCACGAGGCCTACCAGACGATCTTCCACCGCAAGCTCAACGACCAGCTCGCGCAGTTCCGGCGCACGCTCCGGGACCAGGGCTACATCAAGATCATCGACGCCGCGGACGCCGGAACCGACAAGCAGTGACGCGGCGCCTCGCGCTCTCCGTCGGCGAGCCCGCCGGCATCGGGCCGGACCTTGCCGTGCTCGCGGCGCAGCGCGCCCGGCCCGAGGAGCTCGTCGCCTACGCCGACCCGGCCCTGCTCGAGGCCCGCGCCGAGCGGCTGGGCCTGCCGCTGGAGATCGTGGAACACCGCCCCGGCGCCGAACCCGGGCCCGGCGAGCCGGGACGGCTGCTGGTGCATCCCGTGCCGCTCGACCTGCCCGCGGCGCCGGGCCGCCTGGAGCCGGACAACGCCCGGGCCGTTGTGGCCGCGCTCGACGCGGCCTGCGACGCCTGCAGCGCGGGCGAGGCCGACGCCCTGGTCACCGGCCCGCTCAACAAGGCGATCATCAACGAGGGCGGGATCGCCTTCACCGGCCACACCGAACGCCTCGCGCGGCGCACCGGCGCGCCCACCCCCGTGATGCTGCTGGTCGGCGGGGACCTGCGCGTCGCGCTCGTGACCACGCACCTGCCGCTTGCCGACGTGCCCGCAGCCGTGACCCGCGAACGGGTCGAGCACGCGCTGGAAGTGCTGGCGGCCGGGCTCACCGGGGACCTCGGCGTGTGCAATCCGCGCATCCTCGTGCTGGGGCTGAACCCGCACGCCGGCGAGGGCGGCCACCTCGGCGACGAGGAGCGCCATGCGATCCTGCCGGCCGTTGAGAAGCGCGCTGCCCGCGGGTTTTCCGTCTCGGGCCCCCTGCCCGCCGACACCGCCTTCGTCCCGGCGCAGCTCGCCGAAGCGGACGCCGTGCTCGCCATGTACCACGACCAGGGCCTGCCGGTGCTCAAGCACGCCGGCTTCGGCCGCGCCGTCAACGTCACGCTCGGGCTGCCGATCGTGCGCACCTCCGTCGATCACGGCACGGCGCTCGACCGCGCCGGCACCGGACGCGTCGACCCCGGCAGTCTCGAGGCCGCCTTGTCCCTCGCCGCGGACATCGCGGCGCGGCGCGCCGCCCGTGACTGAAACACATAACCGGCCCAACAAGCGGCTCGGCCAGCACTTCCTCCACGACCCCGGCGTCATCGCGCGCATCGTCGCCGCGCTTGCGCCCCGCCCCGGAGAACACGTGGTGGAGATCGGCCCCGGCCGCGGCGCGCTCACCCGCCCGCTCGCCGCGACCGGCGCCCGCCTGACCCTCGTCGAACTGGACCGTCACCTCGCCGCCGCGCTCGCCGCCGATCCCGCGCTCGCCGGCGTCGAGGTGACGCGCGCCAACGCGCTCGAGGTGGACTACGCGGCGCTCGCCGCCGACGGGCCCATACGCATCGTCGGCAACCTGCCGTACAACATCTCCTCGCCCCTGCTGTTCCGCTTCCTGGAGGCTGCCCCGCACATCCGCGACCTCACGCTCATGGTGCAGCGTGAAGTCGCCGAGCGGATGGCCGCCCGCCCCGGCACGCGCACCTACGGCCGCCTCACGGTGATGCTCGATGCGCGCTGCCGCGTGGAGAAACTCTTCACCGTCGGCGCCGGCGCCTTCAACCCGCCGCCGAAGGTCGAGTCCGCGGTGGTGCGCCTCGTCCCGCACGCCGAGCCGCCCTTCGATCCGGGCGACTGGGCGCTGTTCGCGCAGCTCGTGCGCCTGGGCTTCGGCGCGCGCCGCAAGACGCTCCGCAACGCCTTTCGCAGCGCGGCCGACGCCGAAATCATCGCGGCCGCCGGCCTCGACCCCGGCGCACGCCCCGACACCCTCGCCGCCGCCGACTACGCCCGCCTCGCACACCGCCTGAGCGACACCGCCGCGCGATAGTCCGGCCCTTGACGCGGGCAATTGACAAAGCCCGCGGTGCCCCGCAGGATGCGGGCACCACAACAATGGACGCCCCCGGAATGGCCGTCTACAAGCACATCCTGGCCGCGGTCGACCTTGGCCCCGACTCCAAAGACCTCGTGCGCAAGGCCATGGCCGTGGCGCAGGATTTCGGGGCGCGGCTGAGCCTGGCCCACGTGGTCGAGTACGTCCCCGCCGAGCCGACCGGCGAGGCGCTGATGCCGCCGCCGGTAACGCTCGAGCCCGAGCTGCAGCGCGGCGCCGAGCGCCAGCTCGCCGAGCTGGCCGAGGCGACGGGCGCCGGCGACGCCGAGCGCCACGTCGTCGTCGGGACGATCGCCGGCGATCTGGCCCGGATCGCCGCCGAACAGGGGGCGGATCTCCTGATCGCCGGGGCGCACGAGCGCCACGGACTGCTGTTCTTCGCCGGCGGCACCGAGCGCTCGCTGCTCCGCCACGCCGGCTGCGACGTGCTCGTGGTGCGCCTTGCCGCGGGCAGCAAGGGCGACGGCGGCTGATAAAATCCTTCCCGGCCTCACCTCCGAGACCCCTTGCGTGGATAACCCGCGACGCGAAATCAGCGTCAAGGTACAGACCCGTTTCCTGTCCGGCGAGTCCGAGCCGGACGACGACCGTTACGTCTTCGCCTACACCATCACGCTCGCCAACACGGGCGACATCGGCGCGCGCCTGCTCACCCGCCACTGGGTCATCACCGACGGCGACGGCGAGGTGCAGGAAGTCCACGGCGAGGGCGTCATCGGCGAGACGCCATACCTGAAACCCGGCGGCGGCTTCCGCTACACCAGCGGCGCCGTGCTGACCACGCCCATGGGCACCATGCACGGCGCCTATCAGTGGGTCGACGACGACGGCGAGCCCTTCGACGCCGCCATTCCGCTCTTCCGGCTCGCCATCCCGGGCCTGCTCCACTAGCGCGCATGACCCCCCTGTTGCGAAGCGGCGGAAGGCCGCGGCGCACCGGCGGCCGGCGGGGAGCGGCGTAGCCCGTGGCCGTCTTCGCCATCGGCGACGTGCAGGGGTGCGCGGACGAACTCAAGCGCCTGCTCGACCGCCTGAACTTCGATCCCGCCGACGACCGGCTGTGGTTCGCGGGCGATCTCGTCAACCGCGGTCCCCGCTCGCTCGAGGTGCTGCGCTTCGTGCGCGGGCTCGGCGACCGGGCCGTGACGGTGCTCGGCAACCACGACCTGCACCTGATCGCCATGGCGGCGGGCGTGCGGACGCCCTCTCACGGCCTGGCCCCCGTGCTCGACGCCGAGGACGGCCCGGAACTGGTCGCCTGGCTGCGCAGCCGTCCCCTGCTCTGGCACGACAAGAGCCTGGGTTATGTACTCGTGCACGCCGGCCTCGCGCCCGCCTGGACGCTCGCCGACGCGCAGCGGCTGGCCCGCGAGGTCGAGTCGGTGCTCGACGGCCCCAACGGCAACGAACTGCTGCACGCCATGTACGGCAACCGCCCCGAGCGCTGGACGGAGGAGCTGGACGGCATCGAGCGCCTGCGGGCGATCATCAACGTCTTCACGCGCCTGCGCTACGTCACCGCGGACGGCGCGTTCGACTTCGAACACTCCGGCGCGCCGGGCACGCAACCCGAAGGCCTGATGCCGTGGTTCCAGGCGCCGCACCGGAACAACGCCGGGGAACACATCCTGTTCGGACACTGGTCCACGCTCGGCCCCGTGGACACGCCGCACGTCTACCCGCTCGACAGCGGCTGCGTATGGGGCGGCGAACTCACCGCCATGCGCCTGGACGCCGAGGGCGGCTGGTACTCGATCCCCTGCCCGCGCAACGCCCGCCCGAAGAAATAAGGCCCCGGACCGAGACCGGCGTACCGCGGGAGCCGCCCGACGGCCGCGCTATTCACGGACGCCCGCGCCCTACGCGCTATGATCGGTCCCCGGATTGACGCCACGGGACACGCATGTCCAACGACGACCTCACCGGTTACAACGCGCTCGTGTGCGGTGCCAGCCGCGGGATCGGACGCGCCGCCGCCGTCGCGCTCGCCGCACGCGGCGCGAGCGTCACGCTGCTCGCCCGCAACGTCGACAGCCTTACCGACGCACGCCACGGCCTGCCCGCACCGGGCGGCGCCGAGCACGAGGTGCTCGCCGTCGACCTCGAGGACACCCGCGCCCTTGCGGGCCGGCTCGAGTCCTTGCGCCACCCGATCCACATCCTCGTGAACAACGCGGGCGGCCCGCCGGGCGGCCCGTTGATCGACGCGGCGGCCGACGAATTCCGCCGCGGCTTCGAGCGCCTGCTGATCGCCTCGCACCTGCTCACGCAGACGCTGGTGCCCGACATGCGCGCGGCGAACTACGGGCGCGTCATCAACATCATCTCCACGTCCGTGCGTGAGCCGATTCCGGGCCTCGGCGTATCCAACACCATCCGCGGCGCCTGCGCCGGCTGGGCGAAGACGCTGTCGCGCGAACTCGCGCCCGACGGCATCACCGTGAACAACGTCCTGCCCGGCTTCACCGCCACCGAACGCCTCGAGGGCCTGTTCGACAAGCGCGCCGAACGCCAGGGCCGGCCGCGCGCGGAGATCGAGGAGCAGGCGCGTGCCACCGTCCCCGCCGGCCGCTTCGCGGAGCCCGGGGAAGTCGCCGCCGCCGTGGCGTTCCTCGCATCGCCCGCGGCCGCCTATGTCAACGGCGTCTCGCTCGCCGTCGACGGCGGCCGCCTGCACTCGATCTGATGGACCGGTTCCGCAACTTCATCGGCGGCGGCTACGCCGACCCGCGTTCGGGCGACTGGATCCCCGTGTACGAGCCGGCCTCCGGCGAGCAATATGCCGAGGTCGCCGCCTCGGACGCGGACGACGTCGACGCCGCGGTTGCCGCCGCGCGCGACGCCTTCCCCGCCTGGGCGGCGCTGTCCGGCGTCGAGCGCGGCCGGCTGCTGGAGCGGGTCGCGCAGGGCATCGAGGATCGCCTCGACGAACTCGTCGCGCTGGAGAGCCGCGACTCGGGCAAGCCCGAGGCCCTCGCCCAGCGCGTGGACATCCCGCGCGCCGCACTCAACTTCCGCTTCTACGGCGCCGCGGCGAGCCAGTTCGCGAGCGAGTCGCACCCCGGCCCGGGCGCGGTGAACTTCACGCTGCGCAACCCCGTGGGGGTCGCGGGCTGCATCTCGCCGTGGAACCTGCCGCTGTACCTGTTCACGTGGAAGCTGGTCCCGGCGCTCGCCGCCGGCTGCACGGTGGTTGCGAAGCCCTCCGAATGGACGCCCGCGACGGCGACGCGCGTGGCTGCGATCGCCCGGGACGCGGGCCTGCCCGACGGGGTGCTCAATGTCGTGCACGGCCTCGGCGCGCAGGCGGGCCGCGCCCTCGTCGAGCATCCCGACGTGCCCGCCGTCACCTTCACCGGCGGCACCAAGACCGGCGCCGACATCGCCGGCCGCGCCGCGCCCGCGTTCAAGCGGCTCTCGCTCGAGCTCGGCGGGAAGAACCCCACGATCGTCTTCGCCGATTGCGACTTCGACGCCGCCGTCGCCGGCGCCCTGCGCGCGGCGTTCGCCAACCAGGGCGAGATCTGCCTGTGCGGCTCGCGCATCCTGGTCGAGCGCCCGGTCTACGAGCGCTTCCGTGACGCCTTCGTCGCGGGCGCCAGGAAACTCCGCGTGGGCGACCCGCGCGACGCGGACACCGACGTCGGCGCCCTCGTCTCCGAGCCGCACTACCGGAAGGTGCTCGGCTACCTCGACCTCGCGCGCGAGGAAGGCGGCCGCGTGCTGTGCGGCGGCGAGGCGCTCGAACTGCCCGGGCGACTCGCCGGCGGCTGGTTCGTCGCCCCGACCGTCGTCGACGGCCTCGGCAACGACTGCCGCACCAACCAGGAGGAAATCTTCGGCCCCGTGGCGACGCTCATCCCCTTCGACGGCGAGGACGAGGCGCTCGAGCTGGCCAACGGCGTGCGCTACGGCCTCGCCGCCTCGCTGTGGACGCAGAACGGCTCCCGCGCCCTGCGCGTCGCCGAGCGCCTGCAGGCGGGACTCATCTGGGTGAACTGCTGGATGCTCCGGGACCTGCGCACGCCCATGGGCGGCGTGAAGGACTCCGGCCTCGGCCACGAGGGCGGCTTCGACTCCATGCGCTTCTTCACCGACGCCCGCAACGTCTGCCTGAAATACTGACGGCCCGGCTGTCCCGGCCCGTCCCGGCGCCCGGACGCCCGCTCGCGTCGGGCCGTGTCGCACGGCCGTTATCATGAGCGGGATTTCGGGGAGATGAGGCGATGACGAACACGGATGGACCCATCCGCAGCGAGGCGGCGCCGCCGCCGGTCGGGCACTACCCCCACGCGCGCCGCCTGGGGCGGCTGCTGTTCCTCTCGGGCGTCGGACCCCGCAAGCCGGGCACGACGGATATCCCCGGCGTCACGCTCGCCGACGACGGCACCGTGGAACGCTACGACGTCGCGGTGCAGACCCGCTCGGTCTTCGGCAACGTCGAGGCGGTGCTGAAGGCCGCCGGACTGGGCCTCGCCGACCTCGTCGACGTGACCGTCTTCCTCACCGACATGAAGCACGACTTCAAGGCGTTCAATGCACTCTGGGCGGAGCGCTTCCCCGAGAACCCGCCCTGCCGCACGACGGTCGAGGTGGGCGCCCTGCCCACGCCGATCGCGGTGGAGCTCAAGTGCATCGCCGCCTACCCGGAGGACTGACATGGAAACGCTGAAGGCCTTTCCGCTCCAGGCGTGGATCGAGGAGCACCGGCACCTGCTCAAGCCGCCGGTCGGCAACAAGCAGATCTTCGAGAACGACGAGTTCATCGTGATGGCCGTGGGCGGCCCCAACACGCGCAAGGACTACCACTACGACGCCGGCCCCGAACTGTTCTACCAGTACGAGGGCGAGATGCTGCTCAAGACGATGCAGGACGGCGAGCCGGTGGACATCCCGATCCGCGCCGGCGAGATGCTGCTCCTGCCCGGCGGCGTGCCGCACTCCCCGCAGCGCTTCGCGGACTCCGTGGGCCTCGTGGTGGAACGCCGCCGCATGCCCGGCGAGCAGGACGGGCTCATGTGGTTCTGCGAGAACTGCCACGCCAAGCTCTACGAGGAATACTTCACGCTCAAGTCGATCGAGACCGACTTCCCGCCCGTCTTCGACCGCTTCTTCGGCAACGAGGAACTGCGCACCTGCAAGGATTGCGGCGCCGTGATGCAGCCGCCCGCGAAGTAAGGACCGCGCCCGGCCGATGCTCACGATCGACGTCCACACCCACATCCTGCCCGCCGAGCTGCCGGACCTCGCCGCGCAGTACGGCTACGGTGGCTTCATCGCGATCGAGCGCCACGGCACCGGCTGCGCGCGCATGCAGATCGACGGGCGCCCGTTCCGCGAGATCGAGGCCAACTGCTGGGACCCGGAAAAGCGCATCGCCGAGTGCGACGCCACGGGCGTGGACGTGCAGGTGCTCTCCACCGTCCCGGTGATGTTCTCCTACTGGGCGCAGGCGGAGCACGCGCTCGACCTCGCGAAGCGGCTCAACGACCACATCGCCGGCATCGTCGCCGCGTTCCCGCGCCGCTTCGTCGGCCTCGCGACCGTGCCGCTGCAGGACCCCGACATCGCGGCGCGCGAACTCGAGCGCGCCGTGAAGGAACTCGGCTTCGCGGGCGTGGAAATCGGCACGCACGTGGAGCAGTGGAACCTGGACGACCCGCGCTTCGAGCCGTTCTGGGCGGCCTGCGAGGAACTCGGCGCCGCGGTGTTCGTGCACCCCTGGGACATGATGGGCCGGCTCGACATGCCCCGCTACTGGCTGCCGTGGCTCGTGGGCATGCCCGCGGAAACCAGCCGCGCGATCTGCTCGCTGATCTTCGGCGGCGTGCTCGAGCGCCACCCGGGCATCCGCTTCGCCTTCGCCCACGGCGGGGGCGCCTTCCCGCACACCATCGGGCGCATCGAGCACGGCTTCAACGTGCGTCCGGACCTGTGCGCCGTGGACAACGACGTGAACCCGCGCGACTACGTCCGGCGCCTGTACTACGACTCGCTCGTGCACGACGAGGCGGCGCTGCGCTACCTGCTCGACCTCGCCGGCCCGGAACGCATCTGCCTGGGCAGCGACTACCCGTTCCCGCTGGGCGAGCACCGCCCGGGCGAACTGCTCGCCTCCCTCGGGCTGGAGAAGAGCGTCGAGTCGCGCGTGCGCGCCGGCACCGCGCTCGAGTGGCTGAACCTCGACCCTGCGCAATTCGGCGATGATTGAAATCGAGTGGAACGGCCGCCGGTACCGCAGCCGCGCGCCGGCCGCGGCCGACCTCGCGATTCCGCTCGCGTTCGACGGCGCCGGGCCACTCGCCTTCGGCGCGGAACCGGCGCGCGCCGAGCCGCTCGCGATGCCCGGCTTCAGCGGACGCGTGGCGAGCGGCGCGAGCTGCAACGCCTCCGTGCTCACCGTCACCCCGCACGGCAACGGCACCCACACCGAGAGCGTCGCCCACGTCACCGACGGCGGCCCGGCCGTCCCCGCGCTGCTCGCCGGTGGCTGGATGCCCGCGCGGCTCGCGAGCGTGGAGGCCGCCTCCGGCGCGATCGGCGCCGGGGCGCTCGCCGAGGCCCTGGCGGCGGCGCGCGCGGACGGCTGCGCCGCGTTCATCCTGCGCACGCGCCCCAACGACGCCCGCAAGCTCTCGCGCCGCTACGGCGCGGACGAGCCGCCCGCGCACCTCGCGGCCGGCGCCGCACAGGCCCTGGCCGACGCGGGCATCGAGCACCTGCTCGTGGACCTGCCGTCGCTGGACCGGCTCGACGACCCGGCGCTGCCCGCCCACCGCGCCTTCTTCGGGCTCGCGGGCGACGCACCGCAGGCCGCGCGCCGGCGCTGCACCGTCACGGAATTCATTTACGCCCCGGACGAGCTGCCGGACGGCCTCTACCTCGTGGACATCCAGTGCCCGCGGTGGCAGATTGAGGCCGTGCCCAGCCGCCCGCTCGCCCTGCCCGCCGAACCCCTGGACATGGAAGACGGAAAACGATGAGGGAAGACTGGATGGAGCTTGCGCGCACGCGCGACGCCGACGACCCGCTCGGGCGTTTCCGCGAGCGCTTCGAACTACCCGCCGGCCCCGACGGCCGCCCCGCCGCCTACCTCTGCGGACACTCGCTCGGCCTGCTGCCACACGACGCGCGCAGGCTCGTCGCCGAGGAATTCGACGACTGGGCCGCGTTCGCCGTGGCGGGCCACACCGGCGCACGCCGGCCCTGGGTGAGCTACCACGAGTTGCTCGCGCCGCCGTCCGCGCGGCTGGTAGGGGCGCGCGAGCACGAGGTCGTGGTGATGAACTCGCTCACCACGAACCTGCACCTCATGATGGTCTCCTTCTATCGGCCGACGCGCGACCGCCACGCGATCGTGATCGAGAAGGGCGCATTCCCGTCCGACCGCTACGCCGTGGTCTCGCAGCTCGAATACCACGGCTACGGCGCGCAGGACGCGCTGATCGAGGTCGAGCCCCGCGCGGGCGAGGACACCGTCCGCCTCGAGGACCTGGAGGCGGTGATCGAGCGCGAGGGCGAACGCGTCGCGCTCGTGCTCTGGCCGGGCGTGCAATACCTCACCGGGCAGGCCTTCGACCTCGCCCGCGTGGCGCGCGCCGCGCACGCCGCCGGGGCGATCGCCGGCTTCGACCTTGCCCACGCGGCCGGCAACATCCCGCTCGCGCTGCACGACGCCGGCGCGGACTTCGCCGTGTGGTGCGGTTACAAGTACCTGAACGGCGGCGCCGGCGCGCCCGGCGGCTGCTTCGTCCACGAGCGCCACGGTCTGGAATTCGGCGGCCCCCGCTTCGCCGGCTGGTGGGGGCACGACAAGCGCGAGCGTTTCGAGATGCGTCCCGACTTCGTGCCGATTCCCGGCGCGGAGGGCTGGCAGCTCTCCAACCCGCCGGTCTTCGCCCTCGCGCCGCTGCTCGCCTCGCTGCGCGTGTTCGACGAGGCGGGCATCGACACGCTGCGCGAGCGCTCCGAGGCACTGACCGGAACGCTCTTCGACGCCCTCGCCGCGGAACTGGGCGACGCCATCGACGTACTCACCCCGGAGCCGCCGGCCGAGCGCGGCTGCCAGCTTTCGGTGCGCATCCGGCGCACGCGCGCCGAGGCGCGCCGGGCCTTCGAGCGTCTCGGCGCGGCCGGCGTCGTCGCCGACTGGCGCGAGCCCGGCATCGTGCGCTTCGCCCCGGTGCCGCTGTACAACACCCATGTGGACTGCGCCCGAGCGGTGGAGGCCTTGGCCGATGCCCATGGACACTAATCGCCTGACGATCGCCGGCGCCGGGCTCGCCGGTTCCCTGGCCGCACTGCTGCTGGCCCGCCGCGGCTGGAACGTCACCGTCGTCGAGCAACGCCCCGACCCGCGCAAGACCGAAGCGGCCGCCGGGCGCTCCATCAACCTCGCACTCGCCGAGCGCGGCCTCGCCGCCCTCGCCGCCGCGGGGCTCGAGGACGCCGTGCGTCCCCTGCTCATCCCGATGCGGGGGCGGCTCACGCACGCGCGCGACGGCACCAGCGAGTTCCTGCCCTACGGGCAGCGCCCGGACGAGGTCATCCACTCGGTCTCGCGCGCCGGGCTGAACCGCCTGCTCATCGACGCGGCCGAGCAGGCCGGCGGCGTGCGCTTCCGGTTCGAGCGCACGGTGTGCGGCTTCGACCCCGACCTGGGCACGCTCGCCGTGCGGCACCCCGACGAGCGCGAGTTCGTCTTCCCCTGCCCGCCCGTGATCGGCGCCGACGGCGCCGGCTCGGCCATGCGCCGCCTGATGCAGGCTTACGGCGCGGTCTCGGTACGCGAGGACATCCTCGACCACGCGTACAAGGAGCTTACGATCCCGCCCGCCGACGACGGCTCCCACCGCCTCGAGCGCGAGGCCCTGCACATCTGGCCGCGCGGCGGCTACATGCTGATAGCGCTGCCCAACCTCGACGGGAGCTTCACCGTCACGCTGTTCCTCGCGCGCGAAGGCGACCCCGGCTTCGCCACCCTCACCACCCGCCGGGCGGTGAAGAACTTCTTCCGGAAGGAATTCCCCGACGCGCTGGACCTCCTGCCCGACCTCGCGGACGAGTTCTTCGACAACCCCACCGGCATGCTCGGCACGGTGTACGCCGATCCGTGGCACGCCGGCGGCCGCGGACTGCTCATCGGCGATGCCGCGCACGCCATCGTCCCCTTCCACGGCCAGGGGATGAACGCCGCGTTCGAGGACTGTCGGTTGCTGGCGGAGGCGCTGGCGCCCGGCGCCGACGCCGCCGACGTCTTCCAGGAGTTCTCCCGCGCCCGCAAGCCGGATGCCGACGCCATCGCGCGCATGGCGCTGGAGAATTACGTGGAGATGCGCGACACGGTGCGCGACCCCGGATTCGCGCTGCGCAAGGCCCTCGGCTTCGAACTGGAGCGCGCCTGCCCGGGGCGCTTCGTGCCGCGCTACTCGATGGTGATGTTCCACCACGTGCCGTACCGGGAGGCGGAGCGCCGCGGCGCGGTGCAGCAGGAGATCCTCGAGGCCTTCACGCGCGGCTGCAGCCGCCTGGAGGACGTGGACCTCGCCGCCGCGACGGCCGCGGTGGAGGAACGGCTCGAGCCGATCCCCACGGAGCCGCGCTGACGGCGACGAAACCGGCCCGACGGCCGTAGCGGGTCAGGGGACCCGGAACGGCCCCGGGGGCCCGTCCTTTCGACAGCGCTCCAGGAACTCGGCGAACCGGCCGGCCCCCATCGGCTTCGCAAGCAGGAAGCCCTGCACGGCCTCGCAGCGGATCTGGCGCAACGCCTCGAGCTGCGCCTCGGTCTCCACGCCCTCCGCCACCAGGTGCACGTCGAGATCGCGACTGATCGCGGCGATCGCGCGCACGATCGCCGCATCGTTCGGATCCGTCAGCAGGTCGCGCACGAAGGACTGGTCGATCTTGATCACGTCAATGTCGAAGCGCTTGAGATAACCGAGGCTCGAGTAGCCGATGCCGAAGTCGTCGAGCGCGAGACGCACGCCCAGCGCCTTGAGGTCGTCGAGCGTCGCCTCGCTCGCCTGCAGCCGTTCGACGAGCATCCCCTCGGTGATCTCGAGCTCCAACGCCTCGCCGGGCACGTCCGCGGCCTTGAGCGCCCGCTCCACCGCCGCGGCGAAGCGGCGCTCGCGCAGCTGCCGCGCGGAGACGTTCACCCCGATGGTGGGCGGATCGCCGTCGGCGGCCCAGCGCTTCCACTCCGTCAGCGCCCGCGCGAGTACCCACTCGCCGAGCGCCACGATCTGCCCCGTGCGTTCCGCGGCCGGGATGAACTCCGCCGGCCCGATGCTGCCCCACTCGGGGTGCGTCCAGCGCGCCAGCGTCTCCACGCCGCCGATGCGGCCGTCGGCGAGCAGGGCGCGCGGCTGGAAGGCCACCGCCAGCTCGCCGCGCTCGATGGCATGGCGGAGCGCGTTCTCCACGGCCACCTGGCGCCGGGCCTGTTCGTTGAGCCGTTGCGTGAAGTAGGCAATCCCCGCGCGCCCCCGGTTCTTCACCTGGTACATGGCCGCGTCCGCGTTCTGGCTGAGCGTGGTGAGGTCGCTGCCGTCCTGCGGGAACAGGGCGATGCCCACCGACGGCGTCGTGTGCAATTCCAGGCCGGCGATTTCGTAGGAGCGGCTGACCACGTCCACCACCTGGTTGGCGATGCGCGTGACCGCCTCGACGTTGGCGATCTGGCTCGCCAGCACCACGAACTCGTCGCCGCCGAAGCGCGCCACCGTGTCGTGCTCGCGCACGCAGTCGCGCAGCCGCGCCGCGACCTCCACCAGGAACAGGTCGCCGATGTCGTGGCCGTGGAGGTCGTTGATGTCCTTGAAGTTGTCCAGATCGATGAACAGCACGGCGATCAGGACACCGGAACGCGCCGCCGAGCGCGCCGCCTGGTGGAAGCGGTCCTCGAGCAGCGTGCGATTGGGCAGGCCCGTGAGACGGTCGTAGTGCGCCATGAACTCGATCTGGCGCTCGGCCGCCTTGCGGTCGGTGATGTCGGTCACGACACCGTCGTAGTAACGCACCCGCTCCGCCTCGTCGCGGATCGCCCACGCGGAGTTCAGCCCCACGAAACGCGAGCCGTCCGCGCGCACGTACTCCACCTCTTCGTCCTCGTAGCTGCCGTGCGCGTAGAGCTTGTCGCGCAGCTCGTCGCGGCGTGCCGGGCTCGCGTAGCGGATGGCGCCCTGGTTGGAGATCATCTTCGTCTCGTCGCCGAAGCCGAACAGTTGCGCGAGGCTGCGGTTCACGTAGATGAGCCCGGAGTTCGGCACCCCGCGGTAGATGCCGTCGCGGATGTTGTTGGTCACCGAGGAAAGCAACTCGCGGCTTGCGGACAGGTCCCGCGTCATGGTCTCCGCCATCGACTCGGCGCGGCGTCCCGTGCGCGCCACGCTGTAGAACAGCGCCGCCAGCAGCAGGCTGATGATGAAGCCCGCCCCGCCGATGGACGCCGGCACCCAGCCGATCTCCGCACGCCCGTCGAACACCAGCCGCCAGTGCCGGTGACCGCTGGCGAAATCCAGCTTCACCGTCTTGTGGCGTGCGACGCCCGTGATCGCCTCCCACCACGCCACCTGCGCGTGGGCGCGCGAGCCGGCCCGGTACATGAGCCGCGGTGCGCCCCCGTCGAGATCGAACACCCGCAGGACCGCGTCGCTGCCCTGCCCGGCGAGCCCCCTGAACATGGACGAGGACGGCATCGTCTCGACGACCCAGCCCGGCTGCTTCACATCGTCCCGGGACAACACGTGCTCGGCTGAGACCAGCACCAGCCCCGGCCGGAGTTCGCCGCCCGGACCGAAGATGATCTCCTTGCGGGAGACCAGCATCCCGTTCTCGTGCAACGCGCGGGTGAACAGCTTGCGGTCGCCCTGCGCGCAGGGGTTCTGTCCCAGCACCTGCTTGCGGAGCCGCGCGGGCCAGATGCGGTCGGCCACGCAGTAGTAGTCGCCGGGCGTCTTCGGCTTGACCAGATTCTTGCGCGGCACCCCCAGGGGCACGATCTTCGCCGCGGCGAGGTCCGAGCGCGTGGCGGGAGCGTAGGAGAGGTGGACCAGCGCACGCCCGTCGCTCTCGCCCCCATACATCGCGGAAGCGAACGCTTTCCAGTCGGACGGCCGCACGTCTTTGTTGCCGAGGTAGAAGCCGCGCGCGGCGAGCAGGCGGGCGCGTTCCCGCTCCAGGCGGCTTTCCAGCATCGAGCGCGCGGACTCGGCGCGGTGCATGAGGGCCTCCTCCGCGCCCTGGTACTGGATGCGGGCCACCAGCCAGGCCAGGCTGCAGGCGAGCCCCGTCGCCGCGATCGCGACGCAGCCGAGCACGAGCGGGAGACGCCGCCTCACCGGGCCGGCCCCCGGCGCTCCAGGGTCAGGAACGTGAACGCGTAGCGGTGGCGCTCGTCCGCCGGGCGTTCCTCGCGCGCCGTCTCGCGCCACTCGCCCGGGTCCAGGTCCGGGAACCGCGTGTCGCCGTCCACCGACGCGTGCACGCGGGTCAGGTACACCCGCGCGGCGCGGGGCAGCGCCTCGCGGTAGAGCTCGCCGCCCCCGATCACCATCACCTCGTCCGCCTCACCCGCCAGCGCAAGCGCCGCGTCCAGGCTCGACGCCGTCTCCACGCCGGCCGGCGCATAGCCGGGCTGCCGGGTGATGACGATGTTGCGCCGCCGCGGCAGGGGCCGGCCGATCGCCTCGAAGGTCTTGCGGCCCATGACGATGGGCTTGCCCGTGGTGACGCGCTGGAAGTGCCCGAGGTCGCCCGGCAGGTGCCAGGGCATGCCGCCCGCACGGCCGATCACGCCGTTCTCGGCCACCGCGGCGACGAGGGCGATCCGGGTTGCCATGCCTAGGCGTCGGACGGTCCGCGACCGCCACGGGCTAAAGCCAGCGCCCCGAGAGGTCCGAACCGTTCCCTGGTTCCTGCCGTCATGCTCACCACACGTACGGGATAAAGCGGCGCGTTCGTTTCATGTAGTCCCGATAAGGCTCGCCGAGCGCGTCGCACAACGCCCGTTCTTCCACGTGAACGCGGTAAGTGTAGGCGAGAAACGCACCCGCCATCAGCACCGCCAGGGCCAGCCAGTTGGTCAGGGCCAGGCCGAAGCCGGCGATGGAAAGCAGCGCGCCGCTGTAGGACGGGTGGCGGAGCAACCGGTAGGGCCCGCGCTCGACCACCGTCTGGCCGGCGCGCGTCGCCACGTCGCGGGTGAAGAAACGCCCGAGCACCCGGATGGCGTACCAGCGGAAGGCGACCCCGCCCAGCACCGCCGCGATGCCGATCCAGAACACCACCGGCTGCGCCCGGGCCATGGTGGCGGCCGGCACGTTGGCGACGCACCAGGCGGCGCCGATCCCGGCGATGCCCAGCCCGAACACGATCACCGCGTGCGAGCCGCGGTCGCGCCGCCGGGCGCCGTGCTCCGAGCGCTGCAGGTACGTGCCGATCCATTCCGGCAGCATCCAGACGAGGAACACGATGAAGAACACCGTGGCGTAGAAATGGGAGGCGGTGACGAGGGACTGCATCGCCGCCCGCTTACACGGCCACCGGCGCCTTGATCGGCGGGTGGTGCCGGTAGCCCTCGAGCGCGAAGTCCTCGTACGCATACTCGAAGAGCGAGGCGGGCTTGCGGCGGATCACCAGGCGCGGCGGCGGGAACGGCTCGCGCGCGAGCTGCGTGCGCGCCTGCTCGAAGTGGTTGCTGTACAGATGGCAGTCGCCGCCCGTCCAGATGAACTCGCCGGGCTCGTAACCGGCCTGCTGCGCCACCATGTGCGTGAGCAGCGAGTACGAAGCGATGTTGAACGGCACGCCCAGGAACACGTCCGCGCTGCGCTGGTAGAGCTGGCAGGAGAGCTTCCCCCCGGCCGCCCAGAACTGGAACAGGATGTGGCACGGCGCGAGCCGCATCTGTTCCAGCTCGCCCACGTTCCAGGCGCTCACGACGTGGCGGCGCGAGTGCGGGTTCGCCTTCAGTCCGTCCACCAGTCGCGCGAGCTGGTCGATCGAGCCGCCGTCCGCCTTCGGCCAGCTCCGCCACTGGCGCCCATAGATCGGGCCCAGGTCGCCCGTCTCGTCCGCCCACTCGTCCCAGATCGAGACGCCGCGTTCCTGCAGCCAGGTCACGTTCGTGTCGCCGCGCAGGAACCACAGCAGCTCGTGGATGATCGACTTCGTGTGCACTTTCTTCGTGGTCACCAGCGGGAAGCCGGCGCCGAGGTCGAAGCGCATCTGGTGCCCGAACACCGAGCGCGTGCCCGTGCCGGTGCGGTCGGGCTTGTCGACGCCCTCCTCGAGGATGCGCCGCATCAGGTCCAGGTACGGCCTCATGCAGGCACCGGCTCGCGTTTGCGGTAGGCAAGCCCCAGGAGAATGAGGCCGACGAGGATCATCGGCAGCGACAGCACCTGCCCCATCGTCAGCCAGCCGAAGGCGAGGTAGCCGAGCTGCGGGTCCGGCAGCCGGATGAACTCCACCCCGAAGCGCACGATGCCGTAGCCGAGCGAGAACAGCCCCGCCACCGCCATGCGCGGGCGCGGCTTCATCGAGAACCACCACAGCACCGTGAACAGCAGCACGCCTTCCAGCAGCGCCTCGTAGAGCTGCGAGGGCTGGTGCGGCGGGGAGAAACCGGGGTGCGGGTAGCCGCCGCAGTAACGCGCGAAGCGCGCCTCGTTGCACGGCAGGCGCATGGACCAGGGCAGGTTCGCGACCTTGCCCCACAACTCGCCGTTGATGAAGTTGCCGATGCGCCCGCAGAACAGCCCGATCGGCACCGCCGGCGCGATGAAATCCATGATATCGAAGAAGTGGCGCTTGTGCCGCCAGGCGTAGATGCCGCAGGCGACGAGCACCCCGAGCAGCCCGCCGTGGAACGACATGCCGCCGTCCCACACGTACACCATGCGCGCCGGGTGCGCCATGTAATAGGGGAAGTTGTAGAACAGCACGTAGCCGATGCGCCCGCCGAGCACGACGCCGACGGCGGCATAGAAGATCACGTCGCCGAGCTGGTTGCCCGTGAAGTGGATGTCTTCCCGGCGGGTGCGGCGCAGCAGGAGATACCAGCCACCGACGATCCCCACCAGGTACATCAACCCGTACCAGTGAACGGCGAGGGGTCCGATGCGGACGGCAACGGGGCTAATGTCTGGATACGTCAGCATGGCTGTGCGCCGTGCGAGGTTATTGGCCGCAGCGGGGCGATACCCGCGCAAGTTGCCGGAGTTTAGCACGCACAAATCGCGCTCCCGGGCCGCCGGCCCCGCGCCGGAGGCCACAAGCGGCATCGCGCCGGCGCCGGCCCCGCTCCCGCGCGCCCCGGCCCGGCGCCCCGCGTGCTGCACCCGTCCCGGCGGCGGCCGGTCCCGGGGGCGGGTCTACCATGAGGGGGCCACGTAAATCGCAAGAGCCGTCCGATGCCGAACGCCCTCGCCCACGCCCGCAGCCCCTACCTCCGCGGCCACGCGGACAACCCCGTGGACTGGGTGCCGTGGAGCGACGAGGCCATCGCCCGCGCCCGCGCCGACGACCGCCCGCTCTTCGTCTCCGTCGGCTACTCCGCCTGCCACTGGTGCCACGTCATGGCGCGCGAGGCGTTCAGCGACGACACCGTCGCGGGCGTGCTCAACGAGCACTTCGTGAGCATCAAGGTGGACCGCGAGGAACGCCCCGACCTCGACACCGTGTTCCAGATCGCCCACCAGGCGCTCAACGGCCGCGGCGGCGGCTGGCCGCTCTCCGTGTTCCTGGAGCCCGACGGCCTCACGCCCTTCTTCGCCGGCACCTACTTCCCGCTCCAGTCGCGCTACGGCATGCCCGGCTTCGCGGACCTCCTCGGCCGCGTGCTCGAGGTGTACCGCGAGCACAAGGGCGAACTGCGCGAACAGGGCAAGAAACTGAGCGCCATGCTCACCGAGCGCCTCGGCAGCGACGCCGCCGCCGAGGGCGCGCTCACGGCCGCGCCCGCCGCCAGCGCCGCGGCCAGCCTCGCCCGCGGCTACGACCCCGTGAACGGCGGCTTCGGCGACGCCCCCAAGTTCCCGCAGAGCCCGCAGCTCGCCTTCCTGCTCGCGCGCGGCGAGAGCGACGCCCTCCGGCCCACCTTCCAGGCCATGGCGCGCGGCGGCCTCTTCGACCACGTGGGCGGCGGCTTCTTCCGCTACACCGTGGACGCCGCCTGGCGCGTGCCGCACTTCGAGAAGATGCTCTACGACAACGCGCAGCTCCTCGGCCTCTACGCCGAGGCCGCCGTGCGCTTCGACTCCGGCGAGTGCCGCGACGCCGCCCTCGCCACCGCGCTGTTCATGGACGCCGAGCTCGCGCTCCCCGGGGGCGGCTACGCCGCCAGCCTCAACGCCGAGTCCGGCGGCGAGGAAGGCGCCTTCTATATCTGGGACCGCGACGAAGTCCGCCGGATCATCGGCGACGACCGCTACCCGGCCTTCGCACAGGCCTTCGGCCTCGAGGAAGGCCCGCAAGTCGAGGGCCGCTGGCACCTCGCCCGCACCGACGGCGGCCACGGCGGCTTCGAAGACGAACTCGCCCTGCTCGCGAAAGAACGCGACCAGCGCCACCGCCCCGAACGCGACGACAAGCGCCTCACGAGCTGGAACGCCCTCGCCGTCACCGGCCTCGCCCGCGCCGCCCTGTTCCTGGACGACCGCGCCCTCGCCGCCCGCGCGGCGGAAACGCTCGACCACCTCGAACGCACCGCCGTCCACGGCGACGACGTCCTCGCCTGCGCCCTCGACGGCGAGGCCTACCAGCCCGGCTTCCTCGAGGACTATGCCTTCCTCGCCGAGGCCGCCCTCGCCGTCGCGGCCGTCACCGACGGCGCCGCCGCCGTCGCCCTCGCGACGAAGCTCGCCGACGCCCTGCTGGACCGCTTCCGCACCGAGGGCGGCGGCCTCGCCATGACGCCCGCCGGCGCCGAAACCGTGCTCTACCGGCCGCGCCGCTACGCCGACGACTCCGTGCCCTCCGGCGCCGGAGCTGCCGTGCGGGTGCTGACCACGCTCGGGCACCTGCTGGCCGAGCCGACCTACCTCGACGCGGCCGAAGGGGTGCTGCGGGCTGCGATGGGGGATCTGGAGCGGGCGCCGGAGGCTTATCCGACGTTGTTGGCGGGGTTGGAGGAGTTTGTGGAGCCGGTGCCGTTGGTGGTGTTGCGGGGGGATGAGCAGATTGGGGAGTGGGCACACCAGGCCGCCAACACCAACCCGCGGGCGCGGATCGTGCAACTTGGCACGAGCGCGCTCGAGGCCGGACTTGAGCGCTACGCGGCGCAGGGTGACGCGGTGGCGTACGTCTGTCGCGGAACGACCTGCTCCGCGCCGATTAGCACTCCCGACGCACTATTCGAGGCCTGTAACTCATAGCGACGACAACCCTCGCGCCTTGCAACGCACGGCCTAAAGGCGTTTAATTCGGGCGACAGGCCAATAACATTATTGGTCCGCGCTGCTGATCGGGGGGATCATGCGCTATTTCCCATCGCTGCTACTGGCCGGCTTCGCATTCGGAGGGACGGCGTATGGTGTTGTCGTCGCTGTAAATGGCAAAAGGCAAGACTTGACCCCCTCATCGCATCGCATAGCGACGACAACCCTCGCGCCTTGCAACGCACGGCCTAAAGGCGTTTAATTCGGGCGACAGGCCAATAACATTATTGGTCCGCGCTGCTGATCGGGGGGATCATGCGCTATTTCCCATCGCTGCTACTGGCCGGCTTCGCATTCGGAGGGACGGCGTATTGTTTTGTCGTCGCTGTAAAAGGCAAAAGGCAAGACTTGACCCCTCATCGTTCCTGAGTAGCTATGGAGTGCCCCGGGAACCAATCTTAGGAGTGTCTAGTGAAGCTAGTATCTGTGTTCAACAACAAGGGTGGTGTTGGGAAGTCCACGCTCAGCTTTCATCTAGCTCATGCGTTGGCCGAGCAAGGAATTAAGACCTTAATGGTGGATCTCGATCCGCAGTCGAACCTGACCTTGCAGTGTCTGAGCGCGGATTATTTGGAGGAACTTTGGACAACCGAGGAGCCATTCATCGAAGACTTTCAGGCCGCTCTTGATGAGAGCGAAAAGGATTTCTCTGAATTTGTGGCAACCCCTAGATCCGTGCATTGCCTTCTGAAGCCAATTGAGGACGGCCTTTTCGAATCGTATGGACTCGGTGCAGTCTACGAGGTGGCGAATGACCTTGGGCTTATCCCGGGCCGCCTTAGCCTTCACACTTACGAAGACAAGCTCGCGAAGTCATGGAGCGATGCGTTTATGGGAGAGCCTCAAGCCCTTCGATTGCTAACAGGAATTCGGCGCCTGTGTGAAGACGCTGGCGAAAAGCAGGGATATGAGGTGGCAATCCTTGATACATCGCCAAGCCTCGGAATGATTAACCGCGTCATTATATCCACGTCTACCGGCGTCTTTGTCCCTTGTATGCCCGACATGTTTTCTACGTTCGGGCTTACAAACATTGGTATGGCCTTGAGGTCGTGGAAAAGCCAGTTCGACACGATGTACAGCTTGTTGTCCGACAAAAAACGCGAGTCATTTCCTGGGCAGTTCGTTCGGTTTCTAGGCTACACACTCTATAACGCCAGAAAGTACGCGGGTCAGAACGAATATGATTTAGCGACAGCACATTACGCATACGCACGGAAGCTGCCCGCAGTAATTAGGGACAAGATACCAAAAGACTGCTATTCACATTTGCCCGAAGAGACTATCGGGGTGCCTGTCGGAGGGACAGCTATAACTCATTCCCATAGCACCCTTCCAGCAATGGCCCAGAAGTATCGAGTACCAATGTGGAAGGTGCCTGATTTGCCGAATCTGTTAACAGAGGATAAAGGGACAGTCTCGGGGAATAAGGAAACTTACTACACGAAGCGTGAGGCGTACCACGCTTTCGCGCGCGATCTCATGAGTCGTCTAGAGGGCGTGGAGGGTTAACACGGATGGATGACTTGCGAGAAAAGTACCCGGGAATCATGGAAGCGTACGGCGCGCACATCGAAGAGTTCGAGCTGTTTCAGAAACATGTAAGAAACTTTTTCGAAAGCCGCAGTCTTTCGCATTACGTGCATTCTATAAGACACAGAATAAAGGATATCGACCACCTTCTCGAAAAGGTCGAGCGAAAAAACGGAGAAGGACAGGAGGTGGTAGAGGACAGCGAACCCACTCCAGTTACGGAAGACAACATTTTTGATCGGGTCACGGACGTTGCGGGCGTTCGAGTTCTGCATTTGCATACATCACAGCTGGAAGCGATTCATAATTCTCTAATGTCTAAGGTAGATGACGACGAGTTTACCCTTTTCGAACAGCCGAAAGCATATACATGGGACCCGGAGTCCGGAGAGTACTTTGAAAGACTGGGGCTGCGGCGCGAGCTAAAGGAGAGCTATTACACGAGCGTCCACTATGTACTGAGGCCGAACTCAAAGAGTCACGCTACTTGTGAAGTGCAGGTCCGGACTTTGCTTGAGGAGGTATGGGGAGAGATCGACCACTCTTTAAATTATCCACATCCGATATCCGACCCGCAGTGCAAGGAACAAATACGTGTGCTAGCGCGGCTGGTTGGTGCCGGAACACATCTGGCGGACTCGATAATGCGTTATTACGCAGGACATTCCTAGAGTCGGACGCGTGCGTGTGAAGAGTAAGCAGGGTCAGGTTGAGCTAACGAGAAGAAAGGGGTTGGGAGTCTTTGTTCAGCCTGTTCTGCAACGGGGCCCCGCTGAACGCAATTACCAACACGCAACTGATCGAATATGTTTTACGTAGATTTGGAGCTTAGGGGGGAGGCGTTCTAATGACGAAGAACATCGTTATCTGTTGTGATGGCACATGCAACCAGTTTGGATCCGTAAACACGAATGTCGTCAGGCTATTTCAAAGCATAGACCGCAACTCGGAAGAACAAGTTGCATTCTATGATCCTGGTGTCGGGACTTTCGCGGCAAAATTCTTTGGTTTTTATACTGGGAAATTCTTAGGCAAACTACTGGGCGCTGCGTTTGGATATGGCGTAAAGAAAAACATGGAGGCCTGTTATAGGTTTCTTATGGACAACTACGCGCCCGGCGACCAAGTCTACATTTTCGGGTTTAGTCGGGGTTCATTTACGGCTAGATCTTTGGCATCGATGTTAGATAGGTGTGGACTGCTACATCCAGGGCATCAAAATCTGATCCCGTATATGAGCTCCCAGTACTTCGGAAAACACAAGACCCAAGAAGTCAACGACTTCAAGGAGACATTTTGTCGGGAATGCAAGCCATACTTTGTCGGCGTTTGGGTAATCCCCCCGGAAAATAGCGGGACTGAGAAGCGGGGTCGGGGTCAGGTCTCGCATCGAAACATCGAGCGGAAGGCCGCAATGCCACCATGCGAGAACTGACCCTGATGCGGATGCGCACGTTGGCGCTCTTGAACCGGCGCGCATCACCCACGTACGCCAGGAACTGGGCGGCGAGCTTGTCCCCGCAGCCGAGGATGGAGCGGATGAACTACGCGTCGCGCTTGCGGCTAAAGACTCCCTCCCCCCTTGCCTCGCCACGCCCCCCGTAGGTGAGAGGGAGACGCGGCGTTAACGGACAAGCCTCGCGTTGCCAAGATGCTAACTGATTCAGCCCGTGGTCAACTCTAGTCGTTGCCTTTGTCGACATCGTTTTCGAGCACCTTTCCGGTCACGGCGTCGACACCCACCTCGTGAATGACCTTCCCATGGCGAATATCGAACGAGTAGCGCAGGCCGCTTCCGCCCTTCTCGTGCTCCAACTCCTCGGAGAGGATTTTTCCCGGGTAAGCATTGAGGGCAACCTTTCGCGCCTGAGCAACCGATAGCCGCGCCTGGGGCTTGGCCACACGCGCGGTCGCGGCCACAGCCGGCGTTGCGTTCGAAGCCAGCGCCGAAGCACTGATCACGGTCGCGACGGCGAGCGCGCTTCCAGCCAGAAAACCAACGTACTTCATTCGTGCCTCCGTATCGGGAATCTCCACAATGAAGGCTACACTGGGAGCGCGATGCTGTGTACCGATTCTCGTTACAATCCATTCATCCCGGCGCTGAGTCCGTGAAGGAGCTTAGGGATCAAATCTTGACGTTATAGGTTTTAGAGAACCCTCGGCTTCGGATTAGTGAAACGATTACGGATCAAGCCTCGCCTAGGAATATCGCGTCGAGGCGCATGCAGCAATGCGGGACTTGACCGTAACCTCGCGATAGCGATAATGCCGCGTTTCGAGGGCGGCCAGGAAACAGCGGCATGAAGGTGGATGTACTGGTCATCGGCGGGGGTGCGGCCGGCCTGATGTGCGCCATTGCCGCCGGACAGCGCGGGCGCAGCGTGTTGGTGGCCGAACATGCCAACCGGGTCGGCAAGAAGATCCTGATGTCGGGCGGCGGACGCTGCAACTTCACGAATCTCGGCGTGACCCCGGCGAATTACCTCTCCGCCAATCCGCACTTTGCCAAGTCGGCGCTGGCCCGGTACACGCCGGGCGACTTCGTGGCGCTGGTGGAGAAGCATCGGATCGCCTACCACGAAAAAGAGCTGGGACAGCTGTTCTGCGATGGCTCGTCCAAGCAGATCGTGCGCATGTTGCTCGACGACTGTGCGGCCGCCGGCGTGCGCGTCGAGGTGAACTGCGGTGTCGGCGACCTGCGCAAGACCGATAGCGGGTTCACGGCAAGCTCGCCGCTGGGCGGGATCGAGGCGGAATCGCTGGTGATCGCCAGCGGTGGGTTGTCCATTCCCAAAATGGGCGCCAGTGGCTTCGGCTACGAGGTGGCCCGCCAGTTCGGGCATACCGTCCTGCCGGTACGCGCCGCCCTGGTGCCCCTGATACAGAGCGGCAAGCACCGGGAACACTACGAGGGCCTGTCGGGCGTGAGCCTTCCCCAGGTCGTTACCCGGGCCGGCAAGCAGGCGTTTCGCGCCGGCATGCTGTTCACCCACCGCGGCATCAGCGGCCCGGCCATCCTGCAGATTTCCTCGTACTGGCAGCCGGGCGACGATCTGCGCGTCGACCTCGCGCCGGACACCGGGGCCGCCGACTGGCTCCGGGCGCAACGGCGTGCGCGGCCGGGCACGGAGCTGAAGAACGTTCTTTCCGACCTGCTGCCGAAACGCCTGGCGCAGCGCCTGTGCGAAGTCTGGTTTGCGAGCAGGCCCATGCGCCAATACAACGAGCGGGAACTGGCCGACATCGGCGCCCGGCTGAACGATTGGCCCATCGTCGCCAGCGGCACCGAGGGCTATCGCACGGCCGAAGTCACCCTCGGCGGCGTCGATACCCACGAATTGTCGTCCAGCAGCATGGAATCCCGGTACGTGCCGGGCCTGTATTTCATCGGCGAAGTGGTCGACTGCACGGGCTGGCTCGGGGGCTACAACTTCCAGTGGGCCTGGGCCAGCGGCCAGGCCGCCGGACGGGTTGCCTAGTCAGCAACTACGTGCGGATTCGGAGGCAGGTCTCGCATCGCAACATCGCCCAGATTGGCAATATGCGTCCGGTTCCAGTTGTTCTGCGGAGGTTTGCAGCGGCGTTAATGCGCCCTTGGCAGGTAGTCCAGCGGATCGACCCAGTGATACCCGGCCTGCCTGGCAAGCTTGTCCAGGAAATACTTGTGCCCGGCGCCGACGATAACCAGGATTCGCTTCGGGTGCCGCGCTCGAACGGCCTTGCTGATGTAGCCGAACATGCGGCGGTTGCGTAACCAGAAGTTCTTGCGCTGCCGGGGGCCGGCGTTGTCGTAGGTGATCGTGGACATGTCCTTCTGGTAGAAATGCCGCTTGTACTGCACCCACTCTTTCGAGTTGAAGAAATCGAGCACCGGAATGAGACGGTGCCCCAGTGCGGCCATGCGCTTGTCGGCCCATTTGCGTAGCTGGCGCAACGGTGCGAACTGGGCGTAGGCGGCCTTGTTTCCCGACTTCTTCGCTTTCTGCATCTCCTTGTCGAGGATCCACCGTGCATCCGAGCCCTGGTAGTCGAAGCTGACGAGCTCGTGGATGCCGTCGGCGCGCGCGACCGGAAACCCGATCCTCGCGAATTCGTGCTGGCTCCACTTTTTCACGAACTTCGCAAGCTTGCCGTGGCTCGTCGCCTCGCAATCCCGGCCCACCCAGTAATACAGGGCGTTGAGCTCGTCCCGCTGCAGGAAGAACAGTTTCCCGAGGCGGCAGTCCGATTTTGCGCTCCAGTCGTTGGTTCGGCGGATTCGCGCAAGCTCGCGCCGGGCCTGGCTTTTCTCGATACCCCATCGGGTCGCATACCGGCCCAGGTCGAAACCCGGCCGGTAATCCCGGCCCTTGCCCTTCGGCCAGGTCGGCGGCAGGTATTCCGCCACGACCATGTCCGGCCCATACGACTTCATCGCGTCCACGACGCGCGACACGGCCTTCTCCGGATAGGGCGGATTGGCGTGCATGAAGTGATCGGAGCCGAGGATGAGAATGCTCGGCTTGCCGGCGCTGGTCTCGGCGGGCGGCGCGGGCTCGGCCGACGCCGCGTTGATCAGGCCGGAAGCGGTCAGCACCGCCGCCAACAGGAAGCCTCTGGCCATGATTGCCTCCGACGAAGTTCGTAGCTTGTGCCCCACCGGGCAACCGGAATCGCCCTGGCGACGACCCGGCACACGGCCCGTCAACTGGACGGAGCGGCCGCATGGGCCCGCAGGGCAACGGTCCCGGGATCGTAACATTCCACCAGGACGCGGAACCGATCTCGCGTCGCGACATCCCCCGGCGTCGGGAGTCGGGGGTTAGACGCGGATTCGGGGCCAGGTCTAGACGCGGATTCGGGGCCAGGTCTCGCATTGCAACATCGACCACGGGACCGCAATGCCACAATACGAGGCCTACCCCTGGCGTGGCTCGCACGAGCCTCTGCGGTCCGGGGGCAGGTCTTGCCGTTTTCCCCGCCTCGGTGAGTCACGCGACGCAACACGCAAGCCCCCCGGACCGGCAAAGCATCCGTTCCTTGGCTATAGTTGGACGAGTGCGGCGCCACCGGTCCTCGTGACGTTGCGCCTGAAAATACCCCGACTAATCCGCACAAGAGGCACCACCATGAAATTCCCGATATTCATCGCGATGGCGATGCTGCAATCGCTTGTGGCCGTCAACGTATCGGCGGCCGAACCTTCTCCGCTGCAGGATCTGGACGGCTATGTCCACAAGGCCATGGAGCAGTGGCAGACCCCGGGCGTGGCAGTCGCCGTGGTCAAGGACGGCAAGGTCGTTCTTGCCCGGGGCTATGGCGTCCGGGAGCTCGGCAAGCCCGGCAAGGTGGATGCCGATACCCTGTTCACCGTCGGCTCGATAACCAAGCAATTCACCGCGGCGGCGCTGGGCACGCTGGTTTCGTCCGGGCAACTCGCCTGGAACGCCCGGGCCGTGGACTACGTGAAGGACTTCCGGCTCGAAAGCCCGTACGTCACCGAACATATCACCCTGCGCGACCTGCTAAGCCATCGTAGCGGCTACTGCGATCCGGGCGCGGCCTGGTACACCTCCGATGCAAGCGACATCGTCCAGCGGCAACGCTATCAGAAGCCGCGCTACGGCTTTCGCGCGTATTTCTGTTACGACAACGTGATGTACCTGACGGCCGCCCGCTTCATCCCGGCCGTCACGGGGACGAGCTGGAACCGGTATGTCGAGAAGCACCTGTTCACACCGTTGCACATGAGCCGCTCCGTGACCACGAACGGTGCGCTTTCGCATGCCTCCGACGTTGCCTCGCCGCACGGCGAGGTCGATGGAAAGGTCATGGTGATTCGGCGTTACTGGGCGCACAACATGGATGTGTTTGCCCCGGTCGGAAACATCAATTCCAGCGTGAACGACATGAGCCACTGGCTGCTCATGATGCTGAACGACGGCCGCTATGACGGGAAGCAGGTGCTCAAGCCGACCACCATCAAGGCCATGGAAACCCAGCAAATGCTGATTGGCAAGAAGTCCCGGGTCGGCCGGGACATGAGGGCCGTGCCGGGAACCGGTTTTATCGGATACGGCTTCGGTTTGGCCATACTGGATTACGGCGGGCACAAGCTGATGTTCCACCCCGGCGACATCGACGGCATGGCCGCCGCGCTTGCCATGGTCCCGGACCAACACCTTGGCGTAGTCGTGCTCACCAACCAGGATCACAGCGGGGTGCGAGACGGCGTGGTGTTTCATGTCCTGCAGAAATACCTGCATATCGCGCCATACGACATGAGCGCCTCCATGCACAAGGTTTACCGGAAGAGGACACAGCACCGCGAGAAGATCGAGAAGAAACTGGCGGCTACGCGCAAACCCGATACGCAAGCGCCCTTGCCTCTCGACGACTACGCGGGAACCTACGACGACGACATGGACGGCACGGCAAAAGTCGAACTGGAAGGAAATCACCTGGTGCTGCACCTGGGCAACCCGAATTTCACCGGGGACCTCCAGCACTGGCATGGCGACACCTTCCGCGTGACCTGGCGCTACCACTTCTATGGCAAGAGCTATGTCACGTTCGACCTGAATGCTTTCGGGAAGCCGGATAAACTCTCGTTCGCCCTGATGCCCCTGCATTACGAACGCGTCGAAAAGCCTGCCCATGCGAACGGGAACTGAGGGGACTGGCTCTGGTCCACTCTCACGACTCCGCTCACACGTCGAAAGGAGGATTATGTACGCGCGAGTGATTACCGCCCAGACCGGCCCCGAAGGGGTCGACGGCGCTATCCGTCTTGCCGAGAAGCAGCTTCCCGCCGCACGGGAACAACCCGGATTCAAGGGGTATTACCTGCTCACCGACGCCGAGACCGGAAAGCTCCTGATCCTTTCGCTGTGGAAGACCCGCGAGCAGATGGAAGCGGTTGCCGGACCATCGGGGATCCGGGACAAGGGTGTTTCGGCGACGGGCCTTACAGAGCTGCACCTGGACACTTATGAAGTCGCGATGGATGCTCAGCCGTAGCCGGGGGCCGAGCAAGGAGTCGGGGCCAGGTCTTGGCTTTTGCGCGTCCGGGAGCCCGCGTATGGCAAGACTCGACGCCTAGACCCGTGGCGCCGTTGACCCTGTAGGGAGTCGGTTATCAGGCATTCCCCCTATCGGGCGCGCCTGCCCCGGTCCGACGGTCGTTTGCATCGATGGGGCGACGCCGGCGGCTACCCCGTTCCCGGACTCATAGGGGATAGACCACGGTCTTTCTCCGGTTTTCCCGGCAGTCGAATAACGGCTCCCATCCCCACTTTCAGCGCCCGTCTTTAGTAGAGTTCCTGTCCAGACATGCGTGCCGTGCGCTTCCGCCAGATGAGGACAGGCCAGTGAAAACGGTGGGCGTGATATTTCTGTTTGCATCGACCATCCTTCTCGGCGCGATCGCCGGTTCTGGCGTCGCCTTCGCCGCCGGCATAAACGACGCGGAACAGAACAAGATACTCGATCACTGCCAATACGTTCCGTTGGCCACGAACCTGGCCTTCCCGAAGGAATTCGGCGAAAAGAACACGACCGTATGCGTCGACATTCCCGTGCGCGTGGAGAAGGCGAAGATGGTGTTCAACATGGACACCGACACGGTCGACGGGAAGGGCAATTCAAACGGCCTCAAGCACATGGTCATGATGGGCGCCGTCATGAAGGATGCGATAACGAAGGGCCGGATCAAGCCCGGGAACGTCGACATCATCGGCATCGTCCATGGCTCGGCCACGAAATGGCTAATCAAGCCCGTTCCCCCGCAGCAGAAGAAATGGATCGAAGCCATCTTCAAGCTGAAGCGGGAAGGCGTGAACATTCATCTCGAGGCCTGCGCCGCCGCCATGAACGGTGCCCACCTGACGAAGAAGAATCTCTTCTCGTACGATGCCGACGGCAATCCCGACCCGAAGGCCGGCGGCCGCATCTACGTGAACCAGGGCGCCTTCGCGCGCGAGCTCTATCTCCAGAATCACGGCTATGCCTACTTCGAGGAAGGCTACAACTACCATGGAGAACAATAGGCGCGGGTTCGGGGGTCAGTCTCACGTAGCAACCTCAACAGGGAGGTCGAGACGCAACGATGAGATACCCGGCGTTGGATTGCGTTAACGATTCGAGAGCGGTGGCATCAGGGTCGGCTCTCGTCTCTTGTCCCACGCAGCAGGGGCTCGCGTTCAGCCCGACCGACGCGATGACCGACGGCGTCACCCCGTCATGAAACGCCTCGGACCTGGCCCCGCGCACTTTGGAGAAACCGGCCCTCTGCTACCATATGTTCGGCGACAAGATGAAAAGACGACGGCTCGCCGGGGAGGGAACACGTTGCTTTTTAGAATCCCGCTCGTCATCGGGCTTATGGGCCTGTTCATACATACGAAAAACGCGATCCTCTGCGCTTCGATCTGGGGCGCCCTGATCTTCGTGCTGGCTATCATCCTTCACTCGAGCTTCAGCTGGGTCATTCTCCTGGTGGGCATTGCCTCCTTCCTCATCGCGCTGGGAGTCTTTGCTTTGCTGGACTACCTAGAGGGATCAGCTTGGTGGTGGCCGGCGATGGCCGGCGGACTGGCGGCCCTGATCCTGCTGTAGAGCCCCGGGCGGGAGACTCGGGTCGGATATCATCTTGAATTGCGAGCGGGGAATCGGGCCCGGTCTTGCCTTTTGCGGGCCGGGGAACCCGGGTCTGGCAAAGCTCGACGCCTGACCCCGTAGGGCCTTTGACCCTTTAGGCCGTTGCTCAAGCGGGCCCGCCCAGGCGCCTCGACCTTGACCCGGAACGAGAGGTTCGCCAGATGTCCAGGTTGCGCGTGCTCAGTTTCGCGGTCTCCGTGGATGGATACGGGGCCGGCCCTCGCCAGAACCTGGACAATCCGCTGGGGGTGGGCGGCCCCGCACTGATGGAGTGGTTCTTCCACACGCGGGCGTGGCGCGAGATGCACGGCGAAACGGGCGGCGAGACGGGCGTGGACGACGACATGGCCCGGCGCGGTTTCGCGGGCATCGGAGCCTGGATCCTCGGCCGCAACATGTTCGGCCCCGTTCGCGGGCCCTGGCCCGACGAGCGCTGGCGGGGTTGGTGGGGGGAGGAGCCGCCCTATCGCACGCCCGTGTTCGTACTGACGCATTACCCGCGGCCGCCACTGGAGATGGCGGGCGGGACCGTATTCCACTTCGTGACAGACGGCATCGAAGCCGCGCTGGAGCGGGCGAAGACGGCGGCACGCGGGCGCGACGTACGTCTCGGCGGCGGCGTCTCGACGGTCCGCCAGTACCTCGCCGCGGCCCTGGTCGACGAACTGCATCTTGTCATCGGCCCTGCCCTGTTGGGATCCGGCGAGCACCTGATGCACGGCCTCGACCTGCATGCCATCGGTTATCGATGCACGGAACGCGTCGCGGGTGAACGCGCCTTCCACGTCATCCTGCAGAAAGGCACCTGATCGATTTCCGGGCCCACGCGGGTCTCGAAGTTTCAGGGGACGGCCCGTGACGATATATGTTTTAGGGGAACGACTCTGCGACAACCATGAAACCCTGTTGCTTCGAGATTCCACCCCTGGCCAGATTCGAGAGCCGGCAGGGCCCTGGCCGCAGGGCTGTTGGCCACAGTCGACCACGCTCGCCACCTCGGTCGCCGGACAGCTTTGAGCGGCGGGGGCCGCTGAGCGGGCGGGAACGGTTTACGGCACCTGCCAGCTAGCCCAGTGCGCCGCGATCCGCTTCCCGTATCGTGCGGGTCTTTCGGCGTACAGGCGACTCCCCGGCCTGCAGGCACGTTTCCTGAGCGTGCGTTGCCGGAGCGCGGTCTTTCGCCGGATCGCCGCACCGCTCCTGCCCGAACAGGACCGCTGAGCGCCGGCACACGCTATTACGTATACTGCGCTCTCCATACCCGGGACACCCCCATGACGGCTTCGCATGACAAGCATCGAGCATCCCGTCGGGCGGCCCTGCTACTCGCTGCCGGCATGGTGTTCCTGGGCGGCTGCGCGGGCGGGACGCTCGGCAATCTGATCCCGCTGCCCAAGATGCTGAAGGGCGACGTGCGCAACAGCGTCTATTACGCGAAGGGCGATCTCTTCAGCATCGACAGTCCGTTCCCGCAAGGCAGCGCCGATTACACATACGCGGAGGTCAAGGAGACGTACCGGGACAAGCAGGCCCTCGTCACCTTCCATACCTCGACGGCGGGGGCGGAGTATTACCACGCGGACGTCGAACGCCTGCCCGAAAGCAGTGGAGATTCGGTTGATCTGGACACGGCGGCGGACGACGCGATCGCCCGTATCCAGGCGATGCAGAAGAAGGGCGGCCGCCAGCCGTTCGTCCTCGTCAAGCAGGAACCCTGGAACGCCAAGTACACGACCGGCCTGATCCGGCTTTACACGCAGAAGGTGCCGGCGTCCGACGTCGCCGCCGACTCCACGCGGAAATACTTCACTGCGTACAACCTGATGTATGTGACGAGCGAATCGGGCAAGGTGGCGGCGGTCGTGGCGGACTGGGTGCCGGGCGCCCCCGAGGCGGGACCGCCGCAGCACGTGGCGGTCGGCGGCGCGAACCATGACCCGGTGAAGCAAGCCTTTTCCCGGAACGCGCGGGCGTGGAAGTTCATCAATTCGATCAACCTGGATGTGAAGACCGCCGATTCGCAGGCCGGTAACGGCACCTAGGAGCCACCGGAGCGGCCCCGGCCGTTCACGCGCGTGCCTCCACGGTGGCGGGCACGATGGGTCCGGGCAACTCTGGTGACGCTGAACGTGAACGCAAAGAATCAGCTGGTTGCACGCGAGCTTGCAGCGGGCGGATTCGGGGTCAAGTCTCTCATCGCGACATCGCGTCGCGCCCCGTGCCACAATGCGAGACTTGACCCTAACCGTGCGCCGCAATGCGAGACTTGACCCTAACCGTGCGCCGCGCGGGACAGGTCTTGCGTTTTGCTCCGCCCCGGAGGGCTGCCCAGGTCAAAACGCAAGACCTGATACCTTTCATTCATCGGCCTGAAGGCCAGTAAATCGAACACGGCACGACATGACCGGACCCCGGGGAATCGAACCATTTTCAAGTCGAGGAAAGCCTGATGCGCTCCGTTGAATATCTGAAGAAACTGTTTGTCCTTTTGGCGTTGTCCGGATGCCTCCTGTCATCTGCCCTGGCCGCCGACACCGCCGGTCACAAGACGGACACGCCGCAGTTCAAGCCGACGTCGGTGGTTACCAATGGTTCGGTCACGGCCGCCGGCAAGCGCATCGATTACCGCGCCGTGGCCGGGACATTGATCGTGCACGCCAAGGGCTGGGACGACACGGCACCCGCCGGCGGCAAGGACGGCGGCCATGTAAATCCGACGGCCGTCGCCTCGATGTTCTATACGGCGTACTTCAAGAAGGGAGCAAGGGCCGCCGACCGCCCGATCACCTTCCTGTTCAACGGCGGGCCCGGCTCCTCGACAGTCTGGCTGCGCATGGGCGCCTTCGGCCCGGTGCGCGTGCTCACCAACGGCGTCAAGCACGTGCCGCCCGCGCCCTACTCCGTCGTCAACAACCAGTACAGCCTGCTGGATGCCTCGGACCTGGTCTTCATCGACGCGCCGGGGACGGGCTTCAGCCGCATCGCCGGCAACGACGCGGTCAAGTCATTCTACGGCGTCGACCAGGACATCCACGCCTTCGCCGTCTTCATCCGCGAGTTCCTGAGCCAATACGGCCGCTGGAATTCGCCGAAATACGTCTTCGGGGAAAGCTACGGCACGATGCGCGCGGCGGGCCTGACCTACGCGCTGCAGAACGAGAACATCGACCTCAACGGCGTCATCCTGCTATCGGACATCCTGAACTGGGACCTGATTCCCGACGACCCCGAACTTAACCCGGGCATCGTCGAGCCCTACGTCGTATCCCTGCCGACCTATGCCGCGACCGCCTGGTATCACCACAAGCTCCCCGATCGCCCCGACCATCTGCGTCCGTTCCTGACCAAAGTGGAAAACTTCGCGACCGGTGAATACGCCCATGCATTGATGCTCGGCGATCGCCTGGAGCCGAAACGTCGCACCGCGATCGCGCAGAAGCTCCATGCCTATACCGGCCTGCCGGTGGCCTACCTGCTGAAGACCAACCTGCGCATCGAGTACGGCGCCTTCCAGAAGGAGCTCCTGAGCGACCGGGACGAGACGACCGGCACGCTGGACACGCGCTTTGTCGGGCCGACCCTCGATCCATTGTCGAAGATCGCCGAGTACGATCCGCAGGGTGCCGCGATTTCCTCCGCCTATATCGCGGCGTGGAACACCTATGTGCGCAAGAAGCTGAAATACGGCGCCGGCAAGACCTTCAAGGCGGGCATCCCCATCTACGAGAGCTGGGATTACCGGCACCAGCCGCCCGGCGCATCGCACCCATTGATCGCGCTGCCGAATGTCCTGCCCGACCTGGCCGCTGCGATGAAGAAAAATCCCGACCTCAAGGTCATGGTGAACGGCGGGTATTTCGATGTCTCCACGCCCTTCTTCTCCGGGAAGTACGAACTGGAGCATCTTCCGATCCCGGCCTCGCTACGCAAGAACATCCAGTTCCACTATTACAAGTCCGGGCACATGGTCTACGTGACGCCCTCCAAACTCGCCCTGCTGCATGACAACGTGAAGGCCTTCATCCGAAGCTCGGACAACCTGAAATGATTGCGCGGCCCGCATGGAGTGGTGACAGGAAATCCGCATGGGATGCCGTCGAGGCTATACGATGATCCTGCGCCGCATCGCCGGCCCAGGTCTTTGACTCATGACTTCCAACACGCACGGACGGGTGGATTTTTTGGTGGCCGGTCACCGCGCCGCTTCGGCAAGCAGGGCTTCGGTTTCTTCCGACAGGTGCCTTATGCACGTCTCGATGGTGGCGCGGCGGGTGCGGAAGCTGAGGATGCATACGCGGCCGAGGTGGCGCTCGCCCACGTCGGCGCCGGTGAGCATCACCCGGCCCCTTCGGGTGACGCGTTCGACCAGGGCGCGGGTGGCCGCGTTCTGCGCCTGGAGCGTGTCGAGCGCCCGGCCTTCCAGGTGGAAGGCGAAGAGCGATAGTTGCGGTGGCGCGTCCATGACGATGCCCGGAATCCTTGCGATCTCTTCGGCGGCCCACACGGCCAGTTCGCGCTTTTCGGCGAGTGCGGCCCGGTAGCGGGCGGCGCCGTAGAACTTCAGGCTCAGCCAGAGGCGCAGGCCCGGGAAACCGCGGGAGAGATCCGGGCCGTACTGGGCCGGGTCGTAGAACTCTTCCTGGTTCTCCGGCAGGTAGCCGGCCGTCGTCGAATGCAGGGCGCGCAGCGCCTCGCCATCGCGAACCAGCAGCGCACCGGTTCCGAAGGGCAGGAACAGGCCCTTGTGCGGGTCCAGAGTCAGCGAGTCGGCGCGCGGCAGGCCGCGCAGCAGCGGCTTGAGTTCCGGCACCATGTGGAAGAAGCCGCCGTAGGCGCCGTCCACGTGATGCCAGAGGTCTTCGCGAGTGGCGACATCGGCGATCGCGTCCATCGGATCGACGGCGCCGGTGTTGGTAGTGCCGGCGGTGGAAAACACCATGAAGGGCGTGAGGCCCGCCCTGCGGTCGGCGGCTATGGCGCGCTCCAGGGCGTCCACGCGCATGCGGAACGATGCATCGACGTCGACCACCCGGACGCGGTCGGGCGCGATGCCGGCGAGCTTCGCGGCCTTGGCGATGCAGTGATGCGACTGCGAGGAGACGTACAGGGTGCCGGCGCGGATGTCGGTGCCGAGCCGCCGTTCGCGGGCGCAGGCGATGGCGTTGAACATCGACATCGAGCCCCCGGTCGTGAGAACGCCTCGCGTGCCGGGCGGGAAGTCCATCCACTCGCGCAGCCAGTCGAGGACGTTGGCTTCCAGTTGCACCAGGGCCGGCGCCGCCTTCCAGATGCCCGTGTAGCGGTTGGTCGCGTCGCTGATGAAATCCGCCAGGGCAGCGGTGTAGACGCCGCCGGCGGGAATGTAGCCGAGGTAGCCCGGGCCGGACGAGCCGAACGAACGCGGGATCCATTCCTCGAACAGGGGGTCGAGCAGGGCCTCGAGCGGCGTGCCTTGCTCGGGCGGTCCCTCCCGCATCCCGCGGCACACCTCCTCGATGCCGGCGTAGTCGCCGACGCTGGCCGCGTCCGGAAGGGCGGCGATGTGCGCCGACACGCGATCCACTACGGCCTCGCCCATGGCCCGGATCTGCGTCGGCGAAAGCTCGAGGTCCGCCGCGTCTTCCTTCGGATCGGTGTCGGTCACGCCAGTCCTGCAGCCGCTCGGAACGCGACCATTATCCCATCACGCTCCCGGCAACATCCCGCGAGCTTCGGGGTCGCGCTGAACCTGCCAAGTGTTGTGACGACCGGTGGAACCCCATTCTCGACCCGCCGGGAGCTTGCGCCCGACACGGTAAAGGCCGAGGATGTCGGCTTCCGGTCCGAAGAGATCCTCCATGAACAGCCTGTCTGACGGGAAGCACGCGACGGTACTGACAGCCGGTCTTCTACTGGCCGCCATGATGACGCCGCCCGTGATGGCGGCCCCGGCTCCGACGACCACCGCAACCGGGATTCCTCTGAACACGCCGTGGAAAGTGAAGATCTATGCAATCGCCCACACAGAATTCCTGCACCCCGCGTGGGGCTGGCAGCATTCGGAACGCGACTACCGGATGGCCCTGCGGCTCGCGAAGGGCGATCATCTGAAAATCGACAAGGATGCGCTCTTCGCCGCGGCGTTCCTGCACGACATGGCGGAGTTTCATCCCTGTGCCAAAAAGATGCAGCACGGCAAATGCGCGGCGTTGCAAAGCCCCGCAATCCTGAAGCGCGTGGGCTTTCCCGTGAATAAGATCCCCATCGTGCAGGAGGCCGAGCGCGGGCACATGTTCTACAGCGATCCCGGGAAGAATCCCACGGCGATCGTGCTGCACGATGCCGATTCGCTCGACTTCCTGGGCGACATCGGCGCGGCCCGGATCATCTCGCTCACCGGCGCCAAGGCCCCGAGCTTCGCCCCGGCGGTGAAGACATTGCTCGGATTCCTCAAGTCCATCCCGCCGCGGCTCGTCACCCGCGCCGCGCAGCGGATCGGCAAGAAGCGCGCCGCGCGACTCAAGGCGTTCCTCGACACGCTACAACGCGAGACTTACGACGGCCGCGCGATGTGACGCGGAACACGTGCAGTCGTCGCCCCCGGCGTTATGGAGTTCCGGAAGCGACGGGACGGCTCAGCGTGCGCCGAGCCGTCCCCGCCGTTCCCGGCGGCGGCGGATGAACGGAAAGGCGTAAGTCGCGGCGTCCGACACGGATGGCCCGGAAGGCTTCTTGCCGCTCCGGGCGTGCGGCCCGCCGCGCGCCCTCTACGCCCGATACCCTTGCCGCGGATCAGAACGGGTAGTACGGCAACTCCCCGCAGACGTGGATCCCGAACTGCCAGGCGACCGTGCAGCCGAGAATGTAACCGGCCTCCCCGGACTTGATCTCATCGGGCACTTCGCGCGTCGTCGCGGCCTGGCGACTGTTCGCGCCGGGCACGCCCCGCACGACGGAATGATTCAAGGTGGGCTGTTTGACGGACCGCGTGGCGGCAGCGCGTCGCGCGGTCGCCGGATTCGCGGTAGCGGGCAGCGCGACCATCAAGCCGGCGGCCGCCAGAGCCACCATCGGGATCAGCGTGGATTTCGTACTCATGGATTCCCCCCAATTCGATATCACATAAAGGATGAAGCGCAACATCGTTGCGTGCTTTTGACGGTAGCACGGGGGCATGACCGCGGCAACCGACGGTTCCCGCAATTGATTGCCACCTGATCGGTGCGCTGCTTCGGCACTTGACGCCATGGCGGGATGACGGGCGAGCGCCGGACCGGCCGGATACACTGTGCGGCCGTCCCGACCGCCAGGCGTCGATGCGCCGCTACGTCCTCGACAACGCCCGCTTCATAAAAGCCAACGGCCGCTGGCTGGGCGGGGGCTTCCTGCTCACGCTCTTCTCGTTCTTCGGCCAGACGTACTTCGTAGGGCTGACGGGCAGCCAGCTGCAGGCGCACTTCGGACTGTCGGCGGGCCAGTTCGGCGGGCTGTACATGGCCGCCACGCTGATGAGCGCGCTCACCCTGCCCTGGCTCGGACGCACGCTCGACCTGATGCCGGGCTGGAAGGTCGCGCGCTTCACGATCCCGGCCCTGGCCATTGCCTGCGGGCTGGTGGCGTTCTCCCCGAATCTTGTCGTCCTGGTGCTGGCGCTGTACATGCTGCGCCTGTTCGGCCAGGGGATGATGACCGAGATCGCCTACACCGAGACCGGACGCTGGTTCGTCGCGGCGCGCGGGCGGGCCATGGCGCTGGTCGTGCTCGGGGTGCAGGCCGGGGCGGCGCTGATTCCGATGGCGGCGGTATACCTCGCCCAGCAGGGCGGCTGGCGGCTGCCGTGGATCGCCGGCACCGCGATGCTGGTCGTGATCGGCTTTCCCGTGATCCTCAAGCTGATCAGCGTGGAGCGCGTGCCGCAACCGGCGGACAAGCATGAGCGGACCCTGCGCCTGGGCCGGGACTGGACCCGCCGCGAGGTGCTCCGCGACCCGGTCCTGTACCTGATCCTGGCCGGCACGCTGGCGCCGCCGTTCATCGGCACGACGATCTTCTTCTACCAGGGCTATCTGATCCACCTGCGCGACTACGATCCGCTCGTCTTCGCGGCGGCGTTTCCCGTAATGTCGGTGACGACGGTGGTGTTCGGCCTCTGGTGCGGCCACCTCATCGACCGCTTCGGCGCCGTGCGGCTGCTGCCCTACGTGCTGATCCCGCTGACGGGGGCGACGCTGGTGATCGGCCTGGTGACGCCGGTCTGGGGCATTTACCTGTTCATGTTCCTGGCCGGCGTCGGCAACGGCTTCTCCCAGACTCTGCTGGGTGCGTTGTGGCCGGAGGTTTACGGGCTGGCCAACCTGGGCGGCATCCGTGCCATCGTGGTCTCCTCCATGGTGCTGGCCACCGCGCTGGGGCCGAGCGTGTGCGGCGCCTTCATGGACATGGGCGTTACGCTGCCGACGCAGATGCTGTGGCTTGCCGGCTGGTGCGTCGTCGCCTCGTTCGGTCTGATCGCGGCTTCGCGCATGGCGGGACGGCGAGCGGCGACGGCACCCGCACACGCCTGACCCGCACACCGGCTGCCCCGCTCACCGTTGGCTCGGTCGCTCAATTCCGGTTCCCCTCGTTGTGGGGGCCGGAGCGGGTCCCGGCGGCGTACCCTGCGGGGGCCGGCTTGCTCCATGGTGCTGAGGGTGCTTGAGGTGCACGGCGTTGCCAACGGCGTCGCTGCGGTCCAGATTGGGACGATCCCAGTTCGCGGCATCCGCGGCGGCTGAATAGGTTTCCTGCAGAAACGCGAGCACCGTCTCCACGGGATCGCCACTCGACCGTGCGTCGTCGTAGTCCAGGATGAATTCCCCGAGCTGCGGGTTGAATCCGCCCTTGCCGCGCAGCACCGATTCGTCCAGGCCCCGGGGGACCGGCGCCGCGTAGGCATAGAAGGCCGCGCGGCCGTAGCCGCCGTTGCCCGGCCAGAAGCCGGCGCTGATCGCCTCGTGGGAGTACGCCTCGGCCTGGATGGAATCCGCACCCGCTCGGGCCGGCGCCCGCTTGCCGTTGAATCGGGTCACGGCCAGGTCGAAGGATCCCCAGAAGAAATGGACGGGACTGATCTTGCCGTAGAAGTTCGTCGAAAACCGCTTCAGCAACGTGTCGGCGATTCTCAATGCGTGCCAGAATCGGCTGACGGCCTCGCCATCGTAACTGCAGTGCACCGTGTCCAGGTCGCAGCGAATCGGATTCGCCACTTCGCACGGCTGCGGGTTGATGCAAACGGTGACCCCGAGACCGGCAAGGATCTTGAAGAACTCATCGAAGAACCGGGCCACGGAAACGGGACGTAACGCAATCCGGCCAATCGCGCCGCTGCTCGCCCGACAAATCACCTCGTGCGACACAAAGTCGAACTCGATATCCAGCAACAGGCCGCCGTCGACCGGCATCGCCGATGTCGTCAGTCCGCGTGCGGTCAGGTAGAACGTCGAATTCCACCAATGGTTCTGGACCGGGGTGAGCGCCAGCCGCGTCTTGCCGACGACCTGCATGTACATGTGCAGTGTTGCGGCGGTGTCCTGCCATGCTCGCCAGTCCAGCTCGGGCCACGCACCCAGGTCGGGCAACGGATTGAGCGGGAATCTCGGAGGCAGGTCTTGCATCACGGCATCCCCGGCAGCCGTCGGGATCCGGAACTCCCGGCGGTGAACGCGTCATCCAGCCAATCGCGCATGAGGCGGTAGCTGCGGCGGGCGGCACGCGGATCGTAGCGGCAGCCCGGCGAGTGTTCGTTCACCTCGGTGAAACAATGCACGGCGTTGCCCAGCACGACGAATTCCCAGTCGGCGTTGCTGGCGCGCATTTCGTCCATGAAGGCGTCGGCGTCGCCCATCGTGCCCGTGTCGTCGGCTCCGTTCATCGCGAGCACGTGCGCCTTGATCTGTTTCGCGAGCGCGGGGGCGTCGGTGGACAACCCGCCGTGGAACGAGACGACGGCCGCGACGTCGGCGCCGGAGCGCGCCAGATCGAGGACGGCGCTGCCGCCGAAACAGAACCCGATGGCCGCGATGCGGGTGAGGTCGATCGGCGCGCCCGACGCCTGCGCCCGCAGCACGGACAGTGCCTTGTCCACGCGCTTTCGCATCTCGGAACGATCGGCGTAGAGCGGGCCCACGGCGGCGCGCGCTTCGGTCGCATTCGCCGGCCGCAGCCCGGTCCCGTACATGTCGCCGAGGAGGATCACGTAGCGACTGCCTGCGATCATCTTGGCCTTGGCCACCGCGTCGTCGTTGACCCCGTACCAGTTGGGGATCATCAGCAGGCCGGGACGCTTTGCGTCGCTGGAGTCGTCGTAGACGAGGTAGCCGCTGTAGCCCCTGCCGTCCAGATTCCACTGCACCGGCTTCGCGAGCATCTTCGCGTGGGCGGCGCCGGCCACGCCGAGCAGCAACAGGCCGAGGCCGCCGCGGCCGAGCAAGCGCTTCATGGGGTTGCCCCTCCGGGTACGGAAAGGCGGAGATTACGCTGGCACGAGGCGGCTGGACGGCCCCGCCTGCCGATTCAGGGGCGGACGACGGCGAATCCGGGCGGAGCCCCGACCGCCGCGCACTGCAATCAGGGATCGGTGGCTATCGTGGGGCCGGCCGCGGACGCGGTGGTTTCTCCGGTGCCGGCGACGAGGTGGTTGCGCCCGCCCCGCTTGGCGCGGTACAGGGCAGCATCGGCGTCGGCGAAAAGCTGGTTCACCGTATAGCCGGACTCGTCGCTGGAGGCCAGACCCAGGCTCGCGGAGACGTTGACGGCAACGTCCCTGTCCAGGGCTATCGGCGTGTTGGCCAGGGCGCGACGGATGCGGTTGCCGATCTCCACGCCGTGTTCGCGCGAACAGCCCGGCATCAGGATGCCGAATTCCTCGCCGCCGACCCGGCCGAAGAGATCGGAGGAACGCAGTTCCCCGACACTGATCTCCACGGCGCGACGCAACACTTCATCACCGGCGATGTGCCCGTGGGAGTCGTTGACGCTCTTGAAGTGATCCAGGTCCATGAGCACCAGGCAGGCGTCGGCCTGGGCCTTGCGCAGCCGGCGCAGCACCCGGTGGGATTCGTCGATGAAGTACTGGCGGTTGAAGACGCCGGTCAGGCCGTCTTGCCTGGCCATCCGCCGGAAGCGCATCTGCGAGCTCTTGAGGCGATACAGCCACAGGCCGATCAGAACGATCACGCTCAGCAGCAGCGCGATGTACAGGCGGCTCGTTTCCGCCTTCTTATGCGCCAGGGCCTGGCGCAAATTGAGAATGCGGTTCTTGCGGGTCAGCGCCTTCAGTCTCAGCTTCTTGGCAACGACCTGCTGCTTGACCATCTGGTAGGCCAGAGCGCGCGCCTTGGCGTCGTCCGTGGCCGCTTCCTTCAGGGAGACGTATTTCCTGTAGTGGGAAAGCGCCGAGGCGTCGTGGCCGGCCTTTTCGTCGAGTTGGTACAAAACGTCGTACGCGTCCTGCGGCGGACCGGTGTACCCGCTGTGCGCGCTGACCGCCAGGGCCGTCAGCGCGGCCTTCCTGGCCCGGGCGTCCTCGCCCTGCACCAGGTAATCCCGCGCCAGGTCGGCGTGATATTCCGCGACGTGGGGCTGGAACGCCGTGTCACGGATGGAGGGGCCGATCCGCTTCAGCAGGGCGATCGCGGCGCCCGCGTGGCCCTCCTTGCGCAGCAGGTTGGCCTTCTCCAGACGCAGCGTGTTGGCGTAAACCGTCTCCCGCGAGGAAAGGCACCCCTCGATCGCGCTGCCCAGCCGCGCGCTGCCGGAGGACAGCTTGCCGGCCATGGACCGGGCGGTCATCGCGTAGGCGTCGGCCTTGCACCGGCTCCGGGCGGACGCATCCTCGGAACGCAGCTTGCGGGCATACTTGAGGGCCTGGTCGTACTGGCCCGCAAAACTGAGCATCTCGACGATCTGGTGCATCGCATCCGCGCGGGCTCTTGCATCGGTGATACCGGGCAGCGCGACGATCAACTTGTTGGCAAGCGCGTAGGCCTTCTCGTAGTGCTTGCCGCGGCTGAGGATATTGACCAACAGCGCGGAGGCGCGTGTCGCGAGGGCCTGGTCGCCCGAACGGTCGATGATGTCGTGCAGCTCGGGCCGGGCGCGGGCAAGCTTGCCGGCGAAGGCGTCCTGCCATGCCGTGAGATAACGCAGGTGCCACTGCTGGGGTGGCGAAAGACGGGTCTCGTCCTCCCTGAGCCGCTTCAGGAGTTGCAGGAAGCGGGCGTGGTCTCCCGTCTTGGCGGCTTCGGCTTGCGCAAGCAGGCGGGCCGACCCGACGGCCTCGTGGGGCGCGGCACCAGCCGGGGCCACCGCAAGGCACAACAGCGCCGCCAGCGCGGCGCCTTGCGCCAACCGCGTCAACGGCTGCACTGCCATCGGGCTAACGGCAGGACCGGGGACCGGGCGCCAGCGTCGCGCCCCTACGCTTCCGTCTCGCCGCCGGGTTCGTCATCGTCGTCACCCTCTTCCTCGTCGGGGACGGTCTGGCTGACCGTCGGGGCGTTGTTCAGCATTTCGAAGCGTTCGGGGCCGAGGTCCTGCTTCAGGTGACTGGAATCCCCGGAGACTGCCGCCCGCGTGAAGGCTTCGCTGGCGCCGAGACGGACGAGTGCCTGCGCCATCTCTTCTCCCGAGGCGTGGCGAAGCGACGCGTCCTTGCCGATGGTTTCCAGTAATTCGAGGGTATCTGTCATGGTTATCTCCCGTGATGGGCGGTCGGCCCCGCCGGCCAGGGTCAGTCAGACGCCGCGCGGGCGCCGTCCAGCTCCGCCAGACGCTTCATGATGCCACCGTTGCGACGCATCGGCGAGGCGGGTGGAAGTACGACCGTCTCCTCGGCGCTGACATCCGTGGCGGACAGGTCCCGCAGGGTCACCCGGCGTATGCGCGGCCGCTGGATCGGCAGCGTCGCGCCGCGGTAGATGATCACCTCGTGATCCGGCGGATAATCCCGGCTCAAGACGTCTACCAGCACTTGCCGGTACTCCGGACCGGTAGAGAAGCGTTTCAGGGAACGGTCTCCCACCAGGCCCACCTGCCACAGCACGAGGCAGGCGCCGGGGTTGAGGCGGGTCTCGTAGAACAGCAGCTGGCTGGCTTCGTAGTGCTGGCAGCCGCGACGAGCGGGGTCGATGCCGAGGTCGGCGTAGAGGCAGTCCTCGGCGGAGATGCCGGGTTCCATATGGGCCGGATAGCCCTCCGCGCGGGCGACCCGGATCACCTCGTGCGGCGACCACGCGAAGATGCCGGGGTGGCCGTAGAAGGCGGCGCAGACCCTCCGGCCGGCGCGGACCTCGGTCATCATGACGTCGACCCATTCGCGGTAGGTGATCATGCGGGACTTGTCGCCCTTGCCGTAGTAGGGCTGCAGGCTGCGCACGTCCGGGTGCATGCGCTCCAGCCACATCTCGACGATCCCGTCGGAGACGGCCGCGAAGACCACGTCGGCCTGCTCGATGTGGCTGCGGGCCAGCGGGCTCAGGTGGGAACCGAGGGTCATGCCCAGACCGACGCAGGCAATGCCTCCGCGCGGCCCCGCCCGGGGCTTTTCAGAAGGGGCTGCATTCATCGGCGCAGTATAGGCAAATCCGGCCCGCGGGCGCGCCCCGCCAGCGGTGAAACGCGTCACTACCCGTCGCGCATGGATCGAGCGCCCGCGCCCCGGCGGATGGCCGGGGCGCGGGGCCTTGTTACTGGCCGGGGTGGTACGTACGCACCGCGTGACGCTTGATCTGGGCGGGCCAGAAATAGACCTTGCGCAGGTCGCCGTCGCGGTAGCGCTTGGCCTGGTCGGTGAAGTGCGGCGAGTCCGGGTGGCCGCTCGTGCCGCCGACGTGGATCGCCCGAGCGCTCACCTTCTTGCCGAAGTCGATCACCGCAACGAAGCTGTTGCCGTCGTTGCCGTAGTACTTCTTGGTGCCGGGCCACGGGTGCGCGCCGAAGGAGGCCAGCGAACCCCAGCGCGACGACGTGAACGGCACCGCGATGCTGGGCTTCGAGTCGCTGAAATGCGGCGGGATCGAATCATCCAACCGCTGGTAGCGGTTGATCCGCCCCCACGGCACGCCCCAGGTGCCGAAGTCCGACTTGAGCCGGGCGACGGCCTTGGCGAGGGCGTCGAGCCGCACCTTGGGCGACGCCTTCTCTGCGACGTAGTCGTACACCCGCATGTTCCTCTCGTGCGGGTCGATGCCGCTGGACCAGGCCTTGCCGGCGACCTCGTTCCACAGGGTGTCGCCCCAGAACACCGCCACGGACGTCGGGACCGAGTCGAGGCCCCAGCGGTAGTTCCAGTGCCGCAGCACGCCGATCGGGCCGGCCAGTTTCGCCTTGAGCGGACTGCCGGCGGGCAGGCCGTCGTAGTCCTTGAGCAGGATCGGGATCAGGCGCGCAAACGCCGGCAGGTAGGAATCGAAGGCGTCGGTGATCAGCTTCGCCTTGGTGAAGTCCCTGGCCCCCTTGAGCATCCGCAGCGCGTGGTGGCTGCGCGGGTTGGGGCCGAACATGTCCATGTACTGCGGGTAGTTCTTCGCCTTGGGGCTGTATTGGCCCGCGGCGGTCCACGGCCAGTCGTTCGTGTTGAACACCCAGCCGTTGGGCGGGTTCATCACGTTGGGCATGTCCTTGATCGGCGTCAGGCCCTGCCAGGCCGTCTTCGGGTTGCTGCCGTCCACGGGCTTCATGTAATTGAACTGGTTGTCGCGCTTGGGGATGAACTGTGGCACCAGGAACGCGATCTCGCCCTTGTCGTCGGCGAAGATGGTGTTGTTGGACGAATTGGCCAGCAACTGCGCGATCTTCATGTAGCTCTTGAGATCGGTCGCCTTGGTGCGAAGCCAGCTCTGCTTGAGAGCCGGGATCGGCTTGTTCATCAGCGCTTCGGCGATCCACTTGCCGTTTTCCTTCGCCACGATCGGGCCGTGCTGCGTGAAATACGCCGTGAACGTGCGCGACTTCGTCGTGCCGTCCTTCGCCCGGTAGGGAATGGTGATCTTGCGCGTCTTCACCGGCAGGAGTTTCTTGCCGAACCGGTAGAAATGCTTGCCGTCCTTCTTGACGATGGTCTCGGCGAACTGGTCCACCGCGTCGACGCCGGTCGAGGTGTGCATCCAGCCGATGTGCTTGTTGAAGCCCTGGTAGATGAAGAACTGGCCCCAGGTCGAGGCGCCGTAGGCGTCCAGGCCGTCGTCGCTCGACATCTGCGTCTCGTCACGGAAGTTGAAGGTGACGTGCGGGTTGATGAGCAACAGCGCATCGCCGTCGGCCGACAGCTTGGGCTCGATCGCGATGCCGTTGGACCCGAGCACGTCGTGCCAGGCCGGGGGCTTCGTGTCGGCCAGCGCGACCTTGGTCGAGTGATCGGCGCCATAGAAAGCCGCGAGCTTGTCCAGCTTCACGCGGGTGATGTCGCCCCCGATGCTGCCCTCGGTGAACGAGAGCGCCATCCACGGCAGGTAATGCTTGATGACCGGGGTGTCGACGCCGGGGTGCGTGGCCAGGTACCAGTTCATGCCGTCGGCCCAGGCGTTCATGAGCTTCTTCAACCACTCGGGGCTCTTCGCGTAGTCCTGCTTCAGGACGGCCGGGTCGATGAACAGCCGTTCGCGCAGGTCCTGCCAGACCTTCGACTTGCCCTTGAGCTGGGCGTTCCAGCCGAGCGCCAGGAGGTAGTTGCGGCGCACGCGGTGAAAGTCGTCCTCGCACTGCGCGTAGATGTCGCCGAATACCGCGTCCGCGTCGGTCTTGCCGTGCACGTGGGCGATGCCCCAGTTGTCGCGCGTGATCGTGACCCGCTGCGCCTCGCGCTTGAGACGCGCGTAGTCGGAACCGTCCTTCTTGATCGGAACCTGCCATGCGGGCGTGGCGTGGCTGTCTGCATGCGCGGATGATGCGGCGGCCATGCCCGGCGCCAGCAACCCGGCGCCCCCCAACGCACAGGCGCAAACGAACAGGCTGCGACGAACAATGAATGCCATGGGCCTTTCTCCCTATCGCGTAACCCGTGATCTTAGCCCAGACGACGGGTGCGGCGGGGAGCGCTGGCACGCAACCTTCCGCTCGGGGACGGGAAATGGCCGGCATGAGCGCGTTCAAGCGTCTGATGCCGCGCACGCGCCTTCCGCGTGCGACGACGCTTCTCAGGCGCTTCGGGAGGCGGCGCCCCGGCGCGGGACGATGCCGTGCCGCCGCAGGGCGGCACGGAACTGGTGGTAGGTGAGGCCGACGAGCTTCGCGGCGTCCGTCTGGCGGTAACGGGCCGCGTCCAGCGCGCGTTCGAGCAGGTCGCGCTCGAGGCGGGCGGTCTCGTCCTTGAGCCGGCACGGCAACGAAATTTCCGGCGGCTGCTCCTCGGGGGCCGGGTTCCGGGCGTCCCCGGGCGCCGCGGCGGGCGGCGGCGCATAGGCGGAGGCGAACGGATCGAAGACGAGGTCGTCGACCGCTTGGGCCTCGGGCGGGGTGCGATAGACGGAACGCTCGACGACGTTCTTGAGTTCGCGGACGTTGCCGGGCCAGTCGTACCGGCCGAGCGCGTCGCGCGCCCGCGCGCTGAAGCCCGGGAACAGGTCCCGCCCCAGTTCGCGGGTGACGTTGATCGCGAACTGCTCGGCCAGGCGGAGGATGTCGTCGGCGCGGGCGCGCAGCGGCGGCACCACGATAACGTCGAAAGCAAGCCGGTCGAGCAGGTCGGCACGGAAACGCCCGGCGCGCACCGCGCTCGGCAGGTCCTCGTTGGTAGCGCCGACGATGCGCACATCGGCGTGGAGCGTTTCGCTGCCGCCCACGCGCTCGAACTCGCCGTACTCGACCACCCGCAGGATCTTCTCCTGCATGCGCAGCGGCACGTTGCCCAGTTCGTCGAGCACGAGGGTGCCGCCGTCGGCGCGCTCGAATCGCCCGGCCCGGCGCTCCCGGGCATCGGTGAACGCCCCGGCCTCGTGGCCGAACAACTCGGTCTCGAGCAGCGATTCGGTGAGCGCCGCGCAATTGACCTTCACGAGTGGCCGGTCCCAGCGCGACGAGAGGAAATGCAGGCGCGCCGCCACCAGTTCCTTGCCGGTGCCACGCTCACCGACCACGAGCGCCGGCTTGTCGATGCCGGCGACGCGCGAGACCTCCTCGAGCAGTGCGAGGTACGGCGCGGATTCGCCCAGCATCGGGGACGGCTCGTGCTCGGTGGCAAGCGGATTGGCCATGGCCGCCACATATTAGCGCAATTCACCATTTCCCGGTCTTATGGGCCATTACCGGACGGCGCAACCGCCTGCGGCCACCCGGAGATTTCTGCTTTATTTCAAAACGTTACGCGCCGCGCCCCCGTATTGGCACGGTTCCTGCTTCGTATGGCGCGACAGGACAACATTCGGAGAGCTAGTGCCATGGGCGTCTTTTCACGACTGAGCGATATCGTCAACTCGAACATCAACGCGATGCTCGACAAGGCGGAGGATCCGCAGAAGATCATCCGGCTGATCATCCAGGAAATGGAGGACACGCTGGTCGAGGTACGATCGGCCGCCGCCCGCTCGATCGCCGAGAAGAAGGAAATGCAACGGCGCATCGCCTCCGTCGGGCACGAGCTCGAGGAGTGGCAGCGCAAGGCGGAGCTGGCCGTCGGCAAGGGCCGCGACGATCTGGCCAAGGCGGCGCTGGCGGAAAAGCGGCATGTCGCCGAGGCGCTCGCGGTGCTGGAAGAGCAGCGCGAGCAGGTCGAGGAAGGGCTGGCCAAGCTCAACGAGGATATCGCGGCGCTGCAGGACAAGCTCGCCGACGCGCGCAACCGCCAGAAGTCGCTGGAGTTGCGTCACCATACGGCGGCCGAGCGCCTCAAGGTGCGCAGCCAGATCCACGACGAGCGCATCCACGACGCGATGGGTCGCTTCGAGAGCTACGAGCGCAAGATGGAGCATCTGGAGGGCAAGGTCGAGGCCTACGACCTGGGCCGCAAGCGCGGCCTGGAAGCCGAATTCGCGGACCTCGAGACCGACGACCACGTCGCCGACGAATTGGCCGCGCTGAAGCAGCGCCTCGGCGGCGAACGCACGGAAGAAACCCACGAACAGGAGTAAGGGCCGGTGGAACACGTTCTGGTGCCGCTGTTCGCGCTGTTCGCGATATTCATTGCGCCACTGTGGATGATCCTGCACTACAGCACCAAGCGAAAGATGGCGCAGGGTCTGTCGAGCGAGGACGAAAAGATGCTTTCGGAACTGTGGCAGCTTGCCAACCGCATGGAAAGCCGCCTCAACACTCTGGAAACGATTCTGGACTCGGAAAGCCCGGGATGGAGGGACAAGGTATGAACCGCGCATTGGGCAATTCCCGTCGGGGCCGCTGCTACCGCGACTCCGAGAACGGCTGGCTCCTGGGGGTGTGCGCCGGCATGGCCGACTACCTCGGGATCCCCGCCTGGGCCGTGCGGCTGACCGCGGTTGCGCTGCTCTGGTTCTTCATTGTGCCGGCGGTGGTCGCCTACTTCGTCGCGGCGCTGCTGATGCCGGACCGGCCGCTGCGCTTCTGCGGGCACGGCGACGAGCGCAGCTTCTGGCGCGCCCACACCGGCCGCTGACCCACCGGAGGCGACCCGGAATGAAACACCATGACAATCGCCGCAACATCGGCCCCCAGCGCCTCTACCGCGATGCCGACCACGCCATTCTCATGGGCGTGTGCGCCGGCATCGCGGACTACTTCGGCTGGAACGCGACCCTCGTGCGGGGACTCACGCTGGTCGCGTTCTTCTGGTTCATGCCCGCGACGCTGCTCGTCTACATCGTGCTTGGCCTGCTGCTCCCGAAGAAGCCGGCCCGGCTCTACGAGTGGGACGTGGACGAGGCGTACTGGCGCAGCGTGCGGCGTTCGGCCGGCGACACGTTCCGCGACCTTCGGCACCGCTTCCGCGAGTTCGACGTGCGCCTGCAGCGCATGGAGGGCTACGTGACGTCGCGACGCTACGACCTCGACCAGCAGTTCCGCGACCTGGAACGCTGACGCCCGGCCCGGGGCAATCCGCCTCACGGCGGCCACCCGTTGCAACCGCGCCCGCCGGGTGGTTTACTGCCGGTTGTACTGCAGCGACGGGGGGATTCGCCATGAGGCGCTTGGCAGTTGCCGCGCTGGCGGCGGCGGCAATCGCGGGGACCGCGGGAACGGCCCACGCGAAGCCGCAGGGCCCGGCTCACGCGTCGGGCACGGCCGGCATCTACGCCGGGACGACACGGCATCACCAGTTTCCGGGGCCGAAGGTCTCGAAGCCGCAACACCTGTTCGGGGGAATCGCAAGCGACGGGAACGGCTATTTCATCGCCGTCCCGGCGGCGAGCAGCGAGATCCGCGTGTTCCGGCAGCTCGACGCCACGGGCGCCATAAGCAGCCCGGAGTACGAGGTGCCGACCGCGGGGAACGCTCCCGCACGAGGGCCGCGAAGCTGGAAAATGCATCTCGAGGCGCAACACGCCGGCCGAGGCGATTATTCGCTGCACGGCAAGTTCAACAGCGTGGACGGTTACCTGGCCCTGCATCTGCGGCGGCTCCCGTCGACGCGGCGGGCCACGCCCCTCGCCGAGCGAAGCGGGCCCTACCGGGGCGTCGACGTCAATCGCGGCACACGGGCCCGGATCACGCTGGACGCGAAGGGTCGGTTCCATGGCACCGATGCGGACGGCTGCCGGTTGTCCGGCGCGCTGACGAGGACGGGACAAATGAACCTGTTCGCCGCACGCGTGACGCTGTCCGGTGGCGCCGCCTGCCAGGGCGAGATGCAGGGCGTCGCATTCTTCGCCGGCGGCGACCGCACGGGACGCCTGCCCCGGGCCAAGCCTCCCTTCCTGTACCTGATCGCGTCCGACGGCGACTTCAGCCACGGCATGGCAATGGAACTGTCGCGCCGGCCCGGCACGCCGGCCGGGAAACAGTAACGCCGCACAGGCGCGCGCCCGTCCGGCGGGTCATTTTCGCGACGCGAAGGAATCATCCTACAGATACACGTTGCGACACTTTCTGTCGTCGCGACGGCTTTTGCATTTCGCCGACTCTTAACGTCTTGCAAGATCGCTCGCATAAGTCGCTAATGCAGCGTTGATTCCTTTAACCGGCCATGCCGGTGTTCTTGCGCACACGCGAAAACCGGACTTGCACAAAGTCCGAAACTTACCTATACCTTGAGTCGCACCGTCGTGAAAACCGACTCTCCCGGAGTCGCACGGCAGTGCGATGTCGGCGCACGGCGTCGGCTCTTTGTCGCGCAATCGGGGGGAACGTCATCAGTACACCGTTCCCGGGAACGGAGTCCGGCGACTGTCGCGGTCGAACGACCGCGCGGACCGCCGGCAATGCGATTGCGTCTTTGACGTGCAAGCGGGGAAAGCGACTCTCTCCCTCGGTGAACGAGCTCTACTTCGACTCCAACAAGATGGCTCGCTTGTGATTCATCGATCGTTCAAGGAGATGTCCATGAAGCGTTTTGGACTTGCGCTCACAGGAGTGTCACTGGCCATGCTGGCGGGCACCGCGTTCGCGGCGCGCCCCACCACCACGACCGTCGGCTCGGCCGGCGTCATCCGGTACCTGGAACAGGGCCAACCGCCCGTGGTGATTCACCCCACCGTCTCGCAGGCGCAGAGCATGCGCGCGGCCCGGGGGGCACACGGCAAGCCGGGCGGCGGCGGCAGCGCCACGAATAACCTGCTCTACGGCGGCGGCGTCGGCGGCATCGGCGTCGAGACCGCTCCCAAGGTCTACCTCGTGATCTGGGGCTCGCAGTGGAACAACAACGACCCGAGCAACGAGGTTTCGCTGCTGCAGTCGTTCCTGAGCACAGTCGGCGGCAGCGGGTGGCTGAACAGCGTCACCCAGTACTGCCAGGGCGTGCCGAGCGGCACACAGTTCTGCAACGGTTCCGGCACCCCCGCCGGCAACCAGTCGGGCATGTACGTCGGCATCTGGTACGACACCGGCACGGCCGCGCCGCACACGCCCAAGCAGTCGGACCTGGCGGCCGAGGCCGTGCGTGCGGCCCAGCACTTCGGCAATACGGCTTCGGGCAGCAATGCCACGACGCAGTACATCATCGCCACCGCCTCGGGCGACAATCCCAAGGGATTCGGGCATCAGTACTGCGCCTGGCACAGCTACACGAGTTCGTCGTACGGCAACGTGGCCTACACGAACCTGCCGTACATCACCGACGCCGGTTCCAGCTGCGGCGCCAACTTCAACGGACTGGGCCCCGACGCGGGCATCACCATGGTCTCGGGCCACGAGCTGGCCGAGACGATCACGGACCAGTTCCCGAGCGGCGGCTGGCTCGATTCCGGCGGCTCTGAGAACGGCGACAAGTGCGCCTGGATTTCCTCAGGCCAGGGTGCTTCCGCGGACGTGAAATTCCCGGACGGCAACACCTACGCGGTGCAGTCGCTCTGGAGCAACGCGTTCAACAGCGGCAGCGGCGGCTGCGTCATGTCCTACTGAGGCACTGACCGCAAGCCTCCGGCACACGCCGGCGATGTCTCACGGCATCGCCGGCGTTTTTTATCGGTGCGGCCCGATGCGCCCGTACGGCGTTGCCGGCCGGGGCGCGGGCCGACCGAAACACGTCGCTGCGAATGCTAGAGTGCCCGACACGGTTGCCACGTTGAAGCGAGCGACGCAATGACGACGCCTGCGCCCTACCCCATCGGCACGCCCGGACAGCCGTGGGGCGACACCGAAGTCGCACAGTGGCGGTCCCGGCAGACGCGCCGCCGAAGCTACGAGGTGGACGTCCTGACGCGGATCGACGCGCTGCGCGGCCGATTCGACGTGGTGCAATACGGACGGCTCGATTACGAGCCGGACGATTACCCGCTCTTCGCGCTCCGGAGCCGGGCCTGGCGGGACGGGCAACCCGGCGTACTCGTAACGGGCGGCGTACACGGCTACGAGACCAGCGGCGTGCACGGGGCACTGCTGTTCGCGGAACGGCATGCGGCCGACTACGCGGGACGGGCGAACGTGCTGATCGCGCCGTGCGTAAGCCCGTGGGGCTACGAGCGGATTCATCGCTGGAACCCGCAGGCGCTCGATCCCAACCGCAACTTCCGGGCCGGCAGCCCCGCGCCGGAGTGCGCCGCCCTCCTGGATCTGGTCGCAACGCTGCGCGAACAATTCGCGGTGCACATCGACCTGCACGAGACGACGGACACCGACGAATCCGAATTCCGCCCGGCGCTGGCCGCGCGCGACGGGGTGGAATTCGAACCGGACGAGATACCCGACGGCTTCTACCTGGTGGGCGACACGGCGGACCCGCAACCGGACTTCCTGCATGCCGTGATAGAGGCCGTGTCGAAGGTCACCCACATCGCACCGGCCGACGAACACGGCGAAATCATCGGCTCGCCCGTGAGCGCGCCGGGCATCATCAGCTACGCCCTGCGGGAACTCGGCCTCTGCGCCGGCATCACGAACGCCCGCTACCGAGCGACCACCGAGGTCTATCCCGACAGCCCGCGCGCGACGCCCGAACAGTGCAACGAAGCCCAGGTAACCGCCGCCTGCGCCGCCATCGATCATGCCCTCGCGCACCCCGGACGCGAAGGGGCGGCGCAAGGGCAATGAAGACGGCGCTCTGTGCCCGGACGGTTTCCCGGGCTCCGGCCGGCCTTGTTCGCGTGGAGGGGCAATGATCACGCTGCGGCTGGAAGAAGCCGACGTCCTGAACGCGTACCGGTTGGCGGCACGGCATGGCTGGAAGCGGTGGCTCGCGGTAGCCACCGCGAGCGCCGTGACCCTGGCCGCGGGCCTGGCCCTGATACTGGGCCCGTGGACGCCGCCTGATCTTCGAGCGTTCGGCTGGATGCTGGGCGGAGCGGCCGCGGGCGGCTGGATCGGCGGCACGGTCGCACGCCGCTGGTTGGTGCCCCGCCGGGTCAGACGCCGCTACCGGGAACGCCAGGCCACGCACCGGGCGTCGACGCTCACCTGGGACGAAACGGGGATGACGATCGACAACGAAAACGGCCACATGCGGGCTCCCTGGTCGGACTTCGTGAAATGGCGGGCGGATGAGCGCGTCATGCTGCTCTACCGCTCGCGCCTGCTCTTCATGACGATCCCGAAGCGGGTGTTCGGAACGCCCGGGGCACTGCGCGATTTCGAGAGCCATGCGGCCGCACACGTGCCGCGGGACCCGGTTACGAAACGGGCACGGCCGCGCTGAAGCGCAGCCGCCGGCCGTGACGAACGGAGACGAGCGATGCGCGTCTACTACCTCACCGGCGCCCAGTACGGACTCAGCGACCTGGCCCTGCGCCGGGTGAAGATCGCGCGGTTCGCGGACCTCAACGACCCCTTCGAGCTGCTGGCCGTCGATCTCCGCGACCCGGCGTTGCGTCGCGCGTTCCAGGAGACGAAGGAACAGATCAACGCCGACAAGGGACTGATCTGCGTCAGTCGCTACTGGGAGAATCCGTTGATCTGGGGACACTACGCGGAGAAGCACACGGGCCTGGCGCTCGGGCTGGAAATCCCCGATCGCCTGCTCGCCAGGGTGCATTACGCAAAGACGCCGGTAAGGATCCGCAGCCGACGCGGGAACGCCTCGGAACTGTTCTCCGAAAGGATGATGAACCGCCTCCTGCGCACCAAGTTCTACGACTGGCGCTACGAGGACGAATTGCGCCTGTTCGTTCAGCTCGACGAAGCCACGCGCGAATCGGGACTGTATTTCTGCGACTTCTCGGAAGACTTCCGGTTGCGCGAGGTGGTCCTCGGCCCGCGGTGCGAGCTGCCCATCGAGGGCGTGCGCCGGCTGGTGCGCGACCTGGAGCCCGAGGTCGACGTCGTCAAATCCCGGATCGCCTACAGCTCGTTTCGGGTCATCAGGGACCGGGCCGCGAGCCGCACCCGGCGCTGAGGCCCGTGCACGGGCGGAACCGGACCGCATCGCTTCATTCGCGGAGAAGGCATATGGCCAGGACACACAACGACATCACCGAGACCTTCGTCGTGATGGACGCCGACAAGAACGCCACGACCGTGGCGTTCACGCCGTCGATCTTCGAGGAGATCGCGCGCGAATTCGACGGGTTCCGGGGCTGCGAACTGATCGCCGGGTTCGACTTCGACTCGGACTGGGACCATTGGGAAGTCCATCCCAACGGCGACGAAGTCGGCATACTGCTCGCGGGCGAGGTGACGTTCCTGCTGGAGAAGGCCGGGAGCACCGAATCCGTCCGGTTATCGCGGGGCGGCGAATTCGTGATCGTTCCCGCGGGCATCTGGCACACGGCGCGGACCGCGGCACCGACGCGAATGCTGTTCGTTACCCCCGGCGAGGGCACCCGCCACGGGTAACGCCAGCCGCGGCGGGTCATCGCGCAGCCGTCGTCGCGAGCTTCCGGCGGCTATCGCAGTCGATGCTTCCCGGGATCGTCCCAGACGCCCTGGAACTGGGGATAGACCTCGGTGACGTAGTAGTCGTGCAGCGTCACCAGCTCCATTGCGACTTCGAACGGGAAACCGCTGCGGTTGCCGCGATGGTCGATCAGCAGTCCGTTGAACTCGCGCACGCCGGCCACGGGCCGCCGCCAGTTCTCGGCGAGACGATTGGCCGTATGCGGGAAGCGCTGCATCAGATTGTCGGGGCGCACCTCTTCCGGAAGCGATCCGAGTATGTCTTCCGCCTGCTTGTTCAGGGTCGGCTTGTCGGCCTCTTGCGATGCGCGCATGCGGCGCAGGGGGCGGTCATTGTTCGCATCCATGACTTTAAGCGGAGCTCCATGCTCCTCCCAGGGGCCGCTTGATTATGCGACAGCCGCACACAGGCACGCAAACGACGGCGGCAGCGGCGTTACACTCCAGGTACGGCGTACGCGTCGCGGACGCCCGAGCGGATGCACTCCGTGACGTGTGTATCGCAAGGCGCGGGCGGACGGAGCAGGAAATGCTTGCAGGGGAGGGAAGCAGCGATGGACCAGAAACACGCCTGGGCCGACGGCGACGGTTTCGCGGACGACGTTCTCGACGCGCTGGACCACAACGGCGTGCCACGCGACCGGGAACGGCCTTTCACGTTCTACCTGTACGTTCCCGCGAAGCGGGCCGCGGACGAATGCGCAGCACGGCTTGCCGCGGAAGGACTGGACTGCCGGGTCGAAGTCTCCGCGGCCGATGACGGAAGCTGGCTCTGCCGCGCGCATGCCCATCTCGTCCCGGACCGCAAACCGCTGGCCTCTTTGGGCATGCTGCTGCTCCAGCTCGCGACGGTTCATGACGGCCTCTTCGACGGCTGGGAGGTCGCACAAGAGGCACCGGCGGACATGCCGCAGTACTTCAAGTACCTGCCCGTCGCCCAACGGGTGCTGGAATCGGTACGCGGTGCGTTCCTGCCCGCCCACGAGTACGCCGAGGTGGATGCGCGGGAATTCGACCACCTGGACCAGCGTTTCTACGCACGGTTGCACGCCGCGTTCGAACGGCTGGGCTTCGAGTTCCTCGCGGACATGGAAGACCGCACCATCAGCGCCCGGGGCCGGATCACGACGTGCATACGGACGCTGCGCCACCCGGAGCGGCAATGCGTGGCCGCCATGTATTACGTGCCGCCGCGGGAGAGCGGGATCTTCGAGATCGAGACGTTTCTGTCCGACGGCAACGTCCTGGTGTCCACCATGGCTCCGGAAGGGAACCGCCTCGCCGACTGGCCGCTGATCCGGACCGAACACTACCCGCCCGACATCGATCCGGCCGCTCTGTTCGAGGCGCACGAGAAGAGCCTGGCCCGTCTCCTGGACGGAACCCCCCAGCGCCGGCCGCTGGCCGTCACCGACTTCGCCGGGCTCGCGCACGCCCAGAACCGGATGAACGCGCACAAGCACGACCATCTCCGCAGCCGCGGTTGGGTGACACGGGACTACCTGTTGGCGCAGACCGGCGGCGACGACGCCCTGGCCGACGGCGTGTTGGCCGCCATCGGCGACCTGCTCAAGCGGGAAGAGCCGCGGTCCGCTTCCTGACGGCCCCATGCGTTGGCGCTCCCCGCCGCCATCCGGCACAATCGGGCGCTTGGACCGACGGCGCAGCTCCGCCGTCCCGGATCGTCCGACCCCGCTGACCGGGCCGGCCAACTTGGAATATGCAACCGGGAGACATCCCTATGAGCCGCACCGTTGCCGACGTGATCGTCGACACCCTGGAGCAGGCCGGCGTCAGGCGCTGCTACGGCGTTCCGGGGGACACGCTGAACTACATCACCGACTCCATCCACCGCAGCAAGATCCGGTGGGTGCACGTGCGGCACGAGGAAGCCGGCGGCTTCGCGGCCGGGGCCGACTCGATGCTCACGGGGGAACTCGCGGCCTGCGCCGGTTCCTGCGGCCCGGGCAGCCTGCACTTCATCAACGGACTGCTGGAAAGCCACCGCAACCATGCGCCGGTCGTGCTGATCGCCAGCCAGATCGTGCGCGATGAACTGGGCTTCGACTTTCCGCAGGAGGTGGACTTCCGGTCCGTGTACGAAAGTTGCAGCGTCTTCTGCGAGGAAGTCCGCACGCCTTCACAGGCGCGCCGCTGCACCGCCATGGCGGCGCAGGCCGCGCTGGCGAAGCGCGGCGTGGCGGTGCTGATCGTTCCGGCCGACGTCTCGCAGGACCACGCGGCGGACGAGCCGCCGTTCGCCGTGCACCGCGCCACCCCGGTCACGCGCCCGTCCGACGGGGAACTCCAGCGCATCGCCGAAACGCTCGACGCGGGCGAGCGCATCGCAATCTACGGCGGCTCCGGCTGCCAGCACGCCCATGACGAGGTCGTGGCCCTGGCCCGCAAGCTGCAGGCCCCGGTGGCGCGCACGTCGCGCGCCAAGGACTTCCTCGAGCACGACAACCCCAATGACGTCGGCATGACCGGCATCCTCGGGACCGCGGCCGGTTATCACACCGTCATGAAGTGCGACACGCTGCTGCTGCTCGGCTGCGACTTCGCCTGGCGGCAGTTCTACCCGTCGCACGCGAAGATCATCCAGATCGACGTCGACCCGGCGCATCTGGGCCGACGGCATCCGGTCGACATCGGCGCGGTCGGCGACATCGGCCCGACGCTCGCGGCGTTGGCGCCGCTCGTCAGGGAACGCTCCGACAGCGGCTTCCTCGAGGAGTGCCGGGAACTGTGGCACAAGGCCAACAAGGAAGAGGACCGCCACGCGAAGGTCACCAAGGGATCGATCCACCCGCAGTACGTCGCCGAGACCATCGCCCGGCTGGCGGACGAGGATGCCGTGTACACGGCCGACGGTGGCTCGCCCATGGTGTGGTGCCTGCGCCATGTTCCGGCGACGGGCCGCAACCGCACGATCCTGTCGCTGACGCACGGGACGATGGCCAACGCCATGCCGCAGGCGCTCGGGGCGAAGGCGGCCTACCCGGACCGGCAGGTGATCGCGCTGTCCGGCGACGGCGGCCTGTCGATGCTGATGGGCGACCTGCTGACCGCGGTGCAGGAAGACCTGCCGATCAAGATCTGCGTGATCAACAACGGGGCGCTGGACTTCGTGGAACTGGAGATGAAGTTCGAGGGCCTGTTGAACCGGTACACCGACCTCAAGAACCCGGACTTCGGCAAGGTGGCCGACGCGCTCGGCCTGTACGGCAAGCGGGTGGAAAAGGCGGGCGACCTCGAGGGTGCGGTGCAGGAATGGCTCGCGCAGCCGGGCCCCGCGCTGCTCGACGTGGTCACGTCGCGCTTCGAGCTCGTGATGCCGCCGAAGATCGAGCCGGAAATGGCCTACGGCGCCGCCGTGTACTCGGTGAAGGCCGTCATCGACGGGCGCGGCAAGGACCTGGTGCACATGGCGAAGGACTACTTCGCCAAGTAGGCCGGCGACGGCCCCGCCGCCAGGGACACGCCCGGCGGCGGGCGCCCGGTCACGCCCCATGCAGGCGGGCGGTAAATCCTCTAGTATCCAGCGAGGATCGCGCGGATGCCTCCCGGCATCCTGACAGGAGTCCCGCATGACACGCCGTATCCCCCTTGCCTGCCTGCCAGCCCTCGTCCTCGCGCTGCTCCCGCCGGGCGCATCCGCCTCCACGCCGGTCCAGCTCAAGGATTTCCGCTCGCTGGTCCGGATCGAGTCGCCGCGGTTCTCGCCGGACGGCTCGCGGATTGCCTTCGTGACCCTTCGCCCGGACTTCGTGCACGACCGCAAGGCCGCCACGCTGCGCGTGACCGACGCGGCGGGCACCCGCTCGCGCGTGCTGGTGCGCGGGCTGCGGGACCTTCACATGCCGCGCTGGTCGCCCGATGGCAAGACCCTCGCCTTCCTCGCGAAGGTGGGCCAACGCAAGGCCCAGATCTACACGGTGGCGGCCGCGGGCGGGACGCCCGAAGAGCGGAGCGACGCGGACCACGGCGTGCAGCAGTTCGCCTGGAGTCCGGACGGCGGCACGATCGCGTACGTGACGCCGGACGATTCGCCGATCAACGCCAGGGACCGCCGCACGCACCACGATCTCTTCGTCATACAAGATGACGACTACCTGACCGACAAGCCGGCCGTGCCGTCGCATATCTGGCTGTTGTCGGTGAAGACGGGCAAGGCCCGCCAGCTCACGCACGGCGACACGAGCGTGCTGGAAGCGCCGCCACCGTTCGGCGGGGGCGTATCAGCACCGTCGTGGTCGGCGGACGGGAAGTGGATCGTCTATGCGCGGCAGGCGGACGCCAACGACAGCGACACGGATCGAACCTCGATCGCCGCCGTGAACGTGGCGAGCGGCAAGGAACATCGGGTCACGGGCAGGAAGAGCTACGAGTACACGCCGCGTTTCGCCCCGAAGGGCGACATGATCGCCTGGCTGTACCCGCACGGCCCGGGACCGGTCAGCGACATGGATCTCTTTACCGGCTCGCCCGGCGGCGGTTCCGCACACGACGTGAGCGCGGACCTCGATCGCAACCTGCGCGCAGGCTTCGCGTGGCTGCCGGGCGCCAGCGGTCTGGTGGCGATCGCCGACAACGGCGTCCGCCGTTCGCTCTACATCCAGCCGCTGCACGGCAAGGGCCACGCCGTCGACCTGCACGGCCTGAACGCGCTGCACGTGGCCGTCTCCTCGCACGGGGCGCTGGCCGTGGTCGCCGATGCCGCCACGGCAGCCCCCGAGCTGTACTTGCTCCGCAAGCCCGGCAGCCGCCCGCGGCAACTGACCGATTTCAACCGGTCCTTCAACGACCATGCGTACCCGCGCAGCGTGGAGGTGAAGTGGCACGCGCCGGACGGGCAGATCGACGACGGCAACCTCACGTACCCCAACGGCTACCGGTCGGACAAACACTATCCGCTCGTCGTCTACAGCCACGGCGGACCGGAGGCCGCCGCGATCGCGGGTTTCGATACGGGTGAGATCGGCCCGCTGCGCGACCTGTTCGCAGCGGACGGCTACCTCGTGTTCGAGCCGAACTACCGCGGCAGCGACGACCTGGGCAGCGCGCACGAACACGCCATCTTCGGCGACCCGGGCAAGGGCCCTGAAAGCGACTTCATGTCGGGCATACGAATGCTGGAGAAGCGCGGCATCGTCGACACCAAACGCATCGCCATGGTGGGCCACTCGTACGGCGGCTACATGTCGGCCTGGATGATCTCGCACCACCACTTCTGGAAGTGTGCGGTCGTGGCCGACGGCGCGGTGGACTGGACCGAGGAATACGAACTCGCCGGGGCCGGCAACCTCGCGTGGACGCGCGACTCACTCGGAGGCAGTCCGTGGGACAAGAAGACCGCGAAGCTCTACCGCACGGGCTCGCCGCTCACCTATGCCGGGCAGATCACCACGCCGACGCTGATCCTGTCCGGCACGGCGGACGTCACGGTGCCGATCACCGAGTCCTTCGCGCTGTACCATGCGCTCGCCAGCCGCGGCGTGCCGGTGAAGTTCATCGGCCTGCCGGGCGGCCGCCACTCGCCGCACGACCCGGTGCACCGCGAGCTGTACTACCAGGCGATCGAACGCTGGGTCGTGAAATACCTGGGCGCCGGCTGAGCCGGACCGGGCCGCGGCGACGGCCGCGCGGCCCGGTCCGTACAATCCAACCGGCGGCACGCGCCGCGTGCGTGCGCCCCGCCCCCATGCAAGGAGCCTGGAATGAGCGAACCCACCGTACACGGCAGCTGCCTCTGCGGCACCGTCACGTTCGAGATTGCACCACCATTCCGCATCATGGCGCATTGTCATTGCTCGCGCTGCCGAAAGGCGACCGGAACGGGCCACGCAACGAACCTGCTCGTCGGCACGGACCAGCTGCGGTGGCTGTCCGGGGAGGAGACGATCAAGCGCTACGACCTGCCGACGGCCAAGCGCTTCGGCAAATGGTTCTGCGGCCACTGCGGCTCCCCGCTTCCGCGTGTGAACCGCAATGGCCGGAACGTTGTCGTGCCGGCCGGCTCCCTCGACGAAGAGCCGCCCGTGCAGGCGACGGACCACATCTTCTGGGACTCGCGGGTGTCCTGGGGCTGCCCCAGCGGCGGGCTGCCGACGCACACCGCCTATCCCGACTCCTGGTAGGCGGCGCTAGCCGGGACGCCGGCGGAACGTGACCGTCAGGTTGTTGGCCGGCATCTCCGTCAACGCCTCGCGAGCGAAACCGCACTCCCCGGCGACACGCTCGACGTCGGCGAGGCGGCGTATGCCCCACTCCGGATCGCGCGCGCGCAGATCGGCGTCGAAGGCGGCGTTACTCGGCGCGGTAGGCGCGCCGTCGCGCAGGAACGGGCCGTAGAGGACCAGCGGCGCCCCGGGCGGCAGGAGCCCGCTCGCCCCGGCGAACAGGCCCTCGCACGTCCGCCACGGCGAGATGTGGATCATGTTCGCGCAGAACAGCGCGTCGGCCCGCTCCAGCGGCCAGGGCCGTGTCGTCACGTCCAGCGGCAGCGGTTCGAGCAGGTTCTCCAGTCCGGCCCATTCCCGCCACGCGGCGATGCTCGCCAGGTCGCCGGCATCGCTCGGCTGCCACGTCACGCGCGGCAGGTGTTCGGCGAAGTACGCGGCGTGCTCGCCCGTGCCGGAGGCGATCTCGAGCACGAGGCCCCGAGCGGGCAGAACGCCGCGCAGGACATCGAGGATCGGTCCGCGGTTTCTCTCGGTGGCGGGGGCCTTGCGTCGCATACGCTCGCCGGTCGCAGGGATGCGCCCAGCGTAACGCGCCGGGGAGACTGGCCGCCCACGTTGCGCTACCGTGACCGTCCGGGCACCGATGCCGCGTGCCGCGCAGGGAGGTTTCCGGTGCGAAACCGCGTCTATCTTCGCCGGCCGTCGCCTTCCGACGAGACCGGATTCCTGGCCGCGGCGCGCGCAAGCGGGGCACTGCACCGCCCGTGGGCGAGTCCGCCGGCGACGCCCGCGGCGTTCGGCGACTACCTCCGGCGCATGGAACGAGACGAAAACGCGGCCTTCCTCGTCTGCCGGCGGGATACGGACACGATCGCCGGAGCGATCGAGATCACCAACATCGTGCTCGGCCGCTTCCGCAGCGGCTACCTCGGCTATTACGCCTTTTCCGGCCATGAACGCCGGGGCTTCATGCGGGAAGGGCTGCTTCTGGTGATCGCCGAGGCCTTCAACGGACTCGGCCTCCACCGGCTCGAGGCGAATATCCAGCCTGGCAACGCCGCCTCCATCGCGCTCGTGCGGTCCTGCGGCTTCTCGAAAGAGGGCTACTCGCCGCGTTATCTCAGGATCGGCGGACGCTGGCGGGACCACGAACGCTGGGCTATCCTCGCCGGATAGGCGCCCCGGGGCGCGCGCCCCCGGACCACGCCGCATCGCGGGACCCCTGGGGAGGCAACGCCCATGTACACGAAGACACTCTATGCGGGCTGGGCCGACATGGACTTCAACTCGCACATGAGCAACACGGCCTACCTCGACAAGGCCGCCGACGTCCGGCAGATGTTCCTGATCGAGAACGGTTTCCCCGTCGAGGAGTTCCTGCGGCTCCGGATCGGCCCCGTCGTCAGGAAGGACGAGGTCGAGTACTTCAAGGAAGTCGGCCTGCAGCAAGCGATCACCGTGACCTACGCGCTTGCGGGTCATGCCCCGGACGGCAGCCGTTTCCTGCTCCGGCACGAGATTTTCCGGCCCGACGGGGCGCTCAGCGCCCGCGTCACCAGCACCGGCGGCTGGCTCGACCTGGACCGGCGCAAGCTGATCGCACCGCCGCCGGAGCTGCTCGCGGTCATGGAACGGCTCGAGCCGACGGATGACTTCGCCGTGTTGCCGTCGAGCGTCAGGCACAAGTAACCGCGCCGCAACGCACAAGCCGACGCGGCGCCGAGGGCGGATGCCTGCCCGGCGATGCCGTCGGAGCAACAGTCGACGGCCGGCCGGCACCCCTGGCGTCCCTGCGGGCCCGCGGCGCCGGGCGCGCGCGGGCGGAAAGCGCGGCCCGGACACTGCGCGGGCGACCACTTCCCGGATTGGCGGCGCTTGCGGGCACCCGCTTGCCAAGCCATGAAATCGGGTGCCTAATCCGAAACGGGCGGCTCCGGCGCTTTTTCCCGCAAGCGCGCGGCGCCATTCGTCCGGGGAGCCTCCGGCCGTAGCGGCGGGACCCGCCACTACGGGGTAGCAAGGCCGAGGCGGCGGATGGATCCCCGGTTCCCCACCGTTCGGGCGGGCATCCGCCCGGCATTGCAGAGGCGCAAGCCGGGAGACGCCCACCGGGAGGTACCAGCACACCGCGATCTGTCGATTCTCTCCCCCGTCCATGACCATGGAGTAACTCCCATGAGCACGATCACCACCCAAGACGGCACACGGATCCATTACAAGGACTGGGGCAAGGGACAGCCCGTCGTATTCAGCCACGGCTGGCCGCTGAGCGCCGACGCGTTCGAGGACCAGATGTTTCACCTCGCATCGCACGGCTACCGATGCATCGCCCACGACCGCCGGGGTCACGGCCGCTCGAGCCAGCCCTGGAACGGCAACGATCTGGACACCTACGCCGACGACCTGGCCGCCCTGGTCGAGAAACTGAACCTGAAGCAGGCCATCCACGTGGGGCATTCCACGGGCGGAGGCGAAGTCGCGCGCTACATCGGCAAGTACGGCAACAAGCGCGTCGCGAAGGCCGTGTTGATCGGCGCGATCCCGCCGCTGATGCTCAAGACCGATGCCAACCCCGGGGGCCTGCCGATCGACGTGTTCGACCGGCTGCGCACCGGCGTGCTGACCGACCGCTCACAGCTTTGGAGGGACCTCAGCCTGCCCTTCTACGGCTATAACCGCCCGGGCGCGCAGGTCTCCGAGGGCGTGCGCGAGTCGTTCTGGTTGCAGGGCATGATGTGCGGCTTTCCCGCCGCGTACTTCTGCATCAAGGCGTTCTCGGAGACCGACCTGACGGAGGACCTGAAACGGATCAAGGTGCCAACCCTGATCCTGCACGGCGACGACGACCAGATTGTCCCGATCGGCGCCTCGGCGATGCTGTCGTCGAAGCTCGTCAGGGACGTCACGCTCAAGGTCTACGAGGGCGCGCCGCACGGCCTGTGCACCACGCTCAAGGACCAAGTGAACGACGACCTGCTGGCCTTCTGCCAGCGCAGCGAGAAGAAGGCCGCCTGAGAGACGCGGCCCGTCCAGCGGCGACGCGCCGGTCGCCGGCCTCTCCCTTTCCGGCTTGCGGGCTCCCGCCCGCGACGGCGCCGCATCGGACGCGGGCCGTCCTAGCCCGGAGCGGCGCGCCGGTGGATTCGACCGTTCTTGATCACGTAGTCGATCTTCGTCGTGTTGTGGATGTCCTTCGCGGGATCCGCTTTCAGCACGACCAGATCGGCCAGCTTGCCGGGGGTGACCGTGCCGCGGTCGGCGCCGTGCCCCACGGCCATTGCGCTGTACTGGGTGGCGGCCTGGATGGCCTCCACCGGCGTGAAGCCGCAATGCTCGACGAGCAATGCCATCTCCGTATGCACCTCGGGCATCGCGTCGAGCCGCGGCGCCTTCTTCCCGAACGGAAGCCCGGGACCGTCGGTCCCCGCGTCGACCGGCACGCCGTGTTCGTGCGCGAGCTTCGTCACGGCGTAGCTCCACGGCATGATGCCCTTGCCGACGGATGACGGATCGTGCTCCGCCTCGCGCCGGAACACGTTGAGCGTCGCGTCGAGGATCGTGCCGTGCGCCTTCATGGCCGCGAACAGCGCGAGGATCGCGGGCGCATGCGGGGAGATGTGCTCGAAATCCCCCATCGCGCGCACGGCGTAGTCGTCGGGCACGTGCGGCGCCGCCTCCCACACGAGGTACGGACTGTGCGAGATGGTGTCGGCGCCGGCATCGACCGCATCGTGAGGGGCCGCCGGGAAGATCGTCGCGTGCGTCCACACCTGCAGGCCTTGGCGATGCGCCTCGGCGGCGAGCCGTTTCACCAGCGCGGCCGGCAGGTTCGCGTACAGCTTCACGCCCGTGGCGCCGGTGCCCTTCGCCTCCGCTATGGCCGTGGGGATGTCCGTGACGCCGGACACGGCCTGCATCCACGGCGCAAAACCGAGCGGCTCGCCCGCGGACGCGGCCTGCGCGCGCCGGTCCTCGCGGAAGAACGTCGGTCCGGACAGGAGCGCGGCGTAGTAGAGGTCCGGCGCCGGGAACGCGTCGGAATTGGTCTCGCGCGCGAGGTATCCGAGCAGGCGATCGTCGCCGGCCATGTCGCGGACCGTGGTCACGCCACCGAGCAACAGTGCCTTGAAGAAGGGGCGATAGTGCGCGACGTCCGGCTCCACGTCGGTGATGTGAACGTGCGCATCGATGAGCCCGGGGATCAGGTAGCGGCCACGCAGTTCCCGCACGCGGGCGCCGGCCGGCAACGGCCGGCTGCCGCTCGCGTACACGGCCTTGATCCTGGGGCCGTCGACCACGACGGTCGTGTCGGCCCGCGGCGGGGAGCCGGTGCCGTCGATCAGGGTCGCGTGGCGAAGGACGAGCGGTCCCTGGGCCGCCGCAGCGGTCGCGGTGAACGCCAGGAACAGAAACGCCGGGATCGATCTCATGCAGGCTCTCCGGAAAGGGACGGACGGCTCACGGGCCGCGGCCGCACTATAAAACACCGCCGCCGGAAACCGTCAGATTCCCGTCGGTTTCAGCGGCTCGCACATGCGTGCGCACGACATCGCAAAAATCCTACAGCCACTGAAGCAAAACTCTTACAGACACGGTTTCCGCCCCCTGCTATAACCGTTCATGAAAGGCCCGCAGAAAGGCTGCAAGCGGCGGCGCCGTCAGGGCGTCGCGGAATCCGCCGCTGAACAGGAGGACACGCCATGTTCGCTTACACCCGAGAGGCTCTCGCGAACAAACCGATCGCGCCGCACGCAATCCGGTTTCACCCGGGACGCGGAAAGCGGAGCGGCTTCATCAGCACCATCCTCAGGAACGTGGTCTTTCCCGTCGACACCTGCGTGGCCGACGGGACGGACATGGACCTCGTCGCGTTGTGCCCCGACCTGGCATCCGCGCGAATCGCTCGTGCCTCCATGCGGCAGCGGGTGTGGATCTACGCGGAGATCAGCGGCGAGGACGTCGGGCGCCTGGCCCGTCCCATCGTCTGGAATGACTGCGGCGTGATGGTCTTCTTTGCGTCGCCGCATCATTCACGCAACGAACGGGGCTGGGTGAACGTGCATGGCAACCGCACCACCGCACCGCTGGTGGAGCTCTCCTGGTTCACCTTCGTCCGTGACCTGTGGATGCGTTCGCACAAGGCGACGCTCGGCGGGCCCGGCGGCCGGCGCGTGGCGAGCCCGTCTTACCACGGCCTGTTCCTGCCGCTGATGGGGCAGGTCCGGGGTTGGCAACGTCCGCGACCGCACGCACGCGAAGCTCTCCTGGCCGCCACCCGCCGCTGGGCGCTGCACACGCTCGCCGCGGGTCTTCAGGCGGCGGGCGCCACCCCGCAACCGACGGCGGTCGGAGCACCGGGGCCCGGCCGGCGGCCGAGCGCGGCCTGACGCCCCTCCCAGCCGCAAGGCCCGGTCCCCGACCTCTCCCGGAGGGCCGGGCCTTGCTTTTTCTCCCTTCCGGCGGCGACTATGAATCCCCGGCCACGTCGGCCGCAAAGCGGCGCCGTGCCCCGGGCCACGGCACTCGCACGACAACTGACAATGCGGGCGCTCCGAATGCGGCGGGCCGAGCGAGAACGGATGGGACGGTGAACGACACGGAAACCTGGTTTCAGGGCGGGGGTGAGATGGGCGAGCGCCTGCGGGCGCACGCGTGGGAGACGACTCCGCTCGACGCGCCCAGCCAGTGGCCGCGCAGCCTGCGCACGGCCGTAAGCCTGATGCTGGGGGCGCGCCAGCCGGTCTACATTGCGTGGGGGCCGGAACTGACCTCCCTCTACAACGATGCCTATATCCCCATTTTCGGGGCCAAGCACCCTGCGGCCCTGGGGCGGCCCTACCGGGAAGTGTGGCCGGAAATCTGGCCGCAGTCCGAGCCGGCGCTGCAAAGAACCCTCGCGGGCGAAGCCCAGTACTTCATCGACGAACCGGTGCCGCTCACGGGCCGCCCGGGCCGGCCCGTGAGCTGGTTCACCGTCTCGTGGACGCCGCTGCGTGATGACGACGGCGCCGTCGGCGGCGTCTACTGCACCGCGATGGAGACGACCGAGCGCATGATGGCGCAGCAGGCCATGGAACACCGCGTGGCCACCCGCACCGCCGAACTGCACCGGCGGGCCGAACAGCTCAGCCGCCTCACCTCCGAACTCACCCTGACGGAACAGCGCGAGCGCCGCCGGCTCGCGAAAACCGTCCACGACCATCTGCAGCAGACGGTGGCGGCCGCACGGGTAAGCCTGGACGTTGCACTGGGCAAGCTCGCTCCCGGGGATGCGAAGCGACTGCAACGGCTCGGCGTGCTCATCGACGAGGCGCAACGCATCTCGCAGAACCTGTCCACGGAACTTTCCCCGCCGGTGTTGCACGAGATGGGGCTCCCGGCGGGCCTGCAGTGGCTCGGCGACTGGGTCGAGCGCATGCACGGGCTCGCGGTGCGCGTGTCGGTCGACAAGGCGGCCGACCCGGCCCGCGAGGACATCCGGATCCTGTTGTTCGAGTCCGCGCGCGAACTGCTCTTCAACGTGGTCAAGCACGCCGGAGTACGCGAAGCGTCCCTCGATCTCTCGCTCGTCGACGAACGCTGGATCCGCCTCATGGTCACCGACACCGGCAAGGGACTGGATGCGGATGCGCTCCTGCAGGGCGACGGCTACCTGGGCGCCGGCTTCGGCCTGTTCAGCATCCGCGAGCGGGTGTCTCTTCTCGGCGGGCTGATGGACTGCACCGCTCAGCCGGGCAGCGGCACGCGGATCAGCCTCCGGTTGCCGACCGCCCCGGCCGGACCGGATAGCGGTCCGGCCCCGTTGGACCCGACGCCCCCCGGGATCCGGGCACTCGCCACGAAACAGCACGCGCAGCCGCTCATCCGCGTGCTGGTGGCGATCGATCACCGGCTCTCGCGGGAAGGACTGTCCATCCTGATCGACGTCGCCGCGGGCATGGTCGTCACGGGCGAAGCGCATGACGGCGAGAGCGCGATCCGCCTTACCCGGGCGTTGAAACCGGACGTGGTGCTCATGGACAATTCACTGCCCGACATGACGGGTGCGGAGGCCGCCCGACGCATCAACTCGGATGCGGGAAGCCGGGGCAACGACGTGCGCGTCATCGGCTTGCTGGAGCGCGACGAGCAGGCGCGGGACATGCTCGCCGCCGGCGCGGCGGGCTGCCTGAGCAAACTGGATTCGGCGTCGCGGCTGCTGGACCGGATACGCGAAAGCTGCGCGCGGGACGCGGGAGACCCGGCGTGACGACCGCGCGCGCGCCGCGCACCGGCGACGGAACCGCGCACGAGGTGACGGCCGGGGCCGGGGGCAACCCAACGCCCGATCCCGTAAAATCCGCCCCGGAACCTGCCGTTTATCGAGGGGGTATGCACGGGGGGCTGCCCGCACTAACCGACAAGATCATGGACCTGCTCATGGACACCGTCTGCGTGGTGGACGGGGACGGGCGGTACGTCTACGTCAGTGCGGGGTGCGCGGATTTGCTGGGCTACGAGCCCGGCGAACTCATGGGGCGCAGAATGATCGACCTGGTGCACCCGGGCGACCGCGAGCGCACGCTTGCCGCGGCCGAGCAGGTCATGGGCGGGAATCCCCACAGGCACTTCCAGAACCGCTACGTGCGCAAGGACGGGCAGGTGGTCGAGATCATGTGGTCGGCGCGCTGGTCCGAAGAGGACGGGGTGCGGATAGCCGTGGCCCGCGACGTCACGGAGATCAACCACGCGGCCCGCAAGCAGCAGATCATCTACCGCATCTCGAGCGCGGCGCAGAACAGCGACGGGCTGTCCGCGCTGTTCGCCGAGATTCACCGGTGCGTGAACGAAATCATGGCCGCGGACCGCTTCTTCGTCGCGCTCTACGACCGCGAACACGACATGCTCTCGTTCCCGTACTACTTCGACAAGCGGGAAGGGTCGCCCAAGCCCATCCCGCTGCGCGCCGGAACACTTGTTGCCCGCGTCATCCGCGAGGGCAACGCCGTGCTGGCGGAAGACGGCGAAGGCGGCACGTGCCCCGTGACCGAACCCTCCGCGGCAAGGGACGGGGTTCGCTGGCTGGGGGCGCCGCTGGTCTCCGCGGGTCACGTCGTCGGAGCACTGGTGATCCAGGCCGATGCCGGCACGACGACCTATGGCGACGCGGAACGCGACCTGCTCCAGTTCGTGTCGTCCCAGGTCGCTTCCGCGCTGGACCGCAAGCAGAGCGAAGCGCGGCTGCGCCATATGGCGCACCACGACCCGCTGACCGATCTCCCGAATCGCACGCTCTTCCAGGACCGGCTGGACGTGGCCTTGCGGCGGGCACGCCGCGACACCGAGCACCTGGCCCTGCTCTACATGGACCTGCGCGGCTTCAAGGCGATCAACGACGAGTTGGGGCATGCGGCCGGGGATGCGGCGCTGCGGGAAGTCGCCCGACGCCTCGCCGGATGCCTGCGCGATTCCGACACCGTGTGCCGCATCGGCGGCGACGAGTTCACCGTGCTGGTGAGCAACATTCGCTGGGGCGACAACGTCGACGCGATCGCAGCCAAGATCCGCGACGCGATTGCCGAACCGCTGGACGTCGAAGGTCGTTCGATTTCCCTGGGCGTGGACATCGGCACGGCCATCTATCCCGAGGACGGCGAGGACGCCGAGACCCTGCTGCGCTGCGCGGACGCCGGCATGTACGCGTCCAAGGGCGCGGATTAGACGCCTCCGTGCCCGCCGAGCGACACGCCTCGTGCAGTTGCGGGCAGCTGAGCCTCACGGCGCTCGGCGAGCCGATGCGCGTGTCCGTCTGCCACTGCCGCGCGTGCCAGCGGCGGACGGGAAGCGTCTTCGGCGTCCAGGCCCGCTTTCCCGAAGCGGCCGTGACGGTGCGCGGACAAGGTCGCGAATACCGGCGCGGGAGCGATGACGGGCACCGCATCACGCAGTGCTTCTGCCCGGTTTGCGGCACCACGGTCTGCTATCGCAACGACTCGCTCCCCGGCATGGTCGGGGTGCCGGTGGGTGGGTTCGCGGATCCTGCCTTTCCGCCGCCGGTGGTGTCCGTCTACGGGGAACGGCGCCACCTCTGGGTGAAGCTGCCGGAGGGCATCGTGGACCATGAGTAGAATCCACGGCGAAACCCTCCCCACGGGCATCGCCCCGTGACGCATCGCTACGCCCCCGCCGACGCGGAGTTCCGGAACGCCGTCGAGAACTGCGCGCTGTCCGCCGCCGAATTCGACCATGCAGCCCACGTGCGCCTGGCGTATATCTACCTGTGCGTAGCAACGGTGGACGACGCGCATGCAGCGATGCGGCGTTCGCTGCGGGCATTGCTAGCGCATCTGGGCGCGGATCCGCAGAAATACCACGAGACCCTCACCCGCTCCTGGCTGCTGGCGGTTCGGCATTTCATGGCGGCGTCGGCACCGTGCTCGTCGGCGATCGAGTTCACGCAGCGCAACCCCGCGCTGCTCGACGGCAGGCTGATGCTGAAACACTACTCCGCCGAAAAGCTCTTTTCGGCCGAGGCACGCGCCGGGTTCGTGGAGCCCGATCTCGCGCCGATCCCCCGGCACTGAGCCCGCTCAACGTCGCCGGCCGCGTCGTCGGCGCACGGTGCGTCAGGAGGAGCCCAGCCCGGCGGACCGGATCTGCTCTTCCAGCGTGACCCCGCCGACGCGGGCAAAATCGAGCGTGCGGATCGGGAACGGGATCGTGATGTCGTTCTCGTCGAACGCGCGCTTGATGCGCATGACCGCCTCGCTGCGGGCGGCGAGGTAATCCTGCTGGCGGGCGAACGGTATCCAGAAACGAAGCTCGAAGTCGATCGAGCTGTCGCCGAATTCGTCGTAGAAGAACTCGACCGGGCGATCCGGGTCGCGGGCCGGGATGGCCTCCACGGCCCGTGTCGCGACGCGCTTCACCTGCTCCAGGTCCTCGCCGTAGGTCACGCCGACCTTCAGGTCCACCCGCCGCACGCCGCTGTCGCTGTAATTGACGATCGGGTTGTCGAAGATCTTCTTGTTCGGCAGGTACACGAGTTGCCCCTCGGGCACGCGGAGCGACGTGGAGCGCAGGGCGATCCGCTCCACCACGCCGAAGTGCTCGCCGCTCCCGATCACGTGCCCGACCTGGAAGGGACGGCGGATCGAGAGGTAGATCCCGGCCACGTAGTTCTCGCCGGTGGACTGGAAGGCGAGCCCCAGCGCGAGGCCGAGGATGCCGACGCCGGCGAGCAGGGACGTGACGGTCTTGTCCAGGCCGAGCACGTCGAGACCGACGAACACGCCCGCGAGGATGATGACCAGGTAAACGCCGACCGCCGTGAGGTCGATGATCTCGTGGCCGATCGAGAGGCGTTTCATGACCCGCCGTAGGGTGCGGTCGACGATCCGGGCGAGTATCCAGAACACGAGGAGGACCGCGACCGCGAGCGCGATGTTCGGCAACATGAGGAGCAGGCCGTGCCCCCAACCCTCGAGCTTGTCGAGGAGATCCGTCAATGCCTTTTCCAGCCGCACGTCCTGCCCTCCCGCGCCGTTGCTTCGATACTAACCCGGATCGGGAGGCGGCGGCCCGGCCGCCAAGCGTGCGGCGGCCCACTCGAGCGCGGCGCTCACCCGCCCACCCAGCAGGCGGCGCGCCTCGCGCACGCGGCACCACCGGAACTCGTGATGCTCGGGCCGCCCCAGCCTGGTATTGGTGCCGAACCTCACCGCCCCTTCCGGATATTCCGCGACGTAATAGCGGGCCACCTTGCCCCGGGCATACGGGGCCGTCTGGTGGAACCCGCGCCCCCACCGGAACACCGGCCCTTGCAGCCCCGTCTCCTCCCGGACCTCGCGCAGCGCGGCGCTCAAGGGCGACTCGCCCGGCTCCAGCTCGCCTTTCGGAAAGTCCCAGTAACGGTACGCCCGCAGCAGCAGATAGCGCGACTCGCCGTCCACGAACCGTACGGGAATGACGCCGGCGGAAAGCGCGTGCACCGGACTCTTGCTCATTCGGGTTGCCGGAATATTACCCGCGGATGGGCCATAATGCAGGCTTCCAGCGCCCTCGACGGGGGTGTGTGATGCGTGCGGGAATCCCGGCGGCGGCGGCCCTGGCCGTCGCCGCGGCCGCCCTCTCCGTCCAGGCCCACGAGCTGCCGCTCGGGGACGGGAAGATATCGACCACGCCGAGGACCGGCTACCTGATGTCGTGCGTACGGCACTGGCGGGGCGGCCCGGTGCATACCGGCCCGTGGATCCACGACGCCGAGTGGAACCCCGCCGCCAAGCCGCGAGTCCGGGGCGACGTCGCCTGGCCGACGCACCGCATCTCGATCAGCGTGCGGGGCGGCGAACGGATCATCTCGGCGAACAACCTGCCGGACCACGGCACGGGGGTGTTCCCGATCGCGCCGTCCGACCCCGCGTACCGCTACGACCACAACCCCAACCCGATCCGGCCGCAGGACATCCTCCTGAAGCTGCCCCTGCGCCCGAGTGTTGCGGCGCAGCCGACCTGCGTGCCGATGGGCATGATCGGCTTCACCACCGACGGCGTCGCCCTCTACAACGCGGTCGACAACGGCGGGATCGACGCCATGGCGCACGAGGTGCAGGACCGTTGCAACGGCCACCCGCAGCACCGGGGCCAGTACCACTACCACGGCCCCTCGCCGTGCATGCCCGACGAGAAGACTTCGGGCCTGGTCGGCTACGCACTCGACGGTTTCGGCATCTACGGCGCGCGCGATCGCGCCACGGGGCGCCTCCTGACCGACGCCGACCTCGACGCCTGCCATGGACGCACCAGTCCCGTCCTGTGGGACGGCAAGCGCGTCACGATGTACCACTACGTGCTGACGTTCGAGTACCCGTACACCGTCGGCTGCTTCCGCGGCACGCCGGTGGCCGCCGACTTCCGCGCGCAACAAGTCCGGCAGATGCGGCACGAACCCGGCGCCATGCCCCGGCGCAGCGGGCCGGGCGCGCACGCCGGCGGTCCGGGCCGACTGCAGCGCGCCGCACGCATCCTCGGCGTGTCGCCGCGAACGCTGCGCGAGGCGCTCGGCCCGCCGCCGCCGGACCTGCGTGCCGCGGCGCGCAAGCTCGGCGTCACGGTCCAGGCACTTCGCCGCGCCCTGGACGCGCAAGGCCGCGGCTAAGGTTCGCCCGACGCGGAACACGCAGCGCGAGCGGTGCGCATGCTACGCGTCTTCCTCTGCCCCCCTGAAAGAAGCGCAGTTTCGCTGCAAGATTGTCTGTCGCGGGCGCTCCGCCCCGCACCCCGGGCCTGTTTCTTTATTCCGGGCATCCTGCCCTCTACCCTTCGGGCCGCGCAGCGCGGTGCGCTGCACGTTCCAAATCGCCCCCGGCGATCTGGTGCTTGCCCAAGGAAACAGGCGAAAGAAAGGGCACCCCGCATGGGCCGGTCCGCTGCGCACAGCGATCACACCCTGATCCGCGCCCGTTGCTTCTCTGCGGACTGACAGGCATCAGGGGCGGTGCCTTCTCCCCTCCCCGAGGGGAGAAGGACAGGTTGTGGGGTATCAACCGATGGCGCAGCTCCGCTGCGCCCTTTCCCTCTCCGGGATCCCGTGTGGAGCGCCGAGCATCGCAGGGCGCCGGGGTTCCCGGCCTCCGCAGGAGGGCGCGGCAGGGAGGCCGCGCGTCGCACGTCAGCACAAGGATGTGCTGCCGGGCGGCCCCCCGGCGCCCGAGAAGCACAGGGGAGTCTGCGTCAGCAGACCGCGGAGCCCGGGCGCCCTTTCTTTGGTTCCGTTCTTTGGGCGCGAAAGGAAAGGGACCCGGGGTGCGGGGCGGAGCGCCCGCGACAAAACAAACCCGCAGCGAAGCTGCGACCTTTTATCGTCTTATCTTCTTATCGCCGATGCCGCGAGGACAATTCAGGCGTAGGAGTAGCCGAACACCTTCTTGAACCGATCGGCGAACTCGTCGGCCGTGAACCGGTGGTTCTGTGTCCCGCGCTGCGCCACCTTGATCGACCCGGCGAGCGAGGCGATGCGCCCCGTCGTCTCCCAGTCGAACTGGTTCATCAACCCGAACAGCAGCCCCGCCCGGTAGGCATCGCCGCACCCCGTCGGATCGACCAGTCCGGCCGGCTCGACGACGGGGATCTCGTGGCGCTCGCCGCCCGCCGCGGTGATGAGCGAGCCGCGCGAACCGCGCGTGACGATCAGCGCGTCCACGCGCTCGGCGATGCGGTCGAGGTCGAGCCCGGTCTTGTCGCAGAACATGCCCGCCTCGTAGTCGTTCATCGCAAGCCAACTCGCCCGCTCCAGGAACGCGACGAGGTCGTCGCCGTCGAACATCGGCAGACCCTGCCCCGGGTCGAAGATGAACGGGATGCCGGCGTCCGCGAATTCCTTCGAGCGCTGGATCATCGCTTCGCGCCCGTCCGGCGCAATGATGCCGATCGCCGCGCCGTTCCGGCGCGGCAACGGCTGTTCGTGCGCACGCCCCATGGCCCCCGGGTGGAAGGCCGTGATCTGGTTATCCTCGTCGTCGGTGTTGATATAGGCCTGCGCGGTGAACACGTCGTCGAGCTCGAGCAGGTGCTCGCGGCTGATGCCGTTGGCGTCCATCCACTTCGCATAGGGGCCGAAATCGTGCCCGACGGCGCCCACCGGATAACCCTCGCCGCCCAGCATTTTCAGGGTGTAGGCGATGTTGCCCGCGCAGCCGCCGAACTCGCGCCGCAGGTCGTTGACCATGAACGCGACCGAGAGGTTGTGGATGTGCTCGGGAAGTATGTGCTCGGCGAAACGCCCCGGGAAGCGCATGATCACGTCATACGCCATCGAGCCCGAAATGAGTGCGCTCATTTGATGTCCTTGCCCTGCCAGGTGAGGTCCAGCTCGCGCGCGGCCTTGACGTCGTCCAGGCGCCCGACGGGCGTCGTGTACGGCGCCTGCTTGACCTTGTCGGGGTCGCCGTTCGCCTCGTCGAGGATCTGCGCCATCGCCTCGGCGAAGGCGTCCAGCGTTTCCTTCGACTCGGTCTCGGTCGGCTCGATCAGCAGGCACTCGGGGACGAGCAGCGGGAAGTAGGTCGTCGGCGCGTGGAAGCCGTAGTCGAGCAGTCGCTTGCCGACGTCCATCACGTTCACGCCCTTGTCCTTCGCGAGTTTCTTGAGCGTGACGATGAACTCGTGGCTCGCCCGGCGCCCGGGATAGGCCAGCTCGTAGCCGGCCCGCTCGAGCCGGCGCGCGAGGTAAGCGGCATTGAGCGTGGCGAACTCGGCCACGCGGTGCATGCCCTCTTCACCGAGCATCCGCGCGTAGACGTAGGCGCGGAGCAACACGCCGACGTTGCCGTTGAACGCGGACAGGCGCCCGATGGACTCCGGCCGGTCGGCCTCGCCGAGCAGCCGGTACTCGTCGCCGTCCTGCGCCACGAGCGGCAGCGGCAGGTAGGGCTCGAGCCGCTTGCCCACGGCCACGGCGCCGGCGCCCGGGCCGCCCCCGCCGTGCGGCGTGGAGAAGGTCTTGTGCAGGTTGAAGTGCATCACGTCGAAGCCCATGTCGCCGGGACGCACCTTGCCCAGGATGGCGTTCATGTTGGCGCCGTCGTAGTAGAGCAGGCCGCCGGCCTCGTGCACCAGCTTCGCGATCTCCGCGATGCGGCGCTCGAACACTCCGAGCGTGGACGGGTTCGTGAGCATGATGCCGGCCGTCTGCGGTCCGAGCGCGGCCTTGAGGCTCTCCATGTCCACGTCGCCGTCGGCCGCCGTCTTGATCTCGCGCACCTTGAACCCGCACATCGCGGCGGTCGCGGGATTCGTGCCGTGGGCGGCGTCGGGCACGATGATCTCCGTGCGCTCCGTGTCGCCGCGCGCGAGATGGTAGGCGCGGATCATGGCGACGCCGGTGAACTCGCCCTGGGCGCCGGCCATGGGCGCGAGCGAGACCGCCTGCATCCCCGAGACGCCCCGGAGGATGTCCTGCAGCTCGTACAGGCAGGCGAGCACGCCCTGCCCGGTCGCGTCGGGCGCGAGCGGGTGGCGTGCGAGGAACCCCTGCAGCATCGCGAGCGAGTTCGACGCCCGCGGGTTGTACTTCATCGTGCACGACCCGAGCGGGTAGAAGTGCGTGTCGATGGAGAAGTTCTGCTGCGACAGGCGGGTGTAATGGCGCACCGCGTCGAGTTCCGACACCTCGGGCAGCCCCGGCGCATCGTCGCGCCGGAGCGACTCGGGGATGTCGTCGACGGGGAACGTCCCGGAGGGCGCCTGCGCGGCCGCGCGGCGCCCCGGCCGGGAGTGTTCGAAGATCAGCATGCGTCGAGCGCCTTCAGCGCCGAATCGTAATCCGGCTCCTCGCCGATCTCGTGCACCAGTTCGGTGTGCTGGACGTTGTCCTGGTCGTCGAGCACCACCACGGCGCGGGCGGTGAGCCCGGCGAGCGGCCCGTCTTCCATCAGCACGCCGTAGTTCTCGGCGAACTGCTTGTCGCGGAACATCGACAGCGGCACCACGTTCTTGATGCCCTCGTTCCCGCAGAAGCGCTGCTGCGCGAAGGGCAGGTCCGCCGAGATGACGAGCATCACGGTGTCGTCATGGTCCTTCGCGTAGTCGTTGAACTTCCTGGTCGAGGTCGCGCACACCGGCGTGTCGAGGCTGGGTACGATGTTGAGCAGCTTTTTCCGGCCCTTGAAGTCGCCGAGCGACATGTTCTTCAGCTCGCCGTTGACGAGCTCGAAGTCCGGCGCGTGGCTGCCCTGGCGCGGAAGCTCGCCGTAGGTGTGGATGGGGTTGCCCTGGAAAGTGATCTTCGCCATGAGTGCTACCTCCTTGCGCGGGTTGGCGTGTCCGGCCTCTCAGGCGCGGGCGGCGACGGCCGCCTTGTCCACGGCGCGGTCGAGCGCCGCCGCGTAGGTATCGAGGTCGGCCTCGGTCTTGGTCTCGGTCGCGCACACGAGGACGCAGTCCGCGAGCGCCTCCTCGTCGCGGCCCAGGTCGTAGCCGCCGATGATGCCGGTCGACTCGAGCAGGCGTTCGAGCGCGGGCGCGGCCGGCGTGCCCAGGCGCAGTGCCGCCTCGTGGAAGTACGGCGCCGAGAAGCGCCGGGCGAGCCCCTGCGACTCGAGCCGCGCCACGAGCGAGCGGGTGCGCGCGTGCGATGCCGCGGCCACCTGGCGCAGGCCGGCCGGACCGAGCAGCGTCATGTAGATGGTGGCGGCGGTCACGGCCAGGCCCTGGTTGGTGCAGATGTTGGAGCGCGCCTTGGAGCGGCGGATGTGCTGCTCGCGCGCCTGCAGGGTGAGCACGAAGCCCTCGCGCCCGTCGGCGTCGCGGGTCCGCCCCACGAGGCGCCCGGGCATCTGGCGCACGTGCGCGCGGCGGCACGTCATGAAGCCGAAATACGGCCCGCCGGAGGACAGCGGCACGCCCAGCGGCTGACCGTCGCCGCAGGCGATGTCCGCGCCATTCTCGCCCCAGCGCCCCGGCGGCTTGACGAGCGCCAGGCTGGTGGGATTAACCGCACCGATCAGGAGCATGCCGCGCTCGCGCGCGAAGCGCTCCAGGCGGTCGACGTCCTCCAGGACGCCGAAGAAGTTGGGCTGCGCGACGACCAGGGCCGCCGCGTCCGGGGCGTTCGCGAGCGCGTCCCCGGCGATGCGGCCGCTCGCGTCGTCGCGGGCGAGCTCGTGGAACTCGATCGACTGCGGCGCGCAGATCGTCTCGAGCACGGACTTGTAGCGCGGGTTGAGCGAAGCCGGCACCAGGATGCGGCGCGTGGTGTCCTTGCGCTGGATGCGAAGCGCCATCAGCGCCGCCTCCGCGAGCGCCGAGGCGCCGTCGTAGAGCGACGCGTTGGACACGTCCATGTCCGCCAGCGCCGCCACCATCGACTGGTACTCGTAGATAAGCTGGAGCGTCCCCTGGCTCGCCTCCGCCTGGTAGGGCGTGTAGGCGCTGTAGAACTCACCGCGCGTCGCGATCTCCCACACGGCGGCCGGCACGTGATGCTCGTAGGCGCCGGCGCCCAGGAACGACAGCGGCGAGCGGTCGCCGAGCGCGCGCTCGCGCATCAGCCGCCCGATCTCCTGCTCGGACAGCCCCGCGGGAACACCCTCGAGCCGCCGGATCCGCAGGTCGGACGGAATCTCGTCGAAGAGCTGCTCGACGCGTTCGGCGCCGAGCGAGTCGAGCATCTCCCGGACGTCGTCCTCGGTGTGGGGGATGAAGGGCATCGGCCTCGGCCCTCAGCTTTCGGAGTCGATGTGCGCCGCGTAGTGGCCGGCGTCCATGAGGTTCGCGGGCAGGCCGCCGTCGGCCGGCTTGATGCGCACCAGCCAGCCGTCACCGTAGGAATCCTGGTTGACCAGTTCGGGACTGTCGGTGAGCGCCTCGTTCACGGCGACGATCTCGCCGTCGACCGGACTGTAGACATCGGACGCGGCCTTGGTCGACTCGACCACCGCCAGGCCCTCGCCGGCGCTCACCTCGGCCCCCACTTCGGGCAGCTCGACGTAGACGAGATCGCCCAGCGACGCCTGGGCGTGCTCGGAAATACCCAGTTCCAGGGTGCCGTCGTCGAGTTCGCGCACCCACTCGTGCGTCTCGGCGAAATGCAGATCGGCGGGGATTTCGCTCATGGGACTGTCCTCCGGAATGCGACGCTCAGTCGAATTTTGCCAGTACTTTGCCGCGGCGCACGAAAGGCGGCTTGACCATCGCGGCCGGCACCTCGCGGCCGCGGATCACCACCCGGGCCTCGCCGGCGGCGTCCGCCGGTACGCGGGCGAGCGCAACGGCGCGCCCCACCGTGGGGCCGAAACCGCCGCTGGTTACGACGCCGTCGCCGGCGTCGGTGCGCACGGCCTCGCCGTGGCGGATCATGCCGCGGCGCGACAGCACCAGCCCCACGAGGCGGTGCTTCGTGCCTTCCTCGCGCACGCGCTCGAGCGCGCCGCGGCCGATGAAATCGCGCTCGGCCGGTTCCATCGCCACGGTCCAGCCCAGGTTGGATTCATAAGGATGCGTGTGCTCGTCCATGTCCTGGCCGTACAGGTTCAGCCCGGCCTCCAGGCGCAGCGAGTCGCGCGCCGCCAGGCCGCAGGGCGTCACCCCGGTCTCGGCGAGCGCCTGCCAGAAGGTCACGGCGCGCTCGGTCGGGAGCATCAGTTCCCAGCCGTCCTCGCCCGTGTAGCCCGTGCGGGCCACCAGCCAGTCGCCGCGCTCGGCGAAGGTGAACGGCTTGAGCTCGGTGGCGCTGCCCTTCAGCGCCTCGGGCAGTTCCGGCGCTGCGAGTTCGCGCGCCCGCGGACCCTGCACCGCGATCATCGCGAGGTCGTCGCGCTCGGTGACCGTCACGTCGAACTGCGCCGCCTGCTCGCGGATCCAGGCCAGGTCGGATTCGCGCGTGGCGGCGTTGACGACCGTGCGGTAGCGGCCCGGCCCGCGGAAATAGGTGATGAGGTCGTCCTTGATGCCGCCTTCGGGGTTGAGCATGACGCCGTACAGCGCCTTGCCCGGCGCCCCGAGCTTCGCGATGTCGTTGGCGAGCAGCCGGCGCAGGAAGTCCTGCGCGCGCTCGCCCTCGAAGTCCACGATGCCCATGTGCGAGACGTCGAACATGCCCGCGCCCTCGCGCACCGCGCGGTGCTCGGCCAGTTCCGAGCCGTAGGACAGCGGCATCGACCAGCCGGCGAATGGCACCAGGCGTGCCCCGGCGGACTCGTGCTCGGCGTGAAGCGGAGTTCGGCGCTCCATCGGTTCCCCTTGCGGCAGAGACGTAAAAAGGCGCCAGCCGGCGCCCGCCACATGATACTAGGCCCAACCCGGCCAAAGCCACCGGCCGGACGGCCGGGCCTCCGGGCCCGGCGACCCGGCGCAAGCGCGATTCGCGCGGCTGCCGCGAAGGCCCGGGGGAGTCGGCAACGCGCCGTGTGGTCCGCATTATCCCGCCGCTTCAATAAGTTAGGCGGGGACGCCGGAGGTCGCCGGCCACTGTCCGGGTTATCATGGCGCCCATAAACGCACCTGTTTGAACAGCGATGAGCGAAACCAGCGTCCTCAAACCGCGCCGCACCTCCGTCGGCGTGCGCGTGGGCAAGGTCACCGTCGGCGGCGGCGCCCCGGTCGCCGTGCAGTCGATGACCAATACGGACACCGCCGACGTGGAGGCCACGGCACGCCAGGTGGCGAACCTCGCCACCGCCGGCTCCGAGCTGGTGCGCATGACCGTCAACACCGAGGAGGCCGCCGCCGCGGTCCCGCACGTACGCGAGCGCCTGCTCAAGATGGGCGTCGACGTGCCGCTGATCGGCGACTTCCACTTCAACGGCCACCGCCTGCTCACCTCGCACCCGGAATGCGCCGAAGCGCTCGACAAGCTGCGCGTGAACCCCGGCAACGTAGGACGCGGTTCCAAGCGCGATCCGCAGTTCACGACCGTCATCGAGGCCGCCTGCAAGCACGACAAGCCGGTGCGCATCGGCGTGAACTGGGGCAGCCTCGACCAGGACCTGCTCACGGCGCTGATGGACGACAACGCAAAGTCGGCGAGTCCCAAGGACGCCACCGCGGTCATGTTCGACGCGATGGTGGAGTCCGCGCTCCGCAGCGCCGCGCGCGCCGAGGAGATCGGCCTGCCCCACGACCGCATCATCCTCTCCTGCAAGATGAGCGGCGTGCAGGACCTGATCCGCGTTTACCGCGACCTCGCCGCCCGCTGCGATTACCCGCTGCACCTGGGCCTCACCGAGGCCGGCATGGGCACCAAGGGCGTCGTGGCCTCGACCGCGGGCCTCTCGGTCCTGCTGGCCGAAGGCATCGGCGACACCATCCGCATCTCGCTCACGCCCGAACCGGGCGGCGACCGCGCCAACGAGGTGATCGTCGGACAGGAGATCCTGCAGTCCATGGGCCTGCGTGCCTTCATGCCGATGGTGACCTCCTGCCCGGGCTGCGGGCGCACGACATCGAGCTTCTTTCAGGAGCTTGCCCAGGACATCCAGAGCTACATCCGCAACCGCATGCCCGCCTGGAAGAACGACTACGCCGGGGTGGAGGACATGCGCGTTGCCGTCATGGGCTGCGTCGTGAACGGCCCCGGCGAGAGCAAGCACGCCAACATCGGCATCAGCCTGCCGGGCACCGGCGAGAAGCCCGTGGCCCCCGTCTTCGAGGACGGGAAGAAGACGGTCACCCTCAAGGGCGAGGCCATCGCGGCCGACTTCCAGGAGCTGGTGGAGGCGTACGTGAAGCGCACCTACGAGCGCCGCGCGGCCTGATCGCCGCCGCCCGCCCCTTCGGGGCTAAGTGACTGCAGGATAAGGGTTTTCCCGCCGGCGCCCCGGCCGCGCCGGACCCCGGCGGTGCTAGACTGGTCCGTGGAGGTGATCGATATGGGCAAGGGCACCAAGTACGAGGCCAAGGTCCCGGACGAGAACGGGATCATCCCGTACACGGAGGAGGAAGACCGCGTCTGGGCGGCGCTTTACGAGCGCCAGATGGAGGTCCTGCCGGGCCGCGCCTGCGACGAGTACATGGACTGCCTCGACAAGATCGGCCTGCCGTCCGACCGCGTGCCGCAGGCGAAGGACGTCTCCGAGGTCCTGCGCAAGCACACCGGCTGGGAAGTGGCCCCGGTGCCGGCGCTGATCAACTTCGACAAGTTCTTCGGGCTGCTCTCCGAGAAGAAATTCCCGGCGGCGTCGTTCATCCGCACGTGGGACGAGTTCGACTACCTGCAGGAGCCGGACATCTTCCACGAGATCTTCGGCCACACGCCGCTGCTCCTCGACGAGCGCTTCGCCGAGTTCACGCACACCTACGGGCAATGCGGGCTCAAGGCCAGCAAGGAAGACCGCGTCCTGCTCGCGGCGCTGTACTGGTTCACGGTGGAGTTCGGCCTGATCAACACGCCGAAGGGCCTGCGCGCCTACGGGGCGGGCATCATGTCCTCGCCCGGCGAGCTGATCTATTCGCTCACCAGCGACAAGCCGCAGCGCAAGCCGTTCGAGCCGGTGGAGGCGATGCGCACGCCCTACCGCATCGACATTTACCAGACGGTCTACTACGTCATCGACAGCCTGCAGGACCTCTTCGACGTGGCGCAGCAAGACCTCTTCGCGCTGATCGGCGAAGTGCGGCGGCAGGGCATGCTCCCGCCGACCTTCCCGCCCAAGGAAAAGGATTCCGCGGAGACCGCCGAGGCGCCCTACTGACGCCGCGGCGCCGGCGACCGACCGCAACACTCGACGCATGGAGGACGACATGGCGACCGCAACCGAGTACGCCGAGAAACATTGCGCGCCCTGCGAAGGCGGCGTGCAGCCGCTGACCCGCGAGGAAGCGCAGAACTACCTCAAGAAGCTCACCCCGGACTGGTCGCTCGCGGACGACGCCAAGTCGATCCACCGCGACTTCCAGTTCAAGGGCTTCAACAAGACCATGAGCTTCGCCAACGCCATCGCCTGGATGGCGAACCGCGAGGGCCATCACCCCGATCTCGAGATCGGCTTCGGGCACTGCCATGTGCACTACACCACGCACGCCATCGGCGGTTTGTCCGAGAACGACTTCATCTGCGCGACCAAGATCGACAAGCTGATGGAGTGACCCGGAAAGCGCAGCCTCCCTGCGCTTTTGCGAATTCCACAACGACCCCGTCGCCGCGCGCGGTGGCGATCGCGCCTGTGCGACACGGTGCTTCACACTTAACCATCGTGAAGGCGTGGACGCAGCTTCGCCGCGGATGTATTCTTCGCGGGCGCTCCGCCCCGTACCCCGGGCCTGTTTCTTTGCTTGCCCAAAGAAACAGGCGAAAGAAAGGGCACCCCGGATGGGCCGGTCCGCTCCCGCGGACTCCCCTGCGCTTCTCGGGCGCCGGGGGCTCGCCAGACGGCACATCCTTGTGCCGACTGGCGAGGCTCGACGTCCTGTCTTCGCCCCTTCGGGCCGGGGACCCCGCCACCCTGCGGTGCTCGGCGGCCCATACGGGGACTTCCGGAGAGAGTCCGAGCGCAGCGAAGCTGCGCGATCTTTAGATACCCCCCAACCTGTCCTTCTCCCCTCGGGGAGGAGAGAAGGCACCAGCCGCAATGCTGGCGGGCCGTCGGAGAGTCACCGCGTCGGTATCAGGGTGAGATCGCTGTGCGCAGCGGCGCTGCGCTCTCCTGCTAACGCCTTCTCCTCCCCCGGGAGGAGAAGGTTGGGATGAGGAGGGCCGCCGCAGAAGCGGCGCGTGTCCCGTGTGGAGCGCCGAGCATCGCAGGGCGCCGGGGTCCCCGGCCTCCGAAGGAGGGCGCGGCAGGGAAGCCGCGCGTCGCCAGTCGGGACAGGGACGTCCCGTCTGGCGATCCCCCGGTGCCCGAGAAGCACAGGGAAGTCGGCGAAGCCGACCGCGGAGCCCGGGCGCCCTTTCTTTGGTCCCTTTCTTTTGGCGCGAAAAGAAAGGGACCCGGGGTGCGGGGCGGAGCGCCCGCGAGAAACCCAATCCGCAGCGAAGCTGCACTACGTCACTACTTCAGCCTCAGGCGCCAAACGGTGCGCACGCCGCGCTTCGCCCCCACCGCCTGCCCTAAACTGACCCCCGAAGAACAGGTCTGCCGGGAGACTCGATGAGAAAACTCCTGCCCGCCGCCCTGGCGGCGCTGGCACTGCTGGGCGCGTGCGTCTCGCTGACGCAGGACCAACGCTACAGCCGCGACATCGTCGGAAGCTGGATCGTGGCCGGCGACAGCCCAGACTACCGCCCCGTGCCCATGCACGAGCGCTTCTACAAGGACGGCACCGCGCGCATTTTCTGGTTCGCCGACAGCACCTGCACCCGGATCACGGGCGAAACGCACCTGCAATGGCGAATCGTCGGCGGCGTGCTGGTCACGACGATCACGAAGGTGTCCGACAAGAAGTTCGGCCATGTCGGCGACGTGCTGAAGGCCCGGATCGTGTCGCTGACCGGGGACCGCATGGTTCTGCACTCGCTCGACGACGGCTCGACCTTCGCGCGAAAGCGCTCCACGGGCTGCCTTGCCCCGAAACTCGAAACGATCTGACCGCGGGGAATTCACCGCCGCGGACGCGGCCGTACCGGGAACCGGCAAGAGCCGCCTCGCCCCGGGCCTCACCCGGGCGCGCCCCCGGCTCAGGCAATCGGCCGGGCGAGCTCCGGCAAATCCCCGGCCATGCCAAGCGCGATGCGGATGGCCATGCGCCTGGCGGGACCGGCGCGTTCGAACATGCGCATTCCGAGGCCGCGTACGGCTCGAGCCGCTGCGGAATCGACGCCGAAGAGCTGCTTGAAACCACCGAGCGCGGACTGCGCGGCCAGGTTCTCGGCGTGGCGCCAGCGCTCGTAGCGGCGCAGCACCAGGAAGTCGTCGACATCCGCACCCGAGCGGCGGCCCTCCCGCATGACTTCGGCGAGCGCCGCGGCATCGAGCAGCCCCAGGTTCATGCCCTGCCCGGCGAGCGGATGAACCACGTGAGCCGCGTCGCCGACAAGCGCAACGCGCGGCCCGACGTAGCTCGAGGCGTGCAGCCGCATGAGCGGAAAGCCCGCCCGCGAACTGGCGAGTTCGAGCGATCCGAGCACTGCCTCACTGGCCTCCGTCACCGCCCGGCCGAAGGCCGCCTCGTCCGATTCCTTGAGCCGCTCGGCTTCGTCGGGACGGGTGGACCAGACGATCGAAACGCGTCCGTCGGAGAGCGGAAGCAGTGCAAGCGGTCCGTCCGGGTGGAATACCTGACGCGCCACGTCCCCGTGCGGGCGCTCGGGACGCAGGTGCGCAACGACGGCGGACTGCCCGTAGGAGGACTGCTCCGCGTCGATGCCCGTGAGGGCGCGCACGCGCGAACGCGCACCATCGGCCCCCACCACCAGCAAGGCCCGCAGGCGCTTGCCCCCGGCGAGCGACAATTCCACGGCATCGTCACCGACCTCGAGCCGCTCGAGTGCCTCCGGGCAATGCCATTCGATCCCCGTCGCGGCCCGCACCCGTTCCACGAGTGCACTGCCGAGCAGGCTCCCTTCAACGATGTGGCCGAGATCGGGTTCGTCGACGTCGGCCGCGCTGAAGTGGACGCGTCCCCCGCCGCCGGCGTCCCAGACGTCCATTGCCCGGTACGCGCAGGCGCGCCCCGACGCGATCCGGTCCCACGCGCCCAACCGCTCGAGCATGTTCTGCGACGCGCGCGAGAGCGCATACACGCGCAGGTCCATCTCGTCCGGCACCCAGGGAGCGGGCGCACGCGCTTCCACCAGCGCCGTGCTTATTCCCGCGCGCTCGAGCGCGAGCGCGAGCACGGTCCCGACGGGGCCCGCGCCGACGATCGCCACTTCGACGTCCGCGGCCGTCACAGAGGCGCTCCCCGGACCAATGCGGGCAACGGCCGCGGCGCGAGACCCATGCCCTGGCGGGCGAGTTCGCGCGCGAGCGGCCGCACGAACTCGACGGCGAACAGGCCAGCGGCACGCGCCGGTGCCGCCATCGGCAGGTGCAGGTCACCAAGCGTACGCACCGCACCGGTGTAGGCGCGCGTACGGGCCTGGTCCCGGCGCCGGGTGCGCGCGTATCTCTCCAGGACATCGCGCCCGCCCGCGTCGGCCGCCCCCGCGAGGCACTCCGCGAGAACGGCGACGTCGCGCACGGTGAGGTTGAATCCCTGCGCGGCCACCGGGTGCAGGGCATGCGCCGCATTACCGACGATGGCCGCGCGCTCCGCCGTCTGCGCGAGCGCGCGGGTCTCCACGAGCGGGAACCGCTTGAGCGGTGCGGCGGGCGCGAGCGCCCCGAGCCGGCCACCGATCGCCGCGTCCACGCGACCCAGGTAGTCAACGGGAGCAAGCGACGCGAATTCCTCCGCGCGCGCTTCGGGCAGCGCCCAGACGACGCCCACGCGGTCGCCGGCGCGTGGCAGGATGGCGAGGGTTCCGTCCGCGGTGAATCGTTCGTAGGCCACGCCGGGCTGCGGGTGCGAGGCGACAGCCGTCGTGACCAGCGCCTCGCTCGCGTAACGCCGCTCGCGTGCACCCACTCCGACGGCTTCACGCAGCTTCGATCCGGCTCCGTCCGCCACGACCAGCAGTCGCGCCGACACCTCGCGTCGTTCCCCGGCGACGTTGATCGCGAGACGGCGGCCGCCGTCTTCCAGCGGCGCCTCCTCGACCGACGCCGACGCGAGGTACTCGACACCGGCGGCTATCGCCCGCTCGGAGATGCCGGCGAGCAGCGACTCGGCCGGCACGACATGGCCCAGCGCCGGCACGCCCATTTCCCGGGCGGTGAGACGGAGCAGGCCGAAACGCCCGGATTCGGACACGTGCACGACCGTGATCGGACGTGCGTCGCCCGCCAGTGCGGGACCGAGCCCAAGCGCCTCGAGCACGCGCATGCTCGCCAGCGAGAGGGAGAGGCTGCGCCCGTCCGAACCGGGTGTCGCGGCGCGGCGCGGCGGCGCCGGGTCCACCAACGTCACGTCGAGGCCGCTGCGGGCGAGAGCCAGAGCGGCGAGCGACCCCGCCAGGCCGCCGCCGGCTACGACCGCATCGCGGGATTCGCGCGCCGCGCGTCCGGACCCCGTCATGCCGCCTTCTGCATCCAGGCTTCGATGTCGTCGGGGTCCTTTATCAGCGCCCGCGTCAGCACCTCGGGGCCCTTGCGGGTGACCAGAACGTCGTCCTCGATCCGCACGCCGATACCCCACCACTTCTTCGCGACACCGCGCGTCCCCGGCGGGATGTAGATGCCGGGCTCGACCGTCAGCGCCATGCCCGGTTCCAGTTCGCGCCACTGCCCGGCGACCTTGTAGTCGCCCACGTCGTGCACGTCGAGTCCCAGCCAGTGGCCCGCCCGGTGCATGTAGAACTTCTTGTACGTGCCGTTCCTGATCAGCTTCGCGGGCGGCGAGCCCTTGAGGATGCCGAGCTTGGCGAGGCCGCGCGTAATCACCTTCACGGTTTCCTCGTGCGGCGCGTTGAAGCGCTGCCCGGGCCGGCACTTCTCGATCGCGGCCTTCTGCGCGGCGAGCACGATGTCGTAGATCGCCCGCTGCTCGGTGGTGAACCGGCCGTTCACCGGGAACGTGCGCGTGATGTCGGAGGCATAGCACTCGTACTCGCAGCCCGCGTCGATGAGCAGCAAATCGCCGTCTTCCATGCGTCGGTCGTTCTGCACGTAGTGCAGCACGCAGCTGTTGGCGCCGGACCCCACGATCGAGCCGTACGCCTCGCGCGTGCCGTTGCCGCGGAAATGGCTGAGCATCTCGCCCTCGACCTCGTACTCGTAGACGCCCGGCCGCGCCCGGTGCATGGCCCGGCGGTGCGCCTCGACGGAGATCTTCGCCGCGCGCTTCATCATCCCGATCTCGCGCTGACTCTTGAACAGCCGCAGGTCGTGCAAGAGGTGCTCGAGCGCCACGAACTCCTCCGGCGTGCGCCCGCCCGCGCGCCCCTTCGCGCGCAGCTCGTTGAGCCAGCCCGTCATGCGCCGGTCGAACCCGGCGTCGACACCCATCGTGTAATAGACGCGGTCGCAGGACTCGATCAAGCCCGGCAGGATCTCGTCGAGGTCGGAGATCGGGAACGCGTCCGCCGCACCGTAGTCCCGCACGGCGCCCTCGGGGCCGGCGCGATAGCCGTCCCAGGTCTCGCGCGCGGGGTCGCGGTCGCGGCAGAACAGGATGTAGTCGGCGGGCTTGCGGCCCGGCACGAGCACGGCGACGGCGTCCGGCTCCCCGAACCCGGTCAGGTACTGGAAGTCGCTGTCCTGACGGAACGGGAAGACGACGTCGCGGTTGCGAATCTTCTCGCGGGCGGAGGGAACGATGGCGATCGACCCCTTGCCCATCATGCGCATCAGCGCCCGGCGGCGGCGCCGGTGTTCCTGCTGGTCCACTGTTCAACCCCGGCGGTTGCGAATTACGCGTTCATTTTGCCACGCGGCGACGGGGGCAACGGATTCAGGGCCTCGAACAGGTACTGCACGACGACGCGCAGGTATTCGACGAGTTCGGTAAACGCTTCCTCTTCTTCCTCGCTCCCCTCGTCCGTGACCTCCGCGCCGCGCGCAATGGCGGCCAGATCCTCGAGGGCTTCCTGCGCCTCGCCGCCGGCCGACGCCACGCGTTCGCCGGCGTGGCCGACCCCCGACAGGAATCCGCGCACCCACGCCGCCAGGGCATCCACGCGTTGCGTCAGGGACGCCTCGTCGGCGGGCAGTTCGAGGCGGAACCCGCCCTGTGCGTCGGCAAGTCCGCGGGTCAGGCTTTCCGCCCAGGGGACCAGGGCGGACGGATCCGCGCCGGATCCCGCCTGCGCGGCCACCGACGCCGCGGCCTGCGGGGCGAGGCCGGCGGCCAGGGCGCCGGCGAGCGTGCCGTGGCATTCGGCCCAGCCCGCCGGGCCGAGCACCTGCGAAAGGGGCGTTGCATCGTCATCCATCGGTGCATCGTACTAAGCCGCGGCCACACCGCACCACCGGCCCCACTTTGCGCTCGAATTGCTAAACTGCAAATCTGCCCTTATAGTTCAGTGCCATGGAAGCGTCTCTGCCCAAAGAACTCGAAGAAGAGCTGTCGGGCCTGGAAGGCGAGGTCACGCGCCTCGTCGGGGTCGTCAAGCGTCTGCGCGAAGAAAAGCGCCTGCTCACCGACCGGCTGAATTCGCTCAACGCGGAGCGGGCACAGCTCATGAACAAGAACGCGGTGGTTCAGAACCGGGTCGAATCGATGATCGCCCGCCTCAAGAGCATGGAACAGGCCTCGTGAGCGACGGCTCGCAGGTCACCGTGCGCATCCTCGACCGCGATTACCACGTGGCCTGCCCGCCCGAGGAGCGCGAGTCCCTGCTCAAGGCCGCGGACTACCTGAGCCGGCAGATGGCGGATGTGCGCGATTCCGGCCGTGTCGTCGGCATCGACCGCATTGCCGTGATGGTGGCGCTGAACCTCGCCCACGAATTCCTGCAGGCGGACGGGGACCGCACGGTGGTCGCCGGGGAGACGGCACGGCGTCTCGAGCGCATGCGTTTAATGCTCTCCCAGGCGGACGCCGGACAAGACGAACTCTCCTGACAACTGCGCCGCCCGTGCGGGGTGACGTCAAGCCCCCCGGGGCCTTGCACAAGGGCCGTCCGCGAGCGATCATGAGCCTGCATCCTCTGCCGCGTTCGACGCGGTGAACAACCCTTCGAGCCTAATTTCGACATATGGAGCTTGGCCATTGGTGCGCTGTGAGCACGTCCGCCACGCGGAAAGCCTGAGCCGCCAAGGCCCGCTTCCCCTTGAACGACTGGTTCAAGGGTGACCACGCGCGACGGCGACGGCGGAGGATGCCTTTTCACGACCCCGATTCCGGAATCGGCGCGCGCGCAACGCTGAGGCACGAGTTGCGGCGGCGCCGCTCGGGCATGGCCCCGGCGCAGGCCCGGCGCCGTGCCGCAAGTGCCGCGCGGCACTTGTGCGAAGCGCCGGAATTCCGCCACGCGCACAGCGTGGCCGGCTATGTGGCGGTGCGCGGCGAACTCGACCCCATGCCCGTACTGCGCCGCGCCCTCGCGGACGGCAAGGCCGTGTACCTGCCGCGCGTCGTCGACGCGACGCGCATGGTATTCGCTCGCTGGGAATCCGGCGACGAGCTGCACACCGGCCGCTACGCCATACCGGAGCCCGCCGGCGACGCCCCGACCGTCGCCCCCGAAGACATCGACCTGGTCGTCGTGCCGCTGCTCGGTTTCGACGCACGCGGCGTGCGCCTCGGCAACGGCGCCGGGTATTACGACCGCGCATTCGCATTCAAGCGTGCGCCCGCCGGCCGGCGTCCGTTGCTCGCCGGTGTGGCTTACGCCCTCCAGCAGTGCCCCGCGCTGGAGGCCGCCTCCTGGGACGTGCCGCTCGACGTGGTGGCGACCGAGCAGGGCGTGATCCGCATTCCCCCCAACGACACCGGAGAAGGCGAGTGAACTACTGGCTGCTCAAATCGGAACCCGGCGTATTCGGGATCGACGACCTCGCCGAATCGCGAGACCGCCGCACCACATGGGACGGCGTGCGCAACTACCAGGCCCGGAACTTCATGCGCGAAATGACGCAGGGCGACGAGGCGTTCTTCTACCACTCGAATTGCGCCCGCCCGGGCATCGTCGGGCGGATGCGCGTCGTCCGCGAGGCGCATCCCGACCCCACCCAGTTCGACCCCCGGGACGAACACTACGACCCGCGCAGCCGTCGCGACGCGCCGCGCTGGTCGGCGGTCGACCTGGAATTCGCCGGCCGTTTCGCGGAGACGGTGACCCTCGCGCGGCTGCGCGAGGAACCGGCCCTGGCCGACATGCTGATACTGAGGCGCGGAAACCGCCTTTCCGTCACCCCCCTCACCGCCTCTCAATGGCGCGCGGTCCTGGCATTGGCGGAGCATTCCTGAAGCAGCGCGCGTGCACTCGCGGCGGCACAAACGCACTCGCGACACGGCGCCGCAGAGCGGGTAAACACCTCATTTAAAACGTGTCGTCGTACCCCCGTTGCGACGCCATGCACGTGAACAATTCCCCCGTCCGTTGTTGCATCGGAACGCCGGACGGCACTAACGCGCATCAATTAATCGAGCAACTGCACGGAAAAACAACACAATTTTTGAAAAATGCTTCTATACTTCAGGGCGAGCCATCCACACAATGGAGACTTAGCTCATGGCAACACGCAAGACAGGAACCCGAAGGAAGACCGCGAGCCGCAGAAAGAAGACGGCAACGAAGAAGAAGACGGCCGCCCGCCGTACGCAGGCGGCACGTCGCAAGGCCATCGCGAAGAAGCGGGCCGGCGCCCGGAAGAAGACCGCATCGCGGAAGAAGACTGCGACGCGGCGCCGGAAGAAGGCGGGCACCCGCAAGAAGAAGACGGCTGCCCGCCGCAGGAAGACCACGGCCCGGAAGAAGACCACCGCGCGTCGGAAGAAGGCCGGTACGCGGAAGAAGAAGACCACCGCACGCCGCAAGAAGGCCGGTACGCGGAAGAAGAAGACCACCGCACGCCGCAAGAAGGCCGGTACGCGGAAGAAGAAG
>Ga0209921_1000018_pt1 | contig 112560 bp, 96 predicted proteins | sample SalPonF2_C_D2_MG_FD_185730 | JGI IMG/M metagenome (GOLD analysis project Ga0209921, IMG submission 185730) | Salt pond soil microbial communities from South San Francisco under conditions of wetland restoration - Salt Pond MetaG SF2_C_D2_MG... ...
GCGGGAGAGCGCGTGAGCGGCGATCACCGCGTTGCGCTCGCTTGTCGTAGCGTTGCTACGCCTTCGCTCCCGCGCCTTGTCCTCACCACTCACGCGCTCTCTGAGATGCGGCATTACCCCCGACCGGATGACACTAACCCGGTCGGGGGTAATGTCGCGTCTCAGCGTTCCTGTCGGTCTGTCTGGCAAGGCGCGAGGAGCGGAGTGTAGCGGCGCTACACGACCGACGAGCAACACCGTCCAGACAGGACGACAGGAGCGCCCGGCGGGAGAGCGCGTGAGCGGCGATCACCGCGTTGCGCTCGCTTGTCGTAGCGTTGCTACGCCTTCGCTCCCGCGCCTTGTCCTCACCACTCACGCGCTCTCTGAGATGCGGCATTACCCCCGACCGGGTTAGTTCAGTAAACTGTCGCCAGCCGAAGAACTGCCATCCTGCTACTTCCGAGGGGTCTCAACCATGGCCAAGTTTGGAGTTGGACAGCCAGCCTCGCGCGTGGAGGACGCGCGTCTTCTGACCGGTCACGGCCGTTATGTCGCCGACATCACCGTGCCCCGGCAGCTGCACGCGGCCGTGCACCGCTCGCCGCACGCGCATGCCGAAATCCGGTCCGTCGATACCTCGGCCGCGCAGCAGGCCCCCGGCGTCGTCGCCGTCTACACCGGCGACGACCTCGCCGCCGACGGCATCGGCAACCTCCCCTGTCTCGCCGAGGTCAAGAACCGGGACGGCTCGGACCTGGTCAAGCCGCCCCGTCCCGCGCTGGCGCAGGGACGGGTGCGTTTCGTGGGCGACCCGATCGCCATGGTGGTCGCCGAAACCCGGGAACAGGCGAACGACGCGGTGGACCTGATCGAAGTCGACTTCGCGATGCTCGATGCGGTCACCGACACCGCGGGCGCGCTGGAGGAAAGGGCGCCGCAGATCTGGGACGAGGCGCCCGGCAATCTCTGCTTCGACTGGGAGATGGGGGACTCCCCGGCCACGGAACAGGCATTCCGGCAGGCAGCGCGCGTGGTATCGGTGGACCTCGTGAACAACCGGGTGGTGGCAAACCCGATGGAGACCCGCGGCGCGATCGGCTCCGTCGACGAACAGGGCCGCATGGTCCTGCACGTCGCCAGCCAGGGCTCGCACCTGGTGCGGACGATCCTCGCCGGCATGGTCTTCCAGGTGCCCGAGGAGCAGATGCACGTGATCACGCCCGATGTCGGCGGCGGCTTCGGCATGAAGATCTTCGTCTACCCGGAATACGTGATGGTCCTGTACGCCGCGCGCAAGCTGGGTCGGCCGGTGAAGTGGATCGGCCAGCGCTCGGAGGCGTTCCTGGGCGACGCGCACGGCCGCGATCACGTCAGCCACGCCGAGATGGCGCTGGACGAGGAGGGACACTTCCTGGGCCTGCGCGTGCGCACCGTGGCCAACCTCGGGGCGTACCTGTCCAACATGGGTCCGTTCATCCCCACCGAGGCCGGAGCGGGCATGCTCGCCGGCTGCTACGCGGTGCCCGCCGCCCATGTCTCGGTGCGCGGCGCGTTCTCCAATACCAGTCCCACCGACGCCTATCGCGGCGCCGGACGGCCGGAGGCGGCCTACCTGCTGGAGCGGCTGGTGGACAAGTGCGGCCGCGAGACCGGGCTCGGCCCGGCCGAGATCCGCCGGCGCAACTTCATCCGGCCCGACCAGATGCCGTTCACGACGGCGCTCGGGATGACCTACGACACCGGTGACTTCGCGCGCAACATGGACGACGCCCTGGAGATCGCCGACTGGAACGGCTTCGACGGGCGACGCCGGCAGAGCGGCAGCGGTCGCCTGCGCGGCATCGGCATGTCGACCTACATCGAGGCCTGCGCGGGCGGTTTCCCGGAGGCGGCCCGCGTGCAGGTCAACCCCGACGGCGGCGTCACCGTGCTGGTGGGTACCCAGTCCAACGGCCAGGGCCATGAAACCGCCTACACCCAGATCATCTGCGAGCAGTTCGGGCTCGAGCCGGAGCAGGTCAGCATCGTGCAGGGCGACACCGATCGCGTGGCGACCGGTGCCGGCACCATGGGCTCGCGCTCGATCCCGGTGGGCGGCACCGTGGTCCGCAACGCTGCCGAGCAGGTGATCGAGAAGGGCCGGGAGAAGGCCGCCGAGATGCTGGAAGCCGCCGCCGCCGACATCGAGTACCGCGACGGCAGCTACCGCATCGTGGGCACCGATCGCGAGACTTCGTTCGGCGACGTTGCGCGCGCCTCCGACCCGGGCGACGGCTCGCCCAGCTTCGACGAGCAGGCCGGCTGGGGACCGGAGGTTCCGACCTTCCCCAACGGCACCCATATCTGCGAGCTGGAGGTGGACCGCGACACCGGCGAGGTGGAGCTGCTGCGCTACACCGTGGTCGACGACTTCGGCACCGTGCTCAATCCCAAGCTGCTGGAGGGCCAGGTGCACGGCGGGATCGCCCAGGGCATCGGCCAGGCGCTGCTGGAGCACACGGTGTACGACCCGGAGTCGGGCCAGCTGGTGACCGGCAGCTTCATGGACTACACCATGCCGCGGGCGGACGACGTTCCGCAGATCACCTTCCGGCTCAACCACATCCCGTCCACGACCAACCCGATGGGCATGAAGGGCGCGGGGGAGGCCGGCGCCATCGGCGCCCCGCCGGCGATCATCAACGCGCTGGTGGATGCGCTGTCGGAATTCGGCGTGGAGCACGTCGACATGCCGGCGACGCCGTCGGCGCTCTGGGAACGCATGCAAGCCTGAGGCCCGGCCATCGGCCGGCGGCGCCCGCGCCGCCGGCCGATGGCCCGGATCGCTCAGTCTTTCCGCTGCCGGCGCAGCACCTCGAGCTTCTCCTCGTATTCCTCGCGCTCGATCTCTCCGCGCGCGTAGCGCTTGTGCAGGATGTCCTCGGCGGACTCGTCCTGCGGCAGCTGCGCCTGTCCGGGCGGCAGCGCCCACTGGCGGCGCCAGCCGACCACGCCCCATACCACGGCGACGACCACCGCGATCAGGAACAGCCACCACAGGCCCATCCAGACCCAGTGCCAGGCGCCGAACCAGTGCCCGCCGTATCCCCAGTGATTCATGCCTGTCACCCTCTCGTCCGGGACATACCCGGGGAGCATGGCACCGGTGCAGCGGCGCGTACTGACGAGGATCAAGCCCCGGGGGCCGCGATCAGGGCAGCCCCCCCGGCGTGCTCCCGGAGCCGCCGCCGGCGTCGCCCCGGGCATAGGGCTTCAGCGGCGGCTCACCCGAGGTCGGACCCGTCCCGATCGCCATCGCCGCGTCGAGGCAGCTGCCGATGATGGTGCGCAGGAAGGCGTTCAGCGTGACTCCGGGCGCCTGCACCCGCGCGCACGCCGAGCGATCCACCCGGGACAGCTTCGCCGGTCCCGCGTGACTGAGTGCATCTTCGGTGATGGCATACACGGCCGCGTCGGTGAGCTCTCCCGGATGCGTCACGACGCGCCCGGGGCACAGGTCCTGGACCAGGACATTGGAGGCGCCCCTGACCGCGGAGGTGTAGCTGGGCACCAGCTCTTCCACGACCTCGTCGGTGATGCTGAAGATGCTGGTGCAGGACACGCCCTGCGGAACCCCCTCGTCGTCGTTGAGCGCGGCCAGGAACCGCGAGCCCACGCGCTGCTGCTGAACCGAGGCGGTGCACGCCGCCAGCTGCTGCAGGCACGCCGTGTTGGCGCCCCCGGTGCCGTGATTGGGGGCCGCCAGCGAGACGAAGTCGTCGATGTGCTTGTGCACGTCCGGCCAGTACTTGCCAATCTTCCAGCGCACCTCGAGGCCGCCCTGGCTGTGCGTGATCACGTCCAGGGGCTCGCCGTAGTGCCGTGACATGGCGCGCAGGGCCCCGACGACGTACTCGCTGCTGACCTGGATATCGCCCAGCGCCTTGTCCGGCAGGTTGACCGTGCACACCGGATAGCCCTGCTCGGGGAGCAGCTTGCGGTAGTTGCCGGCCCAGGTCTCCTGCGCGTTCATGCCGGTGCCGTGCACCAGCAGGACGGCCCGGTCCCGGGCCCGTCAGATCCCCCGGCGTGACGATGCCGGCGACCGCGGTGGTGCCAGTGCCCCGGGGCGGCCGCGGCCATCGCCACCCCCGCGAGGCGGACGAGCCCGCCGCGCGACGGGGCGCTGCCGGCCGTATCGTTCTTGCGCCCAGGCGCTCCACCATGGCCGACGGCGCGGTATACGGAGCGTATCCGGATCCGGAGGTCAAAGACCGGCGAAGGATGTGCCGGGCGTCAGCTCCCGAAGCAGTCCTCGAGGCCGACGGACGCGAGCCACGCGTTGACCTTGCGGCGAGCCGCATCGTCCAGCTGGCAGCGGATCCTGTCCACGATCATCTGGCGCGAACATTCCGGATAGCTCCGGGCCAGATAGCTGACGGATTCCCCGTGGATGTCCGCCCGGAACGCCTTGTCGCCGTTCTCGCGGGCACCGCGGTTGCCGAGCACGAAGGGGCGGTAGGTGGCCGACATCTCGCCCAGCACCGTCCGGGCGAAGGGGGTCGAGTCCGGGAACGGTGCCAGCTCGCCCCAGGGCTCGTCGCGGTCGGCCTCGCTCTCCGCCCAGCGAACGACGCGCGGGAACCGGGCGACGAGTTTTTTCGGGTCGGGATCGTTGTTGGTATGGGCGCGCAGTCCGCCCAGCACGATGCAGTCCACCGCCGTGGGGCGATCGCCGAGCAGGAAGCGCGTCTCGCCGAGCTGTTTTTCCATCGCCTCCAGCAGCCGCTGGTACTCGGCCTCCGCGGCCTCCTGCTGGCGCTCGCTCTCGGTGCCGGTGGCACGGCAGGCGCGCCGGCCCCACTGCGCCACCTGGCGTGCGGCCTGCTCGTCGCCGCCGGTAATCCGCAGGGCCGCGGTGCCCGCGCTCTCCTCGTAGTGCCAGCGGTAATGCACCATGGTACGGGCGATCCACTCGTCGAAGTATTCCTCGACCACCTGCACCAGGATCCCCGGCGGTCCCGCCGGGAACATGCGGCGTTTCGGCAGGCGCGAGTCCATCAGCTGCATCAGCGGCGTGCTGTCGGCGATCATCCAGTTCTCGGGCGTGTGCAGCACCGGGACCTGGTGGGTTCCCGCGCGCTGCTCGATCTCCTCGGCGCGGCCGCCCGTGCGCTTGTCGACCAGCGCGAAATCGGTGCCGTAGAAGCGGAACGCCGCTTCCAGCTTGCGGGTGAAGTAGCTGAGGTCGTTGCCGTAGATGCGGTACATGGACACTCTCCGGAGATGGCGGGAAGTTGCTCTGGAATTCACGCGTATCGTCCATGGTAAGGCGGGACCGTCCGCCAGGCGAAGCGTCCCCGGCCTCCGCCGGAGTGGTAGACTCCTCGAGCCGCATCCGCCCCCGAACCCGCACACGCGCAACGTGAACGAGCCCGAACCCTTCCAATCCGCGCCCGGTGCCGCCGCCGCGAGCTGGTGGACCTCGGCCGTGGCCTTTCTCGGCGGCATCGGCGGGGGCGTGGTGTTCCCGATCCTGCCGACCCTGGGCCTGCGCCTGGGCCTGTCGGCAGCGCTGGTCGGCCTGATCCTGGCGGCCAACCGCATTACCCGCATCGGCTTCAACCCGGTGACGGGCGCCCTGGTGGACCGGTTCGGGGGCAAGGGCCCGGTCACCGCGGGACTGGTGATCGAAACCGGGGCCATCGCCATGTTCGTACTGGCGCTGCACGCGCGGCTGCCGGGGCTCTGGTTCCTCGGCGGCCGGGTCGTCTGGGGCGTGGGCTCGTCACTGCTGATCGTCGGCGCGATGGCTGCGGTGCTGGCGATCTCCGGCCACGGCGACCGGGGCCGCCTGGTCGGACGGGTCCGCATGTCGATGAGCCTGGGGCTGCCGGGCGGCCTGCTGCTGGGTGGCGTCCTGGCGGATGCCGCCAGCCCCCGCACCGCCTTCGTCACGGCCGCCGCGGTCACCGCCGTCGCCGCGCTGCTGGCCCTGTGGGGCGTGCCGGCGCGGGCCCGGCGGCCGGACGACGATGCCGCCCCCGGCCGGAGCGGGCTCGGGGTATGGAAGGCCCTGTGGCACGAGCGGGCGCTGCGCGTGATCTGGATCTACAACCTGCTGGTATTTCTCACCGTGCAGGGGGTGCTGCTGTCCACCGTGGTGCTGCTGATCGCCGCGCGGGGCCTGTTCGTGCCCGGCCTGCACGAACAGGGCAGCGCCGGCCTCCTGATGGCAGTGCTGATGGTGTTTCGCGGCATCGCCTCGATCAGCGTGGGCCGATGGCTGGACCGCAGCGCGTCCCGGACCGGGCCGCTGCTGTTGGCGCTGGCCGCCATGGTCGGCGGATTCGCGGGCCTGGCGCTCGCGCGCGACCTGGTCACGGCGATGGTTTCCCTGCTCGCCATCGGCGCGGGCACCGGCGCGCTCACCATCCCCCTGCTGGCGCTGCTCGGCGACGTCACGGATCAGGCCGAGCGCGGCCGCGCGCTCGCCGGCTACCAGGTGTTCGGCGACATCGGCGGCAGCATCGGCCCGATCGTGGGGCTGCAGCTGGCCGCCACGACCGGCTTTGCGGCCCTGTACGCCGGACTCGCCGTGGTGCTGGCCGCGAGCCTGCCGCTGGTCCGGTGGCTGCGTCGCCGCGAACGCGACGCCGCCGGGAACGCCGCCTGAGGCGATCCGTCACGGCCCGCCGGAAGGCGCATTGAGCAGGATCAGCTCGATCTCCTCCGTGATCTCCTCCTGGCGCAGGGCGTTGCGCTGCAGCGCATACTCGGCCCGGCGCCGGTCGATATGATCCACCGCACCCTGCAGGTGCGCCATGCGGCGATGGTTCTCCGCCGCCAGCGCATCGTAGAAGGCCGCATGCAGCCCCGCGAACAGGCGGGCGTCCAGCAGCGCCCGGAACAGCTCGCCCGGGGCCAGGTTCAGGGCGGGCGCCGGGCCGCCAGTCACACCCGTCGCGGGGCTCGGCATCACCGGAAACAGCGGCTGTCGCTGCACCGCCTCCTCCAGCGGAAGGTGATGCAGCACCGTCAGCGCCAGGGGGCCGACCTCGTGCTGACGGCGAGAGACGGCGTCCAGCAGCCCCAGCAGGGCCTGTTCGATCTGCTCCGCGGCATCCGGCCCGGGCAGGGGCACGACCCCGGTCAGCCCTGGCGGCAGGCGCGAGACCAGCCGCTGACCGACCGCGAACACGAGGCCGGGGCGGGGCTCGGCCGCGAGCGCATCGGTCAACGCCGCGACCAGGGTCTCGTTGTAGTTGCCGCAAAAGCCCCGTTCGGAGCCCAGCACGACGAAGGCGGCGGCAGCGCAGGCGGGTTGCCAATGCGCCATCGGAAAGTGCCCCGCAAAGTCCCCGGACGCGGTCTCTACCACGTCGAGCACGCCCCGCTGCGTGTCCGCGAACCGGGCCAGCTTGCGTGTCTCCAGCAGTGCCAGGGTCTTGAGACTGGACATGATCTCGCGGATCTCGCCCAGCAACTTCAACCGCGCATCGATCTCCCGCCGCCGGCTCATGGGGCCGGATCCGCGGCCGGCACCGGAATGCCGAGCGAGCCGCTCACCGTGGCGAGCCAGTCGTCATGGGATTGCTCCAGCGTCAGCTCGCTCGTGCGGGCAGCCTCGCGCAACTTCGCCAGCAGGCCCGGAATTTCCTGCGGGCTCGCGGCGTCGAACAGGCCGGCATTGATCGCGACCAGCCAGGCCAGCTGCGCGGTCTCTCCCCAGGGATCGAGCCGATCCTGCTTGAGCGCCTCGCGCAGCACCCGGCCGTGACGGATGCGGGCCTCCATCCCCGCCTCCAGGCGCGCGCCGAAGCGCGTGAACACTTCCAGCTCCAGGAACTGCAGGTAGTCCAGTTTCATGCGGCCCGCCTCCTCCTTGATGCGGGGGTGCTGGGCCTTGCCGCCGATACGGGACACCGACCGGGCGATGTCCACCGCCGGGCGGAATCCGGCGGCGAACAGCTCCTGGTCGAGGTAGATCTGGCCGTCGGTGATGGAGATGAGGTTGGTGGGGATATAGGCGGCGATCTCGCCCTGCTGGGTCTCCACCACCGCCAGCGCGGTCATGCTTCCGCCGCCGTGCGCCGGCGCCAGGCAGGTGGCACGCTCCAGCAGCCGGGCGTGCAGGAAGAAGATGTCGCCCGGGTAGGCCTCCCGCCCCGGCGGTCGCCTGAGCAGAAGCGAGAGCTCCCGGTAGGCGCGGGCGTGATTGCTCAGGTCGTCGTAGACCACCAGCGTATCGTGGCCCGCGGCCATCCATTCCTCGGCGATGGCGCAGCCGGCGAACGGCGCCAGGTACTGCAGCCCCGGCAGGGCGCTGGCCTCGCCCACCACCAGCGTGGTGTAGTCCAGCGCCTGGAAACGCCGCAGCGTCTCGATGGCGCTGACCGCGGCCGAACGCTTCTGCCGGACCAGCACGTATACGCAGCGCACCCCGCGCCCGCGCTGGTTGATCACGGTGTCCAGCGCGATCGAGCTGCGACCGAGACCCTCGTCGCCCACGATCAGCTGACGCTGACCCTTGCCGATCGGGATCATGGTGTCGACGATCCTGATCCCCGTGTACAGCGGACGTTTCACGAAGTCCCGCTGCAGCAGCGAGGGTGACAGCACGTCCAGCGGGCGGCGGTGCTCACAGGCCGGGACGGGCTGCTCGTCGAGCGGCTGACCCACCGGGTCGACCACCCGCCCGAGCAGCGCGTCACCCACCGGGATGCTCAGGGTCAGGCGTGAGCGCCGGGCGGGTGTGCCCGCCGTGAGCCCGCCGGTCTGGTACAGCAGCACCGCACCCACGCGCTCCGTGGTGAGATCGAACACCACCGCCCGGCTGCCGTCGCCGAGCTCCACGAGCTCGTCCATGCCGACCGACGGCAGCCCGCTGATCCAGGCGATGCCGTCGCCCACCGACTCGACCTCGCCGCGCTCGAGCAGGCGCGGCCCGGGGCGGTAGTCCTCCAGCCACGCGTCCAGCGGCGCCAGGAAGTCCGCGGGACCGTTCTCAGGCCTGTTCACGCGCGGCCTCCCGGAAGAATGCCAGCTCGTCGCGCAGATCGGCGCAGGCCGCCCAGCCCCCCGCCTCCAGCCGCACCCCGGCAAGCAGCGACTCGTCGCGCCGCCAGTCGACGCCCGAGGGGGCCTCTCCCAGCAGGTCGTGAAGCGCCGACTCGACGGCCTCGCGCCGCTCCCCCGAGACCGCGAAGGCCGTGGTCAGCATGGGCCGGGCGGCCGGGTCGCGCCAGGCATCCTGCAGCGCCTGCCGGTCCCCGGCGGCCATCCCGGACAGCTGCTGCACGAACAGGTCCAGCAGGCGTTGCTCCAGCTCTGGACCCGCGACCGCACCGAGCAGGCGGTCCAGGAAGCGGCCGGCGCGCGCCAGCGCGGCGTCGGTCACCTGGCGCTCCAGCTTCTCCCGCTCGCGTGCCGCGAGCACGCCGGCCTTCTCGCGCTCCCGGGCCAGCTCCTGCTGCAGCGCCGCCAGGCGCTTCCCCCGCTCCGCCTCCACCTCGGCCGCGAGCTGCTCCATCGCCTTGCGCCGTGCCTCCGCCCAGGACCGCAGGCGCCCTTCGTACTGCTGCTTGAGCGCATCCGCTTCCGCGTGCACCTGCCGGGCCTCGTCCAGCGTCTTGTGGATCGCAACCCGGCGGGACTCGATCGCGGCGCGCACCGGGCGATAGAAGAAGCGCTTGAGCAGCCAGACCAGGATCAGGAAATTGACCATCTCCAGCAGGAAGGTCGTCCAGTCGAACTCCATCTCGGCGTCCCCGTCTTCCCGGTACCCGGCTCAGTGCCCCACCAGCGCGAGCAGCGGGTTGCGAAACAGCACGATCAGCACCACGACCAGGGCGTAGATGGCCAGGGACTCGACCATGGCGAGCCCGATGAACAGCGTGCGCGTGATCGACCGCTCCGCCTCCGGCTGCCGGGCCAGGGCGTCCAGGGCCGTCGCGATCGAGCGACCCATGGCCACCGCCGGCAGCATCACCGCCAGCGCGATGCCGAGCACCGCCACCACCGTGGAAACCAGGACGATCCAGTTGATGTCGGGCATTGTCTACTCCTCGTCCCGGCCGCGGGACTCCTGTGCCTGGATGCCGCCGGCGATGTAGATCAGCGCGAGCATCCCGAAGATATAGGCCTGCACCAGCGCCTCGACGATATGCAGCATGAGAATCGGGATCGGTGCCAGGAACCCGGCCACCATCAGCACCAGCAGCGCGGTCAGGCTCAGGCTCATCATGTTGCCGAACAGGCGGAACGTCAGCGCCACGCTGCGGGTGATCTCGCCGATCACGTTGAACGGCAGCAGCAGGGGGTTCGGCTCCAGGTAGTGCGCCAGGTAGCGCCGCAGGCCCTGGGTGCGGATGCCGAACCAGTGCACCGAGGCGAACACCAGCACCGCCAGCGCCGCCGGGGTCGCCATGTCGCTGGTCGGGGACTCCAGCCCCGGCACGATCCCGATCAGGTTCGCCACCACCAGGAAGATCCACAACGTGCCGACGAACGGCAGCACCCGGTCGGCGTAGTCGGGCAGCACGTCGGTCACCGCCTGGCGCACGGCACCGTAGACGCCCTCGGTCGCCGCCTGCAGCGGCCCGGGGTCGGTACGAGGCCGCCGGGCCAGCAGCCAGGCCACCAGGCACAGCGCCAGCATCAGCGCCCAGGTGATCACCACCGTCTCGCTCACCGCCAGCGGCCCGAGGTGGATCCACCAGCGCTGCATCAGCCCGCCGGCGCCGCTCACGGCGCGTCCCTCCGCATCAGCAGGTACACGTTCATGCCGCCGACCACCAGGCCCAGCAGCAGGAATCCGACGGTCCAGCGGACCGAATAGCCCGGCGCCAGGGTGTCGAGCCACCGGCCCAGGTAGGCGCCACCCACCAGCGGGAGCACGAACACCAGGCCCAGGGAGCCCAGGTAGGTCGTCTGCGCCAGCAGAGACCGGCGCTCCCGTTCCGCACGCCGCTTGCGCTCGCTCTGCTCGCGCAGCCGCCGCTCCAGGTCGGTGTCCGGCTTCACGGTCGGCCCTCCCGGCCGCGCTGCAGCCACTCGAGCCGGCGGTACATGCCTTCCTCGAGCCGGTGCAGGCTGTCGCGTACCCGGTGCATCTCGGCTTCCTCGGCCGCGAGCTGCCGCTCCAGCGCCGCGCTCACCGCGGCATAGTCGGGCTCCACGAGGAAGCGCCGGGTCGCGATGCGCAGCACACCGTCGGCGAAGTACAGGGTTCCGCCCGTGGTCGCGAGGTACTGCCAGTCGCCCGCGGACGGACGGAAGCTCGCCAGTCCGAAGACCAGCGGCGTGATCAAGCGCTCATGGCCCGGGAGGACGCCGAAGCTGCCGCTGCCGTCCTCGCCGACGAAGGATTCCACGTCCTCGAACACGCGCCGCTCCGTGGCGCCGTTCAGCTCCAGGCGGAAGCCGCTCATCCCGCCTCCTCCATCGCGCCGAGCATGTAGCAGCGCTCCTCGGGCGTATCGTCGTAGTCTCCCGCCAGGAAGCGCTCGCAGTCGTCCAGGGCAGTGGCCAGCGGCACCGACACCCCGGCGATGCCCGTGTGCTCGGCGGTGACGTGAAACGGCTGGGTGAGATAACGCTGCAGCCGGCGCGCCCGCAGCACGATGCGCCGGTCCTCGGCCGAGAGTTCCTCCAGTCCCAGCATCGCGATGATGTCCTCCAGCTCGTGCAGCCGGGCGAGATGCTCGCGCACGCCACCCGCGATGCGGTAGTGGCGCTCGCCCACCGTGTGGTGATCCATCAACCGGCTGCTGGAGAGCAGCGGATCGACCGCGGGGTAGATGCCCCGCCCCGCCTGCGCGCGGGAGAGCACGATGCTCGTGTCCAGGTGGCCCACCACGGCAGTCACGGCCGGATCGGTCATGTCGTCCGCGGGCACGTAGATCGCCTGCACCGCGGTGATGGCGCCGGCGACCGTCGACGTGACCCGGTCTTCCAGCTCGGCCACCTCGCTGCCGAGGGTCGGCTGGTACCCCACCGTGGCCGGCATCCGTCCCAGCAGGCTCGAGATCTCGCTGCCGGCCTGGACGAAGCGGAACACGTTGTCGATCACGAACAGCACCTCGCCGCGCAGCTCGTCACGCAGGTACTCGGCGCAGGTGAGCGCCGCCAGCGCCACCCGAAAGCGCACGCCGGGCGACTCGTCCATCTCGCCGAAGACCAGCAGCGCGCGTTCCAGCACCCCGGTGCCGGCAAGATCGTGCCACAGCTCGTGGCCCTCCCGGATGCGCTCGCCCACGCCCGCGAACACCGACACGCCCTTGTATCGCGCGGTGATCGCGTGCATGTACTCCATGATGAGCACCGTCTTGCCCACGCCGGCGCCCCCGAACAGGCCGGTCTTGCCGCCGCGGAAGAAGGGACAGAGGAGGTCCACGACCTTGATGCCCGTCTCCAGGATCTCGCCCACCGGCACCGTGTCGCCGAGGGGGGCCGGCCGGCCGTGGATGTTGCGCCAGGCCACCGCCGCCGGCGGCGGCCTGCCGTCGAGGGGCCGGCCGAACACGTCCACGACGCGACCGAGGAATTCCCGGGAAACGGGCACGTGCAGGGGCGCACCGGTGTCGGCAAGGGGTGTCCCGCGGGTCAGGCCGGCCGTGCGGTGCAGCGCGATCGCGCGCACGTGCCGACGATCGAGGTGCTGGAGCACCTCGAATACGCAGGTTTCGGTGCCGACCCTGGCCGTCAGCGCCTGCCCGAGCGGCGGCAGCGGCTCGCACGCGGCCACGATCACCGGGCCGTGGACCTCGGCGATATGTCCGATCGGCCGCTGGCCCGTTCCAGGCCGGCCAGCTCTCTGCGCATCGGGATCGGCACTGACCACCGCGAGCCCTCCGGGAGGCCGGTCGCCGTGCCGCGGCGGCCCGGCGTGCATGTCACACCGCAGGGGCAGGCGGAGACGGCAACGGCCGTCGGCGGACGATCACATCCCCCCGGTTGGATGCAGGCTAGTCCGGGAAGGCGCGGAGCGCGTTGATGCCCGTCAAGCCTCACCCGTGCGCGACCAGCCGCGCCTCCGCGAAGGTGCCCGGGTTGGAAAAAAGGGGCGGCCCATGCCGCCCCCGAATCGCCGGAGTATCGGTTGGTCTCGTTTTCAGCTCCGATTCGTTTCGGAGTCTCCGTGCCCTGCCTGCCGTCGGCCGTGGAAGGAGCCGTCGCGTTCGGCGCGGTGCTCGTCCCTGCCGAAGTGGAACATGCCCATCAGGTCGCCGATGGCCGGACTGTTGAGCGGAACATACGGATCCCGGGGGCTCGCCACCGGGTTCGGGAGGTTGTCGCGGCTCCAGTCCGAGATCGTCCCCAGTCCCCAGTTGGCCTCCACGAACTTGTCGAAGGACACGTGGTCGCCGTAGGTATGCACCACGCCCACGTGCCGGGAGTACGGAGAGACCACGATAAGGGGGATGCGCGGACCGTCACCGAAGAAATCGATCGGCTGGATGTAACCCGAATCGTAGTAGCCGCCACCCTCATCGAAGGTAATCACGATCGCCGTGTGCGCCCACAGCGACGGCCTGGCCTTGATCTGCTCGATGATCTTGCGGCAGAACGCCTCGAACAGGCCCAGCTTCGACGAGGCCGGGTGCCCGTCCAGATAGCCGTCCGGCTTTACGATCGACACCGCAGGGAGCGAGCCGTCGTCGATGTCGGAATAAAGGGCGCGGATGCCCTTCAGGTTCCGACGCAGCTTCGGGTTGGTCATGATCTGCTTCGAGTACAGGAACGGATCGCAGATGTTGCAGTACCGTTCCCTGGTGCCCTCGTTGCCGCCGTTCCAGCCCTCGCCGTAGTAGTGCCAGGAAATGCCGTGGCGGCTCAGCAGCAGCCCGATGTTCTGTTGCGTGGTCGGCGGCACGGTGAACTGATCCGGACCCAGCGGTCTCGGCGCACCGGTGCCGTAGTAGCCGGGATTGTAGTTGTTCACCAGGTAGTAGGCCCCGGGACGGCAGTCGCCGTTGCGGAACACGGGATAGGGCAGCGACTTCAGGTAGTTCCGGATCGAGGCCACGCCCGGCTGCGACGGATCCGCACACTCGACGTAGGAGCCGCCGCTGTAGCCGTCCTGCTTGTAGAAGTTGTTGGTACCCGGCTGGGCGTTCGGATCCTCGATCTGGTTCTGCGGCGGCTTGGCGGGCTGGCCGTCGGCATTGGTGTAGTAGACCCCGGTACCGAAGCCGATCTCCGCGTGGTTGGCGCCCGTGCCGCCCATCACCGATTGATGGAAGTTGTCGCCGAGGGCGTATTCGCTGGCCAGCTTGTCGAAATACCCGGCGTCGCCCCGGTGCATGTTGTAGAAGCCCATCGCCACCGGGCCCTGGTGGTGTCCCGGCTCGGCGTAGTCGGCGGGCCGGGGCTGGCCGTTGCTGCCGTTGCCGACGGTCGCCTCGACCCATGCCCACAGGTCGTTGCGGCAGCCGCCGGGGTTGGCGATGGTCGCGACGGCGACGCTGCAGTCGACCTGCTGCCACATCTGGAAGAAGCGGTGAGTCGGGCTGCCCGTGTAGTCGTGGTAGCCCACGTAACGGGTCAGGTCGAAGGGACCGTCAGGCAGATCCGACGGGAACCGGGGATCGATGGCGGTACCCGCGGGCAGGCCGCTGCCACCCTCCGTCAGCGGGGTGTAGGCATCCTCCGGCAACCCGGGCTCCGCCGCCCGGGCGGCGGCCACCGTGGCGAAGGGAGCCTGCGACGGCGTACCCGTGGTCGTGATCGGGCCCAGGGTGTCGTAGGGCGCCGTCTTTTCCGGGTGGATCGAGTACGTCCCCGTGTCCCGCGCATGCCACTGCGCGCCCCGGGCGAATTCGGGACCGGGAGAGCCGTCAGCCCGGACGATGCCTTCCGAGAGCAGGTTCTTGACGTGCTGGCCCGTGGGCGGCTTCCACGTTCCGAACACGCTGTCGAAGGTGCGGTTCTCGCCGAGGACCAGGATCACGTGCCGGATCGGCGTGGCCGTGCGGTGCGTGCCGCCAGGAGCCGTGTTCGCCCGCGCGAACGCGGCCGGAGAGCCGGCGGCGATTCCCGCCAGCAGGCCGCCGACCACGAGGGTCGTCCGGATTGTGCTGTGCAACGATTCCATGGGGCTTCCTCCTGTGTAGACCGCCCTTGCGGACAGGTGCCGGACGGTCGTCTGGTGTTGCCGACGGCCCGGACGGCGGACCGTCAGTGGGAAGCTATCCCCGGCCCTTTGCGATGCGTTGAACCGGCTCTTACATCCTGGTGATCGGTTTGTTACACAAAGCCTGGCGTCCACTCCCCCGGACCGGGTCTGGACTTCGGAAGCCGCAGGACGGACCCTATGGGCCTGCCCGGGAGCGGGCGATCCATGCGATACCGGACCAGGAGTGCCAATGGATATCAGGAAGGTCGGCGTGGTGGGCGCCGGAACGATGGGCAACGGCATCGCCCAGGTCACTGCCGCGGCAGGGCTCGACGTGGTCATGGTCGACATCAGCGATGAGGCCCTGGAGAAGGGCCTCAAGACCATCGGCTCCAGTCTGGACCGGCTGGTCCGCAAGGAGCGCCTGGGCGAAAGGGAAAGGGACGACGTGGTCGCGCGCATCCGCACCGCGACCGACTATGCCGCGCTCGAGTCGGTCGACCTGGTGATCGAGGCCGCCACCGAAAACGCCGACATCAAGAAGGGGATATTCGGCCAGCTGGACGAGGCGCTGCCGCCGGAGACCATCCTCGCCACCAACAGCTCGTCGCTCTCGATCACGGAGCTGGCCGCCTCGACCTCGCGCCCGGATCGCTTCATCGGCATGCACTTCTTCAACCCGGTGCCGGTGATGTCGCTGCTGGAGATCATCCGCGGCCTGCAGACCTCGGACGCGACCTACCAGGAGGCCATGGCGCTGGGCCGGGCGGTCGGCAAGACGCCCATCACGGTCAGCAACAGCCCCGGCTTCGCGGTCAACCGCATCCTGGTGCCGATGATCAACGAGGCGATCTTCACCCTGCAGGAGGGCGTGGCCACCGCAGAGGACATCGACGCCGGCATGAAGCTCGGCTGCAACCACCCCATCGGCCCGCTGGCGCTGGCCGACCTGGTCGGCCTGGACACCCTGCTCGCGATCATGGAAGTGCTCTACCGCGGCTTCGGCGATCCCAAGTACCGGCCCGCCCCGCTGCTGCGGGAGATGGTCGCGGCCGGCCGCTACGGCCGCAAGAGCGGCTACGGCTTCCACCGCTACGGCTGACGGGCCGGGGCGGAGCCGACCGGCTCCGCCCCGCTCCCCGCGCCTTCAGGCGGAGGCCCGATACACGTCCGGGTTCGGCTTGCCCTTCACCTCGATCTCGGCCAGCAGACCCTTGCGTGCGACCCGGCTGAGGGCGTGATCCACCAGCTTGATGGTCTCCGGTACCGGCAGCTCCATGTCGCCGACGAAGCAGCTGCCCGGCGGCACCGGCTGGGTCTGCACGTAGCGCAGCGGCGGATTCGCCAGCGCGCCCTGCGGCCAGCACCGGGTCCACACGTTGCCGATCGCATGGAAGCTGGACATCAGGTTGGGGCCGCCGCTGACCATGAGTACCCGCACGGTCTCGCCCACGTTCGCCTGCAGCGGCCCGAAGCGGCCCGCCGTGTAGCCGGCCACCGCCCCGTTGAACAGGACGTAGCCGGGATCCTCGCGCGCCATCGCCTGGTAATCGAAGCTCAGGGTGCCGTGGCTGCCGAAGGGCTGTTGCGTGTACAGCTCGTGCTGGCCGATGTAGAACTCCCGGTCGACCGGCGGGAGGCCGTCACGGGGCTCGACCAGGATCATGCCGAACATGCCGCGGCTGATGTGCTCGTCCATGTTGCCGACGGCACAATGATAGATGAAGGCGCCCGGATACAGGCACTTGAACTTCTCGGTGTGGCTCTGGCCGGGGCCCACCATGGTCGCCGCGGAACCGCCGCCGGTGCCGTAGACCGCGTGCATGTCCACGTTGTGCGGGCGCGTATTGCCCCTGGCATTGGTCACGGTCAGCGATACCGTGTCGCCCTGCCGCACCCGGATCATGGGGCCGGGTACCTGTCCGTCCCAGGTCATGAACTCGAAGCTCGCACCCGAATCGAGCTTCGCCACCACCTGGCGCGCCACCAGCTCGATGTCGTGGTGGATCGCGTGATCGCGGCTGATGGGCGGCGGCAGCCGGTCGGCGTCCGCGGCGACGCTGTCGGCACGCCGCAGCGCGCCGCGGATATCGCCGGCCGACGCGGTGACCAGCCCACTGTCCGCGGTCTGCGCGTGGGCGTTGCCCATCAGCCCGCCCACGCCGAGCAGCACGGCTCCGGTGCCGGCCGCGCGCATGAAACGCCGCCGGTCGAGGTCCACCCGCCGCGGCTCTGGATCGTTCATCTCGTTACCTCCCGGCTCGGCCTTCCGGCCGCCTCTCCGTCGAAAACCCCGTGGCGGGTGTCCGTGCTCCACCGGGATCCGGGGGAGGGACGTTCCGGCACGGTTTCGAGGATACGGAGGCAGCGGGGCGCCGGCGTTGACACCGGTCAATAAGATGTATTTAGTTTATTTCTTATAGCCGCGGACCCGGCGAGAACGGGAGTCAGGGGATGGCCCTGACCACGCCACCGTCCACGCGCAGAGCGGCACCGGTCGTGGCGGAGGCACGGACGCTGCAGACGTAGGCGATCATGGGGGCCACCTCGTCCGGCCGGGCGAAGCGGCCGATGACCGAAGTCGGACGCGCGGTGCGGAAGAACTCGCGCTCGACGGTGGCGACGTCGACCCCCCGGTCGCGCGCGATCCGCTCGACGAAACCGGACACGCCCTCGGAGACGGTCGGACCCGGCAGTACGCTGTTGACGGTGACACCGGTGCCGGCCAGGGTCTCGGCGAGACCGCGGGCGACTGCGATCTGGGCGGTCTTGGTCACGCCGTAGTGGATCATCTCGGTCGGGATATGCAGGCCCGACTCGCTGGAGACGAACACGATCCGGCCCCAGTCCCGCTCGCGCATGCCCGACACGTAATGGCGGGCCAGCCGCACCCCGCTCATCACGTTGGTTTCGAAGAAGCGGCTCCAGTCGGCGTCGCTGATTTGGTCGAACGGCCGCGTCTCGAAGATGCCCAGGTTGTTGACCAGGATGTCGACCTCGGGCAGGCCCGACGTCAGTGCCGCACAGCCGTCGGCACCGCCCAGATCCGCGGCAATGCCGTCGACCCTCGCTCCCGGCACCTCTCCGGCGATGTGCTCCACGGCGGCATCCACGCGCTCCCGGGTCCGGCCGTTGACGGTCACGCGGGCTCCCTCCGACGCCAGGGCCCGCGCCGTGGCCAGCCCGATCCCGGCGGTCGAGCCGGTCACCAGTGCCCGCATGCCGTCGATTCCAAGGTCCACGGTTCCGCCTCCGCTCGCTTCCGGCCGGGCGCGCAGGATCGCCGCAACGCGCGGCCGTCCCTAGCTGCCGGGCCTGCGCGCCAGGGTGATGTGGGTGCAGCTGCCGCCGCCGTCGACCGGGATCTCGGCGCCGTTGACGTAGCCCGCCTCGTCCGAGGCCAGAAAGGCCACCAGCGCGGCGAGCTCCTGCGGGTCGCCGAAGCGCCGTGCCGGGATCTGGCCACGCACGTGGTCGATCAGCTCGGCCGGCATTGCGGCCGCCTTCTCGGTCAGGATCATGCCGGGCAGCACGGCGTTGCAGGTGATGCCGCTGCCGGCCTGCTCGATGGTGACGGTCTTGGTCAATCCCAGCATGCCGGCCTTGCTCGCGGCGTAGGCGGACTGGCGGTCGAGCCCGCCCGAAGCGGCCTGGGAGGAGATGTTGACGATCCTGCCCCAGCCCGCCTCGGCCATCGCCGGCAGCGCGGCACGGGTGCACAGGAACGCGCCGGTGAGGTTGACCTCCAGCTCGCGCCGCCAGCGCCCGGGGTCCATCTTGACCACCGCAGAGATGTTCGCGGTGACGCCGGCGTTGTTGACCAGGATCAGCGGCGGACCCAGCTCCGCGGCGACCCGGGCGAAGGCATCCGTCACGGCACCGTCATCGGTGATGTCGACCGCGCAGCCGAAGCTCCGTTCGCCCAGGCCCGCCATCGCTTCGATCACCGTCCCGTCGACATCGAGACCCGCCACCGGATGACCCTCACGCGCCAGGCGTGCGGCAATCGCTCGCCCGATGCCGCGGGCCGCGCCGGTGATCACCGCGACCGCTTCGCCGTGGCGCGCCGCCGCCGTGCTGCCCTGCGCGTTCTCAGTCATCGTCTTCGTCATGGCGCTCGCGATAGCGTGCCAGCTCCGCGTCACGATCGAAGCCGTAGCGCTCGTAGAAGCGCGCCGGGATCCGGCGCGGATCCTTGTACAAGTACCAGCGGCAGACGTCCTCCGGCGACTCGGGCGGGTCCAGGGGATACAGCGGCGCCCCGGACTCGCGGATCGGCAGGATCTCGTTCATGAACGTGCAGTGCGCACAATAGTAGGGCAGGCCCTCGCGGTTGAACGACCAGGGGTGGGCCCGCCGCGTCTTCGCATAACTCTTGGGCGGCTCGTACATGCCGCGCCGGTAGAGCCGTCCGCCGCTGCCCGCGGGGTCCAGCACGAAAGTGAACTTCTCCTCGTCCTCCTCGATCCGGAAGCGCCCCGCATCCGGGCCGACGCCCTCGGTGCTGTGGGCACGCCAGGTGGCGGCCAGCGCCTGCAGCAGCGAGCGCCGGTCCAGCTTCTCGATCTTGTGGAACGGCTCGGTCCAGGCGCGCTCGGTCATCGCGTCCAGGGCCGGTCCCACGGCGTCCTCGCCCATCCGCTCGCCGATGAAGGTCAGCAGGGCCACCACCGACTCCACCAGCAGGTCGTGCAGCAGGCCCCACTCGTGCTGGAAATCGAGGCAGGCCTCGATCGCGCCGGCATAATCGCCCGACTCCAGGCAGGCCACCGCGGTCTCGCCCGAGCGCGGCCGCGTCAAAGCGCGCAACGTGGCCTTGTCCGGCCAGGCCTCGGCATCGATGTCCTGCAGCGTCAGGCCGGACGGGCCTTCCTCCTGCCAGCGCGTGTCGAGCATCGCGGCCACCCGGGCACGCCGGTCGTCCGCGATGTCGACGAAGGCGTCGCGCCAGGCCTTGCGGGTGACGAAGTCCACCGCATCCGCCGCCATGTTGTCCCCGCCCTGCTCGCGCACGTAGTCGACGGTCGCCGCCACCGACTCGGCCATCAGCTTGTGCAGGAAGGCCCACTCCTGCGGCAGCGTGCGCAGGGTCTCCAGCGCCTCCTCCCGCCGTCCGGCCTCCAGCAGGCCGATGATCCGCTCCGTACTGGGCTGCGCCAGGGCATGCAGGGTCCCGGGGGGAAACCAGCGCTCGCTCATCTCAGGCCTCCCCGCTGCGGCCGGCGGCTCGCAGCTCCAGGCGCGCGATCTGGTCGCGGTGGACCTCGTCCGGTCCGTCGCCGATGCGCAGGAATCGCGCGGTTACCCAGGCGTAGGCCAGGCCGGGGTCCTCGCTCACGCCGGCGGCGCCCCAGGCCTGGATCGCCCGGTCGATGACCTGCTCGGCGGCCCGCGGTGCGGCGACCTTGGCCATGGCGATCTCCCGGCGGGCCGCCTTGTTGCCGTGCGCATCCATCCGGTGCGCGGCCTGCAGGCACAGCAGCCGCGCCTGGTCGATGGCCACGCGCGCCTCGGCGATGCGGTCGCGGGTCACGCCGTGATCCGCGATCGGGCGGCCGTAGGCGACCCGTCCCTGCACCCGGCGGCACATGCTCTCCAGCGCGCGCTCGGCCAGGCCCACCAGCCGCATGCAGTGGTGGATCCGCCCCGGGCCGAGCCGTCCCTGGGCGATCTCGAAGCCCCGGCCCGGCCCCAGCAGGATGTTCTCCGCCGGCACCCGGACGCTCTCGAACAGCACCTCCCCGTGCCCGTGGGGAGCGCCGTCGTAGCCGAACAGCGGCAGCATGCGCTCCACGTGCACGCCGGGTGTGTCCCGCGGCACCAGGATCATGGACTGCTGGCGGTAGCGGTCGGGATTGTCGGGATCGTTCTTGCCCATGAAGACGATCAGCCGGCAGCGCGGATCGCCGATGCCCGACGTCCACCACTTGCGACCGCTGACAACGTATTCGTCGCCGTCGCGCAGGATCGTCGACTGGATGTTGGTGGCGTCCGAGGAGGCGACCCCCGGCTCGGTCATGGCGAAAGCGGAGCGGATCTCGCCGGCGAGCAGCGGCTCCAGCCATTCGCGCCGCTGCGCCTCGCTGCCGTAGCGCGCCAGGATCTCCATGTTGCCGGTGTCCGGTGCCGAGCAGTTGAACACCTCGGGGGCGAAGGCGACCCGCCCCATCTCTTCGCACAGCGGCGCGTAGTCGAGGTTCCCGAGCCCGGCGCCGTGCGTCTCGTCGGGCAGGAAAAGGTTCCACAGCCGCCCGGAGCGGGCCCGGCGCTTGAGCTCCTCCACCACCGGCGACGGCTGCCAGCGCTGCTCGCCCGCGGCGTGGCGCAAGACCTCTTCCTCGGCCGGATAGACGTGATCGTCCATGAACCGGAGGAGCCGCTCGTGCAGCATCCGGGCCCGGTCGGAAAGGGGGAAGATGTCGATGGCGCTCGGACGCAAGGGCGGTGTCTCCCGGAGAGTGCCCACCTAAAGGACCAGAAATGGCCATCGGCGTCAATCGCCGCGGCGCGCCGCCCGCCCGCCCCGCCGCATCCACTCCCGGGCCGCCCGCGGCGGGCCGATGCGCCATCCATGTCCTGCGTCAAGGCAGCCTGCCGCAGCCTGATCCAGACTTGGCGGCGTCGCGTGCCGGGGAGGGCGCGAGCGGACACCGCGCGTGGTACGGCCTTCAGGGCGCCGTCCCGCGAGCACGCGGGCGTCCATGGCGACGACACGTGGCACTCGCCCCCGGGGAGCGCCTCGTCAGGGAAGGAGGATTGCCGATGTCCAGGACCGCGCGCATGATGCTCGTCTCGCTGCTCTCCCTGGCCGTGATGCCGGCCTGGGCGCAGGGCCCGTACCTTGGAGTCGGTGTCGGACGCGCACGCGCGGCCGACGCGGCATCGAACTCCCGCAACCTCGCCAATCAGTTGTGCGCCGCTGCGTACGGTGCCGGTGCCTCGAGCTGCTCGACCTCGCTGAAATACGACGAGAACGCCAACGGCTTTTCGGCCTTCGCCGGGATGCAGCTCAATCCGTACCTCGCCGGCGAGGTCGGCTACGTGGACCTCGGCACGTACAACCTTCGCGGCAGCTTCGTGATCACCTCGGGCGGGACCACCAGCACCGCCTCGGGGACCGAGGAGGACAAGGCCAGTGCAGCCTACCTCGCGGCCGTGTTCAGCTACCCGGTCATCCGCCGGGTCTCGCTGTTCGGAAAGCTGGGCCTGGCCTATACGCGGCTGCACGAGAGCTGCGCGGTCAGCCTGACGACGTGCGCGTCCGGGACCGACACGGGGTGGGGACCCACGTTCGCCGTCGGCGTGAGTGCCGGCCTCGTCAGAAACGTCGACCTGCGGCTGGCCTACTCGCAGTTCAACAGCGTGGGGGACGCGAACAACGAGTACGCCGCGGGCGACTTCCGCTATCTCGGGATTGCCGCGGTCGTGCACTTCCGGTGACGCGCCGCGCGCGGCATCAGGAATCGCCGTCCGGTGACAGCTTCGCCTCCAGCGCGGCGACCCGGGCCTCGAGTTCCTGCAGCCGGGCCAGCAGGCCGGACCCGCCGCCCGCCCGTCCCTCGCGCGGGACCGGCTCCGGGGCCGGCCCCGAAGTGTCCACCGGGCCCGCCAGGGTGTGCATGTAGCGATCCTCGCGCTGGCCGGCCCGGCGTGGAATCTGCACCACCAGACCCCGCGTCTGCAGCCGCTGCAGATGGTGCGCGATCTGCTCCGGGTCGTCGAACCGGTGCATCCGGGCACTGCGCGTGAGCAGCTCGTTGAGCGTCTGCGGTCCGCGCAGGAACAGCAGCGCGAGCAGCACGAGCTGGGGCCGCGGGATGTCCAGCACGCGATCCAGACGCTGTTCCCACCGGTGCGTGCGGGCGCCGTGCACGCGCCGCGTCAGCTCGCGCCGCTCGAGCGCCCGCAGGGTCTGCCCCACGGCGCCCGGCTCCAGCTCCATTATCGGATCGCGGCTGGTCTTCTGGTTGCAGGCCGCCACCAGCGCCGCCTCGGTCAGCGGATAGACGTCGGGCGTGGCGGCCTGCTTCTCGATCAGGCTCCCCAGCACCCGCAGCTCGACCGCGTCGAGCGATTCGCCGTCCGGAGTCGGATCCGGTGGCCCGGGTTCTTCAGTCATCGTGTGCTCTCCTGCCGTGCGAGGCGACATGATCGCAGTCCGTGCCCGCGCGAGCCGCGCGGCGCGCCGCCGCTTGACCTGGATCAACGCATGCATGTCGCGACTTGGTGATAGTCCGGTCGCGCATTTTGGCAACCGCGGCGCCGCGCCGCCGCAACACCCGGGGAACGAGACACCATGAGCAGGCGACTGACCAGGACCCTTTTTCCGGCCGCAGCGGGCATTGCAGTGGCCGCCGGCCTCGGTCTTTCCGCGACCGCCGCGTCGGCAAGACCCCTGCATGCCGGCGACTGGCTGGTGCGCGTCGGGGTGAGCGACGTCAACCCGAACGAGAGTACCAGCAACCCGCGCGGCGGGCTGCCCCCTGGCAGCGACGTGAGTATCGACTCCGACACCCGGCCTTCGTTCACGGTCGGCTACATGTACACCGACAACCTGGGCGTGGAGGTGCTGGCCGCACTGCCGTTCAGCCACGACATCCGCGGTGCCGGAACGCTCGCGCCGCTCGGCACGATCGGCGAGCTCAAGCAACTTCCGCCCACCATCAGCCTGGACTGGCATTTCCTGCCGGCGTCCACGATCCGTCCCTACGTCGGGGCCGGGGTGAACTACACCTACTTCTTCGACGAGCACGCCCGGGGCGCGCTGTCCGGCACGAACCTGAAGCTGGACAACTCCTTCGGCGCGGCCGCCCAGGTCGGCGTCGACATGGACATCACCCCGAGCTGGTACCTCAACGCCAACGTGCGCTACATCCAGATCGAGACTACCGCCACATACGGCAACGGCTACCAGCTGGACGTCAACGTCAATCCCTGGGTCTACACCCTCGCCGTCGGCACGACGTTCTGAGGCCGGGATGGCGCGGCCGGTCCCGGCCCGGCCGCGTTATGCCCCGCGCTTCCATCCAAATAGCGCTTCCGTATTGGAGCCGGCGGCCGCCGGCTGTCTATGCTGACCGCCGTCATTCCCAGGGAACAGCCGGAGGCGAGCGATGAGCGTTACCGACGAACTGCTGCGGGACAACCGGGCCTACGCGCAGCAATTCAGCGAGGGCGACCTGCCGATGCCGCCGTCACGCAGGGTCGCGATCGTGGCCTGCATGGACGCGCGGCTCGATGTCTACCGCCTGCTGGGGCTCGAACTCGGACAGGCACACGTGATCCGCAACGCCGGCGGCGTGGTGTCCGATGACGTGATCCGTTCGCTGGTGATCTCCCAGCGGCTGCTCGGCACGCAGGAAATCGTCCTGATCCACCACACCGACTGCGGCATGCTCACCTTCCGCGACGACGCCGTGAAGAGCGAGATCGAGGCCGACGTCGGTATCCGGCCCGGTTTCGCGCTGGAGGCGTTCCCCGATCCGGAGGCGGACGTGCGCCAGTCGCTGCGCCGCATCGAGGCCAGTCCGTTCCTGCCCCGCAAGAACGCGGTGCGGGGCTTCGTCTACGACGTCAACGCCGGCGCGCTGAATGAAGTCGGCTAACGGCGCCACCCGGACCCGCAGGCCGGCCGTTGCCCGGGACGCCCCGTTCGGTTGAAATGGGGCGGGCACACGAAGACGGGGAAGGAGACCGATGCCCGGCGGCTGGTGGCGACGGGTCGAGCGCGTGATCGGGGCGCTGCTGTACATCCTGGCAGCGCTGTCCGTGCTCTATTCCATGGGCATGATCACCTGGTTCCTCGCCGACAAGGGGGGATGAGCCTCCCCTGGCACCGGAACGCGCGCGGACCGGGCAGGCGCGGGGTGCGCGCCCGCCGTCCGTCGGCCACGACCGCGTCCGGGACGGACGACCGGAGGCGGGCGAAGCCCCGGCCGCATCGCCCGCCGGATCCCCTCAGCCCTCGTTGTAGCCCATGATCGCCTTGACCTCGAGGAACTCCTCGAAGCCGAATACGCCCCATTCGCGGCCGTTGCCGGAGTGCTTGTAACCCCCGAACGGTGCCGCGAAGTCCAGGCCGGCCCCGTTCAGGTGGACCATGCCGGTGCGCAGGCGCCGGGCGACCCGTCGGGCATGCTCCAGGTCGCCGGAGTGCACCGCGCCGGAGAGACCGTATTCACTGCTGTTGGCGGTGCGGACGGCCTCTTCCTCGTCCTGGTAGGGCATGATCGACAGGACGGGTCCGAAGATCTCCTCGCGCGCGATGCTCATCTCCGGGCTCACGTCCGCGAACACCGTGGGACGCACGTAGTAGCCCCGATCGTACCCCTCGGGCCGGCCCGGTCCGCCGGTGACCAGGGTCGCCCCCTCGTCGATGCCGGCCTGGATCAGGCGCTGGACCTTGTCAAACTGCGCCTGGCTGACGACCGGGCCCAGCATCGTGCCTTCGGTGCCGGGCGTCCCGACCTTCCAGCTTTCCGCCACCTGCCGGGCCAGCTCGGCTACCTCGTCCTGCCGCGCGGCCGGCACCAGGAACCGCGTGTGGGCCGCGCAGGTCTGCCCCGTGTTGATGAAGCAGCTGCCGATCTCCGCCTGCACCGCCTTCTCCAGGTCGGCATCGGGCAGAATCACCGCGGCGGATTTCCCGCCAAGCTCCTGGTGAACGCGCTTGACCGAGTCCGCGGCGGCCTTCGCGACCCGGATGCCGGCACGGGTCGACCCCGTGAAGGAGACCATGTCCAGATCCGGGTGCGCGGCGATCGCCTCGCCCACGGTCCGGCCGTCGCCGTTGACCAGGTTGAACACGCCCGCCGGGACCCCCGCGTCGTGGAAGATCTCGGCCAGGATCAGGGCATTGAGCGGGGCGATCTCGCTGGGCTTGAGCACCATCGTGCAGCCGGTGGCCAGTGCCGGGGCCACCTTGCACATGATCTGGTTGATCGGGACGTTCCAGGGGGTGATGAACCCGCAGGCACCGATCGGCTCCCGGGTCACCACCGTGGTCCCCATCGGGACGTCGAACTCGTAGCTCTTGAGGACCTCGATGACCTGCCCGAGATGTCCGGCACCGGAGCCGGCCTGCATTTCGGCCGCGAGCGTGCTCGGGGCCCCCATCTCCCGGGACACCGCGCTCGCCAGGTCCTGATAACGGGCCTTGTATCCCTCGGCGATCCGGGTCAGCAGCTGGATGCGCTCCTGGCGACTGGTCGCGGCAAATCCCGGGAACGCCGCCCGCGCGGCCTGCACCGCCCGGTCGACGTCGGCCGCCGAGCCCATGCTGATCTGCGCAATCGGCTCCTCGGTCGCCGGATTGATGACGTCCCCGGTCCCCGACCCCGCCGGATCGACCCACTCCCCGTCGATGTAGAACTGGCGCGTATGATCCATCGTATCCACCTCTTGCTGTTCGTTCCCATGATCACCGGCCCGCGACGCACGCAAACGGAGCGCGCCGCGGCAACCGGCTCCGACCGGCGGTGTCGGTCAGCCCTTGCGTTCCCCCTTCCCCGGCTCGAGCTCGCTGGCGAAGCGGGCGAAGAACTGCAACGCTTCCGGGTTGGCCATGGCATTGGGGTTCGCCGCCTTCGAGATATCCGCCCCGAGCAGGATCCTGCGGATGGGGACTTCCATCTTCTTGCCGGTCAGGGTCATGGGGATGTCCGGCACCGGATAGATCGCGTCGGGTACGTGGCGCGGGGTGTACTCCTGCCGCAGATGGTCCCGCACCTTCTTTTCCAGTTCCGGACTCCAGTCGACGCCCTCGGCCAGCTTTACGAACAACGGCATGAAGAAACCGCCCCCCGGAAGATCCAGGTTGACGATCAGGGATTCCTCGATCTCGGGGAGATCCGCGAGCGCGCGATAGATCTCGGCGGTGCCGATTCGCACGCCGTAGCGGTTCAGGGTCGCGTCCGAGCGCCCGAGCACGAAGCATCCGCCGCGTTCGTTGACGCGGAACAGGTCGCCGTGCCGCCAGACGCCGGGGTACTTGTCGAAATACGAATCCCGGTAACGTTCGAAGTTATCGTCTCCCCAGAGCGCCACCGGCATCGACGGCAGCGGTTGGGTGATGACCAGTTCGCCCACCTCGTTTACGACGCTGTGTCCCTGCTCGTCGAAGGCCCGTGCGGCGACCCCCAGCGACGGCGCCTGGATCTCCCCGGCGTACACCGGCAGCGTGGGAACGCCTCCGACCAGCCCCGCGCAGACGTCGGTCCCGCCGCTGCCGGTCGCAAGCCAGAGGTCGCTCTTGACGTTGCGGTAGAACCAGGCGCTGTGTGCGGGGCTGACCGGCGAGCCGGCCGGCACGATGCCGCGCAGGTTGGCCAGGTCGTACCGGGCTCCGGGTTCGACTCCGGCGGCGGACAGCATGTCCACGTAGGTCGGGCTGGCGCCGAACAGGGCGACCCCGGCCTCGTCGGCCATCTTCCACAACACGTCCACCCCGGGATACGTGGGGTTGCCGTCGTACAGCACCGGGCATACACCGGCGAGAATGGAGCTCATCAGGAAGTTCCACATCATCCAGCCGGTCGTGGTGAAGAAGAACATCCGGTCGCCGGCGTGCAGGTCCATGTGGAAGTGCAGGAGCTTGAGCTGTTCCACCAGGATGCCGCCATGGCTGTGCACGATGGCCTTGGGCAGGCCGGTGGTTCCCGACGAGAACAGGATCCACAACGGGTGATCGAACGGCAGTTGCTCGAACTCGAACTCCTCCGCCGGGACGGGGGGGCGATCCATGAGGTCCTGCCAGAGGGTCGCCTTCACCGGCAGGTCGTCGCGCTGGGCGGGATTCAGGTACGGGCGGAAAATCACGTGTTCCAGCGAATCCAGGCCGTCGACGATTTCGCGCAGCCGGTCACTGCGATCGTAGGCCTTGCCCCCGTACCGATAGCCGTCCACGCAGAACAGCACCTTGGGTGACAGCTGCGCCAGCCGGTCGAGCACGCCGTGCGCGCCGAAGTCCGGCGAACAGCTGGCCCAGATGGCGCCGATGCTGGTGGTCGCCAGCATCGCGATCGCGGTCTCGGGGATGTTGGGCATGTACGCCGCGACCCGGTCGCCCGGGCCGACGCCCCGCTCGCGCAGCTCGGTCGCGAGAATGCGAACGCCATTGGCGAAGTCCTCCCAGGGCACCCCGGTCAGCGGCTCCGTTTCCGACAGCCCCATCACTGCATTGGCTCCGGGTGTCTCGTGGCTCAGCACGTTCTCCGCGTAGTTGAGCCGGGCTCCCGGGAACCACTCGGCACCGGGCATTTCGCGCCTTCCCAGCACCTTGTCCGGCGCAACGGAGCACTTGACCCCGAAATAGTCCCAGATCGATTGCCAGAACGCGTCGAGATCACGGATCGACCACTCCCAGAGCTCCCGGTAGCTGTCGAACGTCAGGCTGCGTTCACGCTGCAACCACCGCGTGTACCGCGTGATGTTGGCGAACTCGATCTGTTCGGGGCCGGGTGTCCACAAGAGCTCCCCCTCGCGCACGCTCGATACATCGAGATCGGTTCTTCGTGTCGTCGGCATCGTGTCGTCCTCGTGATGTCGTCTGGTACCGGAACGGGCGAAGCGACCCGCCCGATGGAGGCGGGCGAACCGGGACCCGAACCGGATCCACCGCCGTGGCGAGCCCGGCCCGAGCGACGCCCCCTGACGGCCCGGTCGCGAGGTGCCGGCACATCGGGCTCCGGACGGTCCACCCCCCGGCAGCACCCATGCGGAGCTCGCGACCGGCGGGACCACATGCTCCCGGAGACTCCTCCATCCGGCCGGGCATTGCGTTGCCCACAGCGAAACCTTAATCCCCCGTATGCGAAGCCGCGAGAAACGCCTCACGACCGCGCCGGACGTACCCGGGCGCGGGAGGGAGGCCGCCGAACCGGAGGCCCCATGGCGATCCGCCGCCCCGGACCCGATTTGTCCGGTGCGCGCGTCCCGTCGCCCCACTCCCCGGCAGCCTCATCGCGGAAGACTCCCGGCCCCCACGCCGGCCGCACCCGCCGGGCTTCCCTGCCATAACGTCCGGGCATGGGCTTGACAGGGAAAGACTTTGCGTTCACTGATATCCAACCAAATAACGCACACTTGTGCGATAAACGAACGATACGGGCCCGCAACAAGAAGCATCGCAACAGGAGAAGGCACGCCCTGACGGCCGACCACTATCGCAGATCGTGGTCCGTTGCGGAAGTCGCGCACCGGCACGACCCCGGCGGCCGGTGGACTGACGACGAACCCGCGTGCGCGGGCCCGGAGCACCGGGGCGGCACCGGCCCTCGCGCGGCCCCCGGGACGGGCCCATATCCCGCCCGCCGGATGCCGACGCGAGCTGCGCCGTGGCGGGCACGGGCTTGCCGGTGGCCGCGGCGAGACGAGCGGATGCCGCAACGGCCCGGCCGGATGGCCCGCCTGTCCTGCCCTGATTGAGCGGGGGAATCATGCAAACGTACTCCACAGCATCGCTGCCGGCAGACAAGAAAGTCACCTACTGGAACCACGTGGTGAGCGAGGTATTCACCCAGTTCGAAACCAGGCCGGCTCGCGCGGAAGCCTTCGACGCGGAAGTCAGGGAGACCGGTCTCGGACGCTTCGAGCTGGCCAACGTCATCTCGAAACCCGCGCGCGTGGCACATCTGAAGAAGCACGTGGGCGGCGCAGCGGAGCGGCGCTTCTTCCTGCACATGCAGCTCCGCGGAAGGCTGCAAGTACGCCAGGCGGGCCGCGAGATCGAGCTGGGGGAGTCGGACCTGGTGCTCTGCGACAGCTCTCTTCCCTATTCGCTCGCGTATGACGAGCCCTGCAGCACGCTCGTGATGATCGCGTCCGAGCGGGACATCAAGCAGCATATCCCGCACCCGGAGGAACTCCTCGCGGCCCGGTTGCCCGGCAATCGGGGCCTTGCGCGCATCGCCTCCGACATGTTCCCCAATCTCTGGCGGCATGCCCAGCAGGGGCTCGACCCGGAAATCGGCGCAAAGCTGGGGGACAGCTTCCTGGCCGTGTTCGCGAGCGCCTGGCTGGAACGGTTCGGCATACCGGTCGCGACCTCGGCGATATCGACCTTCCGGCATCTCCAGATCAAGCGGCACGTCGAAAAGCACCTGCGCGATCCGGGGCTCACAGCCCGGTCGGTCGCGGCCACGTTCGGGATCAGCTGTCGCTACCTGCACATGATCTGCTCCGGGCAGGGAGAGACCCTCTCCTGCTATATTCGGCGGCGGCGCCTGGAGCAGTGCGTCAGGCAGCTCGCGGACCCGCAGTGGAGCAAGCGGACCGTCACCGAGATCGCGTTCAGCTGGGGCTTCAACAATGCCACTCACTTTGCCAGGGTGTTCCGCGAGCGTTACGGCAGGAGTCCGCGCGAGTATCGCAAGGAGGTGCTGGCCGAGGCGGAGAGCCGGCGCACGAAGTGATCCGGGCGCGACGCCGCCCGACGAACGGCACTGACCCGAAACCGGAGGGCCGACGCATGCCCAGACTCGAACCCAGGAATGTGTTGGGCGGCGCGCTCGAGGCCTGCAGCATCGCGCCGATGACCGGCTTCTATCGCGACGGCTGCTGCAACACCGGCCACGAGGATCGTGGAATTCACACGATCTGCGCCGAGGTGACCGAGGCGTTCCTGGCATTCTCCGCGAGCCGCGGCAACGATCTCACCCGTCCGCTTGCGGGCGGGCTGTTCCCCGGGCTCAAGCCCGGCGACCGCTGGTGCCTGTGTGCCGGACGCTGGATCGAGGCCTGGCGTGCAGGAAAGGCGCCGCGCGTGATCCTGCGCGCCACCCACGAGGAAACCCTCGCAATGGTGGACCTGGAGACCCTCAAGAAATACGCCGTGGACCTTTCCTGAGCGGGGCGGTCGCCGCGTGACCCCGGTTCCCGGGCACGGCAGGAAAAGCGGGGAACGACCGCGCCCGGCAGTGCCGGGGGATGCTCTTGTACGCGGCCGTGGCTCAGGAGGCGCGGTACTGCTCGCGCAGCCTCGCCTTCGCGATCTTGCCCGCCACCGTCAGCGGCAGATCGGGGACGATCTCGATCCGGCGCGGGACCTTGTAGTCCGCCAGGCGCCCGGCGCAGAACGCCTTGAGCTCGTCGCCTTCGGGCGGCCTTTGCGGGTCCCGGGGAACGATGTAGTAGCAGCCGATCTCGCCGTGGACCGGGTCGGGGACGCCGATGCCGGCGGCCATGGAGACGCCGGGATGCGCCGTCAACACGTTCTCCACCTCCACCGGGTAGACGTTGTAGCCGCCCTGGATGAACATCTCCTTGCGCCGCCCGCGCAGCACCAGGTGGCGCCCGTCCGGCTCCAGCGCCGCCATGTCGCCGGTCGCCACCCAGCCGCCGCCCGGGAAGGTCTCGGCGGTGGCCTCGGGCATGCCCCAGTAGCCGGCGGCCGTGCCCGGGCTGCGCACGTACAGCTCCCCGTCCTTGCCCGGCGGCAGGTCCCGGCCGTCGGGTCCGACGATCCGCACCGCGACGTCCGAGAGCGGCGTGCCGATGCTCCGGGACACGGTCTCGAGATCGTCGTCCACGGCCGACAGCACGCAGGCGCCGGAGACCTCCGACAGGCCGTACAGGTTGGACAGTCGCGCCTGCGGAAAACCCTCGGCGATGGCCCGGCAGAGGGTCGGCTCCGCGTTGGACCCGCCGATGGTGGCCAGGCGCAGCGAGCTCGTGTCCACGCGCTCGAAGCTCTCGTGCGCCAGCATCAGGGTCCACATGGTCGGCACGCCGCCGAACACCGTCGCCCGGTGCGCCTCGATGTCGCGCAGAGCGGCCTCCGGGGAGAACGCCGTGCCCAGCACCAGCCTGGCGCCGGAGAGCAACGCCACCATCACCGAGCAGGTGATGCCGCCCACGTGGTTGAGCGGCATCAGGCCCAGCACCACGTCATCCGGCGTCATTTCGGCGCGCTCGGCCTGGATGCGGCCGGCCGCCAGCAGGCTGGCGTGGGTCAGCACCGCGCCCTTGGGCATGCCGGTGGTACCCGAGGTGTAGAGGATCACCGCCGGGTCTTCCGGCCGCACCTGCCGTCCCAGCGCCTCGGCCTCGCCGGAAGGCGTGTCGGCCGGCAGGTCCCGGTAGCGACCGCCGGGTGCGCGGCCGCCGAGGAACAGGATCTGCCCGAGGTCCGGGACGCGCTCCCGGAATCCGGCGTAGAACGATTCGAAGTCGAAGTCGCGGGCCACCACCGAGGTGACGAGCAGCTTCGCGCCGGACTGGTTGAGCATGTGATCGAGCTCGCGCTCGCGGTAGCGGATGTTCAGCGTAACCACGATCAGCCCGATACGCGTGGCGCCGAAGAACAGCTCCAGCCATTCAACCTGGTTGGGCGCGGCCACCGCCACGCGATCGCCGGGCCTCAGCCCCCGCGCCAGCAGTCCCGTCGCCACCCGGCGGCTGCGCTCTTCGAGCGCGGCGAAAGTCACCGGGGCCGGCCCGCCATCCTCGGACGCACAGTGCAGGAAGACGCCGTCGGGGTGCTCTGCAGCCGCCGCGTTCAATGCCTCGGGTAACGTGTGCACCATGGGGCCGTTCTCCGTGCGCGGGCCGCGCCGCCAGGGAAAGTGATCGACACGAGAATCGGGGGGGCGCGGTGTCCTGTCAACCGCAAGGTTCCGACCTCGCGCGCGCCAGCGGGTACAATCCCGGGGACCGCCCCACGCGAGCGAAACATGCGGGAGACGCGCCCATGCAGCCCCAAGTCAACTTTCAGCCGCTGACCCCGACCGCCTTCCTGGAGCGGTCGGGGCGGGTCTTCGCCGACCGCACCGCGGTGATCGACGGCGAGCGGCGCTACGGCTACGGCGAGTTCCTGGACCGGGCGCACCGGCTCGCGGGCGCCCTGCGCGGGCTCGGGGTGGAACCCGGCGACCGGGTTGCGGTGCTGGCACCCAACAGCCACGTGCTGCTCGAATGCCACTACGGGGTTCCCATGGCCGGCGCCGTGCTGGTCGCTCTCAACATGCGCCTGGCCGCGGACGATTTCGTCTACATCATCGATCACTGCGATGCGCGCGTACTGATCCACGACCATGCCTTCGCCGACACGGCCGAAGCGGTCGCCGGGCGCGTGCACCAGCCGCTCACGCTGGTGCAGGCCGATGGACCGTCACAGAGCGATCGCTACGCCTCGCTGCTCGCCCGCGCCGAGCCGCACGTGGAGCCGGTCACGGACGAGCGCTCGATGGTCGCGATCGACTACACCAGCGGCACCACCGGCCGTCCCAAGGGGGTGATGTATCACCACCGGGGCGCCTACCTGCAGGCGCTGGCCATGGCCACGCACACCGGGCTGGACAGCGATTCCGTCTACCTCTGGACGCTGCCCATGTTCCACTGCAACGGCTGGTGCTTCACCTGGGGCGTCACCGCCGCGGGCGCCACGCACCTGTGCCTGCGCACGCTGGATCCGGCGGACATCTGGCGCCACCTGCGCGAGAGCGGCGTGACCCACTTCAACTGCGCGCCCACGGTGCTGACCATGCTGGCCTGGCACCCGGACGCCGAGAGCGGGCCGTTGCCGTGCCGGGTCAACAACGCCATCGGCGGCGCGCCGCCCACGCCGGCGCTGCTGCAGCGCCTGGACGAGCTCGGCATCGAGGTGACCCACCTGTACGGCCTGACCGAGACCTACGGCCCGGCGGTCATCTGCCAGTGGCGCAGCGAGTGGAACGCGCTGGAGCCGGGGAAGCAGGCCCGGATCAAGGCCCGCCAGGGGGTGAACAACGTCATCGGGGAGCCGGTGCGCGTGGTGGACGACGAAGGCGTCGACGTCCCGGCCGACGGCGAGACGCTGGGCGAGATCGCGCTGCGCGGCAACAACATCATGCTGGGCTACTACCGGGACCCGGAGGCCACCCGCAAGGCGGTTCCGGACGGCTGGTATCGCACCGGCGACCTCGGCGTGATGCACCCGGACGGCTACGTGGAGCTCAAGGACCGGTCCAAGGACATCATCATCTCGGGCGGCGAGAACATCGCCTCGGTCGAGGTGGAGAACGTGCTCGCCTCGCACCCGGCCGTCCTGGAGGTGGCCGTGGTGGCGGCACCCGACCCGAAATGGGGCGAGATCCCGGTGGCCTGCGTCACGCTCAAGGAAGGCGCCCCGGAGACCACCGCGGACGAGCTCATCGCCTGGGTGCGGGAGCGGCTGGCTCACTTCAAGGCGCCGCGCCGCGTGCTGTTCGGCGAGCTGCCGCGCAACGCCACCGGCAAGATCCAGAAGTTCGTCCTGCGCGAGCGACTGCGCGGGGACCCTTGATCATGCCCGCCCGCCACGCACCCGGCCCCGCATGGCCGGCGACATGAGCGACCCGACGCCCACGCTGCTGCGCCACCGGCTGCTCTGGTTCCTGGGCGTGGGGACGGTGGTGTTCTGCGTGGACATCACGGTCCTGCACCTGCTCACGGGGCCCGGCGGGCTGTCGCCGTTCACCGCACGGCTGGTGTCGTTGCCCATCGCCGCCAGCCTGGGCTGGATGCTGCACCGGAAAGTGACCTTCGCCGACCGGCAGCACCGGCGCATCACCGTGCAATGGCCGCATTACCTGATGATCAACGTCGTCAGCGGCACCGCGAACTATGCCATCTACGTCGGCCTCATCGGCCTGTTCCCGTGGCTGCGCGAGCACCTGGTGCTGGCGGTCATCCCGGCCGCGGCCACCGGGACGCTGATCAACTTCGTATCGGGCAATTTCTGGGTGTTCCGCTGAGCCGGGCCCCGGCTGCCGGGAACCCTCGCAGGCGGGGTGTTGTCGTTTCTATTACCGACCCGGTCAGGGCCGAAACCGACTCCCGGGCCGCCGTGCACGGATGCCGGGGAGGGCGCTCCCCGATCGGATTGGCACGACGATCGTGGTAGGCTGCCGGGAACGGCAGGCCGGACTCTGTTGCCCTGCCGGGCCGGAAGGCCGCGGGGGGCGGACTGGCTTATCCAGCGGAACCGTTCCATGGGAAAGAATTACAATTATCGCGCCGCGTGGATCTCGGACACGCATCTCGGCACGCGCAGCTGCCGCGCCGAGGCACTGATGCACTTCCTGCAGCACACCCGGATGGAAACGCTCTACCTGGTCGGGGACATCATCGACGGCTGGAGCCTGAAACGCTTCTCCTACTGGCCGCAACTGCACGGCGAGATATTGCGCAAGATCAGCGAGATCGCCGCGGGTGGCACCCGCGTGGTCTACATCCCGGGCAATCACGATGATTTCCTGCGCCATTTCGTGCCCGCCCTGGTCGCCGGGGTCGAGCTGGAACGGGAGACCGTCCACCTCACGGCGGACGGGCGCCGCTTCCTGGTCCTGCACGGCGACGCCTTCGACGTCGTGTGCACCCGCGCACGCTGGCTCGCGCTGACGGGCAGTTACGCCTACCGGGGCCTGGTGGGCGTGAACTACGTGTTCAACATGCTGCGCCGGTGGCTCGGCTATCCCTACTGGTCCCTGTCCGGCTTCCTCAAGCAGGGTACCAAGAACATGGTCAACATCATCAGCGATTTCGAGGAGGCCGTCGCCGCGGCCGCGCGCACCCGGGACGCGGACGGAGTGATCTGCGGCCATATCCACTGCCCGGAGCACCGCATGATCGGCGACGTCGAGTACTGCAACGACGGGGACTGGGTCGAGAGCTGCACGGCGCTGGTGGAGCACGCCGGCGGCCGCCTGGAGATCCTGGACTGGTCGCGCGAGCTCGACCAGGTGGGCACCGCGGCCCGCGCCGCCGGGGACCACGCATGAGGATCGCGCTGGCGACGGACGCCTGGAGGCCCCAGGTCAACGGCGTGGTCCGGGCGCTGACCACGCTGGTCGACGGGCTCGAGGATGCCGGTCACGAGGTGCTGGCCATCTCGCCGGACCGGTTCCGCACCGCGCCCTGTCCCACCGAGCCCGGAGTGCGGCTGGCACTGACCACTCCGTGGTCGGTGGGGCGCCGGCTGAGGGAGTTCGACCCGGACGCGGTGCACATCGCGACCGAGGGTCCGATCGGCCTGTCCGCCCGGCAGCACTGCGTGTGGACCGGGACGCCGTTCACGACGTCCTATCACACGCACTTCCCCAAGTACCTGCGCATGCGCATGCACATCCCCGAGGCGGTCACCTGGCCGGTGATGCGATTCTTCCACCGGCCCGCCTCGAGCGTGATGGTGACCAACGAGACACTGCGCCGGGAGCTGGCCGAGCGCGGGCTGCAGCGCCTGGAGATCTGGCCCCGCGGCGTGGACTCGCAGCTGTTCCGCCCGCGCGAGGACGCCATCGTGCCGGGCGAGGCTCCGGTCATGCTGTTCGTCGGCCGGGTGGCGGTGGAGAAGAACCTCGAGGCGTTCCTGGAGCTCGACCTGCCCGGCACCAAGGTCGTGGTCGGGGACGGGCCCCAGCTGCCCCGGCTGCGCAGGCTCTACCCCGACGTGCACTTCGCCGGGGTGCAGCACGGCGAGGCGCTTTCGCGCTACTACGCGGGGGCCGACGTATTCGTCTTCCCCAGCCGCACCGACACCTACGGCCTGGTGCTGCTGGAGGCCCTGGCCAGCGGCGTGCCGGTGGCCGCCTACCCGGTGCCGGGTCCGCGGGACGTGCTCGAGGACGGCGCCGCGCGCGTTGGCTGCCTGCACGAGGACCTGGGCGACGCCATCCGCGGCGCCCTGTCCCTGTCGCGGCACGACTGCCGGGAGTTCGCCCTGCAGCGGTCCTGGCAGACTACCGTCGATCGCTTCCTCGAGCTGCTGCACCCCGTGCCGCGGACCCAGCCGGCCTGAGTGCGGCCTCGCCGGGCCGCCGCGGGCTCACCGGGCCGGCAAAGGCCTCAGGCTGACGTAGTTGGAGTGGAACGTGGAGTTGCCGGCCAGGTCGGCGGCGTCGTCGGGTGTCGTCGCATTGGCGTTCTTGCCCCAGCGAACCATGTAACTCACCACGATCCCCGGCGGCACCCGCTCCGACACTTCCGCAACCAGGTCCACGGCACCGCGCTCGTTCCACAGGCGGATCCATGCGTCGTGCTCGATCCCCTCGGCCCGCGCATCCGCGGGGTTCACGAATACGAAGGGGCGTTCCAGCTCGTGCAGCTTGCCGGGCATATTGTAGATCTGGCTCGCCTGCAGCCGCCTGGTCTTCGGCGTGATGAACCGGTAGCCGTGCCGGGTCGATGCGCAGGGCGTACACGCCGGCGGGAAGAGCTCGATTTTCCCGCTCGGCGTGGGGAACCTGCCGTCGCCGAAGCTGGTGGATTCCTCGTCATTCCAGAGCACCGGTCCCTGCCTGAGGTCGTTCACCTCCAGCCCCGTGCCCTCCAGCGCCTCGGCGATCACCTCCTCCTCGCCCTGACGGAAGCAGGGCTCGGTGTATCCCATCCGGCGCGCGATCTCCCGGAACACCTGGTGGTTCGAGCGGGCCTCGCCCACGGGCGGGATGGCCCGGTTGCTGATCTGGACGTAGTCGTGCCAGTAGGAGAGCTCCAGGTCGGTGCTCTCGACGAACGAGGTCGCGGGCAGCACCACGTCGGCAAACTGCGCCGTGTCGGTCATGAAAAGGTCGTGCACGACCACGAACAGGTCGTCGCGGGCGAGCCCCTTGTGGACGAGGTTCTGATTGGGGCAGGTGGCGGCCGGGTTCTGATTGTAGACATACAGCGCCTGGATGTCGTCACTCTCGGTGAGGCAGCGACCCAGCTTGATCATGTTGTACATCCGCGGACCCTCGGTGCGCAGATTCCCGTAGCTGATGTCGCCCAGCTGCCAGTCGAAGTTGGCGTAGAGCACGCCCCCGCCCGGCACCCCGATCTGGCCGGTGAGCGCCCCCAGCATGCACACCGCCGCCACCATCTCGCCGCCGTTGGTGTTGCGCTGCAGGCCCACGCCGATGTTGATCAGACCGGGACGGTGCTGGTGGTAGAGCCGGGCCAGCTCGTGGACCTGCTCGCGCGGCACCCCGGTGACGCGCTCCACCTCGTCTATCCCTACCGACAGCACCTTGTCACGCAGCGCCTCGTAGCCGGTCGTGCGTTCGGCGATGAACCGGTGGTCCACCCAGTCGTTCTCGATCAGCAGGCGCATCAGGCCCATGGCCAGCATGCTGTCCGTCCCGGGCCTGGGCTGGAGGTGAAGGTCGCAATCCAGCGCCGTCTCGGACCGGAACGGGTCGATCACAACCCGCGGATGGATGTCGCGCACCAGTCCCCAGGCGTGCACGCTGGTCTCCTTGGGATTCCTGCCCCAGGCGACATACAGGCGCGTCCGGGACAGGTGATGCGGTTCCGTCCCGCGGACCTTCCCGACGACGCGGATCATTGCCTCGGCCCCGGCCATGGCGCAGATCTCCGCCCCGACCCGCGACGTGTTCATGCGGTTCCAGAGCCGGTCGGCGAAGCGGTTGGAGACGATGCCCATGTTGCCGAGATAGCTGTAGGGCAGTATCCCGGAGCCGCCGCGCTCGGTGATGATTGTCCGGAAGCGCCCGGTGATCCGCTCCAGGGCGTCGTCCCAGGAAACCTGCCGGAACGGGTCCCGCTTGCTGTCGCGGGCGAGGGGATGGAGGAGGCGGTCCGGGTGGTGGATCCAGCTCTCGTAGTTCCGGCACTTGCTGCACTGGAAGCCCCGGGTGATCGGGTGATCCGCGTCGGCCACCACCTGCTTCACCCGGTTTCCTTCCACGTGGACCCAAAGGCTGCACTTGTCGGGGCAGTCCCGCGGACAGACCGTACGCACGACCCTGTCGCTCATGGCTCTCTCCCGCACCGGCCTCCTGCCCGGGCCCGGCCTGCGCCCGGCGCTGACCGGAGCTGCGCCGGGTGGTCAGCCGGTCATCCCGCCCCCGGCCAGTGCCACCGCCTCGATCTCGATCATCAGCTCCGGAAGCGCAAGGGCCCGGACCTCGACGATGGTGTCGGCCGGCCAGGGCGGGCTGAAGTATCGGCCCCTGAGCTCCACGATCTTCGGGAAGTTGGCCATGTCCGTCAGATGGATCGTGACCTTGATCACGCGCTCGAGGCTCGAGCCGCCCGCCTCCAGGACGGCCGCGAGATTCGCGAAGACCTGGTCGGCCTGGGCGTCGAAGTCCCCGACCCCGACCAGGCTGCCGTCCCGCGCGATGGCGGCCTGACCAGAGGTGAACACGAGACCGCCCACCCGGTAGCCCTGGGCAATGCGAAACGCTTCCAGGGGATCGGGCTGGAGATGGATCCGGCTGGCTCCCGTCGACTCACCTGTCTCCATCACGCGCCCTCCCGGCGACGGACGTTGCCACTCAGGTCCCGGCACGGGCGCGCCGGCCCAGCTCCGGTGCCTGCGGCGCCTCGATGTGGGTCTCCTCGAGGCAGCGCGCGCGCAGCTCGTCGACGGTGCCGCCGAAGTCGAACAGCTTGACCTCGCCACGCTGCCTGGCCATCTTCCCGCGCAGCTTCTCCGTGGCGGCGTCGTCCACGCTCAGGTCGTCCCGAAGCACCACGCCGTAGCGCTTCGCGCCCTCGCGCGTGACCAGCCCGCGGTCCACGTCCAGCGCCACCCGCGCCGGGTCCCGCTCCAGGGGATCGCCCCAGCCGCCGCCGCCCCAGGTGTTGAAGTACAGCAGGTCGCCTTCCTCCACCCGGATGTTGTCCTGCTTGGAGCGCAGGTACTCGCGGCTGCCGTCCTTGCGCACCAGGATCTTCTCGCTGCGACCGCCGGGCAGCCCCCCGCGCACGCCCCACGGATAGGTCAGCCACCGATCGTCGTGCACCGACACGGTGCCCGGCTCGAGGAAGCGATAGCCCAGGCGCAGGCCGTTGCCGCCGCGGTGCACCCCGGGACCGCCCGAGTCCGGGATGGTCTCGAACACCTCGATCCGGAGCGGGTAGTGGCTCTCGACGAACTCGTTGGGAACGTTGCGGAACGAGGGCCACAGGGAGTGGCCGTCGGGCCCGTCCCCCATGGGCCGGCCGGGGATCCCGCCGAAACCGATCTGGTAGACCTGGAACCACTCCCCCTTGCGGTCGTATCCGGAGAAGAAAAAGTGCGGGCTGTCGGAGAAGCCGGCGGCGTTGAGGAAGTCCGGGTTGCCCTGGCCGAACAGGCCGCCGAGCACGTCGAAGATGCGGCCCAGCGCGTGGTTGCGGCAGGAAAGCGCCGCCGGCGCGACCGGCTTGAGCAGCGACCCCCGCGGGATGCGCACCTCCATCAGGTCATAGAAGCCGTCGTTGTAGACGATCTGCGGGTCGAACACCATGATCAGGAACACGCCCGCGAACATCTTGAACATTTCTTCGTTGAGCAGGAAGTTGATCGAGTACATCGACTGCGGGTCGGTGCCCTCGAAGTCGAAGATCAGCCGGTCCTTCTCCCGCCACATGCTGCAGGCGATCTTGTAGGGACCGTAGCCGTTGCCGTCGTCGCAGACGTAATCCTCGAACGACTGGCGGTGCTCCGGGATGTTGGTCCGGATCAGCTGGTCCATGGCCCGGTAGTTGCGTGCCAGCAACTCCTGCATGGCGGCGATGAAGGTGTCCACGCCGAAGCGGTCGCAGATCTCGTTGCAGCGCCGCTCGGCCACGTGGCAGGCCGCCACCAGCGACTTGAGGTCGCTGTTGTTCCACTGCGGGATGCGGCAGTTGCGCAGGATCAGGCTGAGCACGTCCTCCTGCAGCTCGCCCTTGCGGTAGATCTTGACCGGCGGGATCACCACGCCTTCCTGGAAGTTCTCCGTGGCGCCGGTGGGCAGGCTCCCGGGCGACATGCCGCCAACGTCGGTCATGTGCCCGAACATCGAGGCCCAGCCGATCAGCCGCCCCTCGCGGAACATGGGCATCAGCACCAGCCAGTCGTTGGCGTGGCTGATCGCGCCGTCGACCCCGTAGGGGTCGGACGTGAGGATGATGTCCCCCTCCTCGATGGTGCCCTCGTAGCTGCTGGTGAAGCCGTAGATGAAGGAGCCGAACTGGCCCACCACCATCTTGCCCTCGTGATTGGCGATCATCGGGAAGGTGTCGCCCTGCTCCCGGATCCCCGGCGACATGGCCGTGCGGAACAGCACCGCGTCCATCTCGAAGCGGGCGTTCTTCAGTGCGCTCTCGATGATGTCGAGGCTGATCGAATCCACCTCGACCGGGCGGAACGGCTGATCGTTGCGCTGGATGATTTTCGCTGGCATGACACGCTCCCTACTTCGCCGCGGCCGCCGGCCGGATGAGAATGTTGCCGAACCGGTCGATCTCGCCCACGTGGTCCGGCAGGATCAGGGTGGTGGAATCCATCTCGGTGACGATCGCCGGTCCCGCGATGCGGTTGCCCGCCCGCAGCCGGGCGCGGTCGTAGATGGCCGCGCTGTGCTCGCCGTCGTCGACGAAGATGGTCTCCTCGGTGAGGCGCGCAGCGGACGGGTCCTCGCCGCCGCTCTCGATCTCCCGGGCCTCCACCGCCACCGCCTTGCCCTGCACGATCGCCCGCAGGCTGACGATCTCCTTGTCCTCGTCCAGGGCGAAGGTGTAGAGCTGTTCGTGCAGCTCGTCGAAGCGCCGGCCGACGCGCTCGAGACCGTCACCGGCGAAGCCCTCCAGCGGCACGTCGATGGTGAGCATCAGCGCCTGGCCGTGGTAGCGCAGGTCCACCTGGCAGGTCACGGTCTGGTCGGCACGGTCGACGCCCTCCTCGTCCAGGTGGCAGGACGCGGTCTCCGCGAGGGTCGACAGCAGCTCGCCGACCTCCGCGCTGGCGGTGTCCCGGAACCGGCGGATGAATGTCTGCGAGGCTTCCTGCCGCAGCTGTGTCGTGGCATCGCCGTAGGCGCAGAGCACCCCCGGCCCCGGCGGGATGATCACCGGCCACGAGCCCATCAGCCGCCCGAGCGCGTTTGCGTGCATCGGCCCGGCACCACCGAAGGCGACCAGCGCGAAGTCCCGCGGATCGTAGCCCTGCTCGACCGAAACCAGGCGCAGCGCGCCGAACATGTTCTCGTTGACGATGTCGATGATGCCGGCGGCCGCCTTCTGCAGCGGCAGGCCCAGGGCATCGGCGACGGCCTGCACCGCCTTCTCCGCCAGGCCCCGGTCGATGTTCATCTCTCCACCCAGGCGGGTGGACCCGGGCAGGTAGCCCAGCACGACGTTGGCGTCGGTGACGGTTGGCTGCTCGCCGCCCATGGCATAGGCGGCCGGCCCCGGGTCGGCGCCGGCGCTTTCCGGTCCCACGCGCAGGGCGCCGGTCAGCTCCGGAACATGCGCGATGGATCCGCCGCCGGCGCCCACCGTGCGCACATCCACCGAGGAGGCGCGGATGGTGAGGTCGCCCACGGTGGTCTCGCGGCGTGTCTGGGCGGCCGCATCCTGGACCAGGCAGACGTCGGTGGAGGTGCCGCCCATGTCCAGGGTCATGAGGTTGCGGAAGCCGGCCTGGCGGGAAATCCAGATGGCCCCGGAAACGCCGCCGGCGGGGCCGCTCATCAGGTGGTTCACCGGCAGGTCCACGGCAGCGTCGCTGGTCGCCAGGCCGCCGTCGGAGCGCAGGATGTAGAGCCGCACCTCGTTCATCCGGCGGTTCAGCTCTTCCCGCAGGTTGCGCATGTAGCGCGACACCTCCGGGCGCACGAAGGAGTTCGCCACCGTGGTCAGGGTGCGCTCGTACTCCTGCATCTCCGGTATCACCTCGGAGGAGACGGACACCGGCACGTCCTCGGGGAACACCTCCCGGGCGATCGCCTTCGCCCGCTGCTCGTGCACGCCGTTGGCGAAGGAGTTCACGAACGAGATGGTCAGCGCGCCGACGCCGCGTTCGCGCAAGTGCTCCAGGCGCTCGCGCAGGGTCTTCTCGTCCAGCGCCTCGACCACGCTGCCGTCGGCGCCCATGCGCTCGTCGGCCTCGACCGTCAGCTCCAGCGGGGCGAGCGGGTCGCTCTTGTTGTAGATCACCCAGCCGCCCAGGCCGCCCGGCACGAAGGAGCGCGCGATCTGCAGCACCTGGCGGAAACCCCGCGTGGTCACCAGCCCGACGCGGGCGCCCTTGCCGGTGAGCACGGCGTTGGTCGCCACCGTGGTGCCGTGCATCACGTAGTCGATGCGCGTCGGGTCGACCCCGGCGCGCTCGCACACCTTGCCGATGCCGTTGAGCACCCCGATGGAGGAATCGGACGGCGTGGACGGCACCTTCGCGGTGTAAGTCCGCCTGCTGTCCTCGTCGATCAGCAGGACGTCGGTGAAGGTCCCGCCGACATCGACGCCGAGATGGTAAGCCATGGTCGCTTCTCCCCTGTTCGATCCTGCCTCGCGCCCGCCGGTGGACGGGCGGCCGCTTTCCGTTTCCTGTCGTGTTCAGCCGCCGCTGTCGCGGGGAAACGCCTCGAGCATCCGCAGGGCGTCGTCCAGCGACACCACGTCGCCGTACTTGCTCTCCAGGTCGTAGAGATTCGCCTCGTGGGCCGCCGCATCGCGGTCCCCGGTCGCCTCCCGCGGCACGATCAGCCGCAGGTTGTGCTGCAGCGCATCCAGCGCCGAGGCCCGCACGCAGCCGCTGGTGGTCAGCCCGGTCACGTACAGGGTGTCCACCCCTGCCCCGGCAAGCTGCTGGGCGAGGTCGGTACCGAAGAAGGCGCTCGGGAAATGCTTGACCAGCACCGGCTCGTCCGCCCGGGGGGCGATGCGCGGATCGATCTCGACCCATCGGCTGTCCGGCGCCAGCAGCTCCAGCACCGGCAGCTTGCGGCGGAACACGGCGGCCTGGTAGGGCGAGGTATAGATCACCGTCGTGTACCAGACCGGCAGCCCGCGGGCGCGGAACGCCTCGAGCAGCGCCGCGATCGCGCCGACCACCTCGCCCGCCTCGGAGCCCAGCGGGCACGCGGGATCGGTGAATCCCCGGGACACGTCCACCACCAGCAGCGCCGGCCGGCGTCCCATGCCGACGCTCAGTCGATCGAGCCGAGCCATGCCGTTCCCGTCCTCCCGAACCGGGGCCCGGCCCGCGTCCGCGGGCCGGGCCGTGACCGACGCGCCGTGCTCAGAACAGGTAGCTGAGCCGCAGCGCGAGCTGGTCGTTGTTGGCGAAGTACCCGAACAGGTGCGTGTCCGAGGAGTTGCCCCCGAACTCGTTGCTGCCGTGCGGGTAGAACAGGTCCGCCTCCACTTTCAGGCGCCAGTGGTCACCGCGGACGAACTGCACGCTCGGGATGAGGAAGCCGCCGCCGTTGGTGAGGTCGTAGCCACCCGCCAGCTGCGGATTGATCCGGGCGTTCATGTAGCTCAGCCCGAGGATGCCCGTCGCGATCATGTTGTGCTCGTGCTTCGGCGCCGCGTACCCGGCCAGGTCGACGATGTCATCCGACTTCTTGAAGTTCGGGATCCACGTGTCGAAGAACTGGAAGGACATGAACGAGCCGCGGGCGGCCCCCAACAGCGTGTGCGTCCAGGACACGTTCTTGTCCATGCGCACCATGAAGTTGACCGTGTTCTTCTGCTTGACGCCGCAGAACCCCGGGAACGGCGAGCCGCAGGTAGCGCCGTTGGTGCCCACGTTGTAGGGCTTGTCCAGGGTGTACGCGACCTCGGTGCTGAACACCGCGTCGGCCCACGACGAGTAGGCGCTCATGCTGCCGCCCACCGTGTCGACCACCGGGTAGATGAAGTCGCCCAGCAGGCCCCTGGGGGCCGCCTTCCAGGGTGCGAAGACGGAGTTCACCACCGGGTCCGGGTTGTACACGTGCAGGTAGTCGACGGAGTAGCTGATGTCGCCCGCGATGCCGCTCCAGCGCAGGGCCCCGGTGGTGTCGCTGGCCTTGCCCTCGGGGTGGTCGTAGTTGTAGTCCATCACCTGCAGGAAATCGATGCCCTTGTTCGGCTGGTTGGCCCAGCGGCCGCCGAACAGGTCATAGGTGTTGCCGATATCCCGCTTGCGGTTGGCATCGCCCGGGATCACCACCAGCTGGAACTGGCCGCCCTGGGCGGTATTGACCATCACGTTCACGAGGTTGAGCGGCTTGCGCACGTCCTCGTTCTCGGGCACCAGGAAGGATCGCCAGGTGAAGTCGTAGCCCTCGACCATGTCCAGGGCGTGGAAGAAATCCGTGTGCCCGAACACGATCTGCTGCTTGCCCAGCCGCACCTCGGTCCACTGGCCGACGTGGAAGCCGAGCCAGGCCTCGCGGATGTCGTTGACGTCGTACTGGTCGTGCACCAGGTTGCTGCCGCCGTTGGCGCCCCCCGTTCCGGCGCCGCCGCTGACGAGGTCCGACGGTGTCTCGAGCCGCTGCAGGTAGGTGGTGGTCGGCTCCCGCGCGATCCGGCCCACCAGGTGGTAGTGCACGGCGCTGACATGGCCGTCGAAGTACGGCTCCAGTACGGTGCGCACCATGGACAGATTGTAGCGGTCGTTCGCCTTGGTCTCCGGCGGGTTCTGCAGGTTCATCGAAAGGTACTGGCGGGCATAACCGGACACCGTCAGGCTCCAGTCGCTCCCCTGCCATTCCAGCTGCCCGGCGGACGCGGCCAGCGGCACCAGGCCGAGCGCCGCGACCGCCAGGGCCGCAAGCTTCCCTATCGCCCTTGCTCTTGTGAACATTTGTCGTCCTCCATCCCCTCTCTAATTGAGCCAGGCCTTGCGTACGCTGCCGGGGAGCGGCGACCGTAACCGGCCTGCGATGAGCCCCTCACGAGGACTCCGCCACTGCTCGAACGCTCCCGGAGCGCCACGCCCCGCCGCGTTCGTCGCCGAAAATGAACCGGGGCCGGAACACGTAGGCCAGCGCCGGCATGAGGAACAGGGCGCTGCTGGCCGAGACGGCCAGCCACAGCGCGATCAGCAGCCCCATCTCCGCCTGGAAGCGAAGCGAGGAAAACATCCACAGGATCACGCTCACCACCAGGGTCGCGCCCGTGATGAGCACGCCGCGTCCGGCGCTGTGCAGGGAGCTGGTCAGGGCCTCCACGACGTTTCCGTGGCGCGCCAGCTCTTCCTTGATCCCGTCGATGATGTAGAACGAGTAATCGACCCCCAGGCCGATGCCGAGAGCCACCACCGGGACCGTGTTGATGTTCAGGCCCACGTGCATGAGGCTCATGCACGCGAAGGTGACGGTGTTGGACAACAGCACCGGCACCATGAAGAACATCCCGGCCACGCTGGATCGGTACACCGCGGTGGCGCACAGCACCACGACCAGCAGCCCGAGCGCGATCGCCTCGATCTGGCCCTTCAGCAGCACGTCGTTGACCGCGGCGAGCACGCCCACCAGGCCGCCGGCCAGCTGGTAGCTGGCGTCTTTCATGGGGTGGCCCTGCATGAATTCCTGGATCCGCCGGAAGGCGGTGCGGATCGTCACGCCCGTGTGGTCGTGGAAGAACATCGTGACCGCGCCGTTGCGGAAGTCCGGATCGGCATAGCGGTTCAGGTCCCCGGGATCGGAGCCGGACACGAACATGTACAGGAACTGCCCGTTCTGGGTGGCGCTGTCGCCAAGCTCCTGGTAACGCGGATTGCCGCCGTGCAGCACGCGGTTGATCGAGCTGACCACGTCCACCAGCGACATCGTTCCGCCCACCTCCGGCTGCGCCTCCATGTAGCGCTGGAAGCCCTGCATCGTGCGCAGCACGTCGGGCTTCTTCATGGCGTCCTTTTCCTTGCCGTGGAACACCACGAACAGCCGATCGGTGCCCGCGAACTTGTGGTTGATCGCGGTTGCGCTGCGGTTGTACTGGTGCCCGGGCCAGAGGATCGGCGAGCCGGCCCGTGCATCGCCCACCTGCAGGTTCATCGCCAGCAGGCCGGAGCCCGCGAACAGCAGCACGGCCACCGCGATCGCGACGTAGCGCGCCCGGGTCACCGCGATGCGCACGCACAGCTGAAGGAAGCGATGCATCGGCCCGTCCAGGTTGATCGGGTGCACCGCGCCCCCGGGCCGCTTCAGGAACGACAGCAGCACCGGCGTCATGATCACGGCAGACACGGCGATGGTGGATACCCAGATGGCGCCGATGATCGAGACCTTCTGCAGCAGCGGGATGGGCGTCAGCAGCACCACCAGGATCGCGCCCGCGTCGGCGATGACCCCCAGCATGCCGGGCCGGAACAGCTCGGCCAGGCTGACCCGCGCGGCGTCGCGCAGGCGGATGCCGCGTTCCTCCGTACGCAGGTCCTCGTAGCGGGTGATCAGCTGCACGGAATGGGAGATCGACCGCGCAGTGATCAGGAACGCGACCACCACGACCAGTGGATCGAAGTTGATCCCCAGCAGGTGGGCGATGCCCAGCGACCAGCAGGCGCTGGTCAGCCCGGCCAGCAGCGGCAGCAGCGTGCCGCGCCAGGTCCGCGCGAGTATGAACAGCGTCAGGCTGAGCATGCCGATGGTCAGCAGGGTGATCATCATGGTCTGCGGCAGGTACTTGCCCACCCAGCCGTAGAGCATCGGCTGGCCGATGACGTTGATGCGCACGTCGTTGCCGCGCACGCCGTCGATGATGTGGTTGATCTGGCTGAAGATCTCCGGGTAGTCGACCAGCCGGTCGATGAAGTCCACCGTGATCAGGGCCGACTTCAGGTCGGGCGAGACGTAGGAGCCGTAGACCAGCGGGTTGCGCAGCACCTCCTGGCGCAGCTTGTCGATCCCCTTCTGCGTCTTCGGGGTGTCCGGCCACATCAGGGGCACGGTGTCGATGCCCCAGCTGGTCGCCTTGACGGTCTTGAGCTTTTTCGAGGCCAGCGAAATGATCTGGAACTGGTTGACCGCCTCGACCTGGCGGAGCTCCCGGGTGATCTTCCGGATCCTGGTGAGCACCGGCCGCTGGAAGATGTCGCCATGGCGGGCGGTCACCATGATGGTGACCATGTTCGAGCTGCCGAAGGTGTCCTTGTACTTCTCGTGGGTCTTGATCCAGGGATGGGACAGCGGAAGCATGTCCTCGAACACGGTCTTGACCTGGATCCGCGTCGCCAGCACGCCGAACACGATGGTGAGCGTGCCGAGCAGCACCACGATGGGCACCCGCCGGCGGATGCAGAAGTCGGCGAAGCTGCGGATGAACCGGGTCACGAGCTCTTCCCTCCGTTGAACACCCGCCAGCCGCCCTGGCCCAGTGCGCCGACGTCGGCGCCGACCAGGTACCAGCCGCCGCCGGCGGCCGGAACCAGGTCGGTATGCCAGGCGAAGTCCCGCGGCGCGACGCGTGAGGCTTTCCAGTCGCGGGCCGGCGGCGGCGCCGAGAGCACCACCCCGTCGGCGCCCGCGGCCATCCACCGGTGGCCGTCCCAGGCCACCGCGAACAGGTGCTCACCGGTCACCCCCGTCACCTGCTTCCAGCTGCGCCCGCCGTCGTCCGTCACCAGGATCGTGCCCTGCAGGCCCACCGCGACGCCGTGCTCGGCGTCGCGGAAACGAACGCCGTTCAGCGTGTTCTGCACCGGCGCCGTGTCCTTCGACCAGGTGGCACCGCCATCGCGCGAGACCAGGATGCTGCCGAACTCACCCACCACCCAGCGACTGTCCCCGACGCCGGCGATGTCGTTGCGCGCGACGTCCTCGACCGGTGCCTTGCGGGTCCAGGTGCGGCCGTGGTCGGTGGACTCGAGGACCGCGCCCATGACGCCCACGATCCAGGCGCTGCCGTCCGGCATGATCCGTACGCGGATGAACTTGTCCGCGACCTTGGAGTGCGGGGCCGCAACCTGCTTCCAGCTCCGCCCGCCGTCGTCGGTCACCAGCACGGTCGCCCCGTCGCCCACGGCGACGGCGTCGTTCGCGTTCCAGGCGGCGATGGCCTGGAGGTTGCGCCGGGTCGGGGTCTCCTGGACGGTCCAGGAGCGTCCGCCGTCGTCGCTGCGCACGATCTTGCCGAGGTTGCCGGCGAGCCAGAGCACCTGCGGTGCTGGATGGGCGATGCCGTAGAAGTCGTCCTGGCGCGAGATCGGCGGCGGCTGCACGGCCTTGCCCACGGCACCCGGACGCACCGTGAACGCCGCGATCAGCAGCAGCGCGATCACCGCCCACGGGATCAGGCCGAGCACGCCGGCCCGGAGCCGGGCCGCGAGTCCGCGACGCTCCGCATGCCGATCGACCCCGCCTTCGGCCGGACCGCCCCCGCGCATGGACGTTTCCTCCCAGCGCAATGCCATTACCCCGCATCTCCCTTGCCGGAGCCGTCCCGGCGGTCCTGCGAGCGCAGCCACGCCGTCATGCGTCCACCGAGCTCGCGGCCGACCAGCTCCGAGGCGACCTCGACGGCGCGACGCAGACCGGGAACATCGATGCCGGTGCGGAAGCCGCACATCCCGAGCATCAGCACCAGGTCCTCGGTCGCCACGTTGCCCGCGGCACCCGGCGCGAACGGGCAGCCCCCCAGGCCGCCGATGGAGCTGTCGAAACGGCGGATCCCCGCGTGCAGGGCGGCCCAGGCGTTGGCCAGGGCCAGCGCGCGGGTGTCGTGGAAGTGGGCGCACAGGCGCTCCGGGTCGAAGCGTTCCGCGAGCCCGCTGAAGCGGTCGAACGATGCGGAGGGGTTCGCCGCCCCGATGGTGTCGGCGATGATGACCTCGTCGGCACCGGCCCCGAACATCTCTTCCGTGAGCTCCGTTGTGCGCTGCGCGGACACGCGTCCCTCGTAGGGACATTCAAATGCCACAGCCACGTAGGCGCGGCTGTGAACGCCGTCACGCTTCGCGCGCGCGACCACGTCGGCGCAGACCCGGCGAGTCTCGGCGAGCGACATGTTGATGTTCTTGCGGTTCATGGTGTCGGTCGCCGCCAGCACCACCGCGACCGAGCGAACACCGGCCTCCAGGGCACGCTCGTAGCCCTTCCTGTTGGGGATCAGGGCGGAGTAGTCGATTTCATCGGGGCGCGGCAGCGCCGGGAACAGCTCGGCGGCATCCGCCATCTGCGGCACCGCCCGCGGCGACACGAAGCTGGTCGCCTCCATGCTGCGCAAGCCGGCGTCGGCAAGGGCCCGTGCCAGGCGCAGCTTGCCCTCGATGGGGACCTGCACCGACTGGTTCTGCAGCCCGTCGCGCAGCCCGACCTCGTTGACGCTGACGAATTCCTGTTCAGCCATGACGATTCAACCTATGACTCCCGCCTCGCGCAGCGCGCGGAGGCGCTCGGCATCCATGCCCAGCAGCTCGCGCAGGACCTCGTCCGTGTCCTGTCCCAGCAGCGGGGGCGGGGCGTAGCTGTCCTCGCAGGTCTCCGACATCTTGATCGGGTTGCCGGGCATCTCGACTTCGCCGTTCTCCGGGTGCCGGACCTTCACCACCATGTTCCGGTAGCGGACCTGGCTGTCGTTGAGGGCCTGCTCGAAGTTGTTCACCGGGGCGCAGGGGATGCGCTCGGCGCGCAGCTCGCGCAGCCAGTGCTCGGTGGTGTTGGTGCGCAGAACCTCGCCGAGGCGGGCGTTGATGAACTCCCGATCCTCGAAGCGGCCCGGCTGGGTGTGGTACTTCTCGATCCGGAGCTCGGGCACGTCGATGACCTTCAGCAGGTTCAGCCAGAAGCTGTCGAAGATCACCGCGATGATGATCCAGCCGTCGCTGGTGGCGAAGGTGTTGTACGGCACATGGACAAAGTGCCCGTTACCCAGCGGGTGAGGGTTTTCGCCCGAGAGGAAGAACATCGTCGCCATGTAGTTCAGCAGGGAGATCTGGCAGTCCAGCATCGACACGTCCAGGTGCTGGCCCTTGCCGGTCTTCTCGCGCGCCACCAGCGCGGAAAGCACGCCCATGGCGCCGAACATGCCGCCCGCGAGGTCGCCGATGGGGATGCCGGCGCGCAGCGGGCCGCCGTCCGGATAGCCGGTGATCGACATGCCCCCGCCCATGCCCTGGATCACCTGGTCGAAGGCTGGCCGGAGGTTGTCGGGGCCGGTCTCGCCGAAGCCGGTGACGCTGCAGGTGATGATCCGCGGGTTCACGGCGGCGAGCGCCTCGTGATCGATCCCCAGGCGGGCCGGAACGCCGGCGCTGAAGTTGTCGAACACCACGTCGCAGGCGCGCACCAGGTCCAGGAAGACGGCCTTGCCCTGCTCCGACTTGAGGTCGATGCAGACGCTGCGCTTGTTGCGGTTGAGCGTGAAGAAGTAGGCCCCCATGCCCTTTACCGAGTAGCGGGGGTTGTCGGCCAGCAGCTTGCGGGTCCCCTCGCCGCGGCCGGGCGGCTCGACCTTGATCGTGGTCGCGCCGAGGTCGGCCAGCAGCATCGTGCCGTAGGGGCCGGAGAGCATGTGGGTGAGGTCGATGACCTTGATTCCTTCCAGCGCTTTCATCGCCGTCGCGGCCTTCGTTTCTCGTTGCGGTCTGTGAATCGGTATTCCTGCCGGTGCCAGTCTTCCCTGGCGCGCCGCCGTGCGGTGCGATCGCTCGACTCCCTGTGAAGCAAGCGCTGTGCCAACTCCCGGGCCAAGGCACCGAATGCGGATGCTTTTGCCTGTTTTTCCTGCCGTTAGCGCCTCCGGCAGCGGACACGCGGCCCGCCGCACAGCCCCGTCCGAGCCGGGGCTGCCGGCGGTTGTTACCCCGCTGACACACCCGCGTTACAGATGCGGAACAGCCGGTCCGAAGACCCAAACAGAAGCGCCCCCGGGGAAGGGGGCGCCTTGGCCGACGGACCCGGCCGGGCTCAGAGGAAGACGTCTCCGCCGTTGGGGCTGAGGCATTGCCCCACGTAGTGGCGGGCCCGGTCGCTGGCCAGGAACACGTAGGTGGGAACGATGTCGTCGACCTCGGCCAGCCGGCCACGTGGAATGGTCTGGCGGATCGCCTCGAGGACCTCCCGCGGCACGTCCTCGAGCATCGGGGTCATGGTGGCGCCCGGCGCGACCACGTTGACGTTGATCTCGCGGGGACCGATCTCCAGCGCCAGGGAGCGGGAGAACGACAGGATCCCGCCTTTCGCCGCGGTATAGGCGGAAAATCCCGGCGCACCCTTGTAGGCGAGCTGCGAGGCGGTATTGATGATGCGGCCCCGGTTGCGCGCGTACATCCCGGGCAGCACCGCCCGGGTGCACAGGAACGTGCCGCGCAGGTGCACCGCGATCACCCGGTCCCAGGTCGCCGCAGGCATTTCCTCCACCGGCGCACTGGCGGCGATGCCCGCGCAGTTGACCAGGATGTCCACGGGGCCGATCTCGCGCTCCACTGCCGCGACCATGTCCGCCACCGCCTGCTCGTCCGAAACGTCCGCCGCCGCCGCCATGGCCCGGGCGCCCCCCGCCCGCGCCCGGTCGGCGACCTCCGCGGCCGCGTGCGCCTGGTCGCCGCCCGGATGGTTGACCGCCACCGCGGCACCCTCGGCGGCGAACGCCAGCGCCACGCCCCGACCGATCCCGCTCGCCGCGCCGGTGACCAGCGCCACGCGTCCGTCCAGCATCCCCATGATGGTTCTCCTCAGAGCCGGCGGCCCAGTTCCTCGGCCTCGTAGGTCACGGCGGCGGGCCGACGCGGCGCCACGCAGTCGCCCACGCGGTGGACCAGGGGGAAGCGCTCGCGGCAGGCGAAGTAGAGCGCGTCCGCGGGCACCCGCTCGATCGCCACGACGACCGTGTCGACCTCCCGCTCCGTGCGGGAAGGTCCGCCCCATACCGGATAGATCTCCACGCTGTCGCCCTCGATCCGCTCGACGAAGCAGGACGGTGACAGGCGCACGCCGGCGGCGGTCAGGCGCGGGATCACGTGGGGATACTCCAGCCGCCGCATGATGTCCTCGCCGATCACCTCGTTGGGGGAGATCAGCTCGACCTCGCGGTTCCCGGTCTGCGACAGGATCTCGGCCAGGCCGACCGGCAGGTAATCCCCGGTCTGGTCCAGGATAAGCACCTTGCGCCCGAGCGCCGCCGGGTCCTTCAGCGCGCGCTGCACGGCGGTCTCGACGTCGATCACGTTGTCCTGCTCGTGCCCCGGCAACGCCGGCCGCTCGGGGCGGTACTGGCTGTAGCCGGTGGTGACGTAGCGTGATCCGGTGGCCACCACGACGATCTCGGGCTGCTCCGCCGCGATCACGTCGGGATCGGCCTCGACACCCGTGCGCACCGTCACGCCGGCGGCGGCCATGGCGCGCTGCAGGTTGTCGATGGCGATGCCCCATTCCTGCCGGGTGGGCATCGCCATGAGCAGGCGCAGGTTGCCGCCGGGCTCGGCGTCGCGCTCGAGCAGGGTCACCCGGTGGCCGCGGCGCGCGGCGACCTGGGCCGTGTGCATGCCGCCGGGACCGCCGCCGACCACCACCACGTGCCGCGCGTCGGCCGGAGCCACCGGGCGCAGCTTGCCGGTCCCCCAGCGGGCCTCCCGACCGACCGTGGGGTTGACCAGGCAGACCGAGGGCCGGTTCTCGAAGGTGCGGGCTACGCACTCGTTGGCGCCCATGCAGCCGATGATCTCCTGCTGCCGGCCCTCCAGGGTCTTGCGGATCATCTGCGGCTCGGCCATCTGCGCGCGGGTCATCGCCACCATGTCGGCGGCGCCGTCGCGGATCGCGTCCTCGGCCATCTTCAGGTCCACGATCCGGCCCACGATGAAGATCTTCGCCCGGTCGCCGACCACGGCCTTCGCCCGCTTGCCGAACGGCAGCATGAAACCGTAGTCCACCGACATCGGCGCCACCGCCAGGTGCAGCGTGTGATAGCCGCCCCCCGAGATGTTGAAGAAGTCGAACAGGCCCGTGTCGGCGAGGATGTCAAGCATCTCCTCGGACATCCCGGGCGTGATGCCCGCCTCGCCCATGAACTCGTCGAACGACAGCCGCACCCCGACCGTGAAGTCGGTCCCGACCCGCCGGCGAACCTCCTCGCCGGCCTCGATGACAATGCGGCAGCGGTTACGTACCGAGCCGCCGTAGGCGTCGGTGCGCTTGTTGTACGCGGGGCTCAGGAACTGGCCGAACATGTAGCTGTGCGCGGCGTGCAGCTCGACCCCGTCGATCCCGGCCACCTTCGCGTTGAGCGCGGACTTGCCGAAACCGCGCACCAGGTCGTCGATATGCTCCTGCTCCATCACCATCGGCACCTCGCGGTGCACCACCGACATGGTGCGCGACGCGCCCCACAGGGGATGCCACTGGTCGATGATGGTGGTGCCCTTGTCGTGCACGCCCGGGGCGTAGAGCTGCACGAACTGGCGCGCGCCGTGCTCGTGCACCGCCTCGGCGAGGCGGGCGTACTTCGGCACCGACTCGGGGTCCCAGGCCGAACAGCCGTTGTGGAAGGAGCCCTTGGCATACGGGTGCGCCCCCTGCTGCTCGCAGATGAACAGCGCGCAGCCGCCCCGGGCGCGCTCGCGGTAGTACTCGATGTGGCGGTTTCCCAGGATGTTGTCGTCGCCGTAGAGCGTGCTCTGGGCGGTCATCATGATGCGGTTCCTGACCTCGGTGCTGCCGATGCTGAGCGGCTGGAAGATCAGCCGGAGCTGGTCGGCGCGCACGTCGGCCGCGCGGGAACGGGTGGTTTCGGTCATGGCTGCAGCTCCTGTGCGGGCGGCGGGCGGGCCGGATCGTCAGGCGGGCACTACGCCGGCAGCAGCGCCAGGTCGTTGAACACCAGCCAGTGCGTGACGCGCCCGTCGGGCCCGAACCGGAACGTGTCCGTGTACCGGGTCCCGTCCATCGAGCGGCCGTCCTTCATGCGCCCGTAGAGGACCCCGTGCACGTTCACGGCGTCGGCCTCGCAGATCCAGAGGTCGTACGACTTGGTCGGACAGCCGTCGAAGAGCGTGTCGATCATCGCCAGCAGCTCGTCGACGCCGGCGTGCCCGCGGGCCTCGAAGCCCGGGAACACGATCTTCACCTCCGGGGAAACCAGCTCCTGCAGACGCTCCCTGTCTCCCGGGACCAGCGCCCCGTCGAGCAGCTCCAGGACCCGGCGCTTCTTCCAGTCGGGATCGCCGATATCCCCTTCCAGGCGGGCCGCGCTCGTCATCTCGCACCTCCCGGCGCCGCCGGCGCCGCTCGCTCGGGCCGCGGCTACTTGCGGCCCAGGTAAAGGAACCACTGGCCGGCGCCCGCGAAGTCCCCGCCCTGGAAGACCCCGGTACGCTTGCGGGCATCCACGAGCGCGCTGGGCGTGAGTGTCTGGACCAGGTTCTCCGCGGCGAAGCCCGCCTCCGTGCCGGGCTTCTCGTAGCTGATCTCGTGCGACGCGCCCCAGAAGGGCTCGTTGTTGTTGTAGGTATCCCAGTCGAGCATGTGCTGGTCGTACAGATCCATGCCCGCATAGGGCGGGACCTCCAGGTGGGCCATCAGGCCCCCGGGCCGGAGCAGCCGGTGGCACTCGCGGACGATGTTCTTCAGTGCCCGGGCGGACGTCTCGTGGAACAGGATGTGCGAGACCACGAGATCGAAGCTCTCGTCCTCGAAGTCGGTGTGCTCGGCATTCTGCTGCGAGAAGTGCACCCGCCTGCCGAGCGACTCGGCCCGCCCGTGGGCATAGCGCAGCACCGGCGCCGCCACGTCGATGCCGTGCACCTCGGCCCCGGGCCAGGCATCCACGTACGGCAGCGTGCTGTGCCCCACGGTGCAGCCCATGTCCAGGATCCGGCGCGGGCGGAAGTCCGGGTAATCGCGCTGCAGCCGCAGCACCACGGAATTGCCCATGTCGTCGTTGAGCGCGCCCGCCCGGCCCATGGTGTAGATGTAGACGGCCCGGTCGTAGATGGCGCCGGCGGCGACGTCGTCCGCACGCAGCTCCGTGTGATAGCCGCCCGGCTGGCAGTGGATGTCGACGGCGGCGTGATAGCGCGGCAGGGGCAGGTCGGGGTCGAGCCGCAGGCTGCCCGCCGGGGCGCCGTCGCACTGCCGCGCCCTCGCGGCCAGCTGCTCGGCCTGGCGGTCCACGCTGGTGCTGACGGCATCCCACATCATTTCCTGGCTGGTGCGCTGCAGCGCCGACCACAGCTGATGATAGGCGTCGCGGTTCATGGCCTTGCGCACCTCGTGGCGGTCGCGGAAGGAGCGCTTGTTGCGCTCCTCGAAGGCGGGGAGCACGCGCTTCTCGTAGACCACCCGGTTGCCCGGCGAAACCTCGTTCGCCAGGTGGATCTTGAAGCTCTGGACGAAAGCCTGGCGCGCCAGCTCGTCGTGGCTCGCCTGCGGCAGCATTGCATGTCGGGTCTGACCGTTCATCGCGTCTCCTCCTCCGGTTCGCTCGCGGGCCGGCAGTTGCGGTCTTCAGGAACCGATCTCGGCGGCTCCCTGCCGCAGATGGTCGCGGACCTCGCGCTCGTATTTCCTGCGCGTCTCGCCCTGCTGCTCGGATTCGAGCTCGTGATGGACGATCCGCAGGACCCGCTCCAGGTACTCGGCACGCCAGGCTTCGCGCTCGTCCTCGACGGCCTCGTCGGCGCGGTAGCTTTCGATCTCGGATCGCAGCAGCAGGCCCCGGTCCTCGGCGAGGCGCTCGACGGTATCCAGCCGCTCCCGCAGCACCGCGAGCTCGCCGGCCACGGCCATCGTGATCGCGAGCAGGCGGTCGCTCTCGGGGTTCTCGAAATAGATCGGGCGCTTGCCCTTGGCCTTCCTCGACATCGCCGTACCTCCTCCCCTTCTCGCCCGGCCGGCCCCCGTCGTCTTACAAGTTCCGTGCCACGAGCGGCGCCCCCGCCGGACGCGGCCCGGGCAGGCGGCCGGCCGCCGGAGCGACGCGCACCTGCGACCAGTGCGTTGCAGCGGTGCAACATTCCGCGAAGTCAGTGCGGGCCCGCGGAGACGACCAGCTCGTTCAACGCGGCGCTCGAGGCATCCGGGTCGAGATCCGGTTCGAAGTTCGCGCCCTCCAGGACCACGGACCGCACCTCGGGCCGGTCCCGCCGGGCCCGCTCGAAGTAGGGCCACAGCACGTCGTCGCGGGCCGCCATGATCAGGGTCGGGCACTGCACCCGGGCGTACAGCGACGGGAAGTCCTGGTCCCACACCGCCGCGTAGGCCGCCGCCCGTCCGCGCCAGGCGCGCACCGTGTCGAGCAGCTCGCGGTGGTGCAGATCGAGGGAGCGGTCGGCGCCCAGCCCGGCGAGGTAGTCCCAGGTTTGCTGCAGGTGTCCGCCGTCGGCGCGCGGCGCGATCGGCTCCGAGAAGTGCTTGCGGAACTCCTCCCGCTCCGCGGCGGTGAGCTGGACCGGGCCGAAGATCGCCAGGCTCAGCACCCGGCGGGGATGGCGGGCCGCGATGTCCACGGCCACGCAGGCACCGGTGTGATGACCGCACAGGTGGAACTCCTCCAGCCCCAGCCCCGCCAGGGCCTCCAGGAACGCATCGCGGTAGTAGCCGATGTCCGGGGCCACCACGCCGGGGTCGTAAGACCCGCCGAAGCCCGGCGTGTCGAGGGCGACCATGTGGCAGCGTCCTTCCAGGCGCTGCATGATCTGCTCCCACATCGCGGACGAGCTGGCGGTCTGGTGCAGGAACACGAGCGCCGGCCCGGCCGCGGCGCTGACGCGATAGTGGATCTGCCCGTCCCGGGTGTCGACATATCCCTTCCGGATGCTCATGCGTCCTCCTCCAGCCCCAGCGACCCGGGGTTGACCAGTCCCCTCGGGTCCAGGTCCTCCTTCAGCATGCCGAGCAGGGACCACAGGGCCTCGTTGTTCATCATCTCGCGATAGGGGTAGTAGCGTCCGATCTGGAGGTGGCAGCAGCCGTGCTCGTCCATCAGCTGGCGCAACCGGTCGCGCAGGTCCAGGGCGACGGCCCGGGCCTCGGGCTCCGGCGAACGGCCCTGCCACTGCCGCCGCTTGTCCGGCTCCAGCTTGTCCAGCCGGAACTGCTGCACCTCGTCGTACCAGTAGAAGCTCGGCTCGATGACGAACTCGGTGCCGGCGAAGCAGGTCAGGTACGAGGTGCGGATGCGGTGGCTTTCCATCAGCTCCCGGTTGTCGGCGAAGAACTGCTCGATGGCCGCACCCACGGCCTGCACCCGCGACAAAGGCATGAATCCGTGCACCGGAAGCCAGATCTCGCCGTCCGCGCCCAGGATCACCGAGCCGACGCCGTCGAACGGTGTCGCGTTGAACACCGTGGGCAGACTGTTGTCGATCTCGGTGCCGTGGTGGTGCCGGCAGATCTCGCGCGCCATCAGCAGCTTCTCCGCGGCGATCGTCGGCGTGTGGCCCTCGAAGGTCATGTGCAGGGAGTACGGCACGCCCCGCAGGACCGTACGGCCGGCGCGCGCGACGCGCAGGGCATTCCCGAGACCTGCCGCCAGCGTCCGGCCCGAGCGGGCCACGCCGCGCAGCGTCGCCACCCCCTGTTTGAAGCTGAAGCCGCTCTTCTCGAACGCGGCGTTGTAGTACGGATCGAAGCCGTAGCACTCGGCCGCGATGCGCAGGCGCGCCATCTCGGTCTGTGTCCCCAGGAGGTCGCGCAGCGTCCGGAACGCGAACGACATGGTGAAGGTCGCGGCCGGCCGGCGGATCAGGCGCAGCGTCGCGCGCGCCTTGAAGCCGAACGCGCCCGTATCGGCGGTGAAGATGCCGCTGACGTCCGGCCCGAAGTGCCGGTAGAAGGGGTTGCTGTGACGGTGCGCCCAGGAACCGGTCCGGAGCAGCGTGCCGTCACCGAGGATCACTTCCAGCCCGAGCAGGCTCTCGGCGGCGGTGTTGTTGTCGCCCGAGCCCAGGAACAGGCTGTTCTGGGACAGCGCCCCGCCCACGGTCGCGAACATCCCCGACAGCGGCCCGTAGTACGGCGTACGCACGTCCTTCTCGCGCAGCGCCTCGTACAGCTTCTTCCAGGTGCAGCCGCACTCGACCGTGACGTACATGTCCTCGGTATTGATCTCGACCACGCGGTCCATGCGGCGCATGTCCACGATCACCGAGCGGCTGCTGTCCGGCGTGTAGCCGCGCGTATACGACATCCCGCCGCCCCGGGGAATCACCGCGTGGCCGGCCGCGGTGGCCAGGCGCACTGCCTCGGCCAGCTCTTCCGTGGTCGCCGGACTCACCACCAGCGCCGCGCGCTCCCACGGCAGGTAGCTCAGGTCCCGGGAGAAGTAATCCCGGGAAGCCGGGTCGGTCAGCACCTGCTCCCTGCCGAGCACGGCGGCGAGCCTGGCCTGCAGTTCCGAACCCGCCGTTTGCGTCGTCGCGGACATCGTTTCTCCCTCGCTTCCGGCCGTCCCCGGGCGGCGGGATCCCCGCCCGTCCCGGCGCCCGGCAGAACCATGGAGGGCGGGGTGCCGCGGAGTCCGAACCGGCGCGTTCCACCGGGGTCCCACGGACGACTCGCCGGTCGGCCGGGCACCCTGCCCGTGCGGATCCCGTTACAAGAACCGTGCCACGCGCACGCGGGGCCGCGGGAACCCGGAGCCGGCGGCTCTCGGCGGGGAGTCGGCGAGGCGACCTCGCTCGCGGCGTTCCAGCCGCGGAACGCGGCGATGCATCGGCGCGACGTCAGTCGCGCCCGCACCGTTGCAGCGGGGTGCGGGCACGGTCGTCGAGCACCAGGCGCAGCACCTCCGGCCGCGCATAGTGACCGGCGGTGTCGACGAAGCCCTTGACCACGTCGATGTCGCCCGGATCGACGTCCGCCAGGACCAGCGCTTCGTCGCCGCCGCGATGAGGACCGGCGAGGTACGTACCCCAGGGATGGATCACCGCCGACCAGCCGCCCCCGGGGGCCAGCAATTCCTGCGGCCCCAGGGCGTCGCTCATGACGTCCAGCATCTGCCGGGTAACGGTATCCTGGGCCACCACCACGAAACACTGGCCCGTGATCGCATGGGCGCGGCTCATGGCCTCGACCTGGTCGTCGAACATGGCGTCGAAGCCGGCCAGGGTGCCGAGCGCCGGCCAGGAGCCGGCATGGATCTGCAGCCCCTGGTCGATCAGCGCCTGCCGCGCCAGGTTCATGGTGTGCTCCCAGCAGGCCAGCCCGCCGACGCGCCCGGCGGGCGTGTCCCACACGCGCAGCGTGGAGCCGTCTCCCTGGCCCCAGATGTAGCGCTCGGCGTAGGTCGGCTGCAGCTTGCGATGCTTGCCCAGCAGGGTGCCGTCGGCGGCGACGAACACCTGGGTGTTGTAGCAGGTGCCGCCGTCGCGCTCGCTCACGCCCAGCACCACGGTCACGCCGGCGGCGCGCGCGGCGTCGCGGACGGCATCGATCTCCGGTCCCGGAACCGCCACCGATGCGCGCATGTAGCGCAGGTTCAGCTCCCCCTGTGCCAGCGGCGGGTAACAGTTGATCCAGTACGGGAAGCCGGGCACGAACACCTCCGGAAAAACCAGCAGACCGACGCCCTCCCGGCCCGCGCGCTCGATCCAGTCACAGGCCTTGCCGATGCAGGCCTGCCGGTCCAGCAGCACCGGCGCCACGTGTGCCGCGGCAATGCGCATGGTCATGCTCCCGTGCCCCTTTCGAAGGTGTCCCGCAGCTGCCGCTTGAGCACCTTTCCGGCGGCGTTGCGGGGCAGTTCGTCCACGAACGCGATCACCCGCGGCAGCTTGTAGCGTGCGAGGTGCCCCTCGCAGTGCGCCATGAGCTGCCCGGCGGTCACGTCCGCACCGGGCCGGCGCACCACGCAGGCCCGCACCGCCTCGCCCCAGTACTCGTCGGGTACGCCGATGACCGCCGCTTCCGCGACCCCCGGATGGCGCAGCAGGTGCTCCTCGATCTCCCGCGGGTAGACGTTCACCCCGCCGGAGATGATCATGTCCTTCTTGCGGTCGACGATGTACAGGTAGCCTTCCTCGTCCCGCCGGGCCAGGTCTCCGACCGTCAGCCAGCCCTCGCGCAGCGCTTGCGCGGTCGCCTCCGGCCGGCCCCAGTAGCCGTTGAACAGGTACGGCGAGAGGCTGTGCAGCTCGCCCACCTCGCCCGGCGCCACCTCCCGGCCGTCGTCGCCCAGCAGGCGCACCTCGGTGCAGGGGAACGGCAGGCCCACGCACTGCTGCTTGCGCAGCTGGTCCTCCGGTCGCAGGTTGCACACGATGCCGGCCTCGGTGGAGCCGTAGGTCTCGTGCAGGATCCCCTCGCCGAAGTACGCCACGATGCGCTCCTTCATCGCCTGGGCCAGCGGTGCCGCGTTCGAGACGATGGTCCGCAGGGCCGGCGTGCGCTGGCGCTGCAGCACCTGTGCGCCCAGCGCGAACAGTGCCTGGAAATGGGTCGGCACCATGAAGGTGTTGGTGACGGCGCAGTCGGCCATCAATCCCAGGGCGCGCTCCGGGTCGAAGCGCGGGAGGATCTCGCAGTAGCCGCCGAAGAACACGGGGGCCACGGCGAAGGCGAAGCCCGCGCCGTGGAACATCGGCGCGATCGCCAGCGCGCGGTCGGCGGGACCGTAGCAGCCGTACTCCGCGGCCATGCCGAAGAAGGTGAGGGCGCGCGAGCGGTGGGGCAGCAGCACGCCCTTGGGCTCCCCCGTGGTGCCCGCCGTGTAGTGCATGGCGAACACGTCCCACTCCTCCACGGCGGCCCCGGGCGGGGTGGCGGCGGCCCTGCCGAGCCAGTCCTCGTAGCCGGGCCCGAGCACGATGATCTGCTCGATCCCGGGCAGGTCGGCCGACCGGGCCAGGTCCTCGAGCTCGGGATGCACCAGCATCGCGCGTGCGCCCGAGTCGGCGCAGATGTAGGCGATCTCGGCCGCGGTGAGCCGCGGATTGACCATCACCGCCGCGATCCCGACCGCGGACAGTCCGCACACCAGCTCCACCAGCTCGGGGCAGTTGGGCGCCAGCAGCGCCACGCGTTCCCCGCGGGCCAGGCCCAGCCCGGCCCGCGCCGCATTGGACACGCGGTCGATACGTTCGACCAGGTCGCGGTAGCACAGCGAGCGGCCGTCCATGCCGAGTGCCGGCTTGTCCGGCGTACGCCCGGCCGCGGCGCGGATGCCCCCGGAGATGGTGAGGGGGCGGTAGGTGGGCGGCCGCGACGGGGCGGGGCCGGATTCGCGCCGGCGGGTCATCGGTGCGCTCCGCCGGCTTCGATTACAAGACCCGCACCCCGGGTTCCCGGGATACCGGATACGTCAGAAGCGGTGGGCGGCAGGCGCCGCCCGGTCCCGGGAGAGGACGGGACACGTTCGCCAGAGGCAGTTGACGTATACATCGACATATCCGGTCGGCTCCTGCCGGCGGGTGAAACCGGGGACTACGCCAGCCCGAAGACCCGGACGGCGTTGTCCCGCATGAAGCTGCGCCGGCTCTCGGGGCGCAGCCCCAGCTCATCGATCTCGCGCATGGCCCGCTCGGGATCGATCACGGGCCAGTCGGTGCCGAACATCACCTTGTCGCGGCCGTAGCTGTCGAGGTAGTGCACGAGCTGCGGCGGCCAATACCGGGGCGCGTAGGCGTCGGCCCCGATGAAGACGTTCTCGTGCTTCCAGGCCATGGCGATCATCTCGTCCGTCCAGGGCACGCCGATGTGGATGCCGATCAGGCGCAGCTCCGGGAAATCGATCGCCACCCGGTCGAGGCAGATCGGACGGCCCACGCTGGGCAGCGCCCGGGCGCGGTTGTAGACCAGGTTCTGCCCGACCTGCATCATGATCGGGATGCCCAGCTCGCAGCACTTGGCGTAGTACGGGTAGTACTTGGCGTGGTCCGGGGGCAGCTCGAACCAGTGGGGGTACAGGTGCGCGCCGACGAAGCCGTGCCCGCGCACCGCCTCCTCCAGCTCCGCCACGCCCCGCATTCCGCGGAACGGGTCCACCCCGGCCAGGCCGGAGAAGCGGTCGGGGAACGCGCGGCAATATTGCGCCACCTGGGCATAGGGAATCTCCGCCGAGCCCTGCATGCGGATGTCGCCCGCCCGCACGGCGATGAGCAGGGAACGCTCGATGCCGGCGCGATCCATCTTCGCGATGTAGCGCTCCAGCGACACGCCGGCTCGCATGTCCTCCGGCATCCGGACCTGCTCCATGAAGTCCCGGTCGAACCCCGTCTGACCGAGACGGATCTCCTGCTCCGTGAACGGGTTGCAGACGATGTCGATCTTCCAGGGCCGCTCTTCGCCGCGCCGTGATGAAGCCACCTCTCCCTCCCGTATCGGCCCGCCGCGTTCAGCGCGCGGGGATCTCGGTCTCCTCCAGGATCTCGGCGTCGCCGAGCATCCAGGAGAAGCGTCCGTACCAGGCGCTGCCGGCCGCCGCGGCACCCAGCCGGTGCAGCCCCGACGAGCCCGGATGACCCAGCCCGGCCCAGCCGCGACCGAGCCAGCACTCCTGCAGCGCGAAGTCCGTGAGCCCGATCCACACCAGCTGTCGCAGCGCCGGGCGGCGCGGATCGGGCGTCGGGATGTGACGGACGAAGACCCAGTCCGAGCCGAACGGCAGATCGCCGATCCGGCCCGCGCGATCGATCACGATGGACAGCTCCATCATGGTCCGCCCGTATTTTTCCAGGCGCCCGTACACCTCGTTGGCGTCGACCTCGAGGGCACCGTCGTCGCACATCAGCTTGGGCATGCCGTAGAGCTCGCGCCCGGCCAGCATCGCCGTGTCGGTCGAGGTCCAGATGTAGGGCGTGGTGACGCCCTCCCGGTCGCCGTAACGGACGCGCTGCAGGATCGCGGCCTCGTGGTAGCGCAGCGAGTGGGACAGCTGGCTGTTGTCCGCGACGAACGCAAACAGCCGGTCCCGGTCCGCCGGCTCCAGCGGCTCCGGCGTGATGCGCCGGATCTCGGCCGGGTCCGCGCGCAGCTCCACCATCAGCATCCGGCACTCCAGCATCGGGTACGGCGGCGGTCCGAACGGGGGGCTGTGCAACGGCATCATGCTGCGCGCCTCGACGCGCGTACGCTTCGCCGATCCTTTCGCGGCAGCCATGGGCACCTCCTCAGTCGTTGCCGGCGGCGGAATGCCGGCGGCGCATCGGGTGGAGTGGCGTAGCGCCGCCGGCCATGCGCCGGCGCGCGGCCCGGAACTGGCGGCGCGCCGTCTCGCTCATCCAGTCCTCGGTCCAGGGCGGATCCCACACCGGCTGCACCCGCACGCCGGCGATGCCGGGAACGCGCTCCACCGCCTCGTGGATGTGGTGGAGCATGTGGTGAGTGAACGGGCATCCCGGCTCGGTGAAGGTGATGCGGATGCGAACCTGGCCGTCGTCGCTGCACTCGACGTCCCGCACCAGCCCGAGCTCACGTACGCTCAGATCCAGTCCGGCGGCCACCATGCAGGCGTCCCGCACCCCGTCCAGAGCCTCCAGGACCGCCTGCGCCAGCTCGCGGTCCGCGGTACTCATGCCGCCGCCTCCCCGTGCACCGCGGTCCAGGGACGGCGGTAGCCGTGCTCCGCGACGTGCCGGGCGAAGCGGTCGTCCGCCAGCCGCCTGCGGCGCTCGGCGACGTCGATGCCGTGCAGCCGCGCCAGGTTGCCGCCGAGAAATGCCTCGCGGAACGCCTCGTCCAGCTGGATCGGCGAATCCGGCGGCATCCGGAAGCTCTCGAACGCCTCCAGGACGATCCTCGGATGCGGGTTGACCGCCGCCGAGGAGTAGATGATCTTCTCGGGCCCGCCGTAGAGCAGGAACTCGGTCAGGATCTGCTGCAGCCCGGCCGGGTTGATGATGCAGAACAGGGTCGACGCCTCCATGGTGGCGTACACGTTGGGATGGTTGGCGATCAGGAACTTGGTCTCGTCCACGAACATGAAGCCGGCGTGGACGATCTGGAAGTTGATCTCCGGGAACACGTTGGCCGCGTCGGAGATGTCGTCGATGCGCATCGACTCGGTGCTCACCGGCCCCAGCGGCAGCGCCTTGTGGATCGCGACGTTCCGGATCCCGTGCCGGCGCACCTCTTCCAGCAGCGGGAAGGCGAGGTCCTCGTCATTGAGCCGCCAGAACCGGGTCCGCCCCTCCTCGTAGCGGGCCGGGTACAGCTTGATGCCGTCGCAGCCCTGCTCGATCTGCTGCTGCAGGTCTTCCTGCGCCCGCTCCGGCCAGCACAGATTGACGCCGCCGTACCACAGGACGCGGTCGGGATAGTCGCGCTTGAGCCGCGCGCACTTGTCGGCGGCCGCCAGGCCGTCCCTGTAGGCGTCGTAAATCGGCAGCGAATGGACGCAGATCATGTCGGTGGGGCTCTCGAGCAGGATCGTCTCGATGAACTCCTCCGGCTGCCACTCCCGCTCCCACTGCTCGCGGCTGAACGCGATCTCCGGCGGGTTCACGTACGGGTAGTAGCTGTACATGGTGTCGTTGAACAACTCGCCGAACCGGCCCTGGAGGTTCTCCCGGCTGAAGTTGTAGGGATGCACCACACCGTCGATCACGAAATGCCCCGCCATCGCTCACCTCCGCCGGCCGCCCGGGCCGCGTGTCACTATCGCCGGATGCCGCCTTCAGGAGCCCGCCGCGGCCGGCTCGCGCTCCCCGGCCAGGCGCGGGATTTCCTTCAGCACGGCATCGAGCCGCACGACCTGGCCGAACATCCAGCCCATCGAGTGGAGCGCCGCCTCGTGCCGGTCACGGTCGAACTCCGCGGTCGCCTCGCCCACCACCCAGACCTTCAGGTCCCGCTGCATCGCGTCCCGCACCGTGGTCTCGACGCACACGTTGGTGGTCACGCCGCACACGATCAGGCTGTCGGCATGCAGGCCGTTCAGGTAGCTCTCCAGCGGTGTGCCGTAGAACGCGCTGGGACGGTTCTTGTCCACCACCAGCTCGCCCTCGCGGGGCGCGAGCTCGTCGACCACCTCGGCATCCCAGCTGCCGGCACGCAGCGCCCCCGAGGTCGCCAGGTCCGGGAAGAACTCCCGGATCACCACCCCGCCGTCGCTGTAGTCGGGCCGGTACATGTAACGCGTAAAGATCACCGGCATGCGCTCGCGCCGGGCCGCCTCCAGCAGCTGCCGGCAGCCTGGCACGGCCGCACGCAGCGCGTCGCAGGGCAGCCCGATGCTCGCGCAGGACCCCTGCGGATGCAGGAAGCCGTTCTGCATGTCGATGATCAGCAGGGCGCTACCGCCGGGCGTCAGATCCATGGTCGTCCCTCCGGTCGTCTTGTCTTGCCCACGGTCGGGGCTCCCGGCCGGCCGGAGCCGGCCGGGAGCGCGGCCGTTACCTGCCGGCCGCCATCAGGCTGCCCAGCGAGACGTCGCTCGGCTTGAGCCCCTTCGGGTTGCAGGTCCAGTTGTTGTTGGAGACGAACACCGTCCCGTGCATGCGCTGGTAGTCCAGCACCTCGCCCTGGGCCGGCCAGATCACCTTGGTGCCGTTGCCGCGGCAGGTGTGCTCCATTGCCAGCCAGAACATGTACTTCCAGAACTTGCCCTTCTTGTCGTAGGCCTCGCCCTGCCAGATCCAGGGGAACTTGGCGTCCACGTACATGATCTTCTTGGAGTACGGGTGGATGTCCGGCGCATCGGCCTCGACCACGTAGACCTGGCGCGGCTCCCAGCCGGTCTTGGGATTCCAGTACGGCTTGTGCTGCAGATCGACCTCGGGGTACTTCTGCGCGTCGGTACCGCCCTTCTCGTTCCACGACCACTTGGAGTGAGCGGTCACCAGCATCCACTGCTTGCGCAGCACCTTGATGTGCGGGTACCAGTTGGGGCGCGCGTTCCAGATGTTGATGTCGTCCTGCAACTGGTCGGTGCCGCCGATCGGGTCCATCCAGGCGCCGCCGGACAGGCGCCGCACGCGCCGGACCGCCGGCAGGTACGCCCAGGTGTTGTCCACCTTGTCCGCCATGTAGCGGATGGTCAGCGTGCCCAGCCCGCGGATGTCCTGCGGGTAGACGGCACTGATCTGGGTCTTGTTCAGGATCGAGCCGTCGCCCTGGACCGGCTTGTGGTCCTCGCTGATCAGCCCGACCATCTTGACCCGGTACCAGCTCCACACCTGCGTGCGCTCGATGCCCTTGTTGCCGTCGATCAGCAGGTAGGCAAACCGCGGGAAATGCGTGTAGTCGCCGTCCACCTGCTCGACGTAGAAGTCCCAGATCAGCTTCCAGCCCGCGAGCGGGTCCTTCGCCGAGATGTCGTCGTACGGGAAGGGCGCGCCGCTGCCGCTCCAGTTCTCCATCTCGTGAGTCTTCGGGTTGATCTTCGCCTCGCCGGCGTGCTCCTTCGTACGCTTGATGTATCCCGGATCCATGTGGATCGGCTTGGAATGCGCCAGGCGGATCGTCAGGCCGTGCTTCTTGATCAGCCACTCGAGCCGACTCGGGACCATGCTGGCGATGGTGTGTTGCTCGAAGGTGTCGTTCTTGAGCTGGTCGAAGTTCGACGCGTTGATCACCGTGCCGGCCGCAAGCTCCCTGGCCGAGGCCACGGACATCAGTGATGCCACGCCCACCCCCAGCGCCGCGTACATGCAGATCTTCTTCAAAGCGAACATTTCAGTCCTCCTCGGTTACGGTGCGCCGGCGGGCTGCCTCGGCCATCCGGCTCCCGCCCGCCGCCGCAGCCGCCAGCCCGCACGCCCGTGGTCCTGTTCCCGACCGGACCTTCCCGCCGCGCGCCCGGTCGGACCGGAACCCGGCAAGCCGCTCGAGTCGGGAATCCGGACGTGCTGACGGGCCCTCGCTGCCTTGCCGTTGTTGTCCGGCGGGATCCCTCGTGCAGCGGCGCCGCTGTCCCGCCGGTGTCGCTCATTGCGCCAGGTGCCGATCACGGTGACCGTTCTCGCACTGGCCGTATCGGGCGTCCGCCGTTTCCCGCGGGAGGAGAAGCAACCCCCGTGCCAAGATCGCACATCACCGATTAAGTCCTTTATCGGGCGCGTGTTTTGCCCGGGCGGAGAGCCGCCGGGAGGGCCGGTCGGCATGGCGGCACTGGCCGTGCTGTTTCTCATGTGCTACATACCTGTTACAGAATAACGATACCCGTCCATGCCGGTTCCATCGGGGCTCCCGCCGCTCACGCCCCGTACGCACAAGGGTTTAGCCCAACAGGGAGCTGGCAGGCATGGGCCTTGCACGACACAAGAAGGAAACCCCCGGGGACGCGAGCCGTCCGGGCCAGGTTCGAGCCGGCGGCGACCGCCCGACGACGGAGCCGGTCACGCACCGGATCCGATCGGGTGCCCCGGGCGCATCGCAGGGGGAAGCGACGATCATGAGCCAGGCGGGGATGCTGGCCGCACGGGAGCCGGTCACCCGGCCGCCCCGGATCACGGCGATCAGCTACAAGGGGCTGAGCAGGCTGGTGCACAGCCTGATGCCGGACTATGCCGGGCGCGCGCAGATCACGGTACTGGACAAGGTGTTCGACGACGCGGTCGACATCGCCCGGGAGCTGGTCGAGCGCGGCGAGGTCGACGTCTTCCTGAGCGCCGGCGCCAACGGCACCTACCTGAAGGACACGTTCACCGTGCCGGTGGTCCGGGTCCCGGTAACCGGCGTCGACCTGATGCGTGCGCTGATCAAGGCACGGCGCCTGTCCGACCAGATCGCGGTGGTCACCTTCCGCCAGACCAACAGCGAGCTGGACGAGATCAAGCAGCTGCTCAACCTGGACATCGAGCAGCGTTCGTACACCACCATCGACGATGCCCGGGAGGCCTTCCGGGAGCTCGCCTCACGCGGCTACAAGGTGATCGTCGGCTCGAGCCTGGTGACCGAGCTGGCGGAGCGGCAGGGCCTGATCGGCATTCTCGCCTACTCGCCCAATTCCGTGCGCCAGGCAATCGACGATGCCATCGACATCGCCCACATCCGTGCCGCGGAGGAGCGGCGTGCGGAGCGCGTCAACATCATCCTGCGCCATCTCAGCGAGGGCGTGCTCGCGGTCGACGACGAGGAGCGGGTGCAGCTCGTGAATCCGGCCATGGAGAGCCTCACGGGGCTGTCCACCGATGCCCTCGAGGGCCGCCGCCTGAGCGAGCTGGCGCCCAGCCTCGGGCTCGCCGGGACGATCCGGCAGGGACAGGCGTCACTGGAGAAGATCGAGCGCTTCGGCAGCCGCACGCTGGTGACCAACCGCATCCCGATCAAGGACAACGATCTGGTCTGCGGCGCCGTGCTCACGGTCCAGGACACCAGCATGATCGAGCGGGTCGATCGCAACATCCGGTCCCGCAACCGCCGGCGCAACCTCAGCGCGCGCTACAGCCTCGACGACATCATCGGCGCCTCACCCGCGATGCGCCAGGTCACGGCGCTGTGCGCCCGGTATGCGGACACCAATGCCACGGTCCTGATCACCGGGGAGACCGGGACCGGCAAGGAGATCTTCGCCCAGGGCATTCACAACGCGAGCAGTCGCCGGGACGCGCCTTTCGTCGCCGTCAACTGTGCAGCGATTCCCGACAGCCTGCTGGAGAGCGAGCTTTTCGGCTACGAGGAAGGCGCCTTCACCGGCTCGCGCAGGGGCGGGCAGTCCGGCCTGTTCGAGCTGGCGCACACCGGTACCATCTTCCTGGACGAGATCGCGGAGATGCCCGTCGCGCTGCAGACCCGGCTGCTGCGGGTTCTGCAGGAGAAGGAGGTGGTGCCGCTGGGCCGGGGAGACCCCATTCCCATCGATGTCCGCGTGATCGCCGCCACCAACCGGGACCTGAGGGAGTCCATGGAGTCGGGCGCACTGCGCTCGGACCTGTACTACCGGCTCAACATCCTGCGCATCCATCTCCCCGCGCTGAGCGAGCGGGGCGAGGACGTGCTCGACCTGGCCCGCCGCCATCTCGCGGTCACCCTGGCGGGACTGGGCTCGACCCGGGACGCCGGGCCGCTGATCGAGCGCATCGCGCCGTTCCTGCGCCGGTACGGCTGGCCGGGCAACGTGCGCGAGATGGAGAACGTCATCGAGCGGCTCGCCGTCATGTACGCGCACGGCGACGAGATGCTCCGCGACACCGAGGCCCAGTTGCGCGCCATGGTGCCGGAATTCTTCGCCACGCCGGCGGAGCCGGGGCGCGAGGCGGACCATCCGGATTCGCTCAAGGCCTTCGTGGAGCAGAACGAGTACAGCCGCATCGTCGACATGGTGGCCCAGTGCAACGGCAACATCAGCGAGGCCGCCCGCCGCCTCAAGCTGAGCCGGACCACGCTGTGGCGCAAGCTGCGCCGGCACCGGGGCCAGCACGGCGCGCCGGCCTTCGAAGGGACGCGGCCCGGCGACTCCTGACGCGCCTCCGACACGCCGGTCGGTAAGGGGGCGGGCACGGGCCCGCCCCCCGTCCTTCCGTCCACCGCGAACGACGGCACCGGCCCGGCGAGCTGCGAGCTCCCGTTCACCCCTCGATCCCCGCATCCGTCGCGGCAGCGCGATCGCCGGGTGGACATCGGGGCACAAGCAAGTTCCGGACCATCGCGTCAGCCCGTCGCCCGGCGGGGCATCGTTGCCCTCGGGTCGCCCCGGCAGCGCAACAGCCGTTTCTTCCCTGCATCAGCAGGGACGCCCCGACCGGGCACGCCGCGCGGCGGAGGCCGCTGGTACGGATGTTGCTTTCCGGTAGTGCCGGGAGAGACCGGAACGCGGCGCCGGAGAAGCGCGAGGAGACACGCAATGAACGAACGACAGAAACAGCCCGGGGAGCAGAGATACCCGCGGCTTTACTCGAGCCTGAAGATCGGCAACATCACCGTCCGCAACCGGATCATGCAGACCGCGCACGCGAAGGTCTTTCACATGCGTGACGGACTGACCAACCGCCGGGACGTCTTCTACCAGCGCGAGCGGGCGCGCGGCGGCATCGGCCTGATCATCACCGGGAACCGGCTGATCCATCCCACGTCCAACACGGGCTCGCGCGGCTTCTCCTGGGGCTATCGTCGGGAGATCGTCGAGCGGGAGCGTGCCATGACGGACGCCGTGCACGAGCACGGCGCACGCATCATCGCCCAGCAGAACCACTTCGGCGTCAACGGCAGCAGCAGCGCGATGGACGATTTCCGCGTGCTGTGGTCCTCCGCCGACGTCAAGTCCCCGGCTTTCGGCGAGACGCCCAAGCCGATGGAGCCCGAGGACATGGACGAGATCGCCGAATACTGGGCCCTGTGCGCCGCATACTCCCGCGAGGCCGGCTTCGACGGCGTGGAGGTGCACCTGGCGCACAGCTACCTGCTGCACCAGTTCATCTCCGAGCTGTTCAACAAGCGTACGGACGAGTACGGCGGCAGCTTCGAGAATCGCATGCGCTACCCGCTGGAGGTGATCCGGCGCGTGCGCGAACGCGTGGGCCGCGACTTCGTCGTTGGCATCCGCATGCCGCTGGTGGAGATGGCGCCCGGCGGCTACGAGGTCGACACCGCGGTACGGATCGCGACCACGGTCGCCGAAACCGGCCTGATCGACTACGTCAACACCACCGCCGCCACCTACCACAACATCGGCTACGGCATCCCCACCAACGACGTCCCGGAGGGGTGGCTGCTGGAGCGGGTGTCGAAGATCCGCGGCGCCGTCGACGTGCCCGTGTTCGCCGTGGGCGGGATCAAGGATCCGGCGATGGCCGAGGACGCCCTCGCCCGCGGCATGGCCGACATGATCGCCATGACGCGTGAACAGATCGCCGACCCGGCCTACGCGAACAAGGTGCGCGAGGGCCGCGAGGACGAGGTCTACCACTGCATCCGCTGCAACCAGGGCTGCATCGGGCGGCTGTTCCAGGCCCGGCCCATCACCTGCATCCTGAATCCGGCGACCGGCCGCGAGGAGCGGTTTGGCCCGGACACGCTCGAGCCGGCGGCGAACCCCGGCCACTGGGTCGTGGTCGGTGGCGGACCGGCCGGCATGAAGGCGGCGGAAACCCTGGCGGCCCGCGGCCACCGCGTGACCCTGCTCGAGCGCGAGCAGCGACTCGGGGGCCAGGTCAACAGCGTCGTGCAGCAGCCCGCGCGCGGCAGCTTCGCCTGGATCGCCCGCGACCTGGAGGTCCAGATGCGGCGCCACGGGGTGAACATCCGGCTGGGCGAGGAAGCGGACGCCGACAGCGTCCTGGCACTGCAGCCGGACGGCGTGATCGTCGCCACCGGCTCCAGTCCCCTGCGCACCGGCTTCAGCGCCGTGAACCCGATGGTGGCGGAACTGCCCGGCGTACGGGGCGAGCATGTGCTTACCGTGCCCGAGGTGCTGGAGGACCCCGACCGCGCCGGCGGCCGAAGCCTGATCCTCGATGACGACGGCACCCGCTATGTCCTGGGAACGGCGGAGAAACTGCAGCAGGCCGGCTGCCGGGTCCACGTCCTGACCCGCTTCAACGGCCTCGCACCGAACATCGTTCAGACGCTGGACCAGCCCATCGTATTCCAGCGGCTGTTCGAAGCCGGGCTCGAGTACACCGTCAACCACTGGGCGAAGGAGATCCGCGGTCGGGAGGTGATCGCCTACAACCTGTTTTCCGGACGGGAGCACAGCCTGGGCGAGTTCGACAGCGTCGTCCTGGCGACCGGCCACCGCGCCGAGGCCAACCTGTACTTCGCGCTCAAGGACCGCGGGATCAGCGTGCACCGCATCGGGGACTGCCATGCGCCGCGGCAGATCGAGCACGCGATCTACGAGGGCATGCTGGCGGGCCGGGAGCTGTTCGATCCGTCCACGCGCTACATCGAGGCGGGCGCGCTGGAGCAATGGGAGCCTGCCGCGGGGTGATTCCCCGGCCACGCGCAAGCCGTCCCGGGGCCGGTCATCCGCCCGGCCCCGGGACGCTTCAGTCCGCGTCGGCGTCGATCACGTGCAGCGACAGCCAGCCGGCGTCTTCCGGGTCGATGTAGGCGATGCGCCAGTCACGGAAGGCGACGTAGGGCCGGCCCTGCATGCGCAGGCCGCGCCGCGCGAGGTCGCGGCAGGCCGCGTCCACGTCGTCGACGCCGAAGGCCAGGTGAAAGAAGCCCTCGCCATGCGCCTCCAGGCGACGCCACAGGCCGCTGTCGGGGGTCACCGGTGCCACCAGCTCGATGTTCAGGTTGCGCAGGCGGAACACCGCGACCTCGGCGCCGCGCCCGGGAACCGGTCCGCGCTCGGGCTCCGGAACATCCAGCAGCCGCCGCAGCTGCGCGACGCCACGGTCCAGGTCACGCACCACGAAGGAAATGTGATGCACCCGGTCCAGGGTGGACGCGCTCATGCCGTCGGCCCCGCGCTCGAGATGTCGACGAAATGCCCGTGGATTGCGGCCGCGGCCACCATGGCGGGGCTGGCAAGGTGCGTGCGTCCGCCCGGGCCCTGGCGTCCCTCGAAGTTCCGGTTGGAGGTGGACGCGCAGCGCTCGCCCGGGTCGAGCCGGTCCTCGTTCATTCCGAGGCACATCGAGCAGCCCGGCTCGCGCCACTCGAACCCGGCCTCGCGGAATACGCCGTCGAGCCCTTCCGACTCGGCCTGGCGCCGCACCAGGCCGCTGCCCGGGACCACCAGGGCCTGGCGGATGCCCGCCGCCAGACGCCGGCCTTGCACCACCGCCGCGGCGGCGCGCAGATCCTCGATGCGTGCATTGGTGCACGAGCCGATGAAGATCCGGTCCAGGGGGATATCGGCCAGCGCCTGCCCGGGCCGCAGGTCCATGTAGGTCAGCGCCTGGTACATGCCCTGCCGCCGGACCGGGTCGGGCTCGTCCTCCGGGTCCGGGATCCGTTGGTCCACGGACGCCACCATGCCCGGGCTGGTTCCCCAGGTCACCTGCGGCCGGATCGCCGCGGCATCGAGGCTCACCCGGCGATCGAACGCGGCGTCCGGGTCGCTCCGCAGGTCCCGCCATTGGCGCACCGCCCGGTCCCACAGCTCACCCTTGGGCGTGAACGGCCGCCCGCGCAGGTAGTCGATCGTGTGCTGATCGACCCCCACCAGGCCGCAGCGGGCGCCCGCCTCGATACTCATGTTGCAGACCGTCATGCGCCCTTCCGGGCTCATCCCCTCGATCGCGGGGCCGGCGTACTCGATAGCGTGACCGGTCGCACCGGCGGTACCGATGTACCCGATCATGGCCAGGACCAGGTCCTTGGGATACACGCCGCGACGCGGGCTGCCCTCGAATTGCACCAGCAGGCGACGGCTGCGGTGCGTGCGCAGGCACTGGGTCGCCAGGACATGCTCGATCTCGGAGGTGCCGATGCCGAAAGCCAGCGTCCCCAGGGCGCCGTGGGTGGAAGTGTGCGAGTCGCCGCAGACGATGGTCATGCCGGGCAGGGTCAGGCCCTGCTCGGGCCCCACGACGTGCACGATCCCCTGTCGCCGGTCGGCCAGCCCGAACTCCAGGATGCCCCAGCGCCGGCAATTCTCGTCCAGGGCCTCGATCTGGCGCCGCGAGATCGGATCGGCCACGTGGCCGCGATCCCGTGTCGGGACGTTATGGTCGGCGACGGCGATGGAAGCCTCCGGGTGCGCGGCCGTCCGCCCTGCCAGGGCGATCGCCTCGAAGGCCTGCGGCGAGCTGACCTCGTGCAGGAAGTGCCGGTCGATGTAAAGCAGCGTGGTACCGTCCGGGGCAACGTCCACCACGTGGGCGTCCCAGAGCTTGTCATACAGGGTCCTGCCCGCCATCGCACTCGCCCTCCGCCCGGTCCGCGCGACCCGCCGGGACCGCGCCCGCCGGCTTCAGACCAGGACGTTCTCGTCGCTCATGTAGACGGATACGCGCTGGAACTTCCCGTTCTCCAGGTACCAGAAGTTGCAGTTGGTGTAGGAGAACCGCTTGCCTTCCGGATCGACGAAGTCGACCACGAACTGCGAGGCAATGCGGTCGTTCTCGGGATCGGCGACGTGGTGGAAGTGCTTGTGGGTGGTCATCTCGAAGTTCGAGAACAGGTTCTCGAACATCGTGCGGATACCCTCCCGGCCGTTGTGGACAGTCTGCGACGTCTGGATGGTGAAGACCGCGTCGTCGTTGAAGCAGTCCAGCACCTCGTCCATGTTCTTCTCGTCGACCGCCCGGAAGTAGCGGTATTCGACCATGTCGATCAGGTAGCCGTAGGTGGTCTGCTCGGCCATCGGATGTCTCCCTCGTGGTTTTGCCGCCGGGCGCGGCCCGGCCACGCCCCCACCAGCAGCCGAGCAAGAATCGTACCGTCCGGCCGGGGCCCGTAGCGGCCCCCCGAAATCGCGCCCGGTCCCGGCGAGCTGTTGCGCCGCTGCAACGCCCCCGCCCCCGCTGCAACACCGGGCGCCGTGCCGGGGGCGCCTGTCCGGCGCACGCTCAGCCGGTGCCCGGGACGGGTCCCGGTCCGCGGGGTGAAGCGCCCGGGGATGACCCGGGCAGCGATGATCACCTCGCCGTTGAGACATCCGGTCGGCACGGTTACGGTACTGTCCTCGTCAACATCCGGGCACCGGGCGCGGAACGCCGCGCCGCGAACCGGAGGGGGGAACTCTGTTGAGGGGCATCATCTTCGTCTACGGGCTCGCCGTGTACACGCTCTTCCTCGCGGTGTCGCTGTACGCCGTGGGGTTCATCGCGGGGCTCGAGGTCCCGGTCGGCATCGACGCGCCCTCGTCCCTGGGGACCGGACTGGCGGTGATCGTCGACCTGGCGCTGCTGGGCCTGTTCGGCCTGCAGCACAGCGTGATGGCGCGCGGGTGGTTCAAGCGCCGCTGGACGCGGATCGTTCCGCCGGCAGCCGAGCGCTCCACCTACGTGCTCCTTGCGAGCCTGGTGCTGGCCCTGCTGATGTGGCAGTGGCAGGGCCTGCCGCAGCCCGTCTGGGAAGTCGCGGGAACGGCGGGCCGCACGGTGCTCTGGATCCTGTATGCGTCCGGCTGGGTAATCGTGCTCGGCGCCACCTTCATGATCAGCCACACCGACCTGTTCGGCCTGCGCCAGGTCTGGCATTCGCTCCGCGACACCACGCCCCCGCCGGTGCCGTTCCGGGCACGGCTGCTGTACCGCCTGGTGCGCCATCCGCTGATGCTCGGTTTCGTGGTCGTGTTCTGGGCCACGCCGCACATGACCGTCGGCCACCTGCTGTTCGCGGCGGCGTCCGCCGCCTACATCCTGCTGGCGCTGCAGCTGGAGGAGCGCGACCTGGTCCGGCACCTCGGCGCACGCTACCTCGAGTACCGGCGACGGGTCCCGATGCTGCTGCCGCTGCGACTCCCGGGCCGGGGCGGCCGGCCCGGGATTCACGATCGCGATCAGTAGTGAATGTGCATGGGCAGACCCAGTGCGTCGGACCGCGCCTCCCGTGGCAGTCGCAGGTGCCGCCCCGACGCGATCCGCCGCGCGGTCCAGACCAGCGCCAGGGCGTCGATCAGGTCGTCGCGGCCGACCCGCGCCCGCGGGTAGTGCGCGGCGGCGTGTTGATACAGTTCCACCGCACCGTCGCCGAGAGATTCGCGGATCACCGCCAGTCGCTCGGCCCGCCCCGCGGCGGATTTCTTCGGGTGACGCATCGCGTTCCCGCCGTTCATTGCCGCCAGGGTGACCTCGGGATGGCCCTCACGCAGAAGTCCGCCGAGGCCGGGAGCGCGGTGCAGGAGATCGTCGATCTCCCGCACCTTGGCCAGGATGCCGAACACCTGCCGCGGGTAGCGCTTGCCCTCGACGGCCTCGCGCATGCGGCACGCCTCCCCCCAGTCACGCGCACCGAGCGCGCGCCGGATCGGGGCGGGGAACACGCTGGCTCGGCGCGCGGGGCCGAGATAGCGGCGTGCCGCGCGGTCGCACTCGCGCGACCCCGCCTCCGGCAGGCCGACGGGGATGTCGATCACGATCACGTCGGGCCGCGCGGCCCGGAGCGCCGCGATACCGCCCGGCGCCAGCAGGCGATGCTCCCACCGTCCCGTGGCGGCGTGCTCGCAGACGGCGATCCAGCCGCCCGGGCAGCCGTCGATTCCGCAGCACAGCGTCATGCCTCCCTCCGCGGGTTGCCCGCCTCGCGCACAGTCTGACCTGCCGGGGCACCGACGGGTAGCATGGGTCATGATGACTGCCGAGTTCCCCGACAAGGCCGCCGCCCGCGAGCATGTCTGGAGCACGCTGCGGGAGCAGCGCGCGGCCGCGTTTCCGTTCCCGATCCACGGCCGGATCCCGAATTTCCGGGGCGCCGCCGAGGCCGCGCGGCGCCTGATGGACGACCCCCGGCTGCGGCGCGCGAGGCGCGTGAAGTGCAATCCCGACTCGCCGCAACGCCCGCTGCGGCAGTTGCTGCTCGAGGCCGGCGTCGAGATCCTGCTGCCGACGCCGCGCCTGCGTGGCGGATTCCGCCTGCTGGACCCGGCCCGCATCCCGGCTTCCGCCTGCGCCGAAGCAGCCGGTCTCGCCGGCGCAGAGCGCTGGGCGGAGTCGATCGCGGTCCGCGACCTGCCACGGGTGGACCTGATCGTCACAGGCAGCGTGGCGGTGACCCGCGACGGCCGGCGCTGCGGCAAGGGCCACGGCTACGGCGACCTCGAGTATGCCCTGCTGCGGGACCTGGGCCATCCGCCCGTGCCCGTGGTCACGACGGTTCATCCGATCCAGGTCCTGGACGGTTTCCCCGCCGACGCCCACGACCTGCCGCTACACTTGATCGCGACCCCGCAGGAGCTGATCGAGGTGGCCGATCCCCCTCCGTCACCCCCGGGCATCGACTGGAACGCGCTGTCCGACGCGGACCTCGAGGCCATGCCGGCACTCGCCGAGCTGCGCCCCGATCGGACCTGACCCCGGCACTGCGCAACCCCTTGATCCTGCTGCCACTCGTCACCCGAATGCCGCCACCCGTCCGGAACCGGCCCGATCCATGAAAGCAAACCTTGAGGCCGGCGTGCGAGCGGGCTAAAGGTATCGGTGAAGAGCCTGGAAGGTGCCGGGAAAAAGACGAACCCGTCACCGAACGGGCGCCGGGGAGGGAGCAGCATGGTGCAGGACACCCGTAGCCGGAAGCCGGTGCGACCCGGCTTTGTCGTCTCGATCGTCCTGGCGGGCATCATCCTGGCCGCGGGCGCAACCGCGGCTTTGCGCTTCGACCGGCTTCCGGCGGCGCGCACGCCGGCAAGGCACCAGGCGAATGGCCCGCAAGCGTCCCGGCTGGCCGCGCTCGACCGGCAGGCAGCGAAGCTGCCCCGATACCGTCACCACGTCCGGCCGCTGTTCGCGGACGCGATGAAGGTGACCTCCGCGATCGAACACGGCCGGTTCGGCCGTGCGAACCGGGCGCTCGAACGCTCGCTGAAGCAGACCAGCATGAACGGCTGGTACTACGCGCCCTTCGCGGCATTCATCGAGGACATTCCCCTGCCCGGCAACGCGCACTTCCGCGAACAGCTCGACCGCTGGGTGCGGCAGGACGCGAACGCCCCGATGCCGTACCTGGTGCGTGCGGTCTACTACTTCCGGACCGGCTGGCGGGTCCGGGGCAACCGGTTCGCGAACGTGGTGGAGCCGGCGCACATGCAGGCGTTCTCGGACGACATGCAGCAGGCGCTGCAGGACCTCGGCAAGGCCATGCACCTGGGCGGGGACAATCCGTACACGGCCGGCCTGGTGCTCGAAATCCTGCAGGCGCACGGCGATTCGCCGCTCAAGATGCTCTATCTCGACCTTTACGACGCCCTGCTGAACACCGCGACCGTCCACTGCTACCAGCCGAAGCAGAAGATCGGGGCCCGCTGCGTGCGCCAGACCATGCAGCAGCTGGTGACCGCCGGGCTGGACCGGCACGTGTACCGGCTGCTCAACAGCTACGACAAGGTCGACAAGGCCGACTTCAGCTCCAGGGTGGAAGGGCTGATCGGCGGCATGATCGGCTACCAGGGCGGCCAGCGCTACTCGTCGGCCATCCTGCAGCTTGCCGCGCAGGCGATGCACAGCGACACCCGGCTGGTCGCCGACGACACCGGGCACAACAACTACGTAATCGACATGTCGGTCGTCTACGGCCGTACCCACGACCTGCACCACATGCTCTCCGAGCTGCGCCGATATCATTATCTCTATGACGCGAAGCACGAATCCGACAACAACATGGCCATCGCCTACAACAACCGCTGCTACGCCGAAATGCACCTCGGCAAGCTGCGTGCGGCGCTGAAGGATTGCAATGCCTCGCTGCGCTACGGCAACCTGCCCGACGCCTACGCCAAGCAGCAGAAGCTGATCCGCCGGCTCAAGGCCGCGGGCGAGTCCACGGCCGGGCAGCCGAAGGCGCCCACGCACGAGCCCGACGCCTCCATGTGACCGGACCCGCGAACCGCGGCCGCCGATGCCCACCGGCGGCCGCCTTCCGTATACTGGCGCCATGCACGCGTGACGGCGGGCCGCTCCGTGCCCGGCCGCCCGCATCCCGGAATCGACCGCACCGGAGTCCCCGATGACCCGAACCGTGACGATCGGCGGCGCCTGCGCCTTCTACGGCGACTCGTCCATGGCGCCGACGCAGCTGATGCAGGCCGGCGTCGACTACCTGATGCTCGACTACCTGGCCGAGGCGACCATGTCCGTCCTGGGCCGGCTGCACGCCGCGCGGCCGGATCTCGGCTACGCCCGCGACTTCACCGACTGGGTGTGGAAGGACAACCTCCAGCTGATCCGCGACAGCGGCACGCGCATCGTCACCAATGCCGGCGGGGTCAACCCGCGCGCCTGCGTCGAGCGGATGCAGCGCTGGGCGGACGAGGCCGGACTGGCGTTCCGCATCGCCTGGATCGAGGGTGACGACGTCCATGCCCTGCTGCCGGAGCTGGCGGCCGACGGCACGACGGAGCTCTACTCCGGCGCCCCGTTCCCGGACCCGGACAACGTCGCCACGGCGAACGCCTACCTCGGGGCGACGCCCGTCGCGCGGGCCCTGGCGATGGGCGCGGACGTGGTCGTGACGGGTCGCGTCGTGGACTCCGCCCTGGCGCTGGGTCCGCTGGTGCACGAATTCGGGTGGACGCCGGAGGACCACGACCGCCTGGCGGCAGGCTCGCTGGCCGGCCACATCATCGAGTGCGGCGCGCAGGCGACCGGCGGCCTGTTCACCGACTGGGAGGAGGTGCCCGACTGGACCCACATGGGCTACCCGATCGTGGAGTGCGAGGCGGACGGCACGTTCACCGTCACCAAGCCCGCGGGCACCGGAGGCCTCGTGACGTGCGCCACGGTCGCCGAGCAGATCTTCTACGAGATCGACGACCCCCAGATCTACATGCTCCCGGACGTGGTCTGCGACTTCTCGCGGGTGCGCCTGGCGCAGGACGGCGCCGACCGCGTGCGGGTCACCGGCGTCGTCGGCTACCCGCCGACCGGGCGCTACAAGATCACCATCACCCACCAGGACGGCCATCGCTGTTTCGCGTTCATGCCGATCGTCGGCCGCGACGCGGCGCGCAAGGCCGAGCGCCAGGCGCGCGCGATCCTCGACCGGGTCAACGGGATGCTCGTCGAGCGCGGCCTGGGGCCGTTCCGCGCCCACCGCATCGAGGCCATCGGCGCAGAGGCGACCTACGGTGCCAACGCCCGTGCCCGCGATACCCGGGAGGTCGTGTGCAAGCTGGGCGTCGAGCACGAGGATCCGGCGGCATTCCGCTACCTGCAGCGGGAATGGGACTCGCCCACCACTTCGCTGGCGGTCGGGACCACGGGCTGGTTCGGGGCCCGGGCACAGGCCGTGCCAGTGATGCGGGTGTTCTCCACCACCATGCCCCGGGAGCGCATCGGCGTGACGGTGCACCTGGACGGCGGCGACGAGCACGTCGCCGTGCCGCCTCCGGCGCGGGTTTTCGATCCGGCCGCGGTCGAGCGACCCGCTCCGCCGCCGGAGCCCCGGGCCGAGGGCGATATGGTCGAGCGTCCCCTGATCGAGCTGGCCTGGGCACGCTCCGGGGACAAGGGCGACGCCTTCAACGTCGGCGTGATCGCGCGCCGGCCCGAGTACCTGCCCTGGATCCGGGCGGCGCTGACGACCGAGGTCGTGCGGGACTGGTTCGTGCACGAATTCGAGGACCCGGCAGGGGCCCGCGTGGAGCGCTTCGACGCGCCCGGCCTCGATGCCGTCAACTTCCACCTGCACGACGCTCTCGGCGGCGGCCAGTTCGCCAGCCTGCGGCTGGACCCCCTGGCCAAGGGCAAGGCCCAGCAGCTGCTGGACTTCCCGGTACCGGTCCCGGCCTCGCTGGCCGGCGGCGCGAGCCGGTCATAGCCAGTTCGTGAGCATCACCCCCGCGCCGATGCGCATTACCCGCACGTTGTAGTCGATCAGGCTCTCGCCGTAACCGTTGAAGAACTGGACGTAGCCGCGCAGCCGCTCGTTGAGCGGGAAGCTCCAGCCGAGGCGGATGGCGCCCCGGTTGTCGCGCGGGTTGAAGTTGTCCCGGAACATCAGCGTGTACTCGTCCCGGCCGTGGCGGAATCCCACCCGGAACTGCGCGTAGCCCATGTAGTGGGTGATGTCCGGGTTGTCGTCGCTGCCCGCCGGGGCGGGGATCCGGTACCAGGGCCGGAAGCTGAAGGCGAAGTCGCCGCGCTGCGCGACGACCTCGGCGAAAACGCGGTTCCAGCTGCGCGAGAGCGGGTTCGCCTGGCCGTTGGACTGGTGATCCAGCCCCGCCCGGATGATGCGCGTGCGAAAGCCCAGCCAGCGGTAATCGGTGTGCACCTCCACCATCAGCTCGGGCTCGTGGTCGGTCTCGCGGAACGGGGACGAGTCGGCGCGATCGTAGGCCTGCCAGAAAGCCCGCTGGGTGTAGCCGAACACCAGGTTGGCATTGCGGTGCCCGAGCGGGTGGCTCCAGACGGGGAACCGCAGGCTCAGCTGGAACTGCATTTCCTGGTTGCGGAAGGTCTTTCCCTGGGAACCGAACGGCGCCCGGTTGAGCCCGGTCACATACGTCAGCGGCAGCACGTAGGTCGGCCGGTAGGCCGCCAGGTCGAGAGCGCTTCGGGCCCGCGCGGGCGCGGTTTCGGCGCTGGCCGGGCCGGCCGGGTCACCGCCGGCGGCGTGTGCGGCAGGACCGACGGACACCAGCGCCGCGATCAGCCACGCTCCCTTGTGCTTCATGTAACGCTCCGTGCCGGGCGCGCACCCACCGCGGTACCGCGGAACGGGACCCATCGAAACGGGCCCTCCACCGCTCCCCGGAGCAGAGGGTATACGGGATTCAGTCGTCAGGGAATGCTTGCAAGATAAATAAGAATCGTTATCATTCTTATTCGTACCGTGCCCCCGCGGCCTCACGATCACAGGAGTCCGTCGCATGCGTCTGCGCGCCGCTACACTTGTCCTCGCCCTCATGCTTGCGCCGGGTGCCGCGCTCGCGGCGGGGACCCCCACGTTCCACATCGCCATCAAGGCCAACAGCTTCGATCCGGCCACCACCACCGTACCCGCCGGCAAGCGGGTGAAACTTCTGGTGACCAACAAGCGCAAGCTGCCCTCGGAGTTCGAGAGCTTCGACCTCAACCGCGAGAAGGTGGTCCCGTCCGGCACCACGGTGACCGTGTGGGTCGGGCCGCTCTCCCCGGGCAAGTACAAGATCTTCGACGACTTCAACCAGGGCACCACCGGGCACGTCGTCGCCGCCCGCGGAGGTGAGAAGTGATCGGCGCGCTGGTCATCGTTTTCCGCGAAGTGCTCGAGGCGGCCCTGGTCATCGGCGTCGTGGCGGCCGCGGTCAAGGGCCTGCCGCGCCGCGGACGCTACGTGACCGCGGGGGTCGCCCTGGGCGTCGCCGGCGCGGCGGCGGTCGCCGCCGGCATCGACGTGCTCTCACGCCTGGCCCACGGCACCGGCCAGGAGCTGTTCGAGGCCGGCGTCCTCGGCGCCGCGGGCCTGATGCTGGCCTGGCACAACGTGTGGATGGCCGAGCACGGCCGCGAGATGTCCGCGCGGCTCAAGTCGCTGGGCGGCGATGTCGCGGCAGGCAACGAGCCGGTCACGGTGCTGGTCGCGGTGACCGCGCTCGCGGTCATGCGCGAGGGCTCCGAGGTGGCCCTGTTCCTGTTCGGGATCGCGGCCAGCGGCGCGGGCGGGATGCAGCTGCTCGGCGGCAGCCTCATCGGGCTGGCCTGCGGGGCCTCCGTGGGCCTGGTATTGTTCGCCGGTCTTTCCCGCATTCCGCTCAAGCGCCTGTTCCAGGTCAGCGGCGTCGTGATCCTGTTCATCGCGGCCGGCATGCTCGCGCGCGGGATCGAGTTCCTGGTCCAGGCCGGCTACCTGCCGCCCCTGGTGCCCAACGTCTGGAACACGTCCTGGCTGCTGAGCGGCCAGGGCATCCTGGGGCGCAGCCTGGGCGCGCTGGTCGGGTACACGCCGACACCCTCGCTGACCCAGGTGATCGCCTGGCTGGGCAGCTTCGCCGTAATCGGCGGGGCGATGCTGATCAGGAGCGGGCGGCTGCGTCTCCGCCCCGGACGCGCGGGCGCGGCGGCGCTGGTGTTCCTGGCCGGGGCGCCGCTGCTGGTACTGGCGCCCCGGGCCCGCGCGGGCGACTACAAGGTCTACTCGCCTGCCGTTACCAAGGGCGAGAGCGAGCTGGAGGCGCGCGCCTGGAGCAGCGGCGGAGCGGGCCCCGGGAGCGGCGCGCGGAAGGGCGCCAAGATCGCTGTCGGCCATACCTTTACCAACCGCTGGGCCACCGAGGTGTACGCGACCGCCGAGCAGGAGTACGGCGAGAGCCTGAAGCTGGAGGAATTCGAGTGGGAGAACCGCTTCCAGCTGACGCCCCAGGGCAGGTACTGGGCCGACGTCGGCATCGTCAACGAGAACGAGATCCCGCGCTTCGGGCACGACCCCTACGAGGTCAAGCTGGGGCCGAGCTTCGAGAAGGACTTCGGGCGCCTGACCGCGACGGTCAACCTGCTGGCCGGGCGCCAGTACGGGACCAACGCCCAGCCCGGCGTGGAGCTGAGCTACCGCGCGCGGGCGGAATACCGCTGGCACCGCAGGCTGTCGCCGGTGCTCGAGGCCTATGGCGAGCCGGTGGGCAGGATCGGCAACTACGGCCGGCCGCGCAACCAGGTCGGACCGGGCCTGACCGGCCGGGTGCTGACCGGCGGAACCTCCAGCCTGCGCTACAGCGTGGTGGCCCTGTTCGGCGCCAGCCACGCCGCTGCCAGTGACACCGTCGTGGCGCGGCTGGAGTACGAGTTCTACTAGCCCGGCGGCAGGCGGCCCACGACACCGCCGCGGCGGAGCGCCAGCAGCTCGCCCTCGGGCACCGGTGACCAGCCCTCGTCGCTCAGCGGTACGCTCGCCAGCAGGACGACATCCTGGTCCCCGGTCGCCGAGCTGATGGCGACGCCGTCGGGCCGGTACTGGCCCGGCTGCCGACCCCGGCGGCGCAGCATCCAGAGCCCCGGCGGGCGTATTCCGTCGTCGTGCCGCCGCCGGTGGCCGTGCGCGAACAGCGCGTCGCCGTCGGCGTAGAGGAAGTTCGCCGGCCCCAGGCGCCTGAGGCTTTCGGCGAAACCCGCGATCGCCTCGAGGCGCTGGGCGAGCGGAGGCGGTCCGGCACACCGCTGCCAGGCGGCCTGCAGCGTGTCGAGCAGGGTGCAGAAGGCGTATTCCGAATCGGTTTGCCCGACCGGGTGGAACGCGGCGCCGGGCCGGGCGACGAGGGCATGGTCCAGCTCCGGCAGGTCGCCGTTGTGCGCGAACACGTGCATGTATCCGGCCACTTCGCGGGCGAACGGCTGCGTGTTGGCCAGGCACACGCGCCCGCGGGTGGCCCGCCGGATGTGCGACAGCACCAGCGTGCCCTGCAGGTCGTTGGCCTCGACGAAACGAACGCAGGCACTGCGCGCGGCCGGTACCGGCTCGCGCATCACGCGCACGTCCCGGTCCTCGTACCAGGCGATCCCCCAGCCGTCGGCGTGAGGCCCGGTCGATCCGCCGTGAGAGGCGAACTCGCGGAACGAGAAGCGCACCCCCGCCGGCATCCGGCTGCTCATGGCGAAGAGCTCACACAACGCAGGATCCCCGCGGTTCCGGACGCCGGCGCGGCCGGCGTCCGCCATTCCCCATTCTCGCCCGCTCGCGGCGTTCGATCTTGATCCGGATCACCCGGGAGCCCGTCAGGCGGGCGGCGGCTGGTCGCTCACGCCGAGCTGGAATGCGTGCAGGACGCGGTGGAACACCGGTGCCAGCACGACGGAGACGACCGCGATGAAGCTGATGCCGCCGAACACGGCGTAGGCGATCTCGAACAGGCGGCCGGCCTCCGAATGCATCGGTACCAGGGGGCCGTTGCCGGTGATGATGAGCGCGGCGTTGAGCACCGCCCCGGTCCAGGTCAGGCGCTCGAAGTGGTGGAAGCCCAGTGCGCCCAGCGTGATCACCAGGAGGTCGATCGCCAGCGCGAGCCCGAGGTATCCAAGCATTCGCTGGAGGAAACGCCGGGGCGAAATCAGGGCCTGCGAACGGTCTTCGAAACGGTGCAGCATGACGTCCTCTCCTTCGGGCCACGCCGTCAGCATAGCCGGTGCGGCCCCTCCGGCGCCCCGCAGGCGCCCCGGGCAGGACCGGTCCCGTCGGGGCGGGTGACGCGCTCCCGCCGACGGGACCGGGCAATGCCTCGCACGGGCGTGTAGAATGGCATATCCCGCCAACCCCGGGAGAACCGGCCGCGCGCCGGGCAGAGTCGCCGTCGACGCGGGGACATGCGGCTGCGGGCAACGCAGGCATCATCGGTACGCGTCGATGCCCGGACCGAAGGTGCCCGGCACCGGGAATCCGGGGGTGGATCGCCCGCTGGCACACGGGCTGCCGGTTGGCGGTGAACGGCGCGAACCGGCCGGTCGACCGCGGTTATTCCGCCACGCACGCCGCGCAATTACGTCGAATGGGAGCGGAAGACCCGGACGGAGCACTCCTACCCGGGTTCCCGGCGATCACGCATCCGGTTTCGCGACCGCACGGCCCGAAGAAGAGACCCGGACCATGGCGGCCGACGCCTCCGGTGCCGCGCCCGCAGGGCATACGACGGCCCTGGGACCCGACAATACCTTCCACAAGACTGGTGACCCTCCAGAATGGGGCAACCGTGAACGACAGCCTGACGATCCTGCTCGTACCCGGTCTGCTCTGCGACGGGGAAATCTGGCAACACCAGGCCCGCGAACTGGCACGCCTCGCGGAGGTCCGGGTTGCCGACCTCACGCGGCAGGACAACATCACCGCCATGGCCAACGACTGCCTGGGCGCTGTTTCCGGGCCCATCGCACTCATCGGCCATTCCATGGGAGGTCGGGTCGCGCTGGAGATGACCCGCCTGGCGCCGGAGCGGATCCGTCGACTCGGATTGCTGGACACCGGCTACAAGCCGGCCCGCGACTCCGAGGCCGGGAGCCGCGGCAAGCTGGTCGCGCTGGCCCGGGACAAGGGCATGGAAGAGCTCGCACGGTTCTGGCTTCCGCCGATGCTTCATCCCGACCGCCGCGACGACCGCGAGCTGGTCGACCGGCTCACCGCAATGGTCTGCCGATCCGATCCGGACATCTTTGCCCGGCAGCAGAATGCCCTGCTGACACGCCCCGACGCCACCCCCGTGCTGCAGGGGCTGCGCTGCCCCACGCTCTTCGCCTGCGGCCGCCAGGACAGCTGGAGTCCGCTGGAGCGCCACCGCGACATGGCCGCCCTGGTGCCGGGGAGCAGGCTGTCGGTGATCGAGGACGCCGGCCACATGATCCCGTCCGAGCGGCCGGAGGCCGTGACGGACACCCTGCGCGACTGGCTGGTAGAGGCCGGCAAGGAGGGAACATGAGCGATGACATCGCGCGCGAGTGCGAAAGGCTCGTGCGCCGCTTCGCCGTCTACGGCGACAGCGGCGAACACGACCGGCTCGCCGGCCTGTTCGTCGAAGACGGCGTCTTCATCCGCCCCAGCGATCCGGAGCACCCGATCGTCGGCCGCGCCGCCATCCTCGATTCCTTCCGGCGACGACCCCGCGACCGGGTGACGCGGCATTTCTGCGCCAACTTCCTGATCACGGAACAGGGCCCGCAGACGGCCTCGGGCATCAGCTACGTCCTGCTGTTCGCCGGCAACGCCGCCGACGGCAGGGTGAGCCGACAACTCGTCGGGGAATACCGGGACCGTTTCGTGCGGACGGAGGACGGCTGGCGCTTCTCGCGGCGCGAAGGCTCGATCTCACTGACCGCCTGACACCGGGCACACCCGGGAAATCGCAAGCGGCGGGAGGCGGCACCGGGTCCGGGAGCACCAGCCGACGCCTGCCGGCCGCGAGAGCCCCGGATCCCGCCCGGCCCGGGCAGGCGCCCGGGCCGGTTCTCGTGCTCGACACTCCGCCTCGCCGGGCGGGGGATCCTGTTACCAGCGCTGCCGCGTCCGCCAGCCCTCGGCGTAGGAATGCCGCGCGACCTCCGAATAGGGGACCGGGCTGACGATCGCCCGGATCGGCACCTGCATGTGCGGCTCCACGGTGGGCTTGGCGGTTCCGCCGTTCTCCTCGCCCCAGAGCAGGGTGACTTCGGTGCCGGGCTCGGCGTAATCGGCGTCGAGCATCGCGAGCGTGAGCATCTTGCCCTCGTTCGAGCTGTACCCGATCCAGGTCGAGACACCCACCGTCCTGCCGTCCACCATCACCCTGTCGTACGGGTGGCTCGAGTAGACCGCGGACGGGAAGTCGACGTACTTGGCACGGTTGTTCCGACGAAACATCGTGCTCAGCACCCGGGTGGCGTCCTCGTTTTCGAGAGCGAGCGTGACCTTGGTGCGGTGCGGCTCCTTCGCCTTCTTTTCCAGGGCCTCGCGCCCGATGAAGTCGTGATCGAACTTCACCACGGGCCCGTAGCCGAGATCCCAGGGCGTCAGATAGTAGTCCTCGATGTTGTCGGAGACGAAGCTGCCGCCGAGAGAGGCGACGGCCTCGTAACCATTGGCCGGCAGCCACTGCCGGTAGGGCTTCATCTTCTCGCCGGAGTACACGGCCGCAAGGGGTGAAGGAATCCACCCCGACTCGAGCGTGTTGGAGGAGTAGGCACGGGCGCCGACCTGGCGCAGCCCGAACTCCTCCCCTGCCTTCACCACGGCCTCCCTCACCGCTTCGCCGTCTTCCCAGGGACCGAACAGCTCGAACCCCGGCTGGCCCGCCATCCCGTGACGCAGCGCGTTCACGGTGCGGCCGGCGATGGTCATCTGGCACATGTTGAAGAACTTCACCTCGGGCGCGGCCTTGCCGATGACCTTCTCGATCACCTTCATCGCGTTGGGTCCCTGCACCTGGAAGCGATAGGCCTTGCGCACCACGCGCCCTTCCCGCTCGGCCGCGCGGGGATCGAGGTCGAGCTCGACGTCGAGCTTCTCCACCTCTGCCTGGTAGCGAAGCCAGTTGTGCGTCGGCGGACGACCGACGATGTTGAAACGGTTGTCACCGAAGTTGAACAGGATCACGTCGCCGATCACGTAGCCATCGTAGTTGCAGGGAATGAACTGCTTGGCCTTGTTGGGCGCGAAGTTCTCGAACGAATTGATTCCGGTGAGCTTGAGCAGCTTGAGCGCGTCCGGCCCCTCTATGTACATGTCGGTCATGTGGTAGGACTGGTTGAACAGCACGCAGGTCTTCTGCCACGCCTGCTGCTCGTCCCTCCAGTTCGTGAACTCGGCCGGAACCACCGGATACACGTAGGGGCCGGTCTGGGAGCTACGCAGGAACTCGACGGGGTTGTTGAACCTGTCCAGCAGGTCTTGCAGGCTTTTTTCGGCCATGTCTTCCTCCACAGCATGGGTCGGATCGCTTGCCACGGCTTCGTCCCTGGTGGCGAGCCGGCGGCGGTCGCCACACCCGACCCACGGCACCTGGCGACACCGGGCAGGACCGGCCGACCCCGCGGACGATGCGGGCGCCGACCATGCCAGCCCGGGCTGGTGCATTCGACATCGTCGACATGGCACCGGCCGTCGCGATCATTTTCGAAGGCTCCTCAAGGCGCCGCCATGCACGTACGTGCGGCCACCGACGCGGCATGTGCACGCCCGGGACGACGCCACGGGAGTTGTCCCTGTCCTGGCGAGCCGCCCATGCCGGGATCGGGCAAGCACCGACGGCGACCCCCGTGTCATGGCAAGCTAACACCCCCCTCTTCGCCGAAGAATATTGAATACCACCATAGCAGTTCCAATTTTGCGATAGCCGCAAATCGCGGCGCAGCCCTCCGCGAGCCCCCGAGGGCCCTCCCGGCCGGTCTCTTCCGGGGCGCGTGAAGCGCGACTCCAGCAAGCTCGACGGCTGGTCCGACGCCTCCCGAAGCGGACCCGGACTTGATCGTCGGAGGGATGCGTTTATGCTGTAAGCCATAGGCTGCCGGGGCATGTGCGACGCTCCCGGCACAACCGGGCGCCGGAGAAACAGGCATGCCGCCGGCTGCGGTGCACGTCCCGCGGACGCGGCGGCCGTCAGGCATCGGAGGAAGACATGGCCAGGATCATCGGTGGCATCGGCACGTCGCACGTGCCCACCATTGGAGTCGCCTACGACAAGGGGCGACAGGACGAACGGGCATGGCAGCCGCTGTTCGAAGGCTACAAGGCGGTCGCCGGGTGGCTGGCGGAGCAGGAGCCCGACGCGCTGGTCTTCTTTTACAACGACCACTGCACGACCCTGTTCTTCGACTGCTACCCGACGTTCGCGCTGGGAGTCGGCGAACGCTTTCAGATCGCCGATGAAGGCGCCGGACAGCGGCCGCTCCCGCCGCTGAAGGGGGATGTCGATCTGCAGAAGCACATCGCCGAGTCACTGGTCAACGACGAGATCGACCTCAGCGTTTTCCAGGGCCGCCCGGTCGACCACGGCTGTGCTTCCCCGTTGCCGCTGCTCTGGCCACACGAGCCGGACTGGCCCGGCAGCATCGTCCCGATCGCCATCAACGTGCTGCAGTATCCCCTCCCCACGGCGCGCCGCTGCTTCCGCCTCGGCCAGGCGGTCCGGCGGGCCGTGGAGTCGTATCCGCAGGATCTCCGGGTCGTGGTCGTCGGCACCGGCGGGCTTTCGCACCAGGTTCACGGCGAGCGCGCGGGCTTCAACGACACCGACTGGGACATGCGTTTTCTCGACCTCTTCCGCGACGATCCCGAGGCCCTGCTGAACATGACCCACGCGGACTACGTGCGCCGCGGCGGGGCGGAGAGCGTCGAGCAGATCATGTGGCTCGCCATGCGGGGAGCCCTGCCGGGGCCGTTGCGCGAGCTGCACCGGAACTACTACCTGGCGACCAGCACCGCCATGGCGGTCACCCTGTACGAACAGGCGGACGGGCAGCAGGTGCGCAACGCCGGGGAACAAGCCGGCGTCCGGCGATCGGCCGGCAACCCGCAGCTCGCGGGCATCGAGGGCCTCGACGGCACATACCCGTTCGACATCGGCGTGAGCCACAAGGCGTTGACCCTCAACCGCTTCCTCTGGAATCTCCGGAAGGAAGACTGCCGGCGACGCTTTCACGACGACGAGGAAGCGGCGATGGCGGCCGCCGGGCTCAGCGATCAGGAGCAGTCGCTGGTGCGATCGCGCGACTGGATCGGGCTGATCCGCTCCGGCGCCAACTTCTTCGCGATCGAGAAGTTCGCCCGTACCGTGGGCGTGAGCAACCTGGAGATGTACGCGCAGATGCGCGGGGAGACGTTCGAGGCGTTCATGCAGACCCGCCGGGTGCCGGAAGCGCGCTGAGCCGGGCCGGCGCGGACCGTCCCGGCGACGGGCCGGAGGAGGCGGGTCTCAGCTCCCGCCCTCTGCGGCTCCCGCGTCGATCAGCGCGTCCACCGAGCGCTCGTACTCCGACACGGTGCTTGCCGCCCGTTCGCGGAGCCGCGATGGCATGCTCCCGGACACGGCCAGGCTCCGCAGGCACTCGTCCTCGATCTCGTGCATCCGGCGATGGATCGCGTTCAACCGGCGGCCGAGCAGCCGCGCGGCCCTGGCGTCCCCCCAACGATCCACGGGACAACGTGAGCCCACCGGCACGGGCAGGGTCCCTCGAGGATTCTCCCGCGCCATGGCATCGAGAATCGAGCCGAATCGCGTGCGATGCAGGATCAGGCTGGCCAGCAGCTGGGTATGCTCCGGGGACATCCGGGACCCGCCGCGGCTGCTCCACGAGGCCGGTGGTTTCCACGCCGCGAGCCACTCCCCGAACGCCGCCGCATCCATCGGCGGTGCGACGGCGGAACCCTGCGCGCAGTCGCAGCCCATCTGCATCAGCCGGAATCCGTGTCTTTCGGTCTCCACGCCTTCCGCGACCGTGGTCATGCCCAGGGTCCAGGCGCCCTGGCCCGCGGTCGCCACGACTCCGAAAGCGCGGACGTCCGTGAGCATGCGAACGACGCAACCGCGATCGATCTTGAGCCCGTCGACCGGCAACTCGAGCAGATACGCCAGGGATGCCCGGGCGGTGCCGAAACCGTCCAGTGCCACCCGCACGCCGAGCCCGCGCGCGCTCGCGAGCACATCCGCGACCCGGCGATGGTTATCTTCCAGGCCGGCCTCCGCGACCTCCAGCACCAGCCGGGAGGCCAGCCGGGGTGCTTCCGCAAGCGCCGTGCGGAGATCTTCCAGGAAGCGCTCGGACAGGAGGTAGCGGACGTCGACGTCGACCGACAGCGAGAGCTGTCTCCCGTCGGCATGCCAGTGCCCCAGCTGCCCCGCGGCGACGTGCAGTGCGCGCCGCCCGAGCTCTGCCGCCAGGCGCGGATCGCTCTCGACGGCGCCGGACCAGTCGCCCGGGCCCGGCGTTGCCCGCCCGGGGTCGTTCCACCGGACCAGGACCTCCGCCCCCGTAACCACGCCGCTTCGCAGATCGACGATCGGCTGGTAGTGGAAGGCGATCGCCCCCCGCTCCAGCGCGCGGGCGAACCGATCCCGGACCCGGTGGCGCTCGACCAGCCGTGCCTCGAGAGCCGGCTCGAACACGCCCCATGCATTGCCGCCCTGCCTCTTGACGCGATACATGGCGAGATCCGCGCGGCGCAGGAGGTCCTCTGCGGCGAGCCCGTCCCGCGGGTAGACCGCGACCCCTGCGCTCATGCGCACGGAAAGCCTCTCCGATCCCGCGGGGAACGGGCGCGCGACCGCTGCGAAGACCCGCTGCATGATGTTTTCGATACCGTCTCCGCGGCCCTCCAGGGGAAGAAGGGCGACGAGCTCGTCTCCGCCCAGTCGGGCGAGGGTGTCGCTCTTTCTCAGGGTCGAGACGACCGCGGCAGCGAGCTGGCGGATGACCTCGTCGCCGGTACCGTGTCCGAGCCGGTCGTTGATCTCCTTGAAGTTGTCCAGGTCGATCAGCGCCACGGCGACCTCCTCGTCCCCGCGGGCGGCACGCGATATCGCCACCGCGAGCCGGTCCATGAACATGGCCCGGTTCGGGAGACCGGTCAGCTCGTTGACGTCCGACAGCGCCTGGTAGAGGGCCTGGAACCGGATGCTGTGCTCACGCGCCTCGGCCCGGTCGATGCCGACCGCCAGCACCTCGGCCACCCGCTGGAGCAGGCCGACCAGGTCGTCCCGGTAATGCCCGGCGTGGGCCGCGGCCGCCACCAGCACGCCGCGACAGCGTTCACCGATGGATATGGGAATGCCGGCGGCGGCGGGAACGTCACTGTCGGACAGGGCCTCGGAGAGATGCCCGAACGACGGGACCCCGCGGGTGTCGTCGAACGCCAGCGGACCCCCATGCCGGTACACGCGACCGACGATGTCGTCTCCGCCCGAGGCGCCGTTCCGCGCGCAGACCGGCAACCCGGCCAGGTAATCCCTGGCCGGTCCCGCCCAGGCGGCAATGCGCGGGTTGTCTCCGCCGGGTTCCTCCGCCAGGACCACGCAGGTCAGGGTCGAGCCCGTATGATCGACCACCAGGCCGCATGCCTGTTGCAGCAGCTCGGTCAGCTCGGGCGCGCGGGCCACCAGGCTTCCGATGTCGCCCAGCGCGGCATAGTAGGGATATCGTTCCAATGCCGGATCCGGGATCCCGGGCCGCTGCGTGGCAGCCTGTGTCTCAAGGAGGCGGGAATTGCGCCGATTCCCGGTCGAATTTTCAATATACGTTCTGTAACCACAGGGTGGCAACGGATCCTGCCGGGCCCGCATCCGACCCGCCGGTGCCAGCCGATACGGACAACGAGGAGACCCGCGTATGCCCTGGGAGACGATCGACCGGGTCCGGACCTGCTTCGCGATCACGGGGCAAGGCACGCCCGTGGTGCTGCTGCACGGCTTGCAGGGGGACCTCAGCAACTTCGCCGGTCTGGTTCCGGGCCTCGCGGAGCGTCACCGGGTGCTCGCATTCGATCAGCGTGGCAGCGGCTGGACCGACAAACCGGCACAACGCTACAGCACCGCGCGGTATGCGGACGACACGGCACGCCTGATGGACGCGCTCGAGATCGACCGCGCCCACGTGTTCGGCGTCTCGATGGGCGGCATGGTCGCGCAGGAGTTCGCCCTTCGCCACCCGCAACGGCTGCGGCGGCTGGTGCTCGGGTGCACCACCGCCGGCGGCCCTCGCGCGGTGACGGTGGAGAGCGAAAGCCGCGAGAGCGCCTACGAAGCGTCGGAGCTCACCGCAGAGGAGCGGGCGCGACGCTTCGCGGAAGCCGGGTTTTCGCCGGGCTTCGTGCCGGCCCATCCGGAAGTTCTGCAACGGCTGATCGCCGCCCGGCGCGAGCGTCCCCTGGATGTCCGGGCCCTGGCGCGCCGACGCCGGGCCCTGGAGGCCCATGACACCTCCCGCCGCCTCGCGGACATCGCGGCGTCGACGCTCGTGATCACGGGCCTGCAGGACCGGGTGGTCAGCCCGGAGAACTCGCGGCAGCTGGCGCGGGCGCTGCCCAGCGCCCGCCTGGAAACCCTCGACCCGGCCGGGCACCTGTTCTGGATCGAGAGACCGCAGGAGACGCTCGCGCTGCTGCTCTCCTTTCTCGCCGAAGACGACTGACCGCCCGGCGGAGCGGGCGGACGCCAGCCGCCCCGCCGGAGGGGAGGCACTTGCCGTGCCGGCGGGTGTGCACATGGTCCCGCCCTGGTCTATATATATCCCCCGGCCTGACCGGCTGGTACCGGAACCCGGAAGGAGCAGACACCGCGGCATCCCGCCGGCATGGCCCGCGAAACGGGTACCCGCCGCGATTGTCGCGTATCACCATCAAGGAGGATGATCCGATGTCGATGAAATTCACCACCCTGGCCGCCGTCGCGCTGGTCTCGACCGGCCTGCTGTTCGGCTGGCAGCAGCCGGCCGCGGCGCAGACCCGGGGCAGCGGCGCCCTCGCCCAGAACGACCAGGGCGACGATGGCGGCATGCAGCAGGACAACGGCACTGCCGACCAGCCGATGCAGCCGGACGACAACGGCACGCAGCAGATGCAGCAGGATCAGTCCGGGGAAGACCAGCCGATGCAGGACGACAACGGCGGCACCATGGACGACGCCCCGGGGGATGATTCCTCGGGGGACGATTCCGGCTACTGACCGGGCGCACCCGCCCAGGCGGTTGCCGGGGACGGCCGGCCATCGGGCCGGCCGTCCTTTTCCCGAAGGGCCGCGATCGCGGAAGGCGTCGACCGGAGGTGACCACGCGAACCGGGCGTGCGGCCCCGGAGAACGGAGCCGCTACTGCCCAAGGTCCAGGATCATGCCGGAGAGCTCGCCGGCCTGCTTCGACGAGGCGAGCCCGGGCGGCATCGGCCCATAGCCGGGCCACCTGCCGGCCACGCCGTGCTCGATGGCCTGCGCCAGCGTGGCGCGCGCCTGCGACTGGCCGGCGTAACGCCCGGCGATTTCACTGAAGGATGGAGCGGCCAGCCGCCCGCTCACCGCGTGGCAACCCATGCACGCCAGGCCCTGCTGCTGCACGTAGCCGGTCAGCCGCCCGGCGGCGCCGCGGGCTTCCTCCGGGCTGCCGCCGGCGGTCCCCCCGCCCTGCATCATGCCCGGGCCCATCATCATGCCCGACATCATGTGATGCCCCATCATTCCGCCGTATTCCGGGGCCGGCCGTGGCTCGGGGCTGCTCACGACCGCCAGCGAGGCCAATGCCAGCAACGCCACCACGCCCCCGACCAACAGGTACGAGACTTTCCTTCGCATGACCGCGCTCCCGGTCGACCGATCTCCGGTGCCCATCATGCGCCGTGCGAACGCCCCGGCAATGATCGGCGTCAACATCCGGTACCGGCGCAGCCGGGGGCCCCCTGGCACTTCCCGGCTGCCGCGTGCCCTGCCTGGCGGGGGCCGCGGCCTTCGGACGCCGGCCGCCGGCGCTGCTTCAGGGCGGGCCGGCCGTCGCCGGAGCGGTGGCGCTGCCGCAGGATCTCCCTGAGCTCGGAGACCTCCTGCCGCTGCAACGGGCGATCGAGGAAGTAGATTTCCGTGCTGCCGTCGCCTCCCTGCCGGGGTACCACGGCCGGTCCGGGCTGGCGCCCGGCTCAGGCCGGTGACGCGGCCAGTCGCGCGAGGGCTTCGGGATCGACCACGCGCAGGCGCTTGCCGTTCGCGCTGCGCTCGACGACCCCGGACTGCTCCAGCTCGCCGATGCTCGCGTCCCGTGCGTACCGCAGCAGGTCGGCGCGCCCGGGGGGGTTGGCGACGGTCTCTTCCATGATCGCTTTCCTCGCAAAACGCTCCGGGCCCATGGGACCCGGAGCGGGCGTTCTTCCGGCATGTCGTGATCGGGCCACGGTCCGCGCGGCGCGGACGGATGCGAATCGGGACCGCCCGGCCCGCGGCCGCGGTGCGGATGCACGGGTGCCCCCTCGACGGGTGATTCTCGGGCAGCCGGAAACGGCCGCCGGTGACCTGGATCACCGCCGGGCGTCGTGAAGGAGACTGATTACCAATCTTCCGGAAGCTATTGCCATGCCTCAGAGCCGTCGTGCGCTTCGCCGGCCAGGCGCGGGAGTGAAGGCGCAGTGGAGCTGCGTCGAGCGAGCGCCCGGAATCGCTGGCGGAAACACACGCGCTGCCCGCGTTCGTCGCGGGCGGATGGCGCTACTGCATGCGGGCCCGCACCCGCTCCGCGAGTGCCTCCGGGGTGGTCAGGATCAGCTCGTTGCGCAGCAGCTTCTGCAGGAAGAAGTCGTCCGTGCGGTAGTTCTCGTACAGGTTCTGGCGCGAGATCACCCGCACGAAGCACCGGATGGCGTCGTCCCGCTCGTGCAGGGGCCCCGAGTAGACGGCGAAGTTGAACGTCGACACGCCCATGTCGGCATAGGCGTGCAGCACGTCCACCAGTCCCTGGCCGAGCCCGGCGGCGTCGGCGTCGTCCATCTCCAGGAAGCTTGTCCGCTGCGGCAGCACGCCGATGATCTCGTTGGTGCCGCGCGGGGAGAACGAGGCGATCCATTCCACCGGGCCGGTGGCCCCGATGTAGCGTTCACCGGTACGCTTCTCCAGTTCGACCAGGTCGGTCCAGTAGCAGCTGCCGTTCGCCTCGAAGTGACGGCGCGCGGCGGAGAACGCGGTCTCCATGTAGCTGAACGGCAGGTCGCCGCCCATCACCTGGAAATGCGGGTGGGCGATGCTCGCCCCGGCGGGGCCGAGGTAGTTGGCGTTGACCGTCAGGTACTCCACGCTGCGGTCGCGCTCGCCGATCGCGCGGGCGAACTGCAGCGAGGCCTGCAGGGCCTCGACCACGGGTGCGGCCTCGAACTCCGCCAGCGGCACGTAGTGGCGGTCGCCGACGCGGATCACCGCGTGCACCTGGGCGGCCGGGAACAGGTTGGGGAACAGCACCGCCTCGCCGACCTGGATGCGGCCTTCGGGCAGCTCCCCTTCCGGGTAGGTGGGGGTCATCTCCGTCCACCGGTCGCCGCACAGGAAGCAGCGCGCCTCGCTCTCCTTCGCCAGCTTCTCGATCAGGGCCTGGTCGCTCTCGCCGAAGAACATCGCGACCTTGTCCTCGAGGCGGGCATTGAACACGCTCTGCGCGCCGGTGAGCGGGTCGCGCCGGATCTCGATCTCCTGCGTGTCGAGCCTGCCCTCCAGGAGCGGGTTGTGGAGGGAGGATTTCTGCACGTGGCGGATGAACTGGATGCTGTCGGGCATTTCCGTTTCCCTCTCGGCCGCGGGTGTACCGGCAATGTACGGCGACACGGCGCCACTGCCAAGCGACACGCGGAACCGGCCGGAACGGCAGCCACCGGAACCCGTCGCGCGACGGGCGCGGGGCGCCGGGCCGCCCGCCACCCCCCGGATGGCGGTTGCGGGACAGTATTAGTTAGGCTACAAAAGTAAGCGCGAAATTTGACCGGCCGCGGACCCGGCCCTTTCCGGGCACCCGGTTCCGGGCACCATGACCAGCCTTCCGAGTGAACGCACTGCCTCGATCATGACTGGCTTCCTGCCCTGCCCCGGCTCCGGTCGCGGCCTCCAGGCCCGTACGGGCCCGGGCGCGTTTCGCCGCGAGGCGGCAGCGTGACGCCGCCCGCAGGCCGTCGCCGGCGCGATGGCCGCGACACGTTTCCTGGCACAGCAGGAGCACCATGAAGCCGACCGACGTCTCGGATCCGCAGCATTTCCATCGCGTGGTGGATTGCCAGTGGGCCTGCCCGGCTCACACCAACGTGCCCCAGTACATCCGGCTGATCGCGGCCGGCCGCTACACCGACGCCTACATGCTGAACCGGAAATCGAACGTGTTTCCGGGCATCCTCGGGCGCACCTGTGACCGGCCCTGCGAGCCCGCCTGCCGCCGCACCCGGATCGACGGCGAGCCGGTGGCGATCTGCCGCCTCAAGCGGGTGGCCGCCGACCACCGGGGCGAGATCGACGACCTGCTCCCGGCCGTCCCGGAGTCCCGCAATGGGCGGCGTATCGCCTGCATCGGGGCCGGACCCGCATCGCTCACCGTGGCCAATGACCTGCTGCCGCTGGGCTACGAGGTCACCATGTTCGAGAAGCTCGACCGGCCGGGCGGGCTGATGTGGACCAACATCCCGGAATTCCGGCTGCCGGCGGAGGTGCTCTGGGACGAGGTCCGCCAGATCACCGACATGGGCGTCGACCTCAGGACCGGGACCCCCGTGGACAGCCTCCGCTCCCTGCTGGCCGGCGGGATGGACGGGCCCTACGACGCCGTGTTCATCGGCTCGGGCGCCCCGCGGGGCAAGGAGCTGGAGCTGGAGGGGCGCCACGAGACCGACCGCATCCATGTCGGCATCGAGTGGCTGGAATCGGTGCGCTTCGGTCACGTCGCCGCGGTTGGCGAGCGGGTGCTGGTGATCGGCGTCGGCAACACCGCGATGGACTGCTGCCGCACGGCGATGCGGCTGGGCGCCTCCGAGGTCCGCATCATGGCGCGCAAGGACCGCAGCCAGTTCAAGGCCTCCCCGTGGGAGCTGGAGGATGCCGAGGCCGAGGGCGTGCAGATCGTCGAGAACCACTCCCCGGCCCGTTACCTGGTGGAGAACGGGCGCCTCGTGGGAATGGAGTTCGAGCGCGTGAGCTGGAGCGAGGGCTCCGACGGCCGCCTGCACAGGACGGTCCACGACCTCGTCACGATTCCCTGCGACGAGGTGATCCTGGCGATCGGCCAGGACACCGCGTTCCCCTGGATCGAGCGCGACCTGGGGATCGAGTTCGACCGCCGCGACATGCCGGTGGTCGACGGGACCACCTTCCAGACCACCCGCCCCGGCGTGTTCGCGGGCGGCGACGCCGCCTGGGGTCCCGAGAACATCATCTGGGCGGTCGAGCATGGCCACCAGGCCGCCATCTCGATCCACGCGCATTGCCAGGGTCAGCCGCTCGAACAGCGCCCGGCCCAGGGCATGAACCTGCTGAGCGAGAAGATGGGCCTGCACGAGTGGGCCTACTCCAACGACTACGACGAGGCCGCCCGCGCACGCATGCGCCACGCGGACTTCGATCGCAGCCGGGCCCGGCTGGACGTCGAGGCGGAGCTGGGATTCGATCTCGAGCAGACCCTGCGCGAGGCCGAGCGCTGCCTGAACTGCGATGTCCAGACGGACTTCACGCCGAAGCTGTGCATCGAGTGCGACGCCTGCGTGGACGTGTGCCCGCTCTCGTGCCTGACCATCACGGCAGACGGCCCGGAGGACCAGGTCAGGGCGCGGCTGGCGGCGCCGCCATTGAACCCGGACGAGCCGCTCTACGTATCCGAGACCCTGCCGCAGACGGGGCGCCGCATGATCAAGGACGAGGACCTGTGCATCCACTGTGGCCTGTGCGCCGAGCGCTGTCCGACCGCCGCCTGGGACATGCGCCGGTCGGAGCTGCAGCTCTCCTACGCCGGGCTCGCCGCCGGGGAGGAACACCCCGTCCGCTGGATGCGAGTGGAGACCACGTGAACATGCCTACCGAACAGGGGACCGCGTCGCCGACTGCCGGTGCGCCCGGGGCCCGCATCAACGACGTCGCGATCCGGATCGCCACGGCCAACGGCACGGGCTCTGCCAGTGCCAACCGCCTGCTCATGCAGTCCATATTCCGCATGGGCATCCCGGTCACCGGGAAGAACGTCTTCCCCTCGAACATCCAGGGCCTTCCGACCTGGTACGAGATCCGCGCCAACGGCGACGGCTGGACCGCACGCAGCCCGGATTACGACCTCGTGGTCGCGATGAATCCCGCGACCTACGGCCGGGACATCGCCGGGATCCGGGCCGGGGGCCGGGTGCTCTACGACGACTCGCGGCCGCTCGCCTCCGAGCTGCGCCGCGAGGACGTCACGTTCCTGGGGATTCCGCTGGCGCGCATGGGGGCCGAGTACTTCCGGGGATCGCGCACCCTGATCCTGATGAAGAACATGGGCTACGTGGGAGCCGTCGCCGCGCTGCTGGACATCGACCGTGAGGTCGTGCGGACCGTGCTCGAGGAAGGCCTGGGGGCGAAGAAGAAGGAGCTGCTCGAGGCCAACTACAAGGCCTTCGACCTCGGCTGGGACTACGCCCGCGAGCACTTCGACTGCCCGCTCCCGACGCGGCTGCGCGCGATGGACGCCAATCGGGACGCGATCCTGATCGACGGCAACACGGCCGCGGCCCTGGGCTGCCTCTATGCCGGAGCCACGGTGGCCTCCTGGTATCCCATCACCCCGTCGACGTCCCTGGTGCAGGCGTTCGAGCGCTATGCCCGGCGCTATCGCCGGGACCCCGACACCGGCAGCCTCCGCGCCGCGGTGATCCAGGCGGAGGACGAGCTCGCGGCCGCCGGCATGGCGCTCGGCGCGAGCTGGATGGGAGCCCGGGCTTTCAGCGCCACCAGCGGCCCGGGGATCTCGCTGATGTCGGAGTTCATCGGGCTCGCGTACTACACCGAGATCCCGCTGGTGCTGTTCGACATCCAGCGCACCGGTCCCTCCACGGGCATGCCGACCCGCACCCAGCAGGGGGACCTGCTGACCGTCGCCTACGCCTCCCATGGCGACACCCGGCACCTCGCCCTGTTCCCGGCCGACCCCGCCGAGTGCTTCGAGCTGGCGGTCGCCGCGTTCGACCTGGCCGACCGCTTCCAGACGCCGGTGTTCGTGGTCTCCGACCTCGACATCGGCATGAACGACTGGGTGGTTCCGCGGCCGGCATGGGACGAGAGCTACCGTCCCGACCGGGGCAAGGTGCTGCGTGCCGAAGAGCTGGAGGCCGGCGCGGCGTTCCGGCGCTACGCCGACGTGGACGGCGACGGCATCCCCTGGCGGACGCTGCCCGGCACGCATCCCCGCGGCGCCTTCTTCACCCGGGGCTCGGGGCACGACAGCGACGCCCGCTACACGGAGGACGCCGGGCCCTACACCGAGGTGGTCGACCGGCTGGACCGCAAGCATCGCGGCGCGGCGGCCCATCTGCCGCGGCCGGTCATCGAGCGTACCACGGGCGCGCGCCTGGCCCTGGTCTCGGTCGGCGGCTGCGACGCGGCCTGCCGCGAGGCCCGCCACGGCCTGGCGCGGGACGGGGTACAGGCGAATTACCTGCGGCTGCGGGCGTTCCCGTTCAGCGACGAGGTGGAAGCGTTCCTGCTGGAGCACGATACGGTGTTCGTGGTGGAGCAGAACCGCGACGCCCAGCTCCGGCACCTGCTCGTCGCCGAAACGCGCGTGCCGAAGGACCGCCTGGTCTCCATCCGCCACTACGGCGGCGTGCCGCTCGGCGCCGGGCAGGTGGCCGACGACGTGCTGGCGCACCTGGCGGGCACGGACACGGGATCGGGGCCACGGCGGGCCGGTGGTGCGCTCTCCGGCGCCCACGCCGCCTCGGGCCCCCGGGAGGAAGGAGAACACCGCCGATGACCTACATCCGCAAGCCCCGCGTGCAGCATCCCTCGCTGCAGGCCAACGAGATCGGCCTGACGCGGCGCGACTACGAGGGCAGCATGTCGACGCTGTGCGCCGGCTGCGGCCACGACTCCGTTACTGCCGCCGTGATCGAGACCTTCTGGAAGCTGTCGATCCCGCCCCACCGGGTCGCCAAGCTGAGCGGCATCGGCTGCTCCGCCAAGACCCCGACCTACTTCGTCAGCCAGGCGCACGGCTTCAACGCGGTGCACGGGCGCATGCCGTCCATCGCCACCGGCGCCAACGCCGCCAACCGGGACCTGGTCTACATCGGCATCAGCGGCGACGGCGACTCGCTGTCGATCGGGCTGGGCCAGCTCGGCCACGTGATCCGGCGCAACGTGAACATGCTCTACGTGCTGGAGAACAACGGCGTATACGGCCTCACCAAGGGCCAGTTCTCCGCCTCGGCCGACCCGGGCTCGGTGGCCAAGAGCGGCGAGGTCAATCACGAGCGTGCCATCGACCCGGTGCTGCTGGCGCTGTCGCTGGGCGCGACCTTCGTCGCGCGCGGCTTCTCCGGGGACAAGGCGCAGCTGGTGCCGATCCTGGAGGCGGGCATCCGTCACCGGGGGCTCGCCCTGGTGGACGTCATCTCCCCCTGCGTGACCTTCAACGATCACGAGGGCTCCACCAAGAGCTACCGCTACACCCGCGAGCACGAGGTGGAGGAAGTCGCCGTGGACTTCGTGCCCCGGCGCCGCGAGATCACCACCGAATACGAGGCCGGGACGGTCCGGGACGTGCCCATGCACGACGGCAGCGTGGTGCGCTTCCGCAAGGTGCCCGAAGACTACGATCCCACCGACCGCGATGCCGCCTACGCCTACGTGCGTGCCCGGCAGGACGCCGGCGAGGTGCCCACCGGCCTGCTGCACGTCGATCCCGGCAGCCGGGACCTCCACGAGGTGATGGACACGGCGGCGACGCCGCTGGCCGAGCTGCCGTTCGAGGACCTCTGCCCCGGTGGTGACGCGCTCGACGAGATCCTGGCGGAGTACCGGTAGGCGGGCGCCGCCCCGCACGGCGCAACCCGGAACCAAGCGCCATCCGGTGCGGTCAACACTGTTCGATGCCCCGCTTCGGGAAGCACCTCCCGGCGAGCGCCCGTCGCGGGGATCCGAACAGAGAGGAGCCGAAGATGAGCGCACCGAACAAGAGCCTTGCGATCGCAGCCGCCGTACTTGCCACCACCGGCCTGTCCATGAGCGCGCCGGTGCACGCGGCCACGCCGTCGCCCCTGTCGCAGCTCAAGCAGGAAAACTACGTGCGGTGTTTCGGCATCAACGCCCCGCACCGCAACATGTGCGCGACCGCCACCGGCTCCTGCGCCGGTACGGACAGCAAGGCGCGCGATCCCAACGCGTTCGTGTTCGTGCCGGCCGGGGCCTGCGGCATGATCGACGGCGGCACGATCCACCCCGGCAAGCAGGCGGCGCGCCGCATCCGGCACTACGAGAACCTGCCCGCCGCGCAGCACCGCAAGGCCGAGAAGCGCCACCACGAGAGGATGGAGAAGGTACTCGAGGCCAGCCTCGGGGCCGTCAAGGGCACCCAGGGCTGAGCCTGTCGGCGCCGCCGCGGTGATGCAAATGTCCGCCCTGGCGGGAATCGGGTTGCGCGCCCCGCACGAGCAGGAGGTGCTCGACCGGCGGCCGGCGGTCGGCTGGCTCGAGGTTCACAGCGAAAACTACTTCGGTGCCGGCGGCAGACCCTCCATCCAGCTGCAGCGGATCCGCGAGCACTACCCGGTCAGCCTGCACGGCATCGGCCTGGGGCCGGGGAACACCGACCCCCTGGACCGGCGCCACCTGCGCGAGCTGGCACGCCTGGTCGCCGACGTCGACCCGTTCCTGGTTTCCGAGCACCTGTGCTGGAACGCCCGGGACGGGTGCCATTTCAACGACCTGCTGCCCCTGCCCCGGACCCGCGAGGCGGTCGCCCACACCGCCGCGCGCATCGACGCCATCCAGCAGGCGCTTGGCCGCCGCATCCTGGTCGAGAACATCGCGACTTATCTCGAGTTCGGGGACGACGACCTGGACGAGCTGGAGTTCGTGCTCGCCATCGTCGAGCGGGCCGGCTGCGGCCTGCTGCTGGACGTCAACAACGTCTACGTCAACGCGTGCAACCACGATCGCGACGCCCGGGCTTTCCTCGATGCCGTGCCCGGCGAGCACGTCCGGGAGATCCACCTCGCCGGGCACTCCCGGCGCGAGATCGATGGCCGCACCCTGCTGCTGGACACCCACGACCGGCCGGTGTGCCGACCGGTCTGGGAGCTCTATGCGCGGCTGGTCTCGCGGATCGGCCCCCGGCCGACGCTGATCGAGCGCGACGCCAACCTGCCGGAGCTGCAGTCCCTGGTGGAGGAGGCGCACGCCGCCGATCGCCTGATGCCCGCGAAGCGCGGCGCCGGGGTGGCGACATGAGCGGTCCGCGCTCGCTGGAATCGATGCAGCGGGCTTTCGCGCAGTGCCTGATCGACCGGACGCGCGATCCGGAGCCGGGCCTGGTGCGCGAGCGCGGCCTGTCCGCCCGCCAGCGCCTCGACGTGTACCGTCACAACACGCGGATCGTGCAGGGCGACGCGCTGGAGGCGATCTACCCCGCGGTCCGGCGGCTGGTGGGAGAGGAGTTCTTCGCCCACATGGCGGTGCTCTACGGCGACCGTCACCCGTCGCGCCACGGTGACCTGCGGCGCTTCGGCGCCCACCTGGCGGAGTTCATGGAAGGGTTCGAGCCGCTGGCGGCGTACGCCTACCTCCCCGACGTCGCCCGGCTGGAGTGGGCCTTGCACGAGGCCCTGCACGCGCCCGCCCGGAGCGGGGAACCCGTACGCACGGGCGGAGCGCACCGGCTGGCACCCCACGTGCGCCTGCCGCGGTCACCGTTCCCGGTCGCCCGCATCTGGGAGTACGCCCTGGGCGGGCATGGCCCGGATACGCCGAGGCTGGACATCGAGGGACTCGGCCCCGACCACCTGCTGGTGATGCGTCCGCGGCTGGACGTCCAGGTCCTCGCCGTGGACCCGGCGGAGTGGCACTGGCTGGCCCGCTTCCGCGGCGGCCCGCGGGTGCCGGGGGCCGCCGACGCGCAGCGGGTCCGGCTGTGGCGTTCGCGCGGCGTGCTGGAACCGGCGTAGGCGACCCCGGATCGCCCGCCGTCGGCGGCACCGCGCTCAGGCCCGCATCCGCTCCCACAGGGCCGAGGGCGTCGCCGGCATGTCGACGTGCTCCAAGCCGAATTCCGACAGCGCATCGACCAGCGCGTTGATCACCGCCGGCGGCGCGCCGATGGCACCGGCCTCGCCCGCACCCTTCATGCCCATGGGGTTGGTCTTGCAGGGCACGTTGTTGCGCCGGAAGGTGATCTCGGGGATGTCGTCGGCCCGCGGCATGGCATAGTCCATGAAGCTGCCGGTCACCAGCTGGCCGGACTCCGGGTCGTACACCGTGCGCTCCAGCAGCGCCTGGCCGATGCCCTGGGCCACGCCGCCGTGCACCTGCCCTTCCAGCATCAGCGGATTGAGCACGGTGCCGAAGTCGTCGACCACGGTGTAGCGCAGCAGCTCCACCTCGCCGGTATCGCGGTCGACCTCGAGTTCGCAGATGTGGGTGCCGTTGGGATAGGTGGCCGCGGCCGGCTTCCAGCCCGAGGTCTCGTCGAAGCTGGGCGAGCCGTCGCCCGGGTCGGAGGCGCGCGCGACCTCGGCGAACGAGGCCTGGCGGTCGGTGCCCACGATGCGGTAGCTGCCGCCATCGAACTCGATGTCGGCGGCGGCGGCCTCGAGCATCTCGGCGGCCTTCTCCCGCCCCTTCTCGATCACCAGGCCCGCGGCGTCCCGGACCACCGTGCCGCCCACCGGGATGGAGCGCGAGCCGCCGGTGCCCGCCCCCTTCGCGACCCGGTCGGTATCGCCCTGCACGATGGTGACCCGCTCCGGGGCTACGCCCAGCTGCTCGCAGACGATCTGGGTGTAGGCCGTCTGGTGCCCCTGGCCGTTCGACTGGGTGCCGATCATCACGGTGACCCCGCCGTCGGGATTCACCTGCATCCGCGCCGACTCCGGGAAGCCGCCGGCACAGGCCTCGATGTAGGTGGACATGCCGATGCCGCGCAGGCGACCGCGGCCGCTCTGCCGGCGTCGCCCGTCGAAGCCGTTCCAGTCGGCGATCTCCAGCGCGTCGTCCATGTTGCGCGCGAAGTCGCCGCTGTCGTACGTGACCCCGAGCGCGGTGGTGAACGGCATCTGCTCGCTGCGGATGAAGTTGCGCCGGCGGATCTCCACCGGGCCCAGCCCGGTCTCGCGGCCGCACTTGTCCACCAGGCGCTCCAGCAGGTAGGCCGCCTCCGGGCGCCCGGCGCCGCGGTAGGCGTCCACCGGCGCGGTGTTGCTGAAGGCACCGCGCACCGAAACGTGCGCCGCGGGCATCGTGTAGCAGCCGGCCAGCATCCCGGCGCCCGCCTCGGTGGGAATGAAGGGGGCGAAGTTGGACAGGTAGGCGCCCAGGTTGGCGATCGTGCGCACCCGCAGGCCGAGGAAGTGCCCCTCGTCGTCCAGCGCCATCTCGGCGTGGCTGACGTGGTCGCGCCCGTGGACGTCGCCGAGGAAGGTATCCGCGCGCTGGCCGATCCATTTCACCGGCCGCCCCAGCCGGCGCGCCGCGTAGAGCACCATGACGTACTCGGGGTAGGCGAAGGCCTTGATGCCGAAGGCGCCGCCGACGTCGGGCGTGATCACGCGCATGCGCTCCTCGCCGATACCGAAGACGGCGCCGGCTAGGACCATGCGCAGCAGGTGCGTGCCCTGGCTGGACACGTGCAGCACCAGGCGGCCCTGCTCGTCCACCGACCCGATGGCGCCGCGCGTCTCCATCGGGTTGCCGACCACGCGGTTGTTCACCAGGTCCAGCGAGACCACCCGCGCGGCCCCGGCAAACGCCTTCCCGGCCGCTTCCGCGTCGCCCTTCTCCCAGTCGAAGCACAGGTTCCCGGGTGCCTCCTCCCGCACCCGCGGCGCGTCCTCGTCCAGCGCCCGCGCGGTGTCGGTGACCGCATCGAGCATCTCGTATTCGACCTCGATCCGGTCCACCGCGTCGCCCGCCTGTTCCCGGGTCTGCGCCACGACCACGGCCACGGGATCGCCGACGTAGCGGACGCGGCCGCGCGCAAGCGCCGGCCGCGGCGGCGTGACCAGGTCCGAGCCGTCGCGGCTCTTCACCTGCGCCAGGCAGGGAAGGTCCCCGATGCCGTCCCGGGCCAGGTCCTCGCCAGTGTAGACCGCGACCACGCCCGGAGCGCTTTCGGCGGCCGTGGCGTCGAGGGAGCGGATCGCCGCGTGGGCGTGGGGCGAGCGCAGCACCACGGCGTGCAGCTGGCCCGGCAGGTCGATGTCCGCCACGTACTGCCCGTGTCCCGTCAGCAGGCGCGCGTCCTCGAGGCGCGAGACCGGCTGACCGACTCCGAATTTCGCCATGCTGGTCTTCCTCCCGCTACCGTGCGGTGCTGCAACATTCCCGATCGCTCCAGTCTATCAGGAACGCCGTGTCCCGCCGGACCGACGGCATCCTCCGCTGGCGCTGGTCTATGCTTGCGCCCGACGGCCGCGGGGGCAGGACGAACGGACGGTGAACCACCCCGGCCAGCGGCCGGTCCATACCACAGGGCCGTCCTGCACCACCGCCCGTGCCGGCGGACACGGAAGTTTCCTGCTGTCTTGCGAGGTGACACGCGATGAGCCCATCAGGCACGGCCGACGGACCGCTTTCCCGGGAAGAGCTCGAGGCGCTGGACGCGTACTGGCGCGCGTCCCTGTACCTGTGCGCGGGCATGCTGTACCTGCGCGACAACCCCCTGCTGAAACAGCCGCTCGAGATCGGTCACGTCAAGCGCCGGCTGCTCGGTCACTGGGGCACCGATCCCGGCCAGACACTGGTATGGACGCACCTGAACCGGCTGATCCGGGCCCGCGACCTGGACATGATCTTCGTCTCGGGTCCGGGCCACGGCGCCCCCTCGATGCTCTCCCACGCCTGGCTCGAGGGCACCTACGGCGAGATCTACCCGGACCGGGGCCAGGGCGAGGACGGTCTGCGGCGCTTCTTCCGCCAGTTCTCCTTCCCCGGCGGCATCGGCAGCCACTGCACGCCGGAAACCCCGGGCTCGCTGCACGAGGGCGGCGAGCTGGGCTACAGCCTGTCGCACGCCTTCGGCGCCGCGTTCGACAACCCGGACCTGGTCGTCGCCTGCATGATCGGCGACGGCGAGTTCGAGACCGGGCCGCTGGCCACCGCCTGGCACGGCAACAAGTTCCTCAATCCGGCGCGCGACGGCGCCGTGCTGCCGATCCTGCACCTGAACGGCTACAAGATCGCCAACCCGACGGTCCCCGCGCGCATCGGGCGCGGGCGCCTGGAGAGCCTGCTGCGCGGCTTCGGCTACGCGCCGCGCCTGGTCGCCGGCGACGATCCGCCGGCGGTGCACCAGGCGCTGGCCGGCACGCTCGACGCCGCGGTGGACGAAATCCTGGCGATCCGCCACCGCGCCCGCGAGGAGGGGATCGAGGAGCTGCCGGAATGGCCCGCGATCGTGCTCGACACGCCCAAGGGCTGGACCGGCCCGCGGGAGGTGGACGGCCACCGCGTCGAGGGCACCTGGCGGGCGCACCAGATCCCGCTGGACCCCCACCGGGACCCGGCGGCACTGGAGCAGCTTCGGCAATGGCTGGAGGGCTACCGACCGGAGCGGCTGTTCACCGACGACGGCCGCCTCGCGCCCGAGCTCGCGGCGCTGGCGCCGCGGGGCCACCGGCGCATGAGCGCCAACCCGGTCAGCAACGGTGGAGCGCTGCGCAAGGCGCTGCTGCTGCCGGACTTCCGCGGCTACGCCGTGGACGTGCCGCGTCCCGCCGAGACGCGGGTCGAGAACACCCGGGTGCTGGGCCGGCTGCTGCGCGATGTCATCCGGGCCAACCCCCACACCTTCCGCCTGTTCGGCCCCGACGAGACCGCCTCCAACCGCCTGGACGACGTCTACGAGGCCAGCGGCAAGGCCTGGATGGCCGAGCTGCTGCCCGAGGACGCCGACGGCGGGCACCTGGACCGCGAGGGCCGGGTCATGGAGATGCTCTCCGAGCACACCCTGGAGGGCTGGCTGGAGGGCTACCTGCTGTCCGGGCGGCACGGCTGCTTCGCCTCCTACGAGGGCTTCATCCACGTCATCGACTCGATGTTCAACCAGCACGCCAAGTGGCTCGAGAAGTCGCTGGACATCCCCTGGCGCGCGCCGGTGTCCTCGCTCAACCTGCTGCTCACCTCCACCGTCTGGCGCCAGGACCACAACGGCTTCTCGCACCAGGACCCGGGTTTCCTCGACGTGGTCACCAACAAGAGCCCGCGGGTGACGCGCATCTACCTGCCGCCGGACGCCAACTGCCTGCTGTCGGTGGCGGACCACTGCCTCACCAGCATGGACAAGGTCAACGTGATCGTCGCGGACAAGCAGCCGCACCTGCAGTACCTGTCCATGGACGAGGCCGTGCTGCACTGCACCAAGGGCATCGGCATCTGGGACTGGGCCAGCACCGACGCCGACAGCGAGCCCGACCTGGTCATGGCCTGCGCCGGCGACGTGCCGACCATGGAGGCGCTCGCCGCCACGGAGATCCTGGGCGAGCACTTCCCGGAGCTCAAGGTGCGCTTCATCAACGTGGTGGACCTGTTCCGCCTGGTGCCCACCAGCGAGCACGAGCATGGCCTGTCCGACGCCGACTTCGACAGCCTGTTCACCACCGATCGGCCGGTGATCTTCAACTTCCACGGCTATCCCTGGCTGATCCACAAGCTCACCTACCGTCGCCGCAACAGCGCCGGCATCCACGTGCGCGGCTACAAGGAGCACGGCAACATCAACACGCCCATGGAGCTCGCCATCCGCAACCAGATCGACCGCTTCGACCTGGTAATCGACGCCCTCGACCGGGTGCCGGCGCTGCGGGTGGCCGGCGCGCACGTGAAGGAGCGCATGAAGAAGCAGATCCTGGCCTGCCTGCGCTACGCGGAGCAGGAGGGCACGGACCCGCCGGAGTTCGCCGACTGGCGCTGGGACCACGCCGGAGGGTGAAACGGGTGGCTGCCATGAACGGTCAACGCGGCAACGGCGCGCGCCTGTTGTGCCTGAACGCGGGCTCGTCCTCCCTCAAGCTCGCGCTGTACGCCGTCGACGCCGCCGGCGAGACCCGCCTGCTCGGCGCCGCGGCGCAGGAGATCGGGCGCCCGGAGGCGGGCATCCGGGGCGACGACGGGAGCTTTCGCCGGACGCGCCTGCGCGACCACCGGGCAGCGCTGGAGGCGCTGCTGCAGGCGCTGGAGCTGGCGCGCGTGGACGCCGTCGGCCACCGCCTGGTGCACGGCGGCGAGCACACCCGGCCCGAGCGGCTCACCCCCGCGCTGCGCGAGCGCCTCGAGGCGCTGGTGCCGCTGGCGCCGCTGCACATCCCGCCGGCGCTCGCGGTGCTCGACGCGGCCCGCGAGCACCTGCCGGACGTGCCGCAGGTGGCCTGCTTCGACACGGCCTTCCACCGCACGCTGCCGGAAGTGGCGCGTCGCCTGCCGCTGCCGGAGCGCTATCATCAGCGCGGCGTGCGCCGCTACGGCTTCCACGGCCTGTCCTACGAGTACATCGCGCGCCGCCTCGGCGAGCGTGCCCGCGGCCGGGTGGTGGTGGCGCACCTGGGCAACGGCGCCAGTCTCGCGGCGCTGCATGACGGCCGCTCGGTCGACACCACCATGGGGCTCACCCCCACCGGCGGCGTGATGATGGCCACCCGCAGCGGCGACCTCGACCCCGGGGTGCTGCTGTACCTGCTGCGCGAGGAGCGCCTGGACCCCGACGAGCTGGAACGCCTGCTCGACCTGCGGGCCGGCCTGCTGGGGGTGTCGGGCCGCAGCGGCGACATGGCCGGGCTGCTCGACGCCGACGATCCGCCGGCGCGCCTGGCCGTGGCGCTGTTCTGCTACCAGGTGCGCAAGACGGTCGGCGCGCTCGCGGCCGCCCTGGGCGGCCTGGACCGGCTGGTGTTCACCGGCGGCATCGGGGAGCATGCCGCGCCGGTACGCGCACGCGTCTGCGGGGGCCTGGCGCACCTGGGCATTGCCCTGGACGATGACGCCAACGCGCGCAACGCCGAATGCATCTCCACCGCCGACTCGGCCTGTCCCGTGGAGGTCATCGCCACCGACGAGGACGCCATGATCGCGCGCCACGTGCACGAGTGCCTGCGCGGTCCGGGCCCGGACTAGGGACCCCCGCATGGGGCTGACGGATTGACCGGAATCAAGTCCCGGCCGCCGCATTTGCCAGAAGCTGGTGCCGGGGCGTCGCCCGAGGCGCCGCGGTTTTCGACGGGGGAGATCACTGATGGCGCTTCATACCGGCCCCGGAGCGGGTGTATCGAGACTGGTTCCCTGGCTGGAGCTGCTGTCCGGACGGCTGCAGCGTCCGGCGTCACGCCGGGAGCCGGACTCGCTGCCAGCGACCGGGCGCCGCCGGCTACTGACCGACGTCGGCTTCGGCGAGGCCGGGCTGACGGAGCTGTACCGCGGCGAGGCGCACGTGCGCGACCTACTGCCGCCCATGATCCGGCGCTTCGGCCTGGATCCGGCATGGGTGGAGCAACGGCACATGGATGTGTTCCGGGACCTGCACCGGACCTGCGCGGTCTGCCGCGTCGCGCGGCGCTGCCGTCGCGCGCAGCGCGCGCGGGCCAGCGCCGCCGTTTGCGGCGAGTTCTGCGCCAATGCCACGCCCCTCGAGGAGCTGTTGCTCGAAGCGGGCGCGTAGCGGGCGGCGCGCCGGGGCGGCGGCATCCCGCAGGCGGTTCTCTCCGGGACACGGCGAGCGGTGCCGTTGGCTCCTGCCCAGCCGGTCAGTCCTGCTCGCCGCTGAGCAGCGCGTCGATCGCGCCGAAGAACTGCGACCAGTTGGTTGCGTCACGGGCCCGGGCGTCCAGCTCGCGGAGCGGAATCCCGAGCACGTGGGCCCGCGCGAGTTTGTGCAGTGCCTGATCCGCGTCCCAGTACCGGACGCCGTTGTCCCGGAAGCGGCGACGCAGCACGGTCCGGATCCCCAACAGCTGCTGGTGTGTCGTGAGCATCGTGTCCCCGGACCTATTGATGACGAGGTCTCTCAGCTCCACGGGCCCGGGAGCCGGGCCCCGACGCTGTCGCAGAGCATCTCCACCAGGCGGCGCGTATCCACCAGGCGGATCTGACGCTCGGGCCCGGCACAGCGCATGATCAGCCACGGGGACTGGCGCGCCACGTCGCGCAGCGCCAGGGCCAGCGCCCCGGACAGCGGCGTCGCGGTCCGCGGCAGCAGCAGTGCCACCGAGGGAGGTTGACGGCGCGCGGCGCCGGCGCGCACGAAGTGCTTGCGCAGCGTGGGGATGTAGTCTCTCAGCGGCAGGCTCGAGCGCCCCGCCCCGTCCACCACGGGGAGGACGTTCGGGAACCGGTACTGGCTCACGAAAGTCCCGCCCGCGTGGAGGCGCTCGTTCGCGAGGATTCCCATCGCCTCGCACACCTGGGGGTCGGTCAGCGGGCAGTCCATGAAGTAGACATCCATGCGCGACTTCTCCCGCGGAAGTCGGCAACGGACTGCCGGGTTTGCAGCGGGAGCTGCGCCCGGAACACCGGTCGACCTGCCTTCCGCAATTACCCATTCTCCTGGTAACGATCATACTAGTCCCCGCGGGAATGGAGTTCCGTTCGCTAGCGCACAGACGCCGATCACTGTCCGGATATCCTGGGCCGGCGTGGCCCGGGTTCCTGCCCGTTCTCCGCGCGCGGGGCTCCTGCAACCGAAGCGGTGGTGTAGACTATCCCCATTTCCGATATTGCCGGTGTCCTGACGCTCCGCCCGCGGGCGGTTTCCGGGCGCCGGGCAAGGCAGTCGATGATGTCCGAAGAACCCGCGCCGCAGCACAACCACGTTCTGGCGGCCCTGCCGGGCGAGGTGCAGGCCCGCGTGTTCCCGGAGCTGGAGCTGGTGTCGCTGCCGCTCGGCAAGGTCCTCTACGATTCCGGAGACACGCTGCGCCACGTGTACTTCCCGACGGACTGCATCGTCTCGCTGCTGTACGTGATGCAGGACGGGGCGTCCGCGGAGATCTCCGTGGTCGGCAACGAGGGGCTGGTGGGGGTGGCCGTGTTCATGGGCGGCCACAGCACCCCGAGCCAGGCGCTGGTGCAGAGCTCCGGTCACGCCTACCGCATGGACGGGAAGCGGCTCAATGCCGAGTTCAACCACCAGGGGGAACTGCAGCGGCTGCTGCTGCTCTACACCCAGGCACTGATCACGCAGATGGCGCAGACCGCGGTCTGCAATCGCCATCACACGGTTGACCAGCAGCTTTGCCGCTGGCTGCTGCTGTCGCTGGACCGCCTGCCGAGCAACCGCCTGAGCATGACCCAGGACCTGATCGCCAACATGCTGGGGGTGCGCCGCGAAGGCGTCACCACGGCGGCCCGCAAGCTGCAGAAGCTCGGCGTCATCGATTACCGGCGCGGCA
>Ga0209921_1000020_pt1 | contig 93832 bp, 78 predicted proteins | sample SalPonF2_C_D2_MG_FD_185730 | JGI IMG/M metagenome (GOLD analysis project Ga0209921, IMG submission 185730) | Salt pond soil microbial communities from South San Francisco under conditions of wetland restoration - Salt Pond MetaG SF2_C_D2_MG... ...
CGCCGGGCGGGGAAGCACCGGGCGGGGAAGCACCGGGCGGGGAAGCACCGGGCGGGGAAGCACCGGGCGGGGAAGCACCGGGCGGGGAAGCACCGGGCGGGGAAGCACCGGGCGGGAAAGCGCCCGGGGCGGCTGCCTGTTCCACCGCCGTCGGTGCCGCGGCGGAGCCGTCACTCCCCGTTTCCCCGGCGGCCGTCGAGCCCCGGTCGGGCGCCGCTCCGGATGGCGCCCGGGAAGCGCTCGAAGCCGGAGACAGGTGCGCCATGCTGCAGCCGCCGAGGCCGAGGGTGAAAAGCACCGGGGCCAGCAGGCTGGCTGCAAGGCGCGGAAGGGCGTGCGTCGAAATACTCATGGTGTGCAGCCGGACCTGTTGCCTGACCTCGAGGTTGTTCTCGTTTTGGCTTGCCCCGGAAGCCCGCGGGCCCTGACCGCGGCTAAGCGCTAACAGGCCCTAGGGGGCTGCTGGAAAGCGCGCGTTTCGGCCGCCCCCGCGCCCTAGAAACCGTCCTTCCACCTGCGCAGCTCCGCGAATACCTCCGTGTCGCTGCCCAGTGCGTGGCCCGCGTGCCTCTCCGCCGCAGCCCTGATCTCCGGCCGGTCCCAGCGCAGGAAGGGGTTGGTTTCGAGCTCCGCCCCGATCCGGCTGGGAAGCGTCGGCCGGTTCTCGGCGCGCCGTTGCCGGGCTTCCTCCTGCCTCGCCTGCAACGCCGGGTTGTCCGGCTCCACTGCCAGCGCGAAGCGGATGTTCTTCAGCGTGTACTCGTGTCCGCAGTATATCGCGGTTTCCGGGGGCAGGTTGCGCAGTCGGTCGAGGGATTTACACATCTGGTCGGGTGTTCCCTCGAACAGCTTCCCGCAGCCGACCGCGAAAAGCGTGTCACCGCACAGCAGGCCGCCGCCCCCATGGTAGGCAATGTGACCGGCGGTGTGGCCCGGGATATCAATCACCTGGAAGCTTGTCTCCAGCGCCGGCGGCTCGATCACGTCACCCCCGGAAACCGGATTGCTGCAGGCCGGGATGCTTTCGCCGGCCGGCCCGAACACCGGTACCTCGAACGCTTGCACGAGGCTGGCGACGCCGCCAACGTGGTCGGGGTGATGGTGGGTGACCAGGATCGCGGCGAGCGCCAGGTCGTTGCGAGCGAGGTACTCGCGAACGGGAGCGGCGTCGCCGGGGTCGACCGCCACGCAGGCCCTCGCCCCGGGCTGCTGCAGCAGCCAGATGTAATTGTCGCGGAAAGCGGAAACAGGATGATACTCGAGCATGGCGGAATGGTGACAGGGCGGGGATCGGCGGTCAATTTCCAGCGGCCCGCGCCGCCGGGCCCCGACCACCGGTAGCCCCGATCCCCGCAGGGGTCGTACGATCTCTTACCGAACACGTGGGTGACCGCTCCGGGGCTCGAGCAGCGGCTGGTGTGAACCATGCGAGCGAACGGAACACAGCGATCCAGGCATCCTGCGGGGAGAGTGCTCGTGTCGGCCCCTCGGGAGGCCGTTGGACCCGCCTGGCGTGGCATCGCCAGGGCCGCGCTCCCGCGCCTTCGCCGAGCGGTCGGCAAGAGCGCCGAGATGCGGCACCATCCCTGACCGGGTTAGTATTTGCTCCCAAGAGGGCTCGCAGCTGCCGCCGGGAAGCACGGCGCCACGCGGCCCGGTTGGCAGCCATGGTGGACACGGCAATGGGAGTGCGTCCGGAACACGGCCGGAAACTGGAACAGTGGCTGCGCCGGCCGCTGGGGCGGCGCGTATATGAAACCGAGCTTTCCCTGCTGGAGGACCTCCCCGGCGTGTTCGGCTTCTTTGCGCTGCAACTCGGCTACTGGGGGCCGGAACGCGAGCTGCTGAGCGACCTGAAGGTACTGCACCGCTTCCGGGTCTGTCCTGGCGGTCCGGAGGCGGAGGTGCGCGCCCGGCTGGACCAGCTACCGTTCCAGTCGGAGAGCGTGGACGCGGTGATCCTGCCGCATTCGCTGGAGTTCGCCGAGCATCCGCACCGGCTGCTGCGCGAGGTGGACCGGATCCTGGTGGCCGGGGGTCACGTGCTGGTACTGGCGTTCAACCCCTGGGGCCCGTGGGGGCTGCGGCGGTTTCTGCACCGCGACCGCAGCGAGCCGCCGTGGTCGGCCCGACTACTGGGGGAGAGACGCATCCGGGACTGGCTGTCGCTGCTCGGCTATGAGATCGTGCAGGCGCGCCGCTACTTCTACCGGCTCCCGGTCGGCAACCGGCGGCTGCTGGAGCGCCTCGAGTTCATGGAGCGCGCCGGCCCGCGCATCTGGCCCATGATGCCGGGGGCCTACATGCTGCTCGCGCGCAAGCGCGTGTGCACGCTGACCCCGATTCGGCCGCGGCGGCGCCTGCGGCGTGCCGTGGCCGCGCCGGCGCTGGCCGGCACCCGGAGGCAGTCGTATTGAGTCGCAACGTGACCATCTACACCGACGGCGCCTGTCGCGGCAATCCCGGTCCGGGCGGCTGGGGTGTGCTGATGCGTTATGGCCGCCACGAGAAGGCCCTCCATGGAGGCGAGCGCGACACTACCAACAACCGCATGGAGCTGACTGCGGCGATCCGGGCGCTGGAAGCACTGCGCCGCCCGTGCACAGTGGACCTGTATACCGACTCGCGCTACCTGCGCGACGGCATTACCCGATGGCTGGTCAACTGGAGGCATAACGGCTGGCGCACGGCGGGCCGCAAGCCGGTGAAGAACGCCGATCTGTGGCGGCGCCTGGACGAGCTGAGCGCCGGCCATCAGATCCGATGGCACTGGGTCCGGGGACACCAGGGCAACGATGGCAACGAGCGGGCGGATGCGCTGGCCAATCGCGGCGCGGACGAGGTAATGGGCAGGGTCCGCGCCTGAGCGACGGGGAGACCGGAATGCGTCAGATCGTGCTGGATACGGAAACCACCGGCCTGGAGCCGGAGGCCGGGCACCGGATCATCGAGATCGGCTGCGTCGAGCTGATCAGCCGGCGTTTCACCGGCCGACGCTTTCACGAGTATCTCAACCCCGAGCGCGAGATCGAGGCGGGCGCGGTCGAAGTGCACGGACTGACTCTGGAGCAGTTGCGGGACAAACCACGCTTTGCCGACATCGCCCCGGAGCTGCTGGGGTTCCTGGACGGCGCCGAGCTGGTGATTCACAACGCGCCCTTCGACGTCGGTTTCATCAACCACGAGCTGCAGCGTATCGGGGCCGAGATGGCGGACATCACCCAGCGTTGCCGCATCCTGGACACGCTCGAAATGGCCCGCCGACTGCACCCCGGGCAGAAGAACAGCCTGGACGCGCTGTGCCGGCGCTACGAGATCGACAGCAGTCAGCGGCAGCGGCACGGGGCGCTGCTGGACGCGGAGATCCTCGCCGACGTCTACCTGGCCATGACCGGCGGCCAGGTGGCGCTGTCACTGGACAGAGCGGCGGGCGAGCGTACCCCGGAAGGGGGCCCGGCGGACGGCGCCGGCGCATCGCAGCGCCGTCCGGTGGCCCGGTCGGGGACGCCTTTGCGGGTCGTGCGCGCCACCGGGGAAGAGCGGACCGAGCATGCCCGCCGGCTCGAGGCCATCGACAAAGCCAGCGGCGGCCGCTGCGTGTGGCTGGCCCTGGAACGCGAATCGCGGGGCTGACGAAGGCCTGCCGCGGGACGCCGCGCCGGTGACCGATTTTCCGCATGACAAGGCGTCTTGGGCGCGATGTGGCGCCGCATCAGCGAGCGACACCGCAGGATTGCGCGGAAAAATGGCCCCGGCCTTTCGAGGCCACCGCGGGTAAGCGCTGTCAGCGCAAGTAGTACAACACCAGGTACAGTGCCAGCAGCACCGCCACCCACAGGACCATGCTTCCCGTGGGCCAGGTGCGGGCCAGGCGGCCCTGAGGCCCGTGGTGACGGGAGAGCAGGGCGATGCCGCCGTTGAAGATCGTCGTCCCGGCCTCCTTGAACCCCCGCCAGGCACGTTCGCCGGTGCCCAGGAACATGGCTACGGTCGCCGGCAGTGCCTGTCGGTAAACCCAGTCGGAGTCCAGCAGGATGCGCCGGTCCGGGCCCGGCCACCATCCGGTGCGCAGCAGCAGCGCGAACCCCGCTACGGTCAGGGCCAGCAGCTGAAGAGTGCCGAGCACGTGACCGGCCGTGTAGGGGTTGTCGTGCACCGGGTATGGCAGCAGGTGCCAGACGATGCCGGGGTGCACCCCGATCGCCAGCAGGGCGCCCGCGGTGATCCCCATGGCCAGCAGCATGTTGCGCGGCGCTTCTTCCACCCGGAGCCCGGCATCACGGTTGAAGAACGCATACCACACGACCTTCACCCCGGCGAGCAGGAAGATCCCGGCCGCACCGAACACCAGCACCAGCCATACCCCCTCGCGATGCGTGTTGGCGGCGGCCTTGAGCAGCAGCGCCTTGCTGGTGTAGCCGGCGAACAGCGGCGCCGACATGCCGAGCGCGGCCAGGATGCAGAACACTGTGGTCCAGGGCATGGAGCGGTACAGGCCGCCCAGGTCGGTGGCCCGCGCCGTCCCTGTGCGCGTCATCACGGCGCCCATGCACATGAACAGCAGACTCTTGTACAGCACGTGGCTGACGGCATGCGCGGCGGCGCCGTCGATGCCCAGCCGGGTGCCGATGCCGATGCCGATGACCATGAAGCCCAGCTGGTTGATCAGGCAGTAGCCGAGCACCCGGCGCAGGTCATTTTCCACCGCGGCGTAGAGCAGGGTGAAGATCACCGTCGCCACGCCGATCCAGATCAGGATCTCGCTGCCCGCGAAGCCCCTCGCCAGCGCGTAGATCGCCATCTTGGTGGTGAACACGCTCAGGAACACCGAGCCACCCGGCGTGGCCTCCGCGTAGGCGTCGGTGAGCCAGTTGTGCAGCAGCGGGAAGGCGGCCTTGATGCCAAACGCGAGGAACAGCAGGATCGAGCCCAGGCCGGCCAAGGTCATGTGATCGAAGCTGATCGAGCCGGTCTGTACGAATCGCACGGCGCCCCCGGACAACAGCAGCACGCCCGAGGTGATCTGGATCACCAGGTAGCGCACCCCGGCCGCGTATGCGCGCGTGCTGCGGCTCGCCCAGACCAGGAACGCCGAGGCCACCGCCGTCAGCTCCCAGAAGGTGAACAGGGTGATCAGGTCGCCGGCGAACACCGCGCCGATCGCCGCGCCGGCGTAAACCAGCGAGGCCACCTGCTGGATCGGATCGCGCACCTTCAGGGAGAACAGGACCCCGGCGAAGGCGGCGAAGTAGAACACATAGCCGAAGACCCGACTGAGGGCGTCCACGCGGACCAGCGTGAGCGTTTGGCCGAACAGCACCGGGTGACCCGCCGCGCCGTGTGTCAGCAGCGCCAGGTGCAGCGCGCCCAGCACCGGCAGCAGCAGCATGTAGCCTGCACGGACCCGGCCGCGCAGGCACGGTGCGAGCAGCACGCCGGCCGCCAGGATCACGCCCGGAGGCGTGTGCAGCAGCCAACCGGGCATGTCACCGGTCATAGTAGTTCTCCCCGCGCCCGGCGAGCCTGGCGACCAGCCAGCCGCCCGCGGCGATCAGGATGCTGCTGACCAGGCCGGCGGTGGCGTAGAAGCCGAACCAGCCGGCGACGGCGAAGTCGGCGCGGCGCGCCACGAACAGGCCGGCCAGGACCGTCACGGCAGCGATGGTCCAGGTCCAGGCGTACGCCCGGCGGGCGCCGCGGCTGTCGCGTCGGTCGCTCACCCCGCACTCCCGGTCACGTTCACCAGCGGCATCAGCATGTGCACGATGGGCTGGGCATAGAAGAACAGCACGACGCAGCCCAGTGCGGTGATCCCGAGCGGTACCAGGCAGCTGAGCGGAGCCTCGCGTATCCCGGCCACGCTCCCGTCGCCCTCGGGGGCAAGGAAGAAGGCACGCGCCACGATGGTCATGAGATACCCGACGTTGAGCAGCGAGCTGGCCATCAGGGCCGCAAGCAGCAGGTACCGGTGCGCCTCGATGGTGCCCATTGCCAGCAGCCACTTGCTCCAGGCGCCGCCACCCGGCGGCAGGCCGATGACGCTGAGCGTCGCGAGCAGGAAGGCGAGCATGGTTACCGGCATCTGCCAGCCGATGCCGTTGAGCTCGCTCACGCGGGTCTTGTGCGTGGTGACCGCGATCGCGCCGGCGCAGAAGAACAGCGTGATCTTGCCGAAGGCGTGCATGACCAGGTGGAGGCTGCCGCCGATGATGCCCCAGCGGGTCGCAAGCGTGGCGCCGAGCACGATGTAGGAGAGCTGGCTGACGGTGGAATAGGCCAGGCGCGCCTTGAGGTTGTCCTGGAGCATCGCCACCAGCGAGGCGGTCACCAGGGTGAAGCCGGCGACGTACATCAGCCATACGCTGGCCCCGGTCCGCGTCAGCAGGTGGGTACCGAAGACGTAGATCACTACCTTGAGCACGGTGAACACGCCGGCCTTGACCACCGCCACCGCGTGCAGCAGGGCGCTGACCGGGGTGGGCGCGACCATCGCGGAGGGCAACCAGCGGTGGAACGGCATCAGGGCGGCCTTGCCGATCCCGAACAGGTACAGGCCAAGCAACACCGGTAACACCTGGTGCCGCACGCGCCCGGCAAGGATGCCGCCCGGCTGGAAGCTTAAAGTCCCGGCGATGGCCCAGGTCCACACGATCGCCAGCAGCAGCAACCCGATCGAGGTTCCCATCAGCAGGCCCAGGTAAACGCGCCCCGCGCGCCGGGCTTCCGGGGTTTCCTTGTGGACCACCAGAGGATAGGTGGATAGCGTCAGCGCCTCGTAAAACACGAACAGGGTGAACAGGTTGGAGGCGAAGGCGATGCCCATGGTGCTCGCCAGCGCTATCGGGAAGAACGCGTAGAAGCGGGTTTGGTGCAATTCGTGCTCGGCACGCATGTAGCCGATGCTGTAGATCGTGGTGGCGATCCACAGGCCCGAGGCGACCAGGGCGAAGAGCATCCCCAGCGGCTCCAGGCCGAAACCCAGCGAGATCCCGGGCAGCACGCGGAAGAGCTCTACCCCAGGCCGGTGGCCGGCAAGCACGGAGGGGAGCAGGCTGACCACGAGGGCGAACAGCACCAGCGTGGTCAGGACGCTGATCGCCTCGCGCAGGTTGGGCCAGTGCCCCGCACGTGTGATCAGCACCGACGCGGCCAGCGGCACGGCGATGGTCAGCAGCATGGCGCTCTGGGGCGTCATGAGCCGAGTCCCATCAGCATGGCCGCGGCGCGGCTGGCCGTGCCGACCGTCAGGTGGGGATCGATCCCGAACCAGATGTTCGCCAGCACCAGGATCCAGGTGGGGATCAGCATCGACAGCGGCGCCTCGCGGATGGCGGTGAGGTCACGGCCGGGGGCGGGCTCGCGCAGGTAGGCGGCCTCGATCACCCGCCAGACGTAGATCAGGGCCAGCAATGAGCCTGCCAGGATCAGCAGCGCGAGCCACCACCAGCCCTTCTGCAGCGCCGCCATCACCAGGTACCACTTGCTGACGAAACCGACCGTCAGCGGCATCCCGACCAAACTCAACCCGGCGATCACGATCGCCGCCATGGTCCAGGGCATGCGGCGTCCCAGGCCGGCCGTGTCGGCCACCTGCATGGAGCCGAGCCGCGGCACGATGCAGCCGATCGCGAGGAACAGGGCGCCCTTCATCAGGGCGTGGTTGAACAGGTGCAGGATGCCGGCGGTCAGGCCGGTGGCGGTTGCCATCCCGATGCCCAGCGTGATGTAGCCGATCTGGGCGACGCTGGAGTAGGCGAACATGCGCTTGATGTTGTCCTGGAAGATGGCACCGACCGAGGCGAACACGATGGCGATGCTGCTCAGTACCAGCAGGATCGGTCCGAAGGGCATGGCGTGGAAGGAGAACAGTCTGCCAAAGACGTCGTAGGCGAAGCGTAGCAGCAGGTAGATCGCCACCTTGGTGGAGGTGGACGCGAGAAAGCTGGTCGCGGCCGAGGGCGCATACGTGTACGCGTTGGGCAGCCACAGGTGCAGCGGGAACATGGCCAGCTTGAGCCCGATGCCCACGGTGAAGAAGGCGAAGGCCACCTGCACCGTGCGTATCTGCGTCACCTCCGGCAGGCGCCGGGCCAGGTCGGCCATATTCAGCGTCCCGGTGGAGATGTACATGAAACCGATCGCGATCAGGATGAAGGTGCCGCCGATCGTGCCCATCACCAGGTACTGGAACGACGCCGTGAGCGCGCGCCGGTCGCGCCCCATGCTGATCAGGATGTAGGAGGCGAGCGACGAGATCTCGAGAAACACGAACACGTTGAACGCGTCGCCCGTGCTGGTCATGCCCAGCAGCCCGGTCAGGCAAAGCAGGAACGCCGTGTAGAAGAGATACGCGCGGCGGTTGCCCACCTCGAACAGTACGCTGCGTCGGGCGTAGGGGAGCACCACGGCGCCGATGCCGGAGACCAGGACCAGAACGAAGGCGTTGAGCAGGTCGATGCGGTATTCGATGCCCCAGGGCGGCATCCAGCCTCCCATGTGGTAGGAGACGGGGCCCACGGTGAGCACATGCTGTAGCAGCAGCGCGGAGATCGCCAGGCAGATCCAGCTTACCGCCACGGACAGCAGCCACGCGGGCGTGGCGCGGCGCAGCAGAAAGCATAGCGGCGCCGAGATCAGCGGGATCACCACCTGCAGCGCGGGGAGGTTGTGGAACGTCACAGACTCTTGTCCTGAACGTGTATTTCGTCTTCTTCCATCGTGCCGTAGGCCTCGTAGATCCGGACCACCAGGGCCGAGCCCACGGCGGTGGTTGCCACGCCCACGACGATCGCGGTCAGGATCAGCACGCTGGGTAACGGGTTGGTATACCGGTGATATCCCGCGGCAATGATCGGGGCGGTGGCCCCGTGTACCTTGCCCATGCTGATGTAGAGAATGAACACCGAGGTCTGGAAGATGTTCAGGCCGACCACTTTTTTGACCAGGTTGCCCTCGGCGATGACGACGTAGAAACCGCCCATCATCAGCAGCACCGCGATCCAGTAGTTGTACAGCCCCAGGAAGGTGCTCATTCGCGGTCGGGTTCCCCGTCGTGTTCCCCGCGGCCGGCGAACATATAGATGATGATGATCATGGCGTTGGATACGGTGATCCCCACGCCGAACTCGATCAGCATGATCCCCAGTTCCTGGCCATGCGCCGGGTCGTGGGCGAGCACGTTGTAGTCGAGGAAGTTGCCGCCCAGTGCCATGGTCGCCAAGCCGGTGCCGGCGTAAATCAGCAGCCCGACCGCCACCAGGCTGTGGGTGAGCCATCCCGGAAGCACCCGGCGCCCCTGGCGTACCCCGAAAATCAATGCGTACAGGATGAAGCCGGCGGCGAAGATCACACCCGCCTGGAATCCGCCGCCGGGCCCGAAGTCCCCATGGAACTGCACGTACAGGGAGAACAGCAGGATCAGCGGCAGCAGCAGCTTGGCGACCACGCGCAGCACCAGGTGCTCGGTCATGCGCCATCCTCCCCGTCACGCGGCCGGTTCGGGCGCCGGCGCCGCACGCCGAGCAGGACCATCACGCCGACCACGGCGGTGAACACCACTGTGGTCTCGCCAAGCGTATCGTAGCCGCGATAACTCGCCAGCACCGAGGTGACGACGTTGGGTACGCCGGTCCTGGGCACCGATTCGCGGAGGTAACGCGGCGCCACATGGTGGTTCGCCGGCGCCGCCGGGCTGCCGTAATAGGGCATGTCGAGCGTACCGTAGATCAGGGTGGCTCCGGTGATGAACACCACCAGCAGAGGCAGGGCACGGGTCCGGAAGGAGCGCCTGGAGCGCCGTGAGGTGAGGGCCAGCGTGCTCAGCATCAGGACGGTGGAGATGCCGGCACCGACAGCCGCCTCGGTAAAGGCGACGTCGACGGCGTTCATCACCACGAACAGGCCGGCGGAGACGAAGCTGTACAGGCCCCCCAGCATTACCACCGCGAACAGGCTGCGTAGCCGGACGATGGTGAGCGCGGTAATGCCCAGCAGGGTGAGCAGCGAGATGTCGACTACGACTCCGATGACCCGCCCCCCTCTCGCTCTTCCTCGTCGGCGGTAACGGGCACCTGCCCGTCGCGCAGCGCCGCCTTCGCCAGGGCGTGCGTGGCGACGGGATTGGTAAACCACAGGAACACTAGGATAATCAGAAGCTTGAGCGTTGTCATCGAGCAGCCGGCGAGGAAACAGAAGCCGACCAGCGTCAGTCCGACGCCCAGGGTATCGGTGATGCCGGCGCCGTGCATGCGGGTGAAGAAGTCCGGGAAGCGCAGCAGCCCCACGGCGCCCACGACCAGGAAGAAGGCCCCGCCTGCCAGGCAGGCCCACGCGAAACCGGTGGCGACCAGATGGATCATGGTTCGCCTTGGGCGTCCCGGTCCCGCCGGCCGGCGCCCATGCCCCCGTTTTCCATGAACTTGAGTACCGCGATGGTACTCACGAAGTTGATCAGGGCGTAGACCAGCGCGATGTCGAGCCAGTGGGGGCGACCGTCCAGGAATCCCAGTGCCGCGATGATCACCACGGTGGCCGAGCCGAACAGGTTGATCGCCAGGATGCGGTCGTACACCGTCGGCCCCAGCACCGCGCGCGCCAGGCACAGCAGCATGGTGACCAGTATCGCGACGGTGATCACCGGGAGCATCGGTTCAGCCTTCCCATGCGGTGATGCGCCGGTCCATCTCGCCTTCGGCCAGGCCGTCGGCGGCATCACGGGAAATCGCGTGCACCTCGATCTCGTCCGGGTACACCTCCAGCGACACGGTCCCCGGCGTGAGGGTGATCGAGTTGGCGAAGATCACCCGGCCAAGGTCCGAGTGCTGGGTCGCACGGACCCGGAACACGGTCGGAGAGATTGCCATGTCCCGCCGCAGGATATGCCGGGTGACCTCGAGGTTGGCCTTGACGATCTCCATCAGCAGCCAGAGCCAGTAGGCCACCGCCTTCGGCGTCAGGTGCACCGGGTGGCCCTCGCGGTCGATCACGTCCATGCGGTGCGAGACGAGCAAAACCAGGAACACGGATCCGCCGCCCAGCGCCAGCAGGTAGGGCTGGGTGTCTCCGGACAGGAGCATCCACAGCACGCCCAGGGCCAATCCCAGACTGATCAGGTGGGCCACAACGTTACCCCTGCGTGGCGACGGAATCGTTGGTTGCGGGATGCGGCAACGGCTGGGGCCGCGGAAAGCGCCCTGGATGGCGACGCGACAGGCCGGCCGGGCAGTGCCCGGACCGCTGACCGCCCCTCCCGGCCGGTTTGTGCATCGGCACGACCGATTTGCGAACGCCTGCTCGCCCGGCAAGGACGGATAACGTAACCATCGCCCGGAGCGCGAGTCAACACTGGCGCAGCCGGACGCAGTTGACCTGGATCAGATTGGCTCGCGGGGGGCTGGGCTAGGTTCTCGCGATGGCCGAGGAAATCAGCGGACAGGGCGCCGGCGGATCCCGGGCACCGGGTGCTCCGCGACGGCACAATACTTCGGGTCCGTGCCGGTGCGGGCTGGTGCCGGACTGCGGGATCGTCTGCGGCCGGGCCGGCCCCGGCGAGGCGGCCCTGTCCCGGCGGCGGCTGGCGCGGGGCGAGCTGCTGGTCAGCGCGGGCACGCCCGCGACCGAGGTCTTCGGCATTTGCCGGGGCCTGGTGCGCCTGTGGCGGGACGATCGAGCGCCGGCGGGCGAACGCACCGTGGTCCTGCTGGGCGCAGGCGACATGCTGGGCCTGGGGGTGCTGGACGATCCGGTCTGGCAGTATCACGCGACCACGGTACTGGCCACGGAGCTCTGCTGTGTCCCGTTGGCGGCGTTCCTCGAACGGGCCGATGCGGACCTGGGGTTCTGCCGGCACGTCTCGGGGCTGCTCGCGCGCCGCATGCGAGCGCTGCGCGCGGAGGGGGTGAGTGAGCGGTCGACGAGTCTGGCCGCGAGGCTCTCGGCGCTTCTGCAGCGGGTCTCTGCGGAGGCCCCGAGTCCGGACAGCGGCACGTCCGGCCGGACGGCTCAGCCGCTACTCCCTTCGGAACTCGCACGGCTCCTCAACGAGTCCGAGGCGGAAGTGCGTAACGCACTGGAAAAATTAAGAAAGTGACCTTTCCGGAGCAGCGCCCGTCGAGCTTGCAACGTTCCTGGAAACATGCCTCGGCGGGCGCACCCACACGGGTTCAATAGCCCGAACGGGTGGTCCGGGCAGCCGCGTTTCGGATCCTCCGGTGCAACCCGGACGGGGCCGGACGCTGGACGAACGCGCGCAGCCTGCTAGCATGGGGCTCAAACGTAGCGTGGCGCCCGGAGCGGCGAGCCGGCGCGACGGGCCGATTACCAGACCATGGACGGGCGAGCAGCGCAGGCGGAACCAGACGCGTGCAAGGCTTCGAAATGAGCAACGGGGGAACGATCCCGCGCCGCGGGGCCCGACTCCCGATCCGCTGCCCAAGGGGGGAAGTGCATGGCTTCCGTCGTCACTGACGGGCGGGAAAGCCGCACCGCGGCCCCGGCAAAGATCGCGGCCGACCTGATCGTAAGCTACCTCGAACGCGTCGGGGTCGACTACGTCTTTGGCGTGCCCGGCGGTGCGATCGAGCCGCTGTTGGATGCGCTGGCCCGCAGCGGGAGGCGTGGCGGGCCCAGGCTGGTGGTGGCCCGGCACGAGACCGGCGCTGCGTTCATGGCGGAGGGCTATGCCCGGCAGACCGGACGCCTTGGGGTCTGTTGCGCCACCACGGGCCCCGGCTCCACCAACATGGTCACCGGCGTGGCCAGCGCGTACGACAACCATGTGCCGTTGCTGGCCATCACCGGGCAGACGGCACTTGCCACGTTCGGCAAGGGCGCTTTCCAGGAATCGTCTTGTACTGGTATCAACACGGTCGGAATCTACGCCAACTGCACGCGCTACAATTCCCTGATCTCCCACCCCGGACAACTCGAACAGAAACTGGTGAGCGCCATCATGACGGCGGTGCATACGCCGTCCGGTCCCGCACACCTCAGCGTGCCCCTGGATGTGCTGCGGAGCCCCATCACCACGCAGCTGCCCGGCTACAACCTGCGTGCGCTGCTGCGCCCGCGCGAATTCGTGGACGAGGATGCCGTGGCGGCGTTCGCCGACGAGCTGGAGCGCGCCGACCGGCCCGTGTTCGTGATCGGCGACGAGTGCCACGAGGCTGCGTCCCTGATCCTGGATCTGGCCATGCTGCTGGATGCTCCGGTAGTCACCACCCCGGACGGCAAGGGCCTGGTCAGCCCATGGCACCCGCTGTTCCGTGGCGTTATCGGCTTCGCCGGCCATGTGCTGGCCCACGATACGCTGCAGGATCCGGGGGTGGACCTGGTGATCGCGGTGGGCACCGACCTATCCGAGTGGAGCACCGACGGCTGGGACGCCGAATCCATCCTGACCAGCCGCCTGGTCCACGTCGAATACACGGCCTCGAACCTGACCCGCTCGCCCATGGCGAGGCTGCACGTGGCCGGGAGCTTCGACCGCATTTTCGAGACGCTGATCCGTCGGTTCGACAGCGAGGCGGGCCAGGCACGCCGGGCACGGTACCTGGCCCAGGCCCGGGAGAACCTGGCCACGGGGCGGCGGGCGTTCCGGTTCGAGGACGAGGCCGCCTTCCGCCGGGCTTGCGAGCCGATTACCCCGCAACATTTGATGAACTGCCTGGCGCGCGCGTTCCCACCGAGCACGAAATATTTTGCCGATACCGGCAACAGCGTGGCCTGGGTGACCCACTATCTGGATCCGCTGGATCGGCGCATGGCCGGACCCCGGTCGGTGGGCGGGGGCGTATTCCGGGCGTCCGTGAAATTCGCCTCCATGGGCTGGGCGATCGGCGTGGCGATCGGCTGCGCGCTGGCCTACCGGGACGGGCCGGTGGTGTGCGTGACCGGAGACGGCAGCGTTCTGATGTCCGGCCAGGAGCTGACCGTGGCGGTGGAGCACGAGCTCCCGGTGGTGTTCGTGGTCCTCAATGACGCCGCGCTCGGGATGGTCAAGCACGGTCAGCGCCTCGCCGGCTCGGAGCGGATCGGCTACCGCCTCCCGCCGGTGGACTTCTGTGCCCTGGCCGGGGCTCTCGGCGCACAGGGCTTTCGCATCCGCTCGCCGGAGGATTTCGGGGCGCTGGATATCGCGGGGATATGCCGCCACCGGGGGCCGACCGTGCTGGACGTTTATGTGGACGGCGAACAGGTGCCGCCGATGGGCACCCGGATGAAAGTGCTGGGGCATGGCAATGACTGACGGGCAGGAGCAGATCCGCACGCAGATCTGGAAGGAAGAGGCCGATCCGGCGGACCCGTTCGTGGCCGAGCGTTGCTACTGCCGCGGATACGATGTCTATGGGGACATGCTGGGTCGGGCGAGCTGGATCGAGTATCTCCATCTCCTGTTGCGCGGCGAGCGCCCGACGCCCGCGGGGGTCCGGCTGCTGGAAGGACTGGCGGTGGGTCTGGGCAATGCGGGTCCGCGGGATCTCGCGGTGCGGGCCGCGATGAATGCGGGTGTGGTCGGAAGCCCGGCAGCGGCGGTGCTGGCAGCAGCGCTGGCGGTCGGCGCGGGGCAGCTCGGTGGCGGCCACGAGGTCTTCTGTGCCATGCGCGGCTTTCGGGCCAGCGATGGCGACATTGGCACCTGGGCGGACACGCCCGCCGGGGAGCCCCCCCCCGAGCGGGTGGACATCTGGTTGCCGATGGAGCACGCGGCGGGATTCGATCCGCATGCGACCCGCTGTGGCCTGCCCGTGCGCCAGCTCCTGGCCCACCTGGTCGAGTGCGCCGGCGCCGACGGGCGCTGGCTGCCCTGGCTGCAGGCCAACCGGACGGAACTCGAGCGCCGCGCGCAGGCGGCACTGGCGATGTCCGGCGTCGCGGCCGCCGCCTTGCTCGACCTGGGATTCGAGCCCGAAGCGGGGGAGATGCTCTACCTCCTCCTGCGCCTGCCCGGCGCTGCCGCGCACGCGCTGGAACAGGGGCACAAGAGCTACCGGAGCTACCCGTTCTTCCACGGGCAGGTGCGACGCGTCCGTCCGGGCACCGACGAGCAGGAGTAGCGCAGGATGTCGCGGCACCAATCGCTCGAGCAGGCCGAGACCCGATGGGACACGGAAATGGGGGAATGGGTGCCGGGGGTGCGGGTCCACTTCCGGGACTTCGACCTGCACCGGGACCTGCTGCGCGCCTCCTGGGTCGACGTGTACATGTACGGCATCAGCGGACGCCGCTATTCGGAGCGGGAGCTGCGGATGATCACCGCCATGTGGGTGGCGACCAGCTTTCCCGAGCCGCGCATCTGGAACAACCGCGTGGCCTCGCTGGCGGGTACCGCCCGCACCACGGGCAACCTGGGCATCAGCGCCGCCATGGCCGTGTCAGAAGCCAGCATCTTCGGCCGCCGGCCCGACATCCGGACCATCGACTTCCTGCAGAGGGCGCGCGCGCGGCGCGAGCAGGGCGAAGCGCTCGAGGAGATCGTCCGGGACGAGCTCAAGCGCTACCGCGGCCTTCCCGGCTACGGGCGGCCGGTCACCAACGTGGACGAGCGGATCCCGCACGTGATGGCGGTGGCCCGCGGGCTGGGCTTCGATGACGGACCGTTCGTGCGCCTGGCCCAGGAGATCGAGGAGGTCCTGCAGCGCGGCCGTTGGCGCATGAAGATGAACTACGCGTGCCTGGCCGCGGCTCTTTCCGCCGACATGGGCATGAGCCCGCGTGAGTACTACGCGGGTACGTATCCGGCGTTCCTGGCCGGCATGTGGCCCTGCTTCATCGAGGCCTCGCAGAAGGAGGAGGGCACGTTTTTCCCGTTGCGCTGCGCTCGTATAGCGTACGAGGGCCCCGGGCCGCGACGCTGGGAGTAGGGGCGGCGGCTGGCAGCGGGGGGGGAAGAAGGCAGAACAAGGTCCGGTTGCACGGACCGGCGGAGCACTCATGAAAAAAATATGCCTGGCCCTGCTCCTGGGCCTGGTGCTCGGGGCCAGCGGTCGCAGCGGGCTCGCCCAGGGGCTGTCGGAAAACGACCTGTCGCAGTCCTACGGCAACGAGCAGTTCGTGACCATCGCGACCGGCACCCGGCAGCCGATCTCGCAGGCCCCGGCGGTCGCCAGCGTGGTGACGCGGCAGGATATCCTCAAGACCGGGGCCACGACGCTCGCGCAGGCGCTCGAAGGGGTGCCGGGGGTCCACGTCTCGGTGTCCTCGGCAGGCTACGTCCCGATCATCCAGATCCGCGGCATCACCTCCGAGTACAACCCGCGGGTGCTGCTGCTGATCAACGGCATCCCGGTCACCAACGCCTTTCTCGGCAACCGGGGCCAGGTATGGCCGGGCCTGCCGGTGTATGACATCCAGCGCATCGAGGTGATCCGCGGCCCGGGCTCCGCGCTCTACGGGGCGGACGCCTACGCCGGCGTGATCAACGTCGTGACCCGCACGGCGGGCGACATCCACGGCACCGAGGTCGGCGCCCGGATCGGCTCGTACGACACCCAGGAGGGGTGGGCGCTGCACTCGGGCCATCTGGGTCCGGCGCGCTACGCTGCCAGCGTCGACCTGCTGCACACCGACGGTCCTCATTCGACGATCCAGAGCGACGCCCAGAGCCTTCTGGACCAGGCGATGGGGACGCGCGCGTCGCTGGCGCCTGGCCCGCTCAACCTGCGCAGCCGTCGGGCGGACGCGCGCCTTGACCTGAGCATGGGCCGGTGGCACCTGGGCATGTGGTACCTGGGCAACCGGGACAGCGGCGTGGGGCTCGGCGGCGCCGAGGCGCTCGACCCGCGCGGGCGGGCCGACAGTGACCGCTTCCTGACCGACCTCACCTGGCACGCCCCGGCGCTGACGCGCAACTGGGGGCTCAAGGCCCGGGTGAGCTACTTCCGCGTGTCCAATCGCACCAACCTCGTGCTCTACCCGCCCGGTGCGACGTTCCCAAACGGCCAGACCTTTCCCAACGGGGTGATCGGGGAGCCGCACGTCGCCGAGGAGCACACCCGGCTGGACCTGGTGGGCCTGTACTCGGGCTGGTCGCACCAGACCGTCCGGATCGGCACCGGAGTGAGCGACGAGAACCTCTACGAGGCCGAGGAGCACAAGAACTACAGGCTCAGTGCGCTGGGCTACCCGGTGCCCCTGGGAGGGCTGGTGGACGTCAGCAACACGGATCCCTTCATCCGTCCCCACGACCGCTACGACAGCTACCTGTTCCTGCAGGACGAGTGGGGCTTCGCGCGCGACTGGGACCTGACCGCCGGGGTCCGCTATGACCACTACACGGGGTTCGGCAAGACCGTCAATCCGCGTCTGGCGCTGGTGTGGCAGACACGCTACAACCTCACCACCAAGTTCCTGTACGGGCGCGCCTTCCGGGCACCATCCTTCGCCGAACTGTTCAATATCAACAACCCGGTGGCGCTCGGCAATCCCCAGCTCAAGCCGGAGACCATCGACACCTACGAGACGGCGTTCGACTACCAGTATTCCTCGGCCCTGCGCGGCGGGCTGAATATCTTCTATTACCGGATGCACGACCTGATCCGGTTCGTCAACATCCCCGCCTCGCCGATCGCCAAGGAGGCGCAGAACTCCGGGGGTCAGAGGGGCTACGGCATGGAAGCGGAGATCGAATGGCAGCCGTTCCAGAACGATACCGTGAAAGCCAACTACGCCTACCAGCATGCCACCGACGAGCGTACCCACCAGCCGGCCGGGAACGCGCCCACCAGCCAGATTTACCTGCGCAACGACTGGCAGTTTCTGCCCGGCTGGAACGGCGACGCCACCGTGAACTGGGTCGGCAAGCGCTACCGCGCGCCGGGTGACCCGCGGCCGGCGCTGGGCTCCTATACCTGGGTCGACCTGACCCTGCGCCATGCGCTGGGCGACAGCGGGATCGAGCTCGCGGCCTCGGTGCGCAACGTGCTCAACCAGGACGCGCGCGAGCCCAGCCTGCTGTCGACGAGCTCCACCGTGAACGTTCCCAACGACCTGCCGTTGCCAGGGCGAAACTTCTACGTCTCACTCGATTACCGGTTCTAGGCACAGGTGGCAGACAGGAATCCACATCTCCAGGCTGCCGGGCACTGGCGGTCCGTCACCGGGAGGCGCAGCCTCAAGCGGACCGCGCTGGCGCTGCTCATCGTGCTCGCCTCCCCGAGGGCCTTCGCCGCACCGGTGCTGGGCGTGATCTATCCGGACATTCGCGAGCCCTACCGGACGATCTTCACCGAGATCCTGCAGGGCATCCGGCAGAGCGCTCCCGGCGATGTCAAGACGCTGCAGCTCGGGCCCGACGCCAGTACGGGGAGGGTCTCGGCCTGGGTGGCCGGCAACCAGGTCGAGGCGCTTATCGCGCTGGGCCGAAACGGCTTCCACCTGGGCGAGGATATGCACCGGAGGGTGCCGGTGGTGTTCGGGGCGGTGCTGATTCCGCCGGACCGCGACGGTGGCAAGATCACCGGGATCAGCCTGGTGCCGGCACCAGCCGCGCTGTTCGCGCGGCTGCAGGAGCTCTCCCCGCATACCCGGCGGGTGTTCGTGGTGTATGACCCGGGAAACAACGCCTCGCTGATCGCCCTCGCCCGGCGTGCCGCCGCGCGCTGGAACCTGCGGCTGATCGCGGTGCCGGCGGAGGATACCCGTGCCGCGGTTCGGGAATACCGCAAGATCCTGAATACGCGTGCCCACGCCGGGGACGCCATCTGGCTGCCGCAGGATTCGGTGACCGTCAACGACCAGGTGGTGCTGCCCATGATCCTGGAGAAGGCGTGGGAGAACGAGCTGGTGGTGTTCTCCAGCAACCCGTCCTACGTCCAGCGTGGCGTTCTGTTCTCGCTGTATCCCGACAACCAGAAGATGGGCCAGGAGCTGGCCCGGCTGGCGCTGGCCCGGGCACGCGACCCGGGAAAGTCCAGCTTGGCCGGCATGCGGCCGCTGACGGCACTGCGGGTTGCGGTAAACACGCGAACCGCTGATCATTTGCAGTTGAACCTGTCCCGACGGGAAATCTCCAGGTTCGACCTGGTGTTTCCGAGTCGGTAGCGGGTGCGGGGCATGAGTCTGCTAACAAAATTCAAAACACAGGATCTGCGCAGTCAGCTGACGCTCGCGTTGTCGGTCGGAATCATTGCCATGGCCCTGGCGACTTCGGTGACCCTGTCCGTGCTGGCGAGCCGCACCGAACGTGGCAATCTGGTCAGCCAGGGAGAGCGTCTGGCGGAGAATCTCGCCCGCCAGAGCACGCTCGCGCTGCTGTACGGGAGCGGTGAAAACGCCAAGGACCAGATCAACACCACCCTCGCGTTCCCCAGCGTCGTGGCGGTCGGAGTCTTCGACACCCATGGCCGGCCGCTCATCCAGCATGGCGCCAAGCGTTTTGTCGACGCGCCCGTGCCCGCCAGTGTGCCGGGCCACGTGGGCCTGTGGCGGGAGACCGACGCGGACTGGCAGTTCGTGGCACCCGTGTATTCCCTGGGGCGGGCCGCGCAACGCAGCGGCTCACCGTTCGAGGTGAGCACTCCGGACACCAAACGCATCGGCTTCGTACGCTTGGTTCTGAGCAAGGCACAGCTGCACGCGGCGGTGCGCAACATCTTCGTGGTCAACGTTGCGGCCTCGCTGGTGCTGGCGCTGATTCTGCTGCTGGTCATGCGCTACATCACCGGACTGCTGGGCCGGCCCCTGCGCAATCTGTCGGCGATCATGAAGCGCAGCGAGAAGGGAGCCTCGGGGCTGCGCGCACCGCCGGGGGGGCCGCGTGAAGTCAACGAGATGGGCAATGCCTTCAACAAGATGATGGAGGTGCTCGAGGAGCGCGAGCACCAGCTCACGCGGGCGCGTGACGCGGCCATCGAGATGGCGCGGGTGAAGTCGGAGTTCGCCGCCAACGTCAGCCACGAGCTGCGCACGCCGCTGAACGGCATCCTGGGCATGCTCGATCTGCTGGGTCACCAGGAAATGCCGGGCAAGCAGGCCGAGTACCTGACCGTGGCGCGCAATTCGGCCAACCGGCTGCTGGCGCTGATCAACGACATCCTGGATTTTTCGCGTCTCGACGCCGGCAAGCTCGACCTCGAGGAACGCGACTTTGACCTGCGCGAGGTGCTGGAACAGCTTCTCGACCTGCTCGCCGGCCCGGCCCAGAAAAAGGGCCTGGATCTGGGCTACCTGATCGAGGACGGGGTACCGCCCGGCCTCCACGGGCGGGTGATCGGCCTCGAGCAGATCCTCACCAACCTGGTCGGCAACGCCATCAAGTTCACGGACCGGGGAGAGGTCGCGGTCGTGGTCGGCCCGGTGGCGGATCACGGCCAGAGTGTCGAGCTGGAGTTCCGCGTGATGGACACCGGCATCGGCATCGACGAGGCCGCCAGAACCCGGATATTCGAGGCATTCTCCCAGGCGGACCGATCCACCACCCGGCGGTTCGGGGGCACGGGCCTGGGGCTCGCCATCACGCGACGGCTCGTGACCGAGCTGGGCGGGAGCATCGAGGTCGACAGCGAGCCCGGCCAGGGCAGCACGTTCCGCGTGCGCCTGACCCTGAACAAGGCTTCGCAGCCCGCACTGCCCATTTCGCAGGGGCATCTGCCGCAAGGTTTCCGGGTCCTGGTAGTGCACCGCTTCAGCATCACGCGCCGCTTCCTGGAGACCTGCCTGGACCGATGGGAGGCGCGCTACGAGCTCGCCAGCAGCGGGGTGAAGGCCCTGAACATCCTGCGCGATGCGGCGGCCCGGTCGATCCCCTACAACGCGGTGCTGCTCGACGACCGGCTGCCGGATATGGCGGCGCCGGAATTCGCTCACCGGGTCAAGGCTGATCCGGACACGGCCGGGGTCACGGTGATCCTGGTCACCGAAAGCCGCGGCGCCGCGGTCGACAGCCTGCGGCTGCGCGTGGGCATTTCCGACTACGTGATGCGCCCCGTGCGGATGATGCGCCTCTGGGAGGCCCTGACGGAGGGTCGTGATGCCGGCACGGAGCTGCTCACGCCGAGCGAGGGCCGCGCCGGGGAGCACCGCGAGGCAGAGCTTGCGGCCGTGTTCAGCAGCCGGGTGCTGGTGGTCGAGGACAACCTGACCAACCAGCAGGTCGCGGTCGGCATGCTGGAAAGCTTGGGATGCGCACCGGACGTTGCGGCAGACGGCGTGGAGGCGGTGGCGATGCACGCCCGGCGTCCTTACGACCTGATCTTCATGGACTGCAACATGCCGCGGCTCGACGGTTACGAGGCGACCGCGCGGATCCGCGCGGCAGAGCCGGCGGACCGGCACGTGGCCATCATCGCGCTGACCGCGAATGCCCTGGAAGGGGACGGCGAACGCTGCCTCGAGGCTGGAATGGACGACTACATCGCCAAGCCGCTGGCGCTCGGCGTGCTTCGTGAGCGCCTGCAGCGCTGGCTCAAGAGCTGGTCGTCCGCCGTCGGGGTACGGGAGTTGGCGCCTCCGGAGCGCGGTCTGCGCACCGACGACGACGACGGCGAGCCGGTCCTGGACTACCGCATCCTCACCGAGGTCAAGGGCGCGATGGGTGAAGCCATCGCCGATATGGTCGAGGTGTTTCTCGAGGATACCTCCACCAATATCGCTGGCATGCAGCAGGCACTGGGCGAGGGGGATGGTGCCCGCCTGCAGGCCTTGGCGCACGAGCTCAAGGGCAGCTGCCGCAATCTCGGGGTACATGCCATGGGGCAGACCGCGCGCGAGCTCGAGACGGCCGCGCGGGAGGGGGACCTGGTGGGTGCGCAGCAGCTGGTGGAGCGGCTGCCCCGGCAACTGGAGCACGCCGGTCCGGTACTGCGCAAGGAGATCGCCGACTCCGGCCTGTTCCCGGCTGCGGTGGCGGCAGAGGATGCCCCCCTGGTGCTGATCGTGGACGACGATCGGAGCGCCCGCTTCGCGCTGCGCTACATATTGGAACGCGACGGCTATCGGATCGCCGAGGCGGCCAATGGGGAGGAGGCCCTGCGCACCTGCGAGCGGACTCCGCCCGAGCTCGTGCTGATGGACGCGATGATGCCGGAGATGGATGGCTTCGAGGCCTGCCGGGAGATCCGCCGCATTTCTGCGGTCAGCCACATCCCGGTGCTCATGATCACCGCCCTCGATGACCAGAATTCGGCGGAACGCGCCTTCGCGGCCGGCGCCAGCGACTTTATCCCCAAGCCGGTCCATTACTCGGTGCTGCGCCAGCGGCTCAGCCGTCTGGTGCACGCGAGCCGCTCCGAACGCCGCATAAAACAGCTGGCCCTGCACGACCCGCTGACCGGGTTGGCCAACCGCAGGCTGTTCCACGAGCAGCTGGAGCAGGCGATCGGGCGCGCGGAACGGCGCGAGCAGAAGCTGGCAGTGGCCCTGCTCGACCTGGACCGGTTCAAGCACGTCAACGAGAGCCTTGACCACCGCGTCGGCGACCTGCTGCTGCAGGCCGTCGCCGATCGCATCCGCGGCTGCCTGCGCAGCGCGGACCTGGTCGCCCGGCTGGGCGGGGACGAGTTCGCCGTGCTGCTGCACGGATCGATCTCGGAAGAGGTCGCGACCACGGTCGCGAACAAGATCCACTCGGTGCTGGTGCGGCCGTTCGTGATCCAGGCACACGAGATCTTCGTGTCCGCGAGCATGGGGATCACGCTTTACCCGGATCACGGCGTGACCGCAGACGACCTTCTCAAGCGCGCCGACAGCGCCATGTACGGCGCCAAGGACCATGGCAACGACTTCCGCTTCTATGATCCCAGCCTGGAAGAGGCGATCAGCCGGCGCATGGCCCTTGAGCACGATATCCGGCGGGCGCTGGAGAACCAGGACTTCCTGGTCTACTACCAGCCGGTACTGGAGCTGACCGGCAATACCGTGGTGGGCGCGGAGGCGCTTATCCGCTGGCGCCACCCGGAGCGCGGCATCGTCTCGCCGGGGGAGTTTATCGAGCTGGCGGAGTCCACCGGGCTGGTGCTGCCGCTGGGCGAGTGGGTACTGCGAGCCGCGTGCGCCCAGTTCACCGCCTGGCAGCTGGCGGAGCTGGAGCCCGGGCGCATCTCCGTCAATCTCTCCGGCCGGCAGTTGCAGCAGCGTGACTTCGTGGACATGGTGGCGCGCATCCTGAACCAGACGAACCTCGAAGCCCGCCACCTGACCCTGGAGATTACCGAGACCGTGCTCCTGCGCGACCCCGACAGTACCCTGGAGATCCTGCGGGAGCTGCGCGCCATGGGAGTCCAGCTGTCGGTGGACGATTTCGGCACGGGTTACTCTTCCTTGAGCTACCTCAAGGATTTGCCAATCGATGTGATTAAGATAGATCGCAGCTTCGTTCAGGACATCTGCACCAACCGCTATGATGCGGCTATGCTGCGGGGCATCGTCGAGCTGGCTCACGGGCTCGGCCTCAAGGTCGTGGCGGAGGGCGTGGAACGCACCGCGCAGCGGGAGTTCCTGGCGCAGCACCGGTGCGACATGATCCAGGGCTTCGTGCTCAGCGAGCCGCTCTCCGGACCGGTCTACGAGCAGCGTGTGCTGCGCCGGCGGGAAGCGCTTCCCGGGGACGACGCCGACGTGGTGCCGATCAGCCGGCGCCGCGGCGACGAGGGCTGAAAGCCCCGCCAGTGGCGTGCTCGCAAGAGATTGACCTGCTCGTGACGAGGGCTTAAGGTTGCCCGCTTTGCGACGAGCCGCGGGGCCCGGCGACCACCGGACGAACCGCTGAGGTCTTGTCTCCTGGTGAGCTGTGAGGCGGTGATCGAAGGGGTCGCCGCGGTGCCGCTGCGCCTCGGCGGGTCCTGGAAATCATCGCGGCGGAACAGGGTTGTTCGCGGGCCCGGCTGAGCGTGGGCGCGAGCAGCCGGTGCTGCGTGGCGTGACCGCCGGCAAGGTGCTGGAGCCGGGCGGTCGGGTACTGCGGCGCGGGCGGAGGCTGCTGTCCGGCGCATTGGAGGCACGGGTGGAGGATCGGCAGGCGGCCGCGACTCGGGTGACCAAGCCGGTGGTGCGGGAATGACAACGGCAGGCGGGCAATGGCATACACGATGGACGAACCCGGTAAAATGATCGACAGCCTGACCGGACAGGCCAAGGTTCCGACCACCTTCGAGCAGCTGGACATGGCGTTCCGCCTGCGGGTCCGGGGCTTCGTCGACATCTGCATGCCGCCGATGTTCGGGGAGCTGGAGCGGCGCTTTCCGATGACCGGCATGCGCCGGCTTGGCATCGCGCCGGTGCTGTACTTCGTGGACTTTCGCAACACCTCCGCCTCGCTGAGCTTCGGACGCTCCCTGCACGTGGACTTCGCGCTGCGCTTGTACCGCAGCCACAGCGATCACGAAGGCCGGCCGGTCTCTCCCGGGACCGGGAGTGAGCGGCTCATGTTCGAATCGCGCACCAGGATCCGCGGGCGGCGCCAGTCTGGCGGTCGCGCCAACCTGGGATACGCCACGGAAGACAGCGAGCTGGTAGAGGCCGGCTCGGCCCGGATGCTGCACGTGATCACGCGACCGGCAGGCCCACCCGAGCAACGCCATGTCACAACGGTCCCCGAAGCGTTGCACGGTCTGCGCGAGCATGCCCTGGCAGAGCCGTTGCCGACCGTCGAGGCACTGGCCGAGGTCCCCGATGGCTACCTGCCGGTGGATACTGGCGGGTGGGAGACGTACCGGGGCGTCTGGGGCATGCCGAACACCGACATCAACCAGCACGTGAACGTACTGGAATACATCATGGGGCTGGAAAACCAGTACACGCGCCAGCTGCACTCGGGCGGCCTGGCGGTGGAAGGTCACCAGATAACCCGTGCGCGCATGCTTTTCCGCAAGCCGTTCTTCCCGGCACAACCCTACGTGATTCGCAGCCAGCTCTATCGTCGCGGCCCTGACACGCTGATGGTGGGCGGCTTCTATCTCCTGGGGGACGACGGCAAGGTTACCCAGCGTCCCTCCGTGTTCGCGGCAATGGAAGGTGTACTCGCCCAAGACTGAAAACGTGACTGAAGCCGGGCGGCGAGGTGACGCGCCGGACGGGTTCGTGCCCCTGCCGGGCGCACGCATGGTCGGACGTGATCTCTCGTGCACCCGCGACGACCGGGAGCTGTTCACCGGGGTGAACCTGTCGCTCGCGCCCGGCGACGTGCTGCAGTTGGCCGGGCCCAACGGCAGCGGCAAAACCAGCCTGCTGCGCATCCTGTGCGGCCTGGCCTGGGCCGCCACGGGGAGCGTCACCTGGGACGGCGCCGACATCCGCCGCGAGCGCGCCAGCTTCACCGCCGACCTCGCCTACGTGGCCCACGCCAGCGCGGTGAAGGCGGAACTCACCGCGATTGAGAACGTGCGCAGCGCCATGACCATCTCATCCACGGGTCTGCTGCGCCTGGATCCCGGGGAGGCGCTGGCGCGCGTGGGCCTGTACGGCTACGAGGATGTACCGGCCCGCACCCTTTCCGCGGGCCAGTGCCGGCGCGTGGCCCTGGCGCGCCTGCTGTGCGGCTCAGCCTCGCTGTGGGTGCTGGACGAGCCGTTCACCGCGCTCGACGGCGAAGGCCGCGCGATGGTGGAAAGCATGCTGAACGGGCACAGCGACGAAGGGGGAATCTCCATCGTCACCAGTCACCAGGCCATGACCCTGGACGCTGGCCGCACCGTACGCCGACTCGACATCGGCGGCCGGAGGGGAGCATGAGCAGCCGGGACGCTCCGGTCACCGCCGCCGGGCGCCGGCCCGCGGCGGCCCGCAGCGACGCACTGCGGGCCTTCGGTGGCCTGCTGCGGCGGGATCTGGTGCTCGCGTTCCGACGGCGCAGCGAGCTGGCCAACCCGGTACTGTTCTTCGTCATGGTGGAGACCCTGTTCCCGTTGGCGCTGGGTGCCGACAACGACCTGCTGCGGGCGGTGGCGCCCGGGGCCGTATGGGTGGGAGCCCTGCTCGCCTCGATGCTGTCGCTGGAAGGGATTTTCCGCTCCGACTTCGACGACGGCAGCTTGGAGCAGATTGCCCTGAGTCCGCATCCGATGCCGATCCTGGTCGGTGCCAAGGTTCTGGCCCACTGGCTGGTAACGGGGCTGCCCCTGATCCTGGTGGCGCCGCTTCTGGGCTTGTTGCTAAACTTGCCGCAGTCCGCGTTCGCGGCGCTGATCCTGAGTCTGCTCCTGGGCACGCCGGTACTGAGCCTGGTGGGAGCGATCGGCGTGGCGCTGACGGTCGGCCTGAGGCGCGGCGGAATGCTTCTGACTCTGCTTGTCCTTCCCCTTTACGTCCCGGTCCTGATATTCGGCGCGGGCGCGGTGGAGAGCGCGGCCCAGGGGCTGCCCGTGGTCGCCCAGCTGTACTTCCTGAGCGCCCTGTGCGTCGGCGCCGTGGTCCTCGCGCCTCTGGCGGCCGCGGCCGCCCTGCGGATCAGCCTGGAGTAGCCTATGCATCGATTCATCTCCCAGTGGGCCTCGCCCCGGCACTTCTACGAGCTTTCGGGCAAGTTGCTGCCCTGGCTCAGCGCGCTCACCATCATCTGCATGCTGGCCGGGCTGGTCGGCGGGTTGTACTTCGCGCCGCCGGACTACCAGCAGGGCAACGTCTTTCGCATCATCTACGTCCACGTGCCCAGCGCCTTGCTGTCCATGATGGTGTACGTGGTGATGGCGGGCGCGGCGGCGGTCAACCTCGTCTGGAAGATCAAGATGGCGGACGTGGTGGCGCGCTGCAGCGCGCCGCTGGGCGCGGCCTTTACCTTCCTGGCCCTGGTGACCGGGTCGATCTGGGGCAAGCCCACCTGGGGCACCTACTGGGTCTGGGACGCGCGCCTGACCTCGGAGCTGATCCTGCTGTTCCTGTACCTCGGCTACATGGGGCTGCGGGCCGCCATCGAGACGCCGGAGACGGCGGCGCGGGCCAGCGGCATCCTGGCGCTGGTGGGCGTGGTCAACATCCCGATCATCCACTACTCGGTGGACTGGTGGAATACCCTGCACCAGGGCACCACGATCAGCTTCACCACGGACAACATCTCCACGAGCATGCTCGTCCCCCTGCTGTTCATGATCGTCGCCTTCATGAGCTACTACGCCGTGGTGCTCATGCTCCGGATGCGCTGCGAGATCCTGGACCGGGAACGAAAATCCCGCTGGGTGATTCAAATGGTCGAAGGCGGGTAGGCATGGCCAAGTTCTTCTACATGGGCGGTTACGGATTCTACGTATGGACCGCCTACGGGATCGCGTTCATCGTATTGTTCATCAATGTACTGATTCCGCTCTGGCGCCGCCGGTCGCTGATGCGTGACCTGGCGCGCAGGCAGCGGCGGGAGCGAGGCAGGAATGACTCCACAACGTAAACGGCGGCTGATCGGGGTGCTCCTGATCGTCGGGGGTGTCGGCGTGGCGGTTGCCCTGGGAGCGGGCGCCTTCCGCAAGAACCTGCTGTTCTTCTTCAGCCCGACGCAGATCGCCAATGGCGCCGCCCCGCTGAACCACGCGTTCCGCATCGGCGGGTTGGTGGTCCCCGGCAGCATACGACACGCCAAGCGCGGGTCGACGGTGCGCTTCGAGCTCACCGACAATCGCCACACGGTCTGGGTGACCTATACCGGCGTGCTGCCGGATCTGTTCCGGGCGGGCCAGGGCATCGTGGCCCAGGGTCAGCTGGGTGGCAACGGCGTGTTCCGCGCCTCCCAGGTACTGGCGAAGCACGACTCCAAGTACATGCCGCCGTCGGTCGCGGCGGAGCTGAAGAAGAGCCAGGAAGCGAAGGAGGCCAACAAGGCGGAGCACGCCAAGCTGGTGACCGGAAAGGAAGTCCAGGAGGTTCGCGCGGGTGAATCCGGATACGGAGCCAAACAGTGATCCCGGAGATCGGTAACTTTGCCCTGATCATGGCGCTGTCACTGGCGCTGATGCAGGCGGCGCTGCCGCTGCTCGGTGCCTGGCGGCGGAACGAATCCTGGATGGCGGTGGCGCGGCCCGCCACCTTCGGCCACGGCGCGTTCGTGCTGCTCGCCTTCGGCTGCCTGGCGTTCTCTTTTCTTACCAGCAACTTTTCCGTCGCCTACGTGGCGGAGAACTCGAACACCGCGCTGCCGATGATCTACAAGTTCACGGCAGTCTGGGGCGGGCACGAGGGATCCATGCTGCTGTGGGTGACGATACTTTCCGTCTGGGGGGTCGCGGTGGCGATCTTCAGCCGGAGCCTGCCGCAGGTGTTCTCCTCCCGGGTGCTCGGCGTGCTGGGCCTGATCGCCACCGGGTTCCTGCTGTACATGCTGTTCACCGCCAATCCGTTCACCCGGTCGTTCCCGGCACCCGCGCAGGGACGCGATCTGAACCCGCTGCTCCAGGATCCCGGCATGGTCGGGCATCCCCCCATGCTGTACCTCGGGTACGTGGGCTTCGCCGTGGCCTTCGCCTTCGCGATCGCCGCTCTGCTGGGCGGCCGGCTGGATTCGGCCTGGGCCCGCTGGTCGCGTCCCTGGACGGCGGCTGCCTGGGTGTTCCTGACCTGCGGCATCACCCTCGGGAGCGCCTGGTCCTACTACGTGCTCGGCTGGGGCGGATGGTGGTTCTGGGACCCGGTCGAGAACGCCTCGTTCATGCCGTGGCTGGTCGGCACCGCGCTGATCCATTCCATCGCGGTCACCGAAAAGCGGGGCACCTTCAAGGCCTGGACGGCCCTGCTGGCGATCGCGGCATTCTCGCTCAGCCTGCTCGGCACCTTCATCGTGCGCTCGGGTCTGCTGACCTCGGTGCACGCGTTCGCGGTCAGCCCGACCCGCGGGATCTATATCCTGTCGTTCCTCGGCATCGTCGTGGGCGCCTCGCTCATCCTGTACGCGATCCGTGCGCCGGCGATCCGCAGCGTGGGGAATTTCTCCCTGATTTCGCGCGAGAGCTTCCTGTTGGCCAACAACGTGCTGCTGGTGGTCACCTGCGCGGCGGTCCTGCTCGGAACCCTGTATCCGATCCTGATCGAGGCCCTGGGCATGGGCCGCATCTCGGTCGGCCCGCCGTATTTCGACGCGGTGTTCGTGCCGCTGATGCTGGCGCTGACGTTGCTGCTCGGGTTCGGTCCGGCGGCGAGCTGGCGTCGGGCCGAGCCGGCGGCGCTGGCCCGGCAGCTGCGCGGGGCCTTCATCGCCTCGGTAGTGGCGGCGGGCGTGGTGATCATCGCGGTTGGCGGGGTGCGCTCGGCGGAGCTCGCGCTGACACTGTTCCTGGCCTTCTGGGTGGTCTCGACCAGCCTGCGGGGGGTCTACCAGCGGCTGCGGAACCGCGGCGGGATACGGCGCTGGCGCAGCGTCCCCCGCGGCTTCTACGGCATGCACATCGCGCATATCGGCGTTGCCGTGTTCATGCTGGGCGTGGGCGTGGTCAGCACCTTCGCGGTCAAGCAGACCGTGCGCCTGGCTCCCGGGCAGTCGGCGACCGTCGCCGGCTACAGCTTTCGACTGGACAAGATGAAGCAGGTGTCCGGGCCGAACTACCAGGGTAACGAGGGCATCTTCACGGTGAGCCGCAACGGCCACCAGCTCTACACGATGGATACCCAGAAGCGCATGTATCAGCCGAGCGGCACGCCGCGGAGCATGGCGGCGATCCAGGCGGGTTTCACCCGCGACCTGTTCCTGGCACTGGGCCAGCAGCTGGACGACGGCAGCTGGACCGTGCGGGTCCGCTACATGCCGCTGGTACGCTGGATTTGGGGCGGTGCGCTGATCATGGCCTTGGGCGGCCTGCTGGCCTTCACTGACCGGCGCTACCGCCTGGCAATGCAGCACGAACGCATCCGACTGCCGGAAGGCGCCCCGTCGAGCGGAGTGGACGGCTGATGCGGATTCCTCTGCGGTTTCTCGTGCCGCTGCTGTTCTTCGGGGTTCTGGTTGGGCTGCTCGGCTGGGGGCTGACGCGCGATCCGTCGCTGGTGCCGTCACCGCTGATCAACAAACCGGTGCCGACGTTCACCCTTCCCGAGCTCAAGCAGCCCGGGAAGACCTTCAGCAGCGCCCGCCTGGCGCGCGGCCACGTGGCCCTGGTCAACGTCTGGGCCTCCTGGTGCGTGTCCTGCCGGGCCGAGCACCCGATGCTGCTGCAGATCGCGCGCAGCGGGATCGTCCCCATCTACGGCCTGGATTACAAGGACACCCGCAAGGCCGCGCTGAACTGGCTGGACGAGTTCGGCGACCCGTACCGGGCGGTAGCGCAGGACAAGAGCGGCAAGGTCGGGATCAACTGGGGCGTGTACGGCGTACCCGAGACCTACGTGGTCGACGGCAAGGGCATCATTCGCTACAAGCGGGTCGGCCCGATCACGCCAAAGGTGTGGAAGCAGAAGATGCGTCCGCTGATCGTGCGGCTGAAGAACGGCGAGCCCCTGACGAAGGGCGAAACGGGGACCTCGGGATGAAAGCTCTGAGCGGATCACTGCTGTTTGTCCTTGCCGTGCTGGTCGCGGTCCCGGTTGCCGCGGAACCGGCCCAGAGTGGCGCCGGTTGGCACCACTTCGACAATCCCGCCAAGGAGCAGCGCTACCAGAATCTGCTGGGGAACCTGCGCTGCCTGGTCTGCCAGGACGAGTCACTGCTCGACTCCAACGCGGATCTTGCCGCCGACCTGCGCGCCCAGATCTTCCTCATGATGAAAAGCGGTGAGTCCAACGCGCAGATCAAGCAATACCTGACCAATCGCTACGGCGATTACGTGCTGTTCAAGCCGCCACTGGATTACCGGACCTACGCACTCTGGTTCGGTCCGTTCGCGCTGGCCCTGCTGGGCCTGGTCGTGCTGGTCTGGTCGATCCGGCACCGTTCGCGGGAGCGCGCGGCGGCCGTCAGCGACGAGGAACGCGCGCGGATCGACGAGCTGCTTCGCGCAACCGAGCGGAACGACAAGCAATGATGATCGAGTTCTGGGCCGTCGCCGCCGCCATGATGGTGGTGGCCATCCTCCTGATCGGAGTGCCGCTGTGGCGCGGTTCCCGGCGTTCCGGGCCGGACCGCGACGCGGTCAGCGTGAAGCTGTACCGCCAGCGCGTTGCCGAGCTGCAGCAAGACGTCGACAGCGGCATCGTGCCCGAGGAGGATTTGGAGCAGGCCCGCGCCGAGCTCGACCGGCAGCTCCTGGACGAGACGCAGGGGGCCGGGGACCGCCAGGCCCGGGCCCGGCAGCGACGCGGACGCTGGGCGGCCCTGGCAGTCGCCGTGGCGGTCCCCGTGATCGGGGTGGGTCTCTATTCGCAGGTGGGAGGCATGCCCTGGCGCGCGCGGACGCCGCCGAAGCTGACCCAGTCGCAGGTGCAGAAGATGGTCCGGGGGCTGGCGCAGCGGCTGCAGAACAATCCGGACGACGGGCAGGGCTGGCTCATGCTGGGGCGTTCCTACCTGGTCATGGGGCGCTACGGGAAAGCGGCCAAGGCGTTGACCCACGCTCGCGAGATCCTGGGGGACAGCCCGGAAACCCTGACCGACTACGCCGAGGCGCTGGCGATGTCCGGAAACACGCGCTCGCTGGCCGGCAAGCCGCAAAAGCTGCTGAACAAGGCGCTGGCGATGAACGGCTCGTTCCCCAAGGCCCTGTGGCTGGCCGGCGTCGCCGCGGCGCAGCAGGGCGATTACCAGACGGCCATCGGCCACTGGAAGAAGCTGCTGGCCGAGCAGAAGCCCGGCAGCGAGGGCGCCCAGCTGCTGCAAAAGACCATCGCGCAGGCGCGCAAGCGGATGACCGCCGGCTCCGGTACGGAGGGAGCTGCGCCGCAGAAGTCCGCGCGCGCGTCCGCAACCGGCAAGGCCTCGATCCGGGTTTCGGTCTCCCTCGCTCCGGGCGTGGCAGCGAAGGCAAGCCCGGATGATTCCGTGTACATCTATGCCCGACCGCTGAACGGCTCGTCCGCTCCCGTGGCGGTGGTTCGCCGCCAGGTGAAGGACCTGCCGACCTCGGTGGTGCTCGACGACAGCAGCTCGATGATGCAGGCGCACGCGCTCTCCGACTACAGCCGGGTATCGGTGGCGGCGCGCGTTTCCCTCAACGGCAGCGCCATGCCCCACGCCGGCGACCTCGCGGCCAGCGCCCATACCGTCGCCGTCGACGGCGGCCATGACGTCCGTCTGCTGATCAACCGCGTGGTGGGCTCCGCTGCATCGCGCTGACCGCCTTGTGTCGGCCTCGCCCTGGCGGGCATTTTCGGGACAACCTTGGTTTGTGCTGCTGGCGGTGACCGGGTTACGCGCGCGCCGCGGCGGAGGCGGGCGATGCGTCCGGTGGCGGAAGTACGCATGATCCTGCCCGGCCCGGGGGGCTGATGGCCAGGCACCCTGCTCGCCCGAGGCGAGCCTGGCGGGACGGGATGCCGCCGCGCATGCTGCCGGTCACCTCCCTTGATCGCGCCGGTGCGCCGGCTGGTGGTAGTAGCCGAGGTACCAGTCGATGAAGTTGCGCACTCCGGTTTCGACCGTGGTGGACGGCCGGTAGCCGGTGTCACGCGCCAGGTCGGTGATGTCCGCGTACGTCTCGCGCACATCGCCGGGCTGCATGGGCAGCAGCCTGCGCTGCGCGCGGCAGCCGAGGCACTGCTCGATCAGCTCGATGTAGCGTTCCAGCGGCACCGGCTCGCTGTTGCCGATGTTGTACACGCGGAACGGAGCACGGCTACTGGCCGGGTCGGGGGCATCGCCGGACCATTCGCTGCAACCCTCGGGAATCCGGTCGAGTACCCGCGCGACGCCCTCGACGATATCGTCGATATAGGTGAAATCGCGCTTGTGCTGCCCGTAGTTGTAGACATCGATCGGCTCGCCCGCGAGGATCGCGCGGGTAAACCGGAACAGGGCCATGTCCGGGCGACCCCAGGGACCGTAGACGGTGAAGAAGCGCAGCCCGGTGGTCGGCAGGCCGAACAGGTGGCTGTAGGTGTGCGCCATCAGCTCATTGGCGCGCTTGGTGGCGGCGTACAGGCTCAGGGGATGGCCGACGTCGTCGTGGGGTGAGAACGGCATGCGGGTGTTTGCGCCGTAGACCGAGCTGGTCGAAGCGTACACGAGTGATTCCACGCGGTAGTGGCGGCAGCATTCCAGGACGTTGACGAACCCGGCGAGATTCGAGTCGACATAAGCGTAGGGGTTTTCCAGCGAGTAGCGAACGCCGGCCTGCGCCGCAAGGTTGATCACGCGCTGCGGCCGATGCTCCCGAAAGAGCCGCGCCATGACATCGCGGTCGGCGATGTCGGCGGTGATGTCGGTGTACCCCGGATATGCACGGTTGCGCCTGACCCGGGCCTTCTTCAGCTCCACGTCGTAATACCGGTTAAGGTTGTCGACCCCGACGACTTCGTCGCCCCGATCGAGCAGGTAGATGGCGGTCGCGGAACCGATGAAGCCGGCCGTTCCGGTAACGAGTATCTTCATGCTTTCTCCGCTCACGTTGAGGACGTCCGGGTTGTCCCGGGCGCGGCCCGGCATACGCGCGTCGGCGCCCGCGTACCTGGCCGGACCAGAGGCGTCCGTCCAGCGATCGAAAACGTCCACGCCGGCATGATAGTGCTGGAACTGCCGGACCATATCAATGGCGCCCGCGTTGCGCAGGTCCGGACCGTTTCCATGTCGGCCCCGGCACCGGGAGACCGGCCCCGACCACGTACACCGGGCACCGCGTGAGCCGCTGCCCGCGGTCGAGGGGAGGCGACTCTCCGGATGCCGGATGCCGGATGCCGGATGCCCGGCGAGCCAGCGTGCTCAGACCGCAGTGGTGAGCGGCGTCAAGGTCCCCCGTCGCGGGGGGTACTAGCATGGGTGTGCGGATCGTGACCCTAACGAGCAGCCATGAATCCACGCCAGGTACCCCGGGAGCGGATCGAAGGACTCGGACCGCAGGACGGGCTTGCGATCGGGGCCGTCGAGGAGCGGCGGCGGCGCTACGGCAACAACGACATCGTCGAAGCACCTCCCGGCGGCCTGCTGGTCCTGCTGCGCGTCACGGCGCGGGACCCGATGCTGTGGTTCCTGCTCGGGACCGCTGCAGTCTTCGTCGGATTGGCCGATTACACCGAGGCGCTGGTGCTGGGGCTGGCCACGATTCCATTCGCCGGCATGGATGCCTGGCTGCACCGGCGCACTCGGGCGTCCACTGCCGGGCTGGCGAGTCGGCTGGCCGCCGGCGCCCGGGCCCGGCGGGGTGGCGCGGTGATCCGCATCGCAGCAGCCGAGCTGGTGCCCGGGGACCTGGTGGAGGTGGCGGCCGGAGAGCCGTTTCCGGCCGACGGCCTGCTGGTGGCCGGTGAGGACCTCCAGGCGGAGGAGTCCACCCTGACCGGGGAAGCCTTTCCGGTACGCAAGCTGGTGCTTGACGCGCTGCCGGAGGGCCCCGTGCCCGTGGTCGACGAAGCGCACTGGGGCCTGGCCGGAACCCGCCTGCTGACGGGGCACGCGCGGCTGCGAATCGTGTACACGGGGCGCGAGACGCTTTACGGGGAAATCGTGCGTTCCGCGCGCGCCAGCGAGCAGTCGCGCACGCCGCTGCAGCGCGCCATCGCTCACCTGGTCGCGGGCTTGGTGGTGGCGGCCGGGGCCATGTGCCTGGTGCTCGCCTGGGTCAGGCTGCAGCAGGGGCACGGCGTGCTGGACGCCGTGATCAGCGCCGTGACCCTCGCCGTGGCGGCCCTGCCGGAAGAGTTTCCGGTGGTGTTCACGTTCTTCTTGGGCGTGGGCGTGTATCGTCTCGCGCGGCGCCAGGCCTTGGTCCGGCGGGCCGTCGCGGTGGAGAACATCGGCCGCGTCGGCTGCATCTGCTCGGACAAGACCGGGACGCTGACGGAGGGCCGTCTGCGGCTGGCCCATGTCCATCCCGTCGAGCCTCTGACCGCGGAAGCCCTGGTGGCACACGCGGCGCTGGCGTGCCGTCCGGACAGCGGTGACCCGGTCGACCAGGCGACCCTGGGGAAAACCCACGGACCGGTCGCGGTACCGGTTCGGGCCCGCTTTCCGTTCAGCGAGGAGCGTGCCCGGGAGACCGCGGTGGTGCATCTCGGCGGGACGCTCCGAGCGGTGACCAAGGGTGCGCCGGAGGTCGTGTTGGCCCTGTGCGATCTTCCGGCCGCGCAACGCCAGAGATGGCTTGCACGCGTCGACGAGATCGCGCGGGATGGTCACCGCGTGCTGGCGTGTGCAGCACGCGACCTTTCGGACGGCAACTGGGCGGGTGGGGAACCGGACCGGGGTTTCGGCCTGCTGGGCCTGCTGGCTTACGAGGACCCGGTGCGCGAGGGTGTGGTCGAGGCAGTGCGGGAATGCCAGCGGGCAGGGATTCACGTGATCATGGTCACGGGCGATCACGCCGCCACGGCGGAGGCCGTGGCGCGGGAGATCGGACTGGGCGGGGCCCGTCCCCGGGTCGTCAGCGGCGAAGTCGCTCTCGAGCACGCCATCCGCGGCACCGGCTGGAGATCGGTCGACGTCGTGGCCCGGGCGGTGCCGTCGCAGAAGCTGTCGCTGGTTCGTGCGATCCAGGCCGACGGTACCGTGGTGGCGGTGACCGGGGACGGCGTCAATGACGTGCCGGCTCTGCAGGCGGCCGATATCGGCATCGCGATGGGGGAGAGAGGGACCCGGAGCGCGCGCGAGGTGGCGGCGGTGGTGCTGCTGGACGACAACTTCCGCACTATCGTGCGCGCCGTGGCCGAGGGCCGTGCGCTGTTTCGCAACCTGCGCCTGAGCTTTCGCTACCTGCTCATGGTGCACATCCCGCTGGTGGTGACCGCGACCCTGATCCCGCTGGCCGGCCAGCCCTTGCTGTACCTGCCGATCCACGTGGTCTGGCTGGAGATGATCATTCATCCCACGGCCATGCTGGTGTTCCAGGAGCTGCCCGCGGAGGGCCCGCTGGAGGCCGTGGACGGTGCCCCGCGGGTGCGCTTCTTCCGGCCCGGGGAGTGGGCCGGGATCGTCGCCACGGGAGGGTTGCTGGCGCTGCTCGTGGCAGGGGCCTACGGGTACGCGCTGGGGGCGGGCGGCAACGTGCCGCACGCCCGGGCCATGGCTCTGGCCACGCTGATCTTCTCCGGCGCGGGGCTGACGGCGGCCCTGAGCCGCCTGCGCACGTTCGTGGCGCGCGTTGTGGTGGCAGCTTCCGCAGCCGGCTCTCTGGCCCTGATCCAGGTGCCGGCGCTCGCGCGCCCGCTGCATCTGAGTCCCCTGCACCTGTCCGACTGGGGTCTCGTCATGCTGGGTGTGGTCGCGGTGACCGCATCCGCTGGTCTGCCCGGGACGCGGAAAAGGCGCCGGCCGCGGCCGGGGGATCTCGGCGAAGGCGGCGCGGGGCGGGCGCGCTGAGACGCGCCGGGCGCTGACGTCCAGCCGATTACTATAGTACCCTAACTAATTTCCGGCGCGTCACGGCTTCCGGCGGCGCGCGTTCAAGTCCGGTGCCGGGGCCGCGAGCGCGGACCGCGGCAGGAGAATTCACGCCAGTGCGGCGGTCGACACGGACGCCGGCTCCGTGCCGGTCGTCCGCGGGTATCACGACATCCGGGGAAATTTCAATGAACTTCGAGTTTTCCGACGATCAGAAGATGCTGCGCGATCAGGCGCGCCGCTTCCTGGACAGCCAGTCGCCGTCCAGCGAGGTGCGCCGGATCCTGGACGGCGACGAGACCTACCACGCCGACTTGTGGAAGGGGGTCGCCGAGATGGGCTGGCTGGGCACCGTCGTGCCTGAGAGCTACGGTGGAATCGAGGCCGGTTACCTGGAGCTGTGCGTGATCGCCGAAGAGCTTGGCCGGTCCCTGGCCCCGATCCCGTTCTCGTCCTCGGTGTACCTGTGCACGGAGGCTCTGCTGCGCCTCGGCAGCGAGGAGCAGAAACAACGCGTCCTGCCGGGGCTGGCCTCCGGCGAGCGGATCGGCACGCTGGCCGTTTCGGAGAAAGCGGGTGGTCTGGCGCCGGCCGCCGTGACGGCGCGCGCGGAGGACGGTCGCATCAGCGGCGTCAAGCGTCCGGTGCCGGATGCCACGGCCGCGGATCTCGCCGTGGTGGTCGCCCGTACCGGGGACGCGGAGCGGGATCTCGGCCTGTTCCTGGTCGAGCTGGACGGCGACGGCGTCTCCCGGCGCGAGCTCAAGTCGATCGACGCCAGCCGTCCCCTGGGCGAGATTTCGCTGGAGAGCGCCCCGGCGGAGCCGCTGGGAGAGCCGGGACAGGGCTGGGATCTGCTGGAGTCCATCCTGGACCGGGCGGCGGTGCTGGTGGCCTTCGAACAGCTCGGCGGGGCCCAGGCGAGCCTGGAGATGGCACGGGACTATGCCCTGGAGCGCTACGCCTTCGGCCGGCCCATCGGCTCCTTCCAGGCGATCAAGCACCGCTTGGCGGACATGTTCGCGGTCACCGAGCTGGCCCGTTCCAACTGCTACTTCGGCGCCTGGGCCCTTTCCAGCGACGCGCCGGAGCTGCCGGTGGCGGCGGCCACGGCACGCGTCGGGGCCTGTGATGCCTTCCACCAGTGCGCCCGGGAGAACATCCAGGTCCACGGCGGCATGGGATTCACCTGGGAGGCCGACCCGCACCTCTACTACCGGCGTGCCAAGCTGCTGGACCTGGTGCTGGGCAGCCCTCTGCACTGGAAGGACGTACTGGTTTCACGCCTGGAACCCCGGGCCGCCTGACACGGAGCGACGACCATGGATTTCAACGACACCCCGGAAGAAGCCCGGTTCCGCGCCGAGGCGCGGGCCTGGATCGACGAGAACGCACCGCGCGACTGGCGCGAGCGCATGCGCGAGACCGCGCGCCCGCTGGAGCTGGCGAAGGAGTGGCAGGCCCGCAAGTACGACGCCGGCTGGGCCTGCCTGCACTGGCCGAAGGAGTACGGCGGCCGCGGTGCCTCGCCCATCGAGCGTGTGATCTGGAACCAGGAGGAGGGCGAGCTGCGTCAGCTGAGCGCCGTGTTCACCGTGGGCCACGGGATGTGCGGACCCACCATGATGGGCTATGCCACCGAGGAGCAGAAGAAGCGCTACCTGCCGCCGCTGGCGCGGGGCGACGAGATCTGGTGCCAGCTGTTCTCCGAGCCGGCGGCGGGTTCCGACCTGGCCGGCATCCGGACCCGGGCGCGCCGCGACGGAGACGAGTGGGTAATCAACGGGCAGAAGATCTGGACCTCCGGGGCGCACGTAAGCGACTACGCTATCCTGGTCACGCGCAGCGACCCCACGGTGCCTAAGCACAAGGGCCTGACCTTCTTCTTCATCGACATGCACGCGCCCGGGGTGGAGGTGCGCCCGATCAAGCAGGTCTCGGGCGGCTCCGAGTTCAACGAGGTGTTCTTCACCGACCTGCGGGTGCCCGATTCCCAGCGCCTGGGCGCTGTCGGCGACGGCTGGAAGGTGGCGCTGACCACGCTGATGCACGAGCGCGTGTCCGTGGGCGGCGCCTTCCCGACCGACTTCGACGAGATGCTCGAGCTCGCCGGCCGGCTGGAGCTGGAGGACGGCCCCGCCATCCGCAACCCGGCGGTGCGCGAGCGCCTGGCGGACTGGTACGTCAAGGCCTCGGGGCTCAAGTACACCGGCTACCGGGCCATCTCTGCGCTGTCGCGGGGCGAGACCCCGGGGCCGGAGAACTCCATCACCAAGCTGGTGCTGGGGATCAACCGGGAGGAGATGTCCTCGTTCATCCTCGACCTGCAGGGGATCGCCGGGGCCCTCTACGATCCCGACGAGGCGGAGATGGAGGCGCTGTTCCAGCGCGCTTTCTTCCGCTCTCCGGGGCATCGCATCGAGGGTGGCTCGGACGAGATCCTGCGCAATGTGATCGCCGAACGCGTGCTCGGTCTGCCGGCGGACATCCGGGTGGACAAGGACGTGCCGTTCAACGAGATCCCGAGCGGCGGCAAGTAGGGCGGGGGCTATATCGGCCCGGGCTTGCCGGGAAAGTCAGCGGCCGGGACCGGCAGTAACCGGTCCCGGCCTGCGATTCAGGCCGCGATCCGCGCCCCCGGATGTGCCGAACCGTCCGGGTTCCCGGTGCCCGGTCGCGCACTGCGCGTTCCACGAACTGGCACATCTCATCCAGCTCGCGTTCGTCCGCATCCCGGCGGATGCGGCTCGGCAGACCCATTACCTGCACCCGCAGCATGGAGTGCGGGATCATGGGCGCGATGTTGGGTCCCAGCGGCACCCGCGAGAACTGCTCCAGGTAGTCGCACGGCTCGTCCCAGTCGCACTGCTCAGTGACCTTCTCCCGCACGTGTTCGGGGCTGTTCTCGACTCGCGCGAAGCAGTTCACGGCGGTGGTGGTTTCGCGGCGCGGTGTCGAAAGCGGGACCTGGCCCTGCGGCCACGCCACCCCTCCCGGCCGGGAGCACGCGGGCCGGTTCGGGCGCCCCCGGGACGGCGCCCAGGACCCTGCCCGCCTGGCCGGGTCGGCAAAAAAAGAGGGCGACCGGGGGACGGTCGCCCAGGAACAGGACGGTTGGCGTGGGGGCGAATCGGACAACTCCCGTGCCATACCGTCCGAGGGCACTCCTGACGCTGCAGGCAAGGGCCGGGACAGCGTACTACTGCCGCGGCTCCGGCCGTGACATCACGGAAGCGCCGCCGACGCTGAAGTGGGCCCGACAGGTAATGCGGGCCTCGAGACGGCCTCCGGGCCCGCCGACTTGATCCGCCACCCGCGTGGACCAACGCGGCGTCGGGCGCGGTGTTGTTTCGTACCTCGGACTGCAGTACGGCGGGCTGTTCTGGCGTACTGCCCGGCGTCCGTCGTGCGACAGCGTGACGGCGGCTCAAGCGCCCGCAGGCTTTTACACGAACCCGTACGTTAAGCAAAAACTAGTATCGGCCCCGCGTGCTGTCAAATGGCTGTCGCACGCTGTGGCACGGCCGCCCCGGTACAGGTCGACGGCAGTCGGCTGGTGATCGTGCAGGTACACCGGGCCCCGCTGGGCGCCGGCACACGCGCCGCAAACAAAGCGGAGGGCAGGGTCAATTCGCATCTCACCGGCCCGGCCCGGAGCGGTCGGCCCGATCCCCCAGAATTCCCCGGGCAGCAGGCTCCGCCACCACGGCATACGGCATTTGGTCGCTTGGCCCGCCGGGCGGCGAGCTGTACCATGAGGCAGTCTCCTGCGCACGGGCGATCCCGAACCTGGCGCGGCGGCCGGAAACCGGTGCCGCGGCGCCGCCGGCGCAGTCGCTTTGCCGGGATTGGCGGCAGGCTGCCGGGGGCGGGCGTGCCCGGCCCGTTAGCGCGGTCGGGCGAGCATCGGTCCCCGTTCAACCAGGACAGCGTGCATGATGAGTGAACTGTTCATTCCGCCCCGGCGCATCCTGATGGGGCCGGGACCTTCCGACGTGAGCCCGCGCGTGCTGGGAGCGCTGGCCAGGCCCACGGTCGGCCATCTGGATCCCTCGTTCGTGGGCCTGATGGACGAGGTCAAGGAGCTGCTGCAATACACCTTCCAGACCCGCAACGACCTGACGTTCCCGGTTTCCGCGCCCGGCTCGGCCGGGATGGAGACCTGCTTCGTCAATCTGCTCGAGCCCGGCGACACAGCCATCGTGTGTCGCAACGGCGTCTTCGGCGACCGGATGAAGGCGAACGTCGAGCGCTGCGGCGCCACCGCCGTCGTGGTCGACGACGAGTGGGGCCGGCCGGTCGACCCCGGGAAGGTGGCCGCGGCGATCCGCGAACATCCCCGCGCGCGGCTGGTCGCGTTCGTGCACGCGGAAACTTCCACCGGCGCGCGCTCGGACGCCGCCGAGCTGTGTCGCCTGGCACGCGATGCGGGCATGCTCTCGGTGGTGGACACGGTCACCAGCCTTGGCGGCATCGAGGTCGCGGTGGATGCCTGGGGCGCCGACGCCGTGTACTCGGGTACGCAGAAGTGCCTCTCGTGCGTGCCGGGACTGTCGCCCGTGACCTTCAGCGAGCGCGCGGCAGAGGTCGTGCGCAACCGCCGGCATCCGGTCCAGAGCTGGTTCCTGGACCTCAACCTGGTGCTCGGCTACTGGGGCGGGGACAGCAAGCGCACCTATCACCACACGGCGCCGGTGAACTCGATCTACGCGCTGCACGAGGCGCTGCTGATGCTGCACGAGGAAGGGCTGCGCAATGCCTGGGAGCGGCACCGGCTCCACCACCGCGCGCTGGCGGCAGGTCTGGAGGCACTGGGCCTGTCCTTCGTGGTGCCGGAAGGCTGGCGCCTGCCGCAGCTCAACACCGTCACCATCCCCGACGGGGTGGACGATGCCGTGATCCGCGGACGCCTGCTCGGGGACTTCGGTCTCGAGATCGGGGCGGGCCTGGGCGCCTTCGCCGGCAGGGCCTGGCGGATCGGCCTGCTGGGCCAGTCGGCCTGCCGGGGGAACGTGATGCACTGCCTCAACGCGCTGCAGTCGCTGCTCACCACCGAGGGCAGCCGCGCGGCGACGGATGCCGCCGCCACGGTGTACGAGGAGCGGGAGCGGCGCCCGCGCCGGACCGCCAGCCGCTGAGTTCCCGGGCAGGCGGGCCCCCACCAAGGAAGCGGGTGCCGGCGGGGATCGGCCGCCGGCACCCGCCGTTTCACGCGTCGCTCAGTCGTGGTGATACGGGCCGTGTCCGCCCTCGCCGCGGACCCTGCTCGTCGCCGGGTCGAGGAACAGCCGCCGGACGTCCCCGTGGGCCTCGCCATGGGCAAAGTCGAACATGCCCATGAGCGAGCCCGCGTTGGCGTCGAACGAATCGTTGCTCAGGGCGAAGCGCTGGGCGTAGTTCCACGGCGCCGTTACCGTGTGGCCGTCGGAGTAGTCCATCACCGGGCCCGGCATGCCGATCTCCGGCGGCGAACCGACGTCCTGGCCCGTGAACTCGCCGCAGCGGTCCGTCCGGTCGCCGTCGAAAGCCTTCTGCTCGGCCGTGTAGCCGTGGTCCCGGTCACAGGTCAGGGCCTCGTCGCGGGAGAGGCGCTGCGAGGTGTACTTGCGCGGGTTGTGCTGCAGCAGCTGTGCGTTCAGCCCGTTGGCCCGCGGCGAGTTCGGAGCCGCGTGGAATGCAGGTACGCCCGGCGGATTGGCGGCGTGCGGGTAGGTGGCAAAGTAATGGTCGAAGGAGACGTTCTCCCGGAAGATCACGACCACGTGCCGGATCGGCGTGGCAGTGCTCCCCGCGGCGTCGCCGGCCGAATCCCCGGTGGGCATCCATCCCCCGGCCACGGCCGGCGTGAGAATCGTGGCCGCCGACAGTGTCGTGGCAAGGATCGTGCGCAGCATGCGCCGTGCTGGTCCAGTCATTGCGATTGCCCGCGGAAAGGCTTCCGGAACCCGCGCGGTGCGCGGGCGCTGGCGTCCCGCCAGCACCTGCCGAGGCTAGCGCACGCGGAGGCGGCACCGGGGGATCAGGGGGGCGCAGTGTGCCGGGCCGGGCCGGGGGGCGCCGGGTGCGGCGAGCGCCAGGCACAGCCAGGCGCACCGCGGCCGATTCGGTGGCATCGATCGGACGGGCGTGCCTGCCCCGATCCCGAATGAAGCCGGTGGCCGCGCACCGGTTCCGCCCGCCGACGCGAGTCATGCCGAAGCCGCAGCGCAGCACGACGCTGCCGCCTCGGCGGTCAGTAGCCGGGAGGCCGAGTGAAGCCGCCGGTCAGCTTCTCAAGGAGCCGGGCGAAGGCCAGACAGGTGCGATCCTCCAGGTAGGGACCGACGATCTGTACGCCTACCGGCAACCCGCTCCGGGTCTGCCCTACGGGGATCACGGTTACCGGAAGATAGACCACCCCGGTCAAGCCGACCCACTTCAGAATGTCCATGTAGGGCGTCGGCTGGCCGTTGACCTGCAGGACACGATCATTCATCGGGCTCGAGTGATCGTGCTTGAACGGCAGCGTGTTGGTGACCGGGCACAGCAGGATGTCAAAGTCCTCGAAGAACGACACCCACGCCCGCCGCATGTGCAGACGTCGCTCGTGGGTCCTCAGCCAATCGGCGTGACGCCCGGTCACTGCCCGTGCGAAGCGCACCCTGTAACTCCGGTCGTCGGATGCGGCCTCCGCGGCCGTGTCGCGCATCCGGTCGAACACCTTCTTGGGCAGGCCCGGCGCCATGGAGGCGGTCATAAGCTCGTAGAAGACCTCGTACGAGCCGGCCAGATCAATGCCTTCCGGGCGCGCTCGATCGTCCACGGCGACGCCGGCCCGGCGCAGGGACTCCACCGTCGCCTGCAGTATCCCGACGACCTCCCGCTCTACCGGACAGGCGGGGTCGTCCAACCACGCGGCAACGCGAAAGTCGCCAAGGCGGGCATGGCGTGCCTGCGGCAAAGAGAGCCTCCATCCCACCGCCTGGTCCCGATCCGGTCCCGCCGTGAGGTCCAGCGCCAGCTCGAGGTCGTCGACGGTTCGGGCCAGCGGTCCCATAACCGCAATGTCGGCCGCCGTCAGAGTCCCCGGCGGTCCCGGCACGTGTCCTCGGCCGGGGACAAGCCCATAGGTGGGCTTGTGGCCGCAGACCCCGCAGAAGTTGGCCGGCGTGCGGATGGAGCCGCCAATGTCGCTACCGAACTCGATCGGGGTGAGTCCCGCGGCCAGCGCCGCAGCCGCGCCACCCGAAGAACCGCCCGGCGTGCATTGCCGGTCCCAGGGGTTGTTGCTCGTGCCGTAGATCTCGTTATAGCTCTGCAGGTCGGCCGTATAGAGGGGTACGTTGGTCTTGCCGACGATGATGGCACCGGCGTCGAGCAGGCGCTGAGCGGCTACCGCGTTCATGCTCGAGCGATGGTCCTTGAGTTCCGGCGCGCCGGCTGTCGTGGGCATGCCGGTCACCTCGAAGCTCTCCTTGATGGTCATGGGAAGACCGTGCAGGGGGCCCCAGACCTCTCCCCGGGCGAGAGCCTTATCGGCTTCCTTCGCCCGTTTCCGGGCCCTGTCGGCGTCCAGGTGGATCACGGCATTGAGATCGGGGTTGTAACGCTCAATGCGCTCCAGCACGGCGTCCAGCAGCGCCTCGCTGCCGGTTTCGCCATCTCGGATCATGCGGGCCAACTCTCTGGCCGGGCGGTAGCTCAGCTCCGTCATTTGGTTCCTCGTGGACTTGTTGCGCGTTTGCCTGTCACGCAACGGGCGAGCGCCGCACCCCACCTGCCGGGATTGCCGTGCGACGCCTCAGTGGCCGGGACGATGAGCCGCGATGAACTCCCGCGCCAGTCTGGCCGTACGCGCCGGTTGCTCCATCCAGAACAGGTGGCCCGCGCCATCCAGCGTTTCCAGACGGGCCCCCGGGATGCGCTCGGCCAGCAGGCGGGAGCTGGCGGGGGGCACGATCATATCCTCCAGCCCCGTAACGACCAGGGTGGGTGCCCGGATGCGATCCAGACGCGCGAGCGTGTCGTGCTGCTGTACCGCCTGGTGTCGGCGCGTGAGGGCGTCGATATCCAGCGGACGCCTGCGCCGGGCCTCGATCAGCGTCTCGACCACTTCCGGATGTGCCTCCAGGAACGCGGCACTGAGCCCGGTCGCGGCCAGCCGCCGGGCCCGTTCCTCGGCGCTGATCGGCACCAGGTCGTAGGCGCTTTCCTCCGTGCCCCGGTTCACGCTCGTACCATCCGCTCCCCTGGCGCTGGTGCAGCCGAGGATCAGGGCATGAATCCGGTCCGGGTGACGCAGCGCAAGCTCCTGGGCGATCATCCCGCCCATGGACACTCCGAACACATCGGCACGCTCGAGAGCAAGCCGATCCATCAGGGCGACCGTGTCATCGGCGAGCAGGTCGGTGGTGTAATCGCCGGCGGGCTTGTCGCTCCAGCCGCTGCCGCGCTGGTCGAAGACGAGCACCCGGTAGTGCCTCGCCAACGTCGGTGCCAGGGTCTCGAAGTGGCTGCTATCGCCCTGGAGGCCGTGCAACAGGACCAGCGGTGTCCCCCCGGGATCACCGGATAGGCGGAAGTAGACACGGATACCGTCGATCGTCTGCCAGGACATGCCGGCGAGTATACCAGCGACGATCGGAGGCGGCATTCGGGTTCGGGCGACTAGCCGGTCACTGGGCGCCACCCGCGGCAGCTCGCCCTGGCTCCGCGGGGGGCCGTACGCTTGCGCGAGACCACGGCCGCCGCCAGTGACCGCGGCGACAGGGGGCTCGGGTCACTCCGGTGTCCATCGGATGCGGAATACGGACGAGTCGAGGGCAGGGACCAGGGAGTGGTCAGCCTCGACCACGATGCGGTCGGCGTAGCGTCGCAGGGACTCGAGTATCTGGCGTACGCGCGGCAGAGCGCGGTCGGACAGCGTGTGGACGCGCACGGCCACCTCCACGCTCGGCACGCGGCGCAGCAGCGCCGCGAGCTGGCGTGCCACGCGCCGCGACTCGACTGCCCCAAGGCGCTCCCGGACCACCAGCCGCAGTCGCGCACCCGGCCCGCTCGACACCGTCAGTGCCCCCGGGGACAGGCGGCACAATCGCGATTCCAGCCGGGCGAGCCTTCGACGCAGGCGCATCCGCTCGCGGTGATCCGTCCAGCCCAGGTCGCGCCGGGCGTACGCGCGGATGGCAAGCGCATGGGCCCAGTCCCGCACCACGATCGGCCATAGCGCCGGCCGGGCGCCCGCCAGGCTGGCCGCGAAGGCGACGCTCCGGCCGATCCCACCCGGCAGGATCCCCCGCACTATCAGTCGGCGGAGCATCGGCAGCGACTCCTGCCAGGGTGGCAGGTGCCTCGGCGCGACCGGCGAAAAGTACCGCCGCTTGTTGCGGATGCGCTCCAGGATCGCCCGGTTCGTCAGCAGGCGCCGCCAAAGTGCGCTGTAGCCGTCGACCAGCTCGCGGTAACTCATGCCGGCCGGCTCGACGTTGGTGCGGCCCCCGCTGTTGTCGCCTCCGGCGACGCCGCCACGCAAACGTCCCTCCCGTGCCAGCCGTTGGTAGAGCGGCGTGCCGGGGATGGCGGTCAGCAGGCCCAGCATCGCGACCTGGATGCCGGAGTCCACGATGAAGCGGTGCAGCCGCCCGAACGCGGCTACGGTGTCATGATCGAAGCCGACGATGAAGCCGCTGAAGACATCGATCCCGTTGCGGTAGAACGCGCGTACGGTCTCCAGCAGGTCCCCGCGCAGGTTCTGTCTCTTGCCGGCTTCGGCCAGGCTATCGGGCTCGGGGGTCTCGATTCCCAGAAAGACCCAGCGAAAGCCCGCGTCCCGGAACAGGTCCAGCAGCTCCGCGCTGGCGGCCAGGTTCACCGACGCCTCGGTGCCCAGGCGCAACGGGTAATCCGCCCGGCGCTGGTAGTCCGCGAGATAGCGGAACAGGGCCCGCGCGTTCGGCTGGTGCCCGATGAGGTTGTCGTCGACAAAGAACGCGTTCTCCACCCCCGCCGCCCGCAGCGCGTCCATCTCCCGCCCGACCTGGACCAGGTCCTTGGTCCGGGGGCGGCGTCCCGACAGCAGCGGGATGTCGCAGAACTCGCAGCGAAACGGGCAGCCGCGCGAGAACTGGAGGCTGGGCGTGGTGTAGCGATCAAGCCGGAGAAGGTCGAAGCGCGGTGTCGGCGACTCGCGCAAGTCCACCGGCTCGTGCTGGCGGTACTGGGCCCGTGGCCGACCCGCCGCGAAGTCCTGGCAGAACCGCGGCCAAGTGCGCTCCGCCTCGCCCACCACCAAGGTGTCGACGAGTCCGGTGTACGCCTCGGGTGACAGCGACGCATAGGCGCCGCCGGCGACGACGTATCGGCCCCGCTGTCGGTAGTGGGTCAGAAGCTCGCGCTGGCGCTGGTGCTGTACCGCCATGCCGCAAATACCGACAACGTCCGCATCCAGCGCTGTCGGCAGAGGCTCGACGTTCTCATCGAGGATCGTGATCCGCCAGTGCGACGGGGTCAGCGCGGCCACCGTGGCCAAGCCCAGGGGCGGGTTGATGGCGCGCTTGCGGGGCAACAGCTCGCGCAGCGCCCAGCCGAAGCTCCAGAAGCTCTCGGGAAAGCGGGGATTGATCAGGACCAGGTGAGGACTGGATCCACACCGGGCCGTCGTGATGATCGCAGGCATAAGCCCCCCGTCAGCAGGAATGGATAACGCGCGTCCAGGACCCCTGACGCGGCCACGGTGCCTGTGCCGTCCGGGCCCCAACCCGCCACCAACGCCGGAACATGACAACGGCGGACCGGCGACTTCACCGTATGGCTCACAGTGTTGGTCGGCTGGCAGGGAGTCTGTTGATTCAGGTCAATTGCGAGCGCGGAGAGGCGCATCGCGGGAACCGGGTGCACGGCATGCTGGCCCATATCCCGGCGTTTCCGCCCCCCGCGGGGGAATCGCGAGGCTTGTGCCGGCAGCAACCATGGCCCGACCGGGACGCACCGGCCCGGATCGAAGCCCTGCGCCTTCGCGCGCTAAACGAGGCCCCTGTCCAAGCAAAGTGGGTTACATTGATCGAGTCGGCGGACGGCATGCCCCGGGCGGGGATCCTTGGCGTGGCCCATTACATCGATCGCCAGGCAAATCGGGAGGCCGGATGAATCTGTGGCGGCGGATACTCGCTTTGCTGCTGGGCGTTGTCTTCTCCGGCATGCATGCCGCGCTGGCGCGACCGCTGGATCATTTGCGCGCCCTCGATGCCCGAGGGGCAGTCGTGAGTGCCCGCGTGATCGATCTGCGCAGCGGTCGCACGCTCGCTGCGCTGCATCCTGGGCGGTCTCTGACGCCCGCTTCGGTAAGCAAGCTCTACGTTGCCGCCGCCGCGCTCCGGCACTGGGGAGCCGATCACCGCTTCCGGACTCCGGTCTTGCGCAGTGGAGAGCTGCGACACGGAACGCTGCATGGGCAGCTGATCCTGCGGGGTGCGGGCGACCCGGGCCTGACCAACGCGCAATTGTGGACGCTAGCGCAACGCGTGGCCGATGCCGGTGTACGGCACATTGATGGCAGCATCGTCGTCGATCAGTCGCTGTTCGGGGGGGTGCCATGTGCCACCAAGGATCGCTGCAACGCGCTCAGCGCGACTCACGATGCCTACAATGCCCCTCTGTCCGCCGCCGGTTTCGATTACAGCGCGGCCTGCCTGCGGGTGGCCCCGGGCCCGGTGGCCGATCGCTCTGCCCGGCTTGCCATCGAGCCATTCGATCTGCCCATGTTCGGCCTGGATGGGAAGGTCCGGACGCTGCCAGCCGGGAAGCTCACCCGGATCCGCGTGGTGCGCCACTCCGCGCATGGGCGGGCGTGGTTTGACGTCAGTGGCGCCATCGCCGCTGATGCCCGCCCGCGCTGCTATTATCGGGCCGTGGCCCGTCCGGCCCGCTACACGGGTGAGGCCCTGCGCGCATTCCTGGAACAGGCCGGCGTGGATGTCCAGCATGCGGCGGTGCGGGTCGCGGACAAGCCCCAGCATGGGGTCCCGGTCGCACGGGTTCGGGGGACAGCGCTGGGCGAGCAGCTTCGCGGCATGTTGACTTACAGTAATGACTACATGGCGGACATGCTGGCACTGGATCTGGCTCGCACGGGCGATTCGCCGCCGTTGACGCTTGCCAAGGCTGGCGCCTGGCTGACGCGCTATGCGCGGCGCGTCGACGCCCGCTCACCCTGGCCCGGCGCCCGCAAGGGCCGCCCCTTTCTGGTGAGCGGCAGCGGCTTGACCGTCGGCAGCCGGGTGTCCGCCGACGACGTGGTGGCGCTGCTTGCCGACATCTACCGGCGCTACGGCGATTTTCCGGCCTTTCTCGGGGCACTGACCGTACCCGACCAGACCCCGGTGAAGATGCTCCGGGGCGGGTCGAGGGCATGGCGAAACCGGGTGGCGGCCAAGACGGGCTCGCTCTCGCAGCCCGTGTCCGTATTCGCCCTGGCAGGCTACCTGCGACTCGGCGGGGGAGGCTGGGGGGCTTTTGCAGTGCTGATCAACGGAACGCGCCGCCACCCGCAGGTCGGCATGACGCGCGCCATCAATGCGACGCGCGCGGACCTGGAGGCGGTGCTGGGTGACGGGGCCGTCGAGCGCGATACCCTCGGCTCGGCCCAGCCCCCCAGCGGCTAACCGGTCCGGCACCGAGGTCGCCGGCCGTGGCCGGGCGCCGGTGCGCAGGGCGGTGCCTGGATGGTCGGCATCGAACGTGATGCGGGTTGCTTTAGTATTAACTAAACTTCTCCGCTTGGGGAGTGTCACAGTACTGGACCGCATGCCATGCCAGGGGCGCCGATCCCGGGTCGGGAAGTCTGTTACCCGTAGCGAGGCTCGGCAGGCGGTCGGGCGGGGACCTCGCGCCACTTGCGCCGTTCCCCGGACGCGACAGGCGAGGTAATGGAAAACGGAACAAGGAGCAGGTCATGAAAGCACGATCGCGAATGCTGCCGGCAACGGCCCTACTGGTACTGTCAGCTTTGCTGACGGTGGCGAGCGCTGCTCAGATGCGCGGGCTGGAGAAGTACGGCTATCCCCATGTGCTCAAGACGGTTCATTTCAAGCCCGGCAAGGCGATGAAGGTCACGGTGCCGGATCAGTACACCAAGGGTAAGCCGATGGGCTACGCCACGTTCTCAATCCCCGGCGATGCGTTTACAAAGCCGGTCACCATCCGCTTCCTGGCTGCCCGGAACAGCCGCTGGGACAAGCGGGTGTCGTCCAACCTGAAGGTAATTGCCAATTTCGCCTATCTGGTCACCAACACGCGTACCGGTGCGATCGTCAAGAAATTCCACGCGCCGATCATGTACTCGGTGAAGGACTCGATGGTCACCAAGGACAGTGTCTACTGGGCCACCACCGCACACCATCCGCCCAAGCTGATCAACGCCAACAAGGCCAGCAAGATCCACGGCACGACCCTGCGCCATCCCACGCCGGTCAGTGCGGTCGGCTGGATCATCACCACACCCAAGTCGGAGCTGTCGATGGGTTCCTCGGGTTCCATGGGTCACGGCGGCTCGACGGGCTCTTCGCACATGTGAACGCCGCGGGCGCGACCCGGACGGTAGGAGGCGGGGGCCATCCCCCGCCCCGGCCGCCGGTTGGTGGCGCCCTGACGGCGCCCCGCGCCCATGCGTGATCCTGCGACGGGCCTCCGCGCCCTTGCAGAAAAGACAACCGCGGCTCTGGTAGCATTGTGATATCGTCGCACCGGCAATGCGGCCGGGCCTCGCGCGAGGCGCCCCAACGCCTTGAGGTCTGTGCCGGGGTTTGCCGTCGCGCGCGTTATGATCACCCGCTGCCAGGCCCGGGCACGGGAAACCCGCGGTGGAGGAACAACGATGGCGAGCAGGCCCCGAGCGAAACTCTTCAGCCCTTTCCGGCTCCGCTCGGTGACACTCAGGAACCGGATCGTGATCTCCCCCATGTGCCAATATTCGGCCCGGGACGGTTTCGTCGACGACTGGTACCTGGTGCACCTGGGGCGCTTCGCGATGGGTGGTGCCGGCATGGTGATGGTCGAGGCGACTGCGGTGGAGGCCCAAGGCCGGATAACCTACGGTGATGTGGGCCTGTGGAACGACGACCAGGTACCGGGGCTGCGGCGCATCGCGGATTTTCTCCGGGCGCACGGCGCGGTTCCGGCCATCCAGCTGGCGCACGCCGGCAGGAAGGCCAGTATGCAGCGCCCCTGGCACGGCAATGGGCCCCTGGATGAAACCGACTTCCGCCGTGGCGAGACCGGCTGGGACATCGTCGCCCCCAGCGCCGAGCCGGTCGGCGACGGCTGGCTGATGCCGCGGGCGCTGGAGCCGGCCGATCTCGAACGTCTCAAGGAGTCCTGGCGCGCTGCTGCCGTGCGGGCGCAGGCCGCCGGATTCGAGGTGCTCGAGCTGCACGCCGCCCATGGTTATCTGCTGCACGAGTTCCTTTCGCCGCTGAGCAACCACCGCAGCGATGCCTGGGGCGGCGACCTCGACGGGCGCTGTCGTTTCCCCCTCGAGGTCGCCGAAGCGTTGCGGGAGGTCTGGCCGGAGGACCAGCCCTTGCTGGTCCGCTTGTCCTCGGTGGACGGCGTCGAGGGCGGCTGGACGCTGGCGGACACGGTGCATCTGGCACGGGAGCTCAAGGTGCGCGGGGTGGACTTGATCGACTGCTCCTCGGGCGGCATCGGGGGATCGGCAACCGCTGCGCGTGGCGTGCGCCGCCATCCGGGCTTTCAGGTGCCGTTCGCCGAGACCGTGCGGCAGGAGGCGGAGATCGCCACGATGGCGGTGGGCCTCATCCTGGAGGCCGAGCAGGCGGAAAACGTGGTTGCTGAGGATCAGGCGGACCTGGTGGCCATTGCCCGTGAAGCATTGTTCAACCCGAACTGGCCGCTGCACGCCGAACAGCGTCTGGAGGCGGCTCCCGGCTTCGGCGATTGGCCGGTGCAGGCCGGCTGGTGGCTGGAGCGGCGCGCGCGCGGCCTGGCGGCGCTGGGCGCCCGGCACGACACGAGCCGGGTGCCCCGTACGGAAGTCCCCGGGAAAAAGGGGTAGCCCTGGCCCGGGCTGTCGCCGGGTCCGGCAAATGTGCCGGATACCCGCGCCACGGCGCAATCTCGAACAAGACCAGGGGGGAGGACCGCTCATGAAAGCCATGCTGCTCACCGACCACGGCGGCCCCGAGGTACTGCGCCTGGGCCAGGCGCCGGACCCTGTTGCCGGGCCCGGCGAAGTGGTGGTCGACGTTCACGCGGCGAGCGTCAACGGCGCCGACCCCAAAGTGCGGCGCGGTCGCAGTGTCCATCAGATCAAGCAGTTCCCGCACATCCTCGGCCGCGATTTCTCCGGCGTGGTCAGCGCGGTCGCCGCGGGCGTCAGCGACGTGCAGGTCGGTGATGCCGTGTTCGGCGTGATGGACCAGGGCAGCGAAGGCGCCTACGCCGAAAAGCTCAAGATCAAGGCGGCGCTCGTCGCCAGGAAGCCCGACACCCTCAGCCATGCCGAAGCCGCTGCGCTCGGCCTCATCAGCCTCACGGCGCTCACCGCGGTCGAAGACACCGCCAAGCTGAAGGCGGGCGAGACCATCCTGATCCAGGGTGGCGCGGGCGGTGTGGCGGGTTTTGCGATTGCGCTCGCCAAGCATCTCGGCGCAACCGTCATCAGCACGGCCAGCGCCCGCAATCATGCCTATGTCCGCGGCCTCGGTGCCGACCGCGTGATCGACTACAACAGCGAGAGCTTCACCACCATCGGCCCGATCTGCGACGTGGTGTTCGATACCGTCGGCGGCGACGTGCGCGCCGGCTCTTACCAGGTCCTCAAGCCCGGCGGCCGGCTGGTGTGGATCGCGCCCGGGCCGCGCGGCTTTCAGACGCCGCACGACGACGTCCAGACCCTCAGACCCGACGTGAAACGCGACCGCGCCCATCTCGAGCGCATGCTGGCACTCCTCGCCGCGGGCGCCGTGCGTATTCCGGAAATCACCCATTATCCGCTCGCCGACGCAGCGAAAGCGCACGAAATCAGCGAAGGCCGCCATCTGCGCGGCAAGCTGGTGCTTGACGTACGCTAGCTCTCAGAGCGGCGGGGACCCGTGATGGTCCCCCTGCGGTCATCAGCCGATGAACGTTCCCTGTACTCGGTGTCCCGCCCCCGGGGGATGTCCGCGGAAGGGGCCGCGGCCCCGGCGGTCTGGGACGAGAGCTGTTCTTCTTGCTACGCATCCCGCGTACCCCCGGCGCGTCTTCCGCCACCCGCCACCCGCCATCGGCCGGAGGGCGAGGTGACCGGTCGTCTGCCAAAGGGTTGTCCCCCGCAGCCCGCCGCTGCGCCCGCGGCGCCGATCGCCGGGCTCCGGCGCCCGGTTTGCCCGGCGCGGCTTGAGTCCGGCAGTTGCGTGGCGGTATCGTCACGGTGCCGGCGGACGCTCAAGAGGCAACGCCCCGTGCGGGCCATTCCAGGAAATGCCCACCGCTCGCCTTCGCCGGTTGTCACTCACAACGCTGGATGCCTCGGGGAAGACGCTCCGCACGGCGGAGCGTCCACATGAGCGACCGCTTCGGCCGGGCGGGCCCGAACGGGGCCATTCGCCGGGACCGGGTGGCGGTCGAAGAAGCCATAAGGAGGAGAGCAATCGTGAAACGAGGATACGGCTTTGTGATCGGGCTGGCCACGCTGGCCGGGCTGGCAGTGGGGATGATGTTCGGCGCCTGCGCGCTGGCCGCGGGCACACCCTCGATCCGGATCGCGGTGATTGCGCCGCAGTCCGCGATCGACGGACGGTCGATCACCCAGGCGGCCGAGCTGGCAACCAGCCAGATCAACGCCGCCGGCGGCATCGAAGGGAAGCAGATCAAGCTGATCAGGCTCGATGATCACGCCTCCGCCACCGACGGTGTGCGCGCGTTCCAGCGCGCCGTGAAACAGGACCACGCGGTCGCCGTGGTGGGCAATTTCATCAGCGAGGTCGCGCTGGCCGAGGAGCCCTGGGCGGCGCGTTTTAAGGAACCCTACATCATCACGGGTGCCTGGACTACCAAGATCAATGCCCGCATCCGGCAGCACTACAACCGGTACAAGTACGTCTTTCGCACGACCTACAACTCCAACACCGGCGCCCGGGAGGTGTGCAACTATGCGCACGCGATACTCGCGCGCAAGCTCGGCTACAAAACCGCGGTCGTGATGAGCGAGGACGCGGCCTGGACCAAGCCCCTGGACAAGGAGTACCTGAAGTGCCTGCCGGCAGCCGGAGTCAAGGTGATCGACCATATCCGGTTCGATCCTTCGACCAATGATTTCCGGCCGATTTTTTCCCGGATCCAGAAGGACAACCCGGACGTGATCATCACCGGGATCGCGCACGTCGGGGTCAAGCCGACCGTGCAATGGCACAATGAGCAGGTACCCTACCTGATGGCGGGTTGGAGCTCGCAGGCGGGAGCCAGCAGCTTCTGGAAGGATACCAACGGCGCCACGGAAGGGGTGGTGACCGGGGACGTCGCGGCCGCGAGCGCTTCCATCACCTCCAAGACGATCCCCTTCGCGAAGGCCTACACCAAGCGTTTCGGGGAAACGCCTGCCTACGATTCGTATTCCACCTACGACGCGATGTACATCCTGAAGGCCGCGATCGAGCGCGCCGGGAGCACGCGCGCCGGGGCGCTGGTGTCGGCGCTGGAAAAGACGAACTACGTCGGCACGCAGGGGCGTGAGGTGTTCCAGGGCCGGCATGCGAAGTTCGTCCACGGCCTCAAGTACGGCAAGCACTACGTGCCCGGCGTCGCGATTCAGTGGCAGCACGGCAAGCAAGTCGTGATCTGGCCACCGAAGGCGGCAGACGGCCACGTGCAGCTGCCCTCCTTCGTCAAAGGCGCGCAGTCCGGCTGAACCGGCGGGACGGCCTTTCCCGGCGGCGTGCCCGTAGGGTTGCCCGCGGTATGCGCCCGGAACGGGGCGCCGTCGGGGGAGGCGGATTGTCCGTCGGCCCGCGAGGCCTTGGACTTCAGGGCGAAAAGGGATGGGCGATGTCCGGACGATCTCGCCTTCGGCATGTTTTGCCTCGCGGTGAGCAGGCGCCCGCGCCGGATGTGCTCCGGAGGTTTGAACAACAAGCTCACGAGCGCTGCCGTTATGCGGGCAGCGGTCCGGTAGCGGTACGCGCGGGCACACGTTGTGTGTCGGCCGACGGGCGCCCCGGTTTTTTGGCGGCAGGGCATGCGGTTGCAGACCCCGGCGCGGAGGCGGTGGCTTGCCCGCTGAACCAGGAGCCCGCCGAGGCGGGCTCGGCCACCGCAGTCCGACCCGTGGCAGGAATCCCACGCCTTCCGGGAGGGGTGCTGTGAACGCTCCATCCGGCTGCCGGATGTTAGCCGCCGGCATCCCGGAACTGCGTAAGCGGATCTTCAGATACAAGTTGCTGTAGACGCCATGAGCCAGCGCAGCACGAGGGTGGGCAGATGACGACGGCTTTCCTGGAGGAGTGTTGGTCCGCACCCACCGTCTACCGGGGCGGCTTGTTCGACGGCCAGGTCGCTTTGGTGGCGGGGGGCGGGAGCGGCATCGGCTGCGCTACCGCATTGCTTTTCGCCCGCCTCGGTGCAAGCGTGGTGATTTGTGGCCGGGATACCTCGAAACTCGACACCGTGGCGGCGTTTGCCAGTAAGCACAAGGCGGATGTGTTGCCCGTCCCGACGGATGTTCGCCAACCCGAGGCCGTGGATGCCCTGTACCGCAAGATTGGCAGCGAGCTCGGGCGCCTGGACATGCTCGTAAACAGTGCCGGCGGGCAGTTTCCGCAAGAGGCCATCGACTATTCGGACAAGGGATGGCGCGCCGTCATCGACACCAACCTCAACGGCACGTGGAACATGATGCAGCGAGCCGCCCGGTACTGGCGAGGGTCAGGGGAAGGCGGCTCCATCGTCAACGTGATCGTGGTGACCGACCGAGGGATTCCGGGCGTCGCGCACACCGTGGCGGCCCGTGCCGGCGTGATTGGCGCGATGCGCACGGTGGCGGTGGAATGGGCACCGCTGAATATCCGGGTGAATTGCGTTGCACCAGGCCTGATCGCCACCCGGGGATTGGACGTGTATCCGCCTGAGGCGGTTAAGGAATTCCCCAGGGCGAACCCGATGCGGCGCCTTGGAACGCCCATGGAGCTCGCGCAGGCTTGCGTTTACCTGAGCGGTCCTTCCGGTTCCTTCGTCACCGGCGACGTGCTGACGGTGGACGGCGGAGGTCGGCTTTGGGGCGAGATCTGGACCGCCGGAAGGCCCAGGGCGTTCGACTAGGACGTTGTAGCCGGAAAAGTCCGACCATGTGACAGGCAGCTGCCGGTTCAGGCGACCGCAGCCGGCGGCCGGTTGTCGTGGTGAGGCCACTTCAGGCAATCAGGCGGAGATACTGACCCGGTCAACGATGCGGCGGAAGGCTCAGCGGCAACCGGGATCGAGCCATACGGCGATCCCCTCGCACTGCGCGTTCGCCGGCAAGAAACGCTCCATCACCCGCGGATCGTGCCGGGGAACGATCCGCCCCGGGTCGTCAACCAGCTGGCGCAGACGGTCGTAGGCGTCGAGCATTTCGCCGACGTGCAGCACGACCGGGAACGGACGCGTCTGCTCGAAGTTCGCGTAGTAGTGGGTCGCGTCGGATGCAAGCACCAACGGCCCGTGGGCGGTCTCGACGCGCACCACCTGCACGTGCAGCCGGATTTCGTGCGGGCGGTTCAACGCGGTCAGCATGGCCAGGTTGAGGAAACTGCGGGTGCGCCGGTCCAGTCCCGGACGGCCCCACAGCTCGCCCCAGCAATAGCGCGTGAGCAGCTCCTGCATCGGCCGCGTGAAGTCGGTCGCGTTCTGCAGCGAGCGGTCCACGTGCGCGCCGCCGAGCACCTCGCGGCGGATTTGCATACCTTGGTCGAAAATCTCCTCTGTCACGGGCGTCGCCTTCTCCTCGGTTGGTCCGATCGCTTCAGTCCTGTTCCGGTGCGCCCCGGGGCCTGGTGCGCTCCGATGGAGTCTTTCCCGGCATTAGCCAGGGTCGTGCACAGTCTCCCGGGGCGGAAATGCTGTCAAAGACCCTCCGGGTACAGTTTGCTTCGCTCCCGGCCGGGCACCGAGTATCCCCTGTCGGCATAGGGGAAGGCGTCCAGCTCAGTGGTTACGCGCCGCTGCTGGTAGTAGGAACGGATCTCGTAGATAACACCAGCGCGGAATACGAACCACTCGGCACCCCGTGTTGCGATGCGGTCCGTCCGCGGCTCCGGGTGCCAGAACATGGTCCACTCAACGACGGTCTGCTCGCCCATCGTGAGAGCGGCGTCGACCACCCATCGCGCAGCGATCATCCCGGCAACCTTGCGCCAATATCGCGCCAGATGCTCGCGACCACGGACGGGAGCGGAGCCTGGGTTGGGCGCCAGGAAGTAGTGGATCACGTCCTCGTGCAGGGTTTCGCGCAGGACGTCGAGGTCGCCGGCCGTGCAGCCGTCGTAGTAACGACAGATCAGGCGGGTTTGGTCGTCGTGCAGGTCCACAGCGGTCTCCCGGGAATCGCTTGGGGTCCACTCAAGTCTGCTATTTCCCGGGGTCCAAGAAAACCGGCCCTTTCCGCGCCGACCTGGGGCAGGGATGATCGGCCGCCGGCGATCGAGCCGGGGCTGCGGGAGCTCGGTCCCCGTTACCATGGTGACGCATGCGGCGGTTGCCCGGGGATTGGCCGGATGAGAGTGGTGCGCCAGGCGGCCGGCCAGGGCGGCGGTCCCGGCCCGGACGCCGCGCCTGGTTATGGCGGCTCGGCGGTTAGCCGGTCTCGTCCACCACCAGCCGCGAAGAGCGGGCGACCTTGCGGGAGCAGCGCGCAAGCGCGCATGCTCGCAACGGTTCGCCCGAACGCGCCCGCGGATTACCGGAGATCGGCATGACAGAGCCTGGCATCAACGGGGAGAGGCTGTGGAACAGCCTCATGGAGTTGGCCCGCATCGGCGCCACCGAGCGCGGCGGAGTGTGCCGCCTGGCGCTGACCGAAGAGGACCGGCGGGGCCGGGACCTGTTCGTGCGCTGGTGCGAGGAGGCGGGCTGCCGGGTGCGGGTGGATGCGATGGGCAATATCTTCGCGCGTCGTGCCGGACGGGAGGATACGCTGGCCCCGGTGCTCTCGGGCAGCCACCTGGACAGCCAGCCGACCGGCGGGAAGTTTGACGGCGCCTACGGTGTGATGGCGGCACTGGAGGCGGTGCGCACGCTGAACGACCATGGGATCGAGACCCGCCGACCGCTGGAGATCGTTTCCTGGACCAACGAGGAAGGCTCGCGTTTCGCCCCGGCGATGGTCGGCTCCGGTGTCTGGGCGGGCGCCTTCGACCTCGACTATGGGCACTCGCGTACGGACGCCGACGGCGTCCGCCTCGGCCAGGCACTGGCGGCGATCGGCTACGCCGGGGTGACCATGGATACGAACGAGCGTCCCGTGGCTTACCTGGAGGCGCACATCGAACAAGGCCCGATCCTGGAGCAGGAGGGCCAGACCATTGGCGTGGTACTGGGCGTGCAGGGCATGCGCTGGTTCGAGATTACTGTCACGGGCCAGGACGCCCACGCGGGACCCACGCCGATGGAGGGCCGGCGGGACGCCCTGCTGGCCGCGGCCCGTGCCATCGTGGCGGTGAACCAGGCGGGTCTGAGCCAGACGCCGGACGGACGGGCCACGGTGGGGGTGATCCGCAACAGATCCAACTCCACGAACGTGATCCCCGGCGAGGTGTTCTTCAGCGTGGACCTGCGCCATCCCCAGGTGACCGCGCTCGACGTGATGGAGGCCAATCTCCGCGAGCAGTGCGAGGCGATCGCCGCCGATTCCGGTACCGGGTTCGTCATGCGGCGCATCTGGGACTCACCCCCGGTGGCCTTCGCCGACCCCTGTATCGACGCCGTGCGCGCGGGGGCGCAGACGGGCGGCTACCGCCACCGCGATATCTACAGCGGTGCCGGCCACGATGCCGTGTACGTGGCCCGGGTGGCGCCCACCGGCATGATTTTCGTGCCCTGTGCCGGCGGTCTCAGCCACAACGAACAAGAGAGCGCCACGCCGGAGGACCTGGCAGCCGGCGGCGACGTGCTGCTGCGCGCCATGTTCCGCTTGGCTGATACCTGAGATCCCGCACCTCGCGTCTCTGGAATACCCGGGAGGCCTGCTGACTTCGCCACCCTTAATGTTCGCCCGCAGGGGCGATGTCTGCCAGCGCCCGACGTATCGCGGCGCCGGCTCAGGAGGGGCAGGGGACGTTCGGGAGTTAACTGCCTGGACCGTCGCCCCCTGGTCGCGCTGCACGGGAAATTCTTGTTGACAGGTTGATGTGCCGCTTCGTAGGTTGGCTCCAAGCATAATTGCGGCTTCGAATCGGAGGAGACGACTGCTCGGGCCGCAAGGCGGGATGACGATGCCCTCAGCCTTCGGTGCTATTGCGAGCCGGGCTCGACAATGGGGCCGGTAGGTGGGCCGCGAGTGCCGCGCGGGATGCCCATCTTAGGCTGGGCGGTGAGGAGCCCGCAGGCGGGTGGGTGCCGTCTTGACGAGCTGCCATGGCGTTGGCTCGGTGCACTCATGCAGGGCGTGGAAGGGCTCTGACTGCACTGCGATGGCGCGGTCGGTACTCCCGGAGGCGCTCACGAAGCGCTGCCGCAGCTTGGTCCGGATTTTGCATCTTCTTGTTTCAGACGCATTGGAATTGCGTGCACGGGCAGGTACGGCCCGGTGATCGTGCCAAGGCCAACTTTGCGGCCGGGCCTTGCGGAATTTGCGCATGACCCGGCGAGTTGCGCCGCCCGCTCGTCACAACCCGATTCTCACAACGGTGCGCCCGGCGGCGGGGCCCAATAGGCCATCGATTTGGCTCTCTACGAGGAGACGAGGCATGAGTGTAAGACGTCCCACAATGGATCAGGTCGAGGAATTGGCCGGTGAGCTCGGCATGACGCTCTCGGAGTCCGAGCTCGAGTCGTACCATAACCTGCTTGCCGAACAGTGTGCCGCCTGGGATTACGTCGACGAGGCGGCCGACTACCTGCCAGAGGTCAAATATCCGAGGACCCCGGGCTACCGGCCGGAAGGTGAGGAGAATGAGTACAACGCCTGGTACGTCAAGACGACCGTCGCAGGGGCTTCCGCCGGAAAACTCAAGGGCAAGCGGGTAGTCCTCAAGGACAACGTATGCCTGGCCGGCGTGCCGATGATGAATGGCGCATCGACGCTCGAGGGCTACGTGCCCGAAGTCGATGCCACCATCGCCACCCGTATGCTCGACGCTGGAGCCACGATCGTCGGCAAGGCGCACTGCGAGTACTTCTGCTTCTCCGGTGGCAGCCACACCAACGCCACTGGTCCGGTACGCAACCCCCATAACCTGGATCATTCCGCTGGCGGCTCTTCCTCGGGGAGCGCGGTGCTGGTGTCGGTCGGCGAAGTGGCCATGGCGATCGGCGGGGACCAGGGCGGGTCGATCCGCATGCCCTCGTCCTATTGCGGCACCTACGGCATGAAACCGACCCACGGCCTTGTGCCGTATACGGGCGTGATGCCGATCGAGCAGACGGTGGATCATGTGGGACCGATTACGGCCTCCGTCGCGGACAATGCACTGCTGCTCGAGGTGCTGGCAGGACCGGATGGCCTCGACCCTCGACAGTCCGGGATCACCCACGATGCGAACTATACGGACGTGCTTGACAAGGGGGTGAAAGGCCTGCGGATCGGTGTGGTTGAGCAGGGCTTTGCCTGGCCGGCCTGCGAGGCGGACGTGAACGAGAAAGTGCGCGCCGCTGCGGAGCTGTTCAAAAAGCTGGGCGCGACCGTCGAGGACATCTCCGTCCCCGCCCATGCTTACGCGCAGGCAGTCTGGACGCCGATCATCATGGAAGGGGCGGTTTCGGCGATGCTTCTGGGCAACGGCTTTGGCAACAACTGGAAGGGGCTGTTCATCACCAGCCTGCTCGACAAGCACGCCGGGTGGCGCTCCCGGGCGAACGAGTTTCCCCATACCGTGAAGCTGTCCGCGCTGGCTGGCTATTACTTCCTGCGTCACTACAACGGCCGCTATTACGCCAAGGCGCAGAACCTCAACCGCAAGCTCGTCCGCAGCTACGATGAGGCTCTAGACAAATATGACGTGCTGTTGATGCCGACCACGCCAATGAAAGCGACGCCGCTGCCACCGGCCGATGCCTCGCCGGAGCTGTATACGCAACGGGCGTTCGAGATGCTGCCGAACACGGCACCGTTCGATGCGACGGGGCATCCGGCGATGAGCATACCCTGCGGCATGAGCGATGGCCTGCCTGTCGGGATGATGCTCGTCGGCAAGCACTACCATGAGGCGACCATTTACCAGGCAGCCTCGGCGTTTGCATCGGCGGAGGACTGGAAGGGCCTGTGAAAAGTTCGCCGGAGCGGGAGGACCTCGCACGGCGGTAAGAAGATCCACCATCCGCCAAGTGCCGATCAGAGCGGCCGGCGGCCGGCTTCAATCCGAAAAGGCGGGACTGTCGTGGCTCTTGCTATCAACGTCTTCTTGAATGTGGTGAGCCTGGTATCGATCTTGACGCTGATCGTCCTTGGCTTTGCCGTCATTGCCGGGATGATGGGGATTTTCAATTTCGCCCACGGTGAATTCGTGCTGCTGGGGGCCTGTACGGTGTTCTTTTGTGAGGGAGCCGGTCTGTCGCCTTGGCTCGGCATGTTAATCGCACCCGTCGGCGTGTTTGTCGTCGGGCTAGTCGTGGAACGGCTGATCATACGCCGCTTCTACGGCGCACCCTTGATGGCGATGCTGGGTACCTACGCATTGGGCTTGTCGATCCGTTCCTTGGTGGAGGCGATACTGCAGGGGCAGTACTACAAGGTCGCAGCGCCGCTCAGCGGCGTGGTCACCTTCGCCGGTGCAAGCATCTCGGAATGGCGGCTCGCGATCATCGCGATCACCCTGGTCGCGGTCGGCATCTCCCTGGCGATCATGAAATGGACCACTATCGGCCTTCAGGTACGGGCAGCGCTGGAGAATCCGAGTTTGGCACGGGCCGCGGGACTGTCGACCAATCGGATCTATATGTTCACGTTTGCTTTCGGCGCCGGGCTGGCGGGGCTCGCCGGTGCTCTCGTTGTCCCCATTTATTCCCTATACGCCAATCTGGGGGTCGAATTCCTGCTGAAGGCGTTCCTGTCCGTGCTGCTCGGGGGCTTCGGCAGCCTGGCCGGCCCCGTGCTGGGTGCCGGTGTGATTGCCGCGGGAGCGGATCTTTTCCCGTGGATTATGGCGCCGGTGTTTGCCTCTGTCTTGGTGGTAATCGGAGCGGTTGTAGTCGCAAAGCTGTTGCCCAACGGACTGGCTGGGCTATGGAGGAAAGAGTGATGTCTGAGAAAAATGGCCCGAGAAACCCCTCGCGTCGTGACTTTCTGATCAAGAGCTCGGCCCTGCTGGGTGCGGCTGCCGGCACCATGGTGCTCGGCCCGCGCTGGGCGTGGGCCGCGGAGCCAATCCGCGTCGGCATCGCGACGGATCTTACCGGTCCGATCGGGGTCGAGGGTAAGGTCGATGCCAGGATCGCCAAGATGTTCGCCGAGAAGGTGAATTCCAACGGGGGCATTCTGGGGCGGCCTGTACACCTGTATATCGTCGATACCGCGAGCAGCCCTTCCGTCGGAGTGCGCAAGGCGTCCGAACTAATCCGCCGCGATAACGTGGATATCGTGTTCGGCGGGATCACGAGCGCCATGCGCAACGCGATCAAGGGGCCGATTGTCGAGCGTGGCCAGACCCTGTATGTCTACCCCCAGCTCTACGAGGGGGGAGAGTGCACCAAGTACCTCTACTGCACGGGTCCGGTGCCGCCGCAGCAGATCGATCCCCTGGTCCCCTGGCTGATCAAGAATGCCGGGAAGAAGTTCTGGTTCCCGTCCGCGAACTATGTCTGGCCGCATGTGCTGAACAAATACACGCGCAAGTCGATCGAGGCACACGGGGGCGAGGTCCTGGGCGAGGAGTATTTCCCGCTCAACCAGACCGATTACGGGACCGTGGTGCAGAAGATCATGAACAGCGACACCGACGTCGTCTTCTGCACCGTGATCCCGCCCGGGATCGCGCCGTTCCTGAAGCAATTGCACAACGCCGGCTTCGCCAAGCGGGGTGGCCGGGTCGCCTGTGTTTATTTTGACGACAATGCCGCGAGCCTGGTGCCGGACAAGATCCTCGCGGGAATGATTACGTCGCTCGACTATCTGGCTGCTCTGCAGGACCCCTACGACAAGGCCATGCGGGCCGAATACGCGAAGATGTTCCCGAACGCGAAGGTGCACATCGGGGCCGGGAATGCCGCAACGGGCATGTACCGGGGTTTGCTGCTGTGGGAGAAGGCGGTCCGGGAGGCCAAGAGTATCAAGCGTGATGCCGTGGCCGAGGCGCTTGACCATGCGAAGATCGCGCAGGGCCCGGGCGGGCCTGCCCAGATGGTTCCCGGAGAGCGCCACTGCCGGATGCACATGTATATCGGCGTGGCCAATGAGCATGGCAAGTTCCAGGTAGCAGAGCGCAGCCACGGCCTTCTGGATCCGAAACAGTGCTAGTGGTGGGCCCGCACCCGGTCCGGAGCTCGCAAGAGAGTTGCGGTGAATCGTGCCTCATGCGCGCGAGCCGTCCCGCTCACGGCAGGGGAAGTCGGGGGCGATCGTAAGATCCCAGGACTGCTCATCGGGGCAGGCCGGAAGCTCAGAGGCTTCCGGGGCCGGGGCCGGGCGTGCCGCCCGGCCCCGGCCCGATAGCGGGAAATGGGGCGAACTCCGAAGCAAACCCACGCAGCGAGTGAAAGCAGATGATCAACCCCAGGGGCCTCCGGGCCCGAATACGCGTCATTCCGTTGTTGGAAGTTGTGGCGGCGGTCGCCTTCGTTCTGGTTCCGGCGTTCCACTCGGGATTTGCTACCGACTTTGCGGGCCGGCTTATCGTGCTGGGCTTGCTGGCGCTGAGCTTCGACTTGGCCTGGGGATATACGGGCATTCTCAGCTTCGGACAGGCGTTGTTCTTCGGCGCAGGCGGCTACGCGGCCGCGCTAGTGGCCACTCGGCTGGACGTGACCTCCGTGTTTCTGGCCCTGCCCATCTCCGTGGTCGCCGGTGCGGTCTTCAGCTTCGCCGCCGCCCTGCTGTTGCTCATGGGAAAGCGCCCACCGACTGTCATATTCGTGGCCCTTGGCACGCTCGCCGGATCGTTCGCTGCCGAGACCCTGGCCGCGGGCTGGAATGCAATTGGCGCGGCCAACGGTATCCCCAGCGTGCCGTACCTTACGATCCACGGTGCCCAGCTGCGGGGTGTGCCCTTCTATTACGTGATCCTCGGCCTCGCGGCCGTAATCTACATTGGCAGCAGGCTCCTTGTGCGCTCCCAGCTGGGTCTGGTGCTGGCGGGAATCCGACAACAGGAGGCGCGCCTGCTTTACCTCGGTTACAGCATCCAGCGGGTGAAAGCGCTTGTTTTCGTGTTCTCCGGCGCGATCGCGGGGCTGAGCGGCGCTCTGTTTGTCTTCCACGCTGGATACGCCTCCCCAGAAATTCTGGGGGTCCTGCTCTCGACCAAGACGGTCTTCTACGTGTTCTTCGGCGGTGTCGGCGCGCTCATTGGGTCGATTTACGGGGTGGCGATCGTGGAGATCTGCGGGAATATCCTGTCCCAGGCCTATCCCAACGTGTGGCCAGTCTTGCTCGGGGCGATCCTGCTGCTGGTCGTGATGTTCCGGCCGAGCGGGCTGATCGGATTGGTCGTCCCGCTGGCCGAACGGGTCGGCAGCTTTGGCGGACGCGACGGTAATGGGAAGGGGCCGCGAGAAAACGCCCAGGCGGGCCGGTAGACATGAACGAGATTCTCACGACCCGGGAGGTGGTAAAGTCGTTCGGCAAGCTTCAGGCACTGCGCGGCGTTTCCTTGGCGGTGGGCAAAGGCGAACTGCATGGACTGATAGGGCCCAACGGCTCGGGCAAGAGTACCCTGCTCAAGTGCATCGTGGGGGCTGAGACCACGAGCGGGGGGACCATCACGTTTGACGGCATGGACGTGACCCGTGTGCCGCCCGACCAGCGCGCGCGCCTCGGCATGTGCCTCAAATTCCAGGTGACCAGCATCCTGCCCGCTCTGTCCGTCTATGACAACGTCCTGCTCGCGGTCCAGCGGAATGGGAGTCTTGGTCAATTGTTGCGTTCATCCACCCGCCGGGCGCTGCGCCCCGAGGTAACGACACTGCTTGAGGCGGTCAACCTCGCGGACAGGGCATCCGTGCTGGCGCAGGAACTCTCGCATGGGCAGCAGCAGTGGCTGGAGATCGCCATGGCGATCAGCCAGCGGCCTTCTCTGCTGTTGCTCGACGAGCCGACTGCGGGGATGAATCGTGAGGAGCGCAGGGCCACCGGGGACCTGCTGGAACGTCTGGCCCGGGGGACGTCGATGGTAATCGTCGAGCACGACCTGGACTTCGTCCGGAGGATGTGTACGCGCATTACGGTGCTGGAGCAGGGCGAAGTAATTGCCGAGGGCTCGGCGAGCGAGATCGAGCAGAACGAGAACGTCAAGGGAGCATTCATTGGACGCCGCTGATGCCATCCTGCGTACCGACCGGCTGAATACCTACTATGGGCGCAGCCAGATCCTTTTCGACGTCAGCTTTGCCGTACCGTCGAAAGGCTGCGTTGCGATCCTCGGCCGTAACGGTGCGGGCAAGACGACCCTCCTCAAGTCGGTCGTCGGAGAACTCCGGCCGGCAAGCGGGGAGATCGAGTACAAGGGACGGACAATATCAACATTGCCGACCGAGAAGCGAGCGCGACTGGGTTTCGGGTACGTCCCCCAGGAAGGCGAAGTCTTCGGTCGCCTGACCGTGCGGGATAATCTCCTGCTGGGTTCTTTGCGGCTCCCGAAGGCAGACAAGAATGCCAATATCGAACAGGCTCTGCGGCTTTTCCCGCGCTTGCGCGAGCGGCAGGAGCAGTACGCTGCCACACTCAGCGGCGGCGAACGTAAGATGTTGGCGATCGCCCGGGTGCTGATCGCCAAACCCGAGGTTCTGTTCCTGGACGAGCCGACCGAGGGCGTCTGGCCCACCTTGGTCGAGGAAATCGGCGCGACCCTGGAAACGATGTCCCGTGAACGGGCCGTGGTCATCGTTGAACAGAACATCGATATGGCACTGCGCATCTCGACCCAGGCTTACATTATGGAGCGGGGCGAGCTGGTGCTGCATGAGGAATCCGCCCGGTTGCGGGACGATCCTAGACTCGAGCGCTACCTGGCTCCGTGACTGTGTCCCGGCCCCCGCCATGGCAAATCGTTTCGCCCCGAAGAACCCGGTTCGGGGCCGGCTAACCGGGCGTGGCGAAGGAGCGCCTACACCCGCCAAGCGATCCCCATCTCACCGATCCACCCGGCGCAGCACGATACCCGCGGCCTCCCGGTCCCATACGCCCTCGTGCACGCCGCTCTCGCGGAGCACGTTCTTTCGTACCTTTTGCGTCGGCGTCTTGGGCAGCCCCGGCGCCAGCTCCAGGTAGCGCGGCACCATGAAGTACGGCAGGCGCTCAATCAGGTAACGTGTCAGCTCCCCGGGATCGATCCGGCGACCCTCACGGGCAACGATCACCGCTATGATCTCGTCCTCCGGGTGCTCGTTGATCACCGCTTCCACTTCGAAGCTGGAAATGCTTTCGCCCCGCCGGCGGAGGGTGTCCTTCATACGGTCGGAGAAGAAATAGTGTCCCCGGGCGTCGCGGCGGAACGCATCGCCGGTGCGTACCCAGCCGTCGCGCAGGGTGCCGGCGGTCTTCTCCGGCAGGTTGTGGTAGGCCTGCATCACGGTCAGCGGTTCTTCGGGCTTTACCCACAGTTCGCCCACCACGCCGTCGGCCACGTCGTTGCCCTCCTCGTCCACCAGCCGCAGGGCAAAGCCTTCCCGGGCCAGACCGGCTTCACCGGGCACAAGGGTTTCGGGCGGACCGTTGAGAACCACGCCGATTTCGCTCATGCCGTAGACCGCGGCCGCGGCCACGTTGAACCGTTTCCGGAATGCAGCAACGTCGCTGGCCAGCGGCGCCATGATCGCAAGCTCCATAGGCAGCGTAAAGCGTCCGGTGTTTGATGTCCGGCAGGGCGGGCATGCGTTTCCTCCGTTCCGTTGTATTGCCGAACCAAGGTGCAGTCCGGTCCCGCCTTAGGGTCTGTCGCCCGCTGGGACAAGCTTACAGTCCCTCTCCCGTGACCGGGGTCGGGGCCCGCCTGGTCCAGCCGCTGGCCAGCTCGTAGGCGTGGGCGATCTGCAGTACGTCCCAGTCCGCCCGCGCCGGCCCCAGTATCTGCAAGCCCATCGGCAGTCCCTTTTCGCTGAACCCGGCGGGCACGTTAATGGTGGGCCCGCCGGACAGGCTGCCGGGCACGACGATTTCCATCCAGCGGTGATAGGTGTCCATCGCGACGCCGTTCACGGCCGCCGGCCAATGCATGGCGGCGTCGAAAGGAAACAGCTGCGCCGAGGGCATGACCAGGTAGTCGCAGGATTCGAACAAACGGCACAGGGCGTGGTACCACTCGCTGCGCGCGGCGGAGGCACGATGGACGTCCATGGCCGTAAGCGCGAGACCGCGCTCCACCTCCCAGCGGGCTTCCGGCTTGAGCCGTTCGTGTTGCGCGGGATCCTGAAAGTGCTCTCTCAGCTGGCCTGCTACCATCCACTGGCGCAGCGTCAGCCAGGTTTCCCACAGTCGCCCGGGCGGGAAGTCGGGGCGTGCCGGCTCCACGATACAGCCGATCTCTCCGAAGGTTGCAAGTGCCCGTTCGCACAGCGCCATTACGCCGGGCTCGATGGGAAGGTGGCCGTCCCAGTCTCCCAGCCAGCCGATCCGGAGCCCGGAGAAGTCCCGTTCAAGCGGGCCGGAAAAGCGGCGGGGATCCTCGTCCAGGGCGAGCGGAGTTCGCCGGTCGTAGCCGGCAAGCGTGGCGAGTAGCGCGGCGGCATCGGCCACGCTGCGGCCCATCGGCCCCTCGGTGGCGAACTGCTGGATAAAGACGTCCTTGCCCGGGCCGTGGGGCACGCGGCCAAACGAGGGACGGAACCCGATAACGTTGTTATAGGCAGCCGGATTGCGAAGTGAGCCCATCATGTCGCTGCCATCGGCGACGGGCAGCATGCGCAGGGCCAGCGCCACGGCCGCGCCGCCGCTCGACCCGCCGGCGGTTGCCGCGGGATCGTAAGCGTTGCGGGTGACACCGAACAGGCTATTGTAGGTCTGCGATCCCAGACCGAACTCCGGCGTATTCGTCTTGCCGATGATGATCGCGCCGCGGCCGCGGAGGCGTTCCACGAAGATGGCGTCGACCTCGGGGACGTGGTCCCGGTACAACGGCGAGCCGAGCGTGGTGCGCAATCCGCGGGTCGGCGCGAGATCCTTTACCGCGTGGGGTATGCCGTGCAGCCACCCCCGATACCGGCCCCGAGCGAGTTCCGCGTCACGGGCGTCGGCTTCGGCTAGCAGCGTTTCACGGTCCCGCAGAGACACGATCGCGTTGAACGTCGGGTTCAAGGCTTCGATGTGGTCCAGGTACGCCGTCATGGCCTCGCGGCACGAGACCCGTCGTGAACGGATCGCTTCGGAGAGCTCCCGCGCGCCGAGCAGCACCAGGTCAGGTGGGTGGTAGCCGGCCGGAGGGATGGGGGAACCAGTCTGGGTCATCGCGTCTGTCCCGGGTCGTGGCAGCGGTGCCGAAGGCCAGGCCGTGATCGAGTGCCCTGGCGGGTTTGCGCACGGCGGCCGACCGGATCAGCAGGGATGCCCGGGCATGATGATATTTCCCGAACCACGGGTTTTCACGCCCGCATGGCGGGCGGCGTCTGCCTCCGCTGCCGTGGTCTTTCCGTCAGCCGGTGCCCGGCGAGCTCGCCGGCAAGCGCACCGCCGCAGGTCGCGCCATGCCTCCCGAGCGAAAGCCCCGGAGTATGAGCAAGAGCATAACCTGCCGTCTCGTGCAACGTAAGCCATCACTCCAGGCCGCGCGGCATGCAGCCCGGCTGAGGCGGAGCAGACCCTCTTCCAGGGCGCTCCCGGGCTCCGGGCACGGGGTGGGTCAGCAGCGCGGCCATTCGGTTCCTCGTGGGCTTGTTGCGCGTTTGGCGGTAACGCAACGGGTGAGCAACGCGCACAACCTGCGAGAATCACCGTGCGGTGCCGGCGCTCGCGGCGACGAGCCGCCATTGGTTCCCCCGGAGGCTGGTTGGTTCGGGCCCGGCAGCCGGGCCCACTCGCCCGGCGCGTGCCGTCCCGGAACGCGATGCAGCTTCCCCCGGACTACGCGGCGAGCTTCATCCCGAGGCGCGCCTCCGGCACAATAGTAAGGTTGTTTCATATCCCCCCGTGACTCGGATGACGAGGGGACGGCCGATACGGGCCGAATATGATCCGGAGGAGCGAATGCAAATGAACAGAGAAGGAACAGCGCTTGTCGTCAGTGTCGCATTGCTCTGTGTGGTCGGATTTGCCGCCAGGCTGCCGGCGCGTGCGGCGCAGGCCCCCAAAGAGATCAAGGTGGGTACGCTCTATGCGGGCTCCGGCTCGTTCGCGACACCGTCCAAGTCCCAGTACGACGGCCTCAAGTTCTGGGTCCACCATGTCAATCAGAAGGGCGGCGTCTACGTCAAGGCCTTCGGGAAGAAGATCCCGGTCAAGCTCGTCTCCTATGACGACCAGAGCTCGACCGACACCGCCACCACCCTGTACAACCAGCTGATCACCCAGGACCACGTCAACATCCTGGTCGCGGACTTCGGGTCGGTTCTCACGTCGGTGGCGGTGCCGCTCGCGCAGGAGCATCATCGGCTGTTGTTCGACGTGACCGGCACCGGGGCCAAGTTCTTCACCAAGGACAACCCTTACATCGTGCTTACCAGCCTGCCGACCTCTGGCGTGTGGCCGGACCAGCTCGCGGACTTCCTGCAGCACAAGTCCATCAGTCGCGTGGCGATCCTGTACGACTCCAACGACTTCGACCAGTCGCAGGCGGAAACCCTGCACCACAGGTTGGTGCAGGCGGGCAACAAGCCGGTCTACTACCATGCGGTGCCGTCCAACACGTCGAACTATACGGTCCTGCTGCACCGGATCGCAGCCGACAATCCCAACGCGCTGATCGAGTTCGGCTACCCCAACAACGACATCGCATTCCTGCAGGCGCTGTCCTCCAGCGGCCAGCACTTCAACATGGTGTTCACGGTGTTCCCGGGCCAGCTGCTGTCCCTGCTGCGCAGCAACGTGGGTCCCGCCGGGCTCGCCTACACCTTCACCTATCCCACGCCGCCGCTGCTGCGCTATAACAAGGTCAACTTCGGCATGGGTATCGCCCACTTCGAGCGCTCCTACCACCAGGCGACCGGCAAGTCAGTGGACTTCCTGACCGTCGCCGGCTACAACGCGGGACTGGCGGTCCAGAAGGCGCTGAACACGGCGCCGGAGTTCACCCAGATGTCGCTGCGCCACGCCATGGCGAAGGCCTCGGGCAAGATGTTCACGCTCGACGGCCATTTCAAGATCCGCAGCGACGGTGCCCAGATCGGCGAGACCCTGCCGGTCGGGCAGCTGCAGCCACAGAAGGGCAAGAAGAACAACAAGATGGTCGTCGTCTACCCGTCCGATGTGGCGACGGGGAGTGCCGTCTACCCGGCACCGGGCCACTAGGGGGCTGCTGAAAAAGGGCCAGGGACGGACTTTTTCCGCAACGCCGTAGGGCGACCGGACTTCGGGCGGTCGGCGGTGATGCCGACCGCCCGCTTTCCGGGACCGTAATGAGCACGGCGCGCGCCGGTCGTGCGCAGACAGGAAGTGGCGATGGGCTTACTCGAATACGCGCTGATCGGAGGGGTACTGTACGGCCTGTTCTTCGCCCTGGTCGGAGTGGGGCTGAATCTGATTTTCGGCGTCATGCGCATGATCAACCTGGCGCACGGGGACCTGATCATGCTGGGCGCGTTCGGGGCCTACTGGGTGTTTCACCTCTGGGGCCTGAGCCCGCTGTTCGGCATCCCGCTGGAGGTGGTCGGGTTCATCGTGGTCGGCATGCCGCTGTACTACCTGGTGGTGCCGCGACTGCTGCACACGCGCGATCCGGAGATGCTCTCGTTCATCCTGTTCTTCGGCCTGTCGCAGGTGATCGAGGCTTCGGCGGTGCTGGGCTTCGGCAACAACCAGCGCTCCGTCCCCACCAGCACTTTGGGCCGCGGCGCGGTCAACATCCTGGGACAGTCGTTTCCGCCGGCCTGGGTGGTGGCGGCGGGGGTGAGCGTGGCGGCGATCCTGGCGCTCTATGCCTACCTGTACCACTCGCGCTTCGGCTACGCGACGCGGGCGGTGATGGCGAGCCGGGAGGAGGCGCTTACCGCCGGCATCAACGTGCACCGGATCTCGGCGGTCGCCTTCGTCGCGGGCTTCTGCCTGGCCGGCCTGGCGGGCGTATTCGCGCCCTACATGCTGGGTGCGATCGACCCCAACATGGGGGTCGACCTGACCACGGTGTCGTTTGCCATCGTGGTGATCGGCTCGCTGGGGGACCCGCTCGGGACCGTGATCGGGGGCCTGGTCTACGGCATCGCGATCATGCTGATGCAGACCTATCTCCCCTCCTGGTCCAATCTGCTGCCCTATTTCCTGCTGATCGTGATCGTGCTGATCAAGCCCTCGGGGCTGCTCGGGAGGACCGTACGCCATGCGTAGGCCGGGCGTACTCCAGGGCGGTGCGGTGCTCGCGCTGCTGGCGCTCGGCTTCGGCCTGGTCCCGCTGTTCTACGGCAACCAGTCGCTGCTGTTCAGCATGATGGCCTACGTGGCGCTGGCGCAGGGACTGAACGTGGCCTACGGGTTCACCGGCTACCTGCCATTCGGCTACGTGGGCTTCTTCGGTGCCGGCGCTTACGGCACCGCGCTGGCGATTACCTTCCTGCACTGGCCGGCGGTGCCGGCGGTACTCGGGGGCGGGGTGCTGGCGTTGATCTTCGGCGTGGTGCTGGCGCCGCTGCTGCGCCTTTCGGGAGCGTACTTCGCGATCGCCAACCTGGCCGCCTCGCAGGTTCTCTACTACGTGGTCGCCAACCCCAACCTGACCTCCGTCACCCAGGGGCCTTACGGCATCAAGCTGACCTCGGTGTTTGCGCCCAACCTCAGCTACGCGGTGCTGTGGGTGATCCTGCTGCTGGCCACCGGTGCCGCGGTGTATCTGCGCACCTCGCGCCTCGGCCTGGCGCTGCGCGCGATCAATCAGGATCCGGTCAGCGCGGAGATGGCCGGGGTCAACCTGGTGCGGGGGCGCATGGTGGCCTGGCTTCTGAGCGCGCTGGTCGCGGGGCTGGTGGGGGGCGTGTACGGCTGGCACGTGTCGGTGTTCTACCCACAATCGGTGTTTACCCTGCGCATCAGCATCTTCGCGATCGTGTTCGTGCTCTTCGGCGGCGCCGGCACCGTGATCGGTCCGGTGGTGGGCGCGGTGCTGCTGTACGGCCTGTACGACGTCATCGGCATCTCCACCCCGGAGTACTTCCAACTCATCTACGGCGCCCTGATCGTGGGTCTGGTGCTGTTTCTGCCGGAGGGGCTGGCCTCGCTTGCGCGGCGGAGGGGGTGGGATGTCCTCTGAGCCGCTGCTTACGGTAGAGGGGGTGGTCAAGCGCTTCGGTGGTATGCGTGCGCTGGACGGCGTCGGCTTCACACTCGAGCCGGGCGAGATCCTGGGCCTGGTCGGTCCCAACGGTTCCGGCAAGACCACCTTGATCAACGTCATCTCCGGCGTCTACCGCCCCGAGGCGGGCTCCGTGCACTTTCGCGGGCGGAACGTGGCTGGCATGCCGGCGCACCGGCTGGCCCGGCTGGGCATCAACCGCACGTTTCAGGTGCCGCGACCGTTCAAGGAGATGACTGTGCGCGACAACGTCCGGGTCGCCGCCGTCTTTGGCGGCGGCGACCGCCTCGATCCGGACGCGGTGCTTGAACGCACCGGCTTGGCGGCACTGGCGGCGCGCGAGGCGGGCACGCTGAACACCAGTCAGCAGAAGCAGCTTGACCTGGCGCGCGCACTGGCGACCGATCCCCGGCTGCTGCTGGTGGACGAGATCGGCGCCGGACTCAATCCCGAGGAGTTGGGTGCCATGGCCGACCGGCTGCTCAAACTTCAGGAAGAAGGCATCGCGTTGCTGGTCGTCGAGCACCTGTTGGACTTTCTCAACCGCATCACGCCGCGCGTGATCGTGCTCAGTGCGGGGCGCGGCATCTTCGAAGGCTCGCTGAGCGATGCCGCGCAGGATCCGCAGGTCGTCGAGGCCTTCATCGGGGGATGACATGAGCTTGCTGCAGGTGGCGGCGCTGGAAACCGGTTACGAACAGCTGCAAGTGCTGTGGAGTGTGGACCTGGCGGTCGAGGAGGGCGAGAGCGTGCTGCTGCTGGGCGCCAACGGCGCCGGCAAGACCACCCTGCTGCGCGCGGTGGTGGGGTTGCTGCCCGCCTGGCGTGGACGCATCGTTTTCGCCGACACGGATATCACCCGCTGGCGTCCGGACCAGCGCATCCGCCACGGGCTCGCATTCATGTCCGAGCTGGGGGTGTTTCCCACCCTGTCGATCCGGGAGAACCTGCGCATGGGCGGCTACTTCGTGAGCTCCGCCGCCGCCCGGGCGCGCGCGGAGGAGCTCTACGAGCTGTTTCCGGCGCTGGCCGAGCGCCGCCGCGAGCTCGCGGCCAGCCTGAGCGGCGGCCAACGCAAGATGCTGGGAGTGGCCAAGGCGCTGATGTCGCAGCCGCGGCTGCTGATCATGGACGAGCCCTCGGCGGGGCTGGCGCCGGTGTTCGTCAAGCAGGTGGTAGAGACGCTGACGCAGGTGCACGGACGGGGCATGGCGCTGCTGATCGCCGAGCAGAACACCTCGTTCCTGCCCCTGGCCGACCGCGGCTATGTGCTCGAGGGCGGACGCATCGTATTCTCCGGCGCCGAGCGCGAGCTGCGTGACTCCAAGGCCGTGCAACAAGCGTATTTCGGCGTCTGAGGGCCGGGGGCGCCGCCCGCCGGCCCGACGGTGAGAGCGAGTCCCCGGCAGGCCCTTGGCGCCTCCAGGGTGGCAGCCCGGCCGGCTCGCTGCCGCCGGTCCGTGCTACCAAGCACACACCAGACCCACCGGCGACGCGGGCGGGGCCGGGATCGCGCGCCGTCTGAGACCGCAATGGCGGAACCACACAGGCTGTGAGGGGGGATGATTTCGTGAAAGCAATGATCTGCCGGGAGTACGGGCCGCCCGAAACCCTGGTGCTGGGCGATATGCCGGACCCCGGAGCGCCCGGCACCGGGGAAGTGCTGATCGGGGTCGAGTACGCCGGGGTTTCCTTTGTGGACGCGCTGAAGCTGCGTAATCTCCATCAGAACAAGAACGTGCTTCCATTCATCCCGGGCGGCGAGGTTGCCGGGCGCGTCCTCGCGGTGGGTCCCGGCGTCACCGGCGTCGCGGCCGGCGACCATGTGGCTGCCCTGGTGCGCGGGGGCGGCTATGCGGAACAGGCGCTGGCCGCGTGCACCGAGTGTTTCGTGCTGCCCGAGGGGATTGCTGCCACCGAGGGAGCCGCGTTGCTTGGCTCGGGGCTGACTGCCTACGTGGCGCTGACCGAGTCGGCCCGCACGGGCGGGGGCGAAAACGTGGTGATCAGCGGGGCGACCGGCGGGATTGGCCTGCTGGCGGTGCAGATCGCAAAGGCACTCGGCGCGACCGTCATCGCGGTGGTGGGGTCACCGCACAAGGTGTCGGTGGCGCTCGAGCACGGGGCCGATTTCGGTATCGATGCCGGGCACCAGTCGCTGCGCGACCGGATCCGCGAAATTACCCGCGGGGAAGGTGCGGACGTGGTCCTCGACCAGGTCGGTGGCCCGTTCGCGGACAACCCCACCTCGCTGCTCGCGTGGGGCGGACGATACGTGATCGTCGGGTTTGCCGGCGGCGCAATCCCGCGCTTCGACGGTAACCGTCTGCTGGTCAAGAACCGCTCGGCGGTGGGCATGGTTCTTGGATATTATCGCCAGCGGCGGACCGACATCCTGCGGCGGGCCGGAACGGAGCTGTTGGCGATGATCGGCGACGGCCGCGTGCGACCGCTGATCAGCGAGGTTGCGCCGCTGGAGCAGGCGCCCCGGCTACTGCGGCAGATCATGGACCGGCGCATGCTGGGCAAAGCCGTACTGGCGGTGCCCGGTGGAGCCGGTGAGGCGGCGGGCTGAGTCCCGCGGGCACGGCGGATGCGGCTCAGCCGGTGCTGCGGCGGGCAGCGTGCGTCGCGACCTCGTGCTGCCTGGTCTTGCACATGGCGCCGCGGGAGGCCGCGCGGGTGTCCCGCGGGCTTGCCTCGGAAGCCCGTGGCGGGCGACGGGCCGCTTGCCGCTGTCGCCCAAAGCGTTCCCGGCACCACCATGGTCACCGATACGCCGCCCCAGCGCGGGCCGAGTGCGCGCGTTGACCAGCGGCGGGCGCTTGATTGCCGCTGGGCAGACGTTATTGTTCGGTCCCCGGCCGGTTCTTTACGGTTGGTCCAGAGCCATCGCCGCAAAGCGCCCGGGATTGCCCTTCCCATCGGTATGCGCAGCGTTCGGCTGGCGAACGCTCGGCCAATCGGCCCGTGTGGCCGTCATGCAGGCACGCCGGCTGCCCTTGGGTATCGCCACCGGCGATACCGACGCAAAAGGAGACTCGCACCATGTCCGATTTGTCACCGTCGGAGGAGCAGCGCTTTCGTGAGGAAATCCGAGAATTCGTCGCCTCCGAAGTCCCTGCGGAGATCCGCCTCAGGGTAGCCGAGGGGCGCGAAATCAGCCGCTCCGATACGATCGCTTGGCAGCGCAAGCTGGTGGCACGTGGCTGGGGCGCCGTGAATTGGCCCAAGCGTTGGGGCGGCACCGACTGGGGCCTGGCAAAACGCTTTGTGTTCGAGGAGGAAATGGCGCTGGCCGATGCGCCTTCCATCCCGCCTTTCAACACCCGCATGCTCGGACCGATCCTGTTGGAGTACGGCACCGAGGAACAGAGGGGGCGGTTCCTCCCGGGCGCCTTGAATATGGATCAATGGTGGTGCCAGGGCTACTCGGAGCCTTCCGCCGGTTCCGATCTGGCATCATTGCGCACCCGGGCGATACGTGAGGGCGACCGTTACCGCGTCAACGGCCGCAAGATCTGGACCAGCGGTGCGCACCACGCCGACTGGATGTTCTGTCTGGTCCGCACCAACACGGAGGTAAAGAAACAAAAAGGCATCACCTTCCTTCTGCTGGACATGAAAAGCGAAGGGGTTACCGTGGAGCCGATTCACCACTTCTACGGTGCCCATATCTTCAATCAGGTCACCTTCGATAATGTGTTGGTGCCGGTGGATCAGCGCGTCGGTGAGGAAAACGCAGGCTGGACTACGGCCAAGGCACTGCTTGAACACGAACGGCTGGCTACCTCGCGGCATGCCGAAGCGCGTCGGAAGCTGCGCATCCTGATCGCTCTGGCCGGCGGCGACCGTGACGGTGACCTGCCGCTGTACGAACACGCTGACATCAACGCCCGCATCGCCCGCCTGGCGGTGCGCGTCAAGGCGCTGGAATACGCCACCCGGCGCGGCCTGGAAATGCTTATCAACGAGGGGCGCATTGGCGTCTTCGCGTCCTCGCTGAATCTGCAGGGCATCGCCATCAACCAGGCGCTGGACGAAGCGATCATGGACGTCGCCGGTCCCGACGCCCTGCCCGCGGACGCCGCCTACGACCGCCATGACCGTGCGTTGCTCAACGCCGGGGACAGTGCCCGCCACGTGGCGGAATCCCGTTACTACATGCGGGGCCCGGCGATCGCCTCCGGTTCCAACGAGGTGCAGCGCAACATTATCGCGAAGCACGTTCTCGATCTGTGAGGTGCGCCATGCGTTTTTCTGCAACCGAAGAGCAACGGCTGATCGACGACAGCCTGGGGCGGCTGCTGGAGCGGCATTGGGAACCGCGCCGGGACGCGCAACTCCTGTCCGGCGAGGTCGCTGGCGGTGCTGTCTGGCGGGGAATGCGGGACATGGGGCTCCTTGGTTTGGTGGTGCCGGAAGAGGCCGGAGGCGGTGGCATGGGTGCCGCCGAAGTCGCCGTGCTGTTCCGCCGTTTTGGCCGCCACCAATTGCGCTCGCCGTTTCTTGGCGCCCAGATAATCGCTGCCACGGTCCTGGCCCACTCGCCGCCCGGCAGCCTGCGTCAGGGACTACTGAAAGGGTCCGCCGCCGGGGAGCTGCGGGCGGCACCGGCGGTGCTGGAAGGCGGCACCCGCTACGATTACCGCAAAGCCGGGATGGTGGCGTTACCCGGCGATGAAGCCGGGCACTACCGCCTGAGCGGCCGCAAACGGATTGTGCTGGAAGGCGACTCGGCGGAATACCTGCTGGTGTCCTGTCGGCTCGGCGCCGATGAGGGCGAACTGGCCCTGGTGGCACTGCCCCGCGACACCGCCGGTGTCAGAGCTACCGGTTACGCGGCCTTCGACGGGACCGCGCTGGCCACCGTGACCTTCGAGGACACAGCCTTCGACACCGCCGCCGTGGTCGCCCGCGGAGACGAAGCCCGCAATGCTCTGGACGCCGCCTTTGCTCTGGGCGCCCTGGCCGCCGCGGCGGAAACCCTGGGCGCATGCGAGGGCGCCTTCGAACGCACCCTGGATTACCTGCGCGTGCGGGAACAGTTCGGCACGCCCATTGCCCGTTTTCAGGCATTGCAGCATCGGGCAAGCGATCTTCACGCGGACATCGAGCTGCTGCGTTCGCTGGTACTGGGCGCGGCCGGCGCACTCGATTCAGAGGCGGAGCAGGGTCGGGGCGAAGCCTTCGCCGCGATGGCCCTGGCGGTGGACGTGGGTGACCGGGTCTGCCGCGAGGCGATCCAGATGCATGGCGCTGTCGGCATGACGCTGGAGCTGGGCATTGGCCGTTACCTGCTGCGGGTCAATGCACTCAGCCGTCTGCTCGGTGATGAGCCGCACAACGCCCGTCTCTATTTGCACGCGATGAGGGAGGAGAACCATGAGTGAAGACGCGGTCGTGAGCGAGGTCCGGGGCGCGGTGCTGGTGGTGACCATCAATGCCTATGCGATGCGCAATTCCATGGGCGCGCCGGGCGTGCGTGACGGCTTGCTGGGCGCCCAGGATCGTTTTGAGAGTGACCCGGATTTGCGCGTGTTTGTGCTGACCGGGGCGGGCGGCGTCTTTTCCGCCGGGGGGAATTTGGACGCGCTGCGCAGGATCCGCGAGGTGGAACAAATCCGCGAGCGCCTGGCGGGCGGCGGTCCGCTGCTGAAACGCGTTCTCACCTCCGACAAACTCTACATCGCGGCGGTGGAAGGGCCGGCCTTCGGCGCCGGGCTTGGTCTGGCGGCCGCCTGCGACCTGATGGTGGCCGCCGAGGGCGCGCGCTTTTGCGCCGCGCAAATCCGCGTCGGCGCGGCGCCGGACGGGTCTCTGATGTGGTCGCTGCCGTTTCGGGTTGGCAACGGACGTGCCCGCCGCATTCTGCTTACCGGTGAAGAGGTGAATCTCGATGATGCCCTGGCCATGGGCCTGGCTGATCTGCGCACGCAAAAGGGCGAAGCGCTCAATGTGGCGCTCGAGCACGCCGCGCGCCTGGCTGCCGGCCCGCCACTGGCACAGGCGAGGATCAAACAGCAGTTCGTGGCCCTGGAAACGGAGCTGGACGCCCGTTTGCGGGTGGAACGGGACACCGCGGCGGAAACCTTCGCCAGTGACGATTTTGTCGAAGGGGCCAGCGCCTTTCTGGAAAAGCGCGAAGCAGTGTTCAAGGGCCACTAAGGCGAACGCGGCAAAGGCTTTGCGGCCGCCCAGGTCCGCTTGGCCACCGCGCGCATTCATCATCGCATGCGTTCGATCGGCGCGGCAGAGGCGGCGCTGAAATTGATGATCCGCCGGGTCCGCCATGGTGGCGTGACTTGCCAGCCTCGAGGCGGCGCACGAGTGACGGCCTCCCGCTTCTCGTGCGGGGGCTGTGGTCGTTGCGGGCTGGTCCGGTGCCCCCGGGCCGGAGGCCCGCGGTACCGGCTCCGTGCGGTACTGCGGGACGACGCGTCTGCCGTCTCCGGTTCGCAAGCGGCGTGTCCTCCGATGTGCGCTCGCGAAGCCGCCGGCTCCACGGCCGGATCGGGTTCGCGCGAGACACCGGTGTCTTTTCCGTCCCGGTTTCCTGTCCGGGCTTGTGCGCGAGTGCTTGCCCTCACGGGATACCACGGCGAAGATGCCGCATCGCACTGCATTCCCACATACCAAACGCAACGGAGTCTCATGCCCCATGGCGCTCGATAACATTCAGGTGATCTTCAAGGCCCGACCCACCGGCTGGGTCGATGAAAGCCATTTCGAGATCCGCGCCGGCACAGCCGGTGAGCCCCGCGCAGGCGAGGTGCTGGTAAAGAACCTCTACATGTCGGTTGACCCCTACATGCGTGGGCGGATGCGCGAAGGCCGCTCCTACGTCGCCGGCTTCGAGCTGGGCAAGGTACTGGAGGCCGGCGTGGTCGGCGTGGTGATCGAATCGCGCGATGAGACCATGCCGGAGGGCACCTTCGTCACTGGCACCCTGGGCTGGGAGCAGTATTCGCTCGCGCGCGGCAAGGGGCTGCGCAAAGTCGATCCCAAGGCGGCGCCGCTCAGCTATTACCTCGGCGTGCTGGGCATGCCGGGCATGACCGCCTGGGTCGGCCTCGAGACCATCGGTAAGCCGCAGCCGGGCGAGACCGTGTATGTCTCTGCCGCCTCCGGCGCTGTCGGTCAGGTCGTCGGCCAGATCGCCAAGCTCAAGGGCTGCCGCGTCACCGGCAGTGCCGGCAGCGATGAGAAGGTCGCCTACATCGTGGGCGAGCTCGGGTTCGACGCTGGCTTCAACTACCGCAATGCCGAGTCGTTGACCAAGGCGCTGCGCGAGGTCTGCCCGGACGGCATTGACGTCTACTTCGAGAACGTCGGCGGCAAAATGCTGGACGCCGTACTGACCCGGGTGAACATGCATGCCCGCATCGTCGCCTGCGGCATGATCAGTCAGTACAACCTGGCGCGGCCGGAGGGTGTGCACAACCTGATGACCATCGTGGGCAACCGGGTGCTGATGCGGGGCTTCATCGTTTCCGACCACTACGATCGCTTGCCGGAATTCGAGGAGCAGATGATCGGGTGGCTGGGCGAGGGCAAGTTGCATTACCGCGAAACCGTGACCGAGGGCATCGAGAACGCGCCCCGGGCCTTCATCGGCATGCTGAAGGGCGAGAACTTCGGCAAGGCCGTGGTGCACGTCGGCGACGCCTGAGCCGGGCCTTGAGGAGGAAACGCCATGACCGCGAAGAACCGCCGCATCCTGTTCAGGACTCGGCCGCGGGGCTGGGTTGGCGAGGACGACATGGAGCTGGCCGAAGCCCCGATGCCGGCGCCCGGAAAGGGCGAGCTGCTGGTGCGCAACCTCTACCTCTCGCTCGATCCCTACATGCGCGGGATGATGGACGACAGAAAATCCTATGCCACGCCCCTGCAGCCAGGCGATCCAATGAGCGGGCGCATCGTCGGCGAGGTGGCGGAATCGAACCACCCCGACTACCAGCCGGGCGAGTACGTCTTCGCGATGGGGCGCTGGGAAGAGTATTCGGTGCTGACCGGCGCGGAGGACATGCGCAAGCTCGATCCCGCGCTGGCGCCGCTGTCCTGGAACCTCGGCGTGCTGGGGGCACCGGGACTGACCGCGTACGTCGGCATGGCGCACCTGCTGGGTGCTCCGGAAGAGGGTCAGCAGGTCTATGTCTCGGCCGCCGCCGGCGGGGTCGGCCAGGTCGCGTCGCAACTCGCGAAGCTGCACGGCGCGCGCGTCGTCGGCAGTGCCGGCGATGACGCCAAGGCGGCCTTCCTGACCGGTCAGCTCGGTCTCGACGCCGCTTTCAACTACAAGCGCTACGACAGCTATCGCGCGGCGCTGACCGAGCATATGCCCGACGGCCTGGATTTCTATTTCGACAACGTCGGCGGCGAGGCGCTGGACGCCGCGCTGGCGGTCGCCAACCCGTTCGCCCGTTTCGCCGAATGCGGCATGGTCAGCCAATACAACCTGAGCGAGCCTTATGGGCTGACCAACCTGACCCAGGTCAATCGCATGCGCATCACGATGCAGGGTTTCATCGTGCGCGATCACTACGATCTGCTGCCCGGCTACCTTGCGCAGATGGCCGACTGGCTCAAGGCGGGCAAGGTGAAATACGTTGAAGACCTCACCGCGGGACTGGAGAACGCCCCGGCCGCCTTCGTGCGCATGCTGAAGGGCGAGAAATTCGGCAAGCAGGTGGTACAGATCGCCGAGCCCTGAGGCCACCCCGCAGTCTACCCGCGTTTCCCCTGGCGTGCCGTGTGAACAGGAGTTTGCGAACCCGGTCAGAGGCAACGCCTCATCTTCGAGGGCGCGCGCGTGGCGAAGGCGAGGCGCCGGGGCGAAGGACCGGTCTTGCGCACTAGCGTAGGGAGCGGTGCACCGGGGCGTGAAATTGACGCGAGTTTATCATTATGATAACCGTTTCCCCTCCAGGCCCTGATAACGATGTTCAGCCCAAGCGCGCGTGCTACTAATATCGAGGTAACGAAGCCAATGACTTATCGACATATCGAGGTTCGTCCGCTCACCGTCAACATCGGCGCCGAGATCCATGGCGTGGATCTGGGAGAGCAGCTCAGCGACGACACGTTCGAGGAGATTCACCAGGCGTTTCTGGAGCATCAGGTCATCTTCTTCCGGGACCAGGAGATGTCCCGCGACCGCCACGTCGAGTTGGGGCGCCGGTTCGGGGAGTTGCACGTCCATCCCGCGGCGCCTTCGCCGGAGGGCTACCCGGAGATCCTGCGGATCCACGCTGACGAGAACTCGACCGCCGATTACAAGGAGGTCAAGAAGGGCAAGCGGATCGTCGCCGGCAATGGCTGGCATTCGGACGTCTCCTGTGACGAGCGGCCGCCGCTGGGCAGCATTCTGTATCTGCGCCAGGTGCCCGAGGTGGGCGGGGACACCTGCTTCGCCAGCATGTATGCCGCCTACGACGCGCTGTCCGACACCATGAAGGCGTTCCTGTCGGAGCTGACCGCGGTGCACTCGGGCGAGCACGTCTACCGGGGGCGCTATCAGGAGGGCGAGGGCAAGCAGGCGAAGTCCTATCCCGAGACCGAGCATCCGGTGGTGCGCACGCATCCGGAGACGGGGCGCCCCGCGCTATTCGTCAACCGCGGCTTCACCACGCATATCGTGGGCATCGAGCGGGCGGCCAGCAACGCCATCCTCGGCTTCCTGTACGAGCACATGCAGAGGAACGACTTCACCTGCCGCTTCAAGTGGGAGCCGAACTCCGTCGCCTTCTGGGACAATCGCTGCGTGCAGCACTCGGCCGTATTCGACTACTACCCGGCGGTGCGCAGCGGGGAGCGCGTGACGGTCCAGGGGGACAGGCCGTCTTACCGGCCGCAGTCTGGCGAGCACCGGGTGCGGCTGGCCGCGAGCCGCGGCTGAAGCGACTTTCGGCAGACCCGTGGTGTCCGGGGCCTCCAGGGCAGCGGACACCACGGCACCCGGCACGGTACCGCGGCGCCACGCGGTCGACCGGCTTGTTCCTCGCGATTGAGCAACGCTCGGTGTGGTTCCCCTGGCGGAACCGACAGGGCTAAGGCCGGTTGCGAGGTTCAGGAAGGAGCCGCGCGGCCGTTGCCGGCCTCGGGGGAAACCGAGTGAGTCGCGAGTATGGCGGTGCGATTTCCCCCCCTCCTGCGCGGGCACGCAGACCAGGGATCCCGGGTGGCGGGTATCTGTGCATCCCGAGCACGAGTGAGTGGCCATTGCGGCTGCTACCTGTTGTTTAGGAAGTTGAGCGGCAGCCCCGCCACCGGCCATGTGCAGCGGACCAGACGTCCCGAGGCTGAGAGCGTCACATAGGCCGTCTTCAGGTCTTTTCCGCCGAAGCAGATATTGGTAGGCAGCGGGTCGTCGAACCCCATGAACTCGATCGTGGAACCATCGGGTGCGATCGAGTTGATCCCCGGCTCGTCCACCAGGGTTGCGACACAGACATAGCCGCGCGAGTCGATGGCCAACGAGTCCAACAGCTTCATCCCGGGCAGGCCGATGACGAGTTCGCCCGGAATGCGCGCCCTGTTGTCCTTCCTGATCTCACCCTCGCCGACGATCTGGTATTTCCATAGACGACCGGTGATCGTTTCCGCCACGAACAGGTGGTTCTCGTCCGCGGACAGGCCGATGCCGTTCGATCCCTCAGTGCCGAAGACCACCTCCTTGATAAGCGATCCGTCGGCCCGCGCGTAGTAGACCCCGCCGCGGTCGCGATCCCGGCGGCGGGTCTTGCCGCGATCGGTAAACCAGAACCCGCCCGATCTGTCGAACACGAGATCGTTCGGGCCGCGCAGACGGTTGCCATCGACCTCCCGGTAAAGGACTTCCACCTCCCCGGTGTCGGGGTCGATCTTTTCGATCCGACCGCCAGAGTAGTCGTCGGGCTGGCCGCCGGGCCAGAGTTCTCCGTTGCGCTCGTGCCAGGCGAAGCCACCGTTGTTGCAGACGTAGATCTTGCCGTCGGGCCCGACGGCCGCCCCGTTCGGCCCACCGCCGGTTTCGGCAACGATCTCTTTGCTGCCGTCGGGCTGAATACGGGTGAGTGTGCCGCGGGCGATTTCGACCACAATGACGCTGCCGTCGGGCATGGCGATCGGCCCTTCGGGAAACAGGAGCCCCGAGGCCACTTCCGAAATCTGTACCATGTCTTCCCCTTGAGATGCTGGTTAAATCCGGTACCAGTGGTTGGTGCTGCGTCGGAGCCCGCTTGCCGATAAAGCGGTGCCAAATATCGAAAGCTCGCGTCCCCGGGAGTGAATAGAAGCGGCCGGAGAGGTCCCCGTAGGATTCGGGTTGTCAGGACCCGGGACCGGCAAGCCCACGCTGACCGAGAACAGGATGACACCGCTGGCGGCGGCTGGAAAGTCCGGTGAGGCGGAGTTTGCGCGAGAGCGGGTGCGCGCGGTTACGCGGGGGCTGATGGAGGCGCAAGTGGGCGGCGCGGGGTGGGCGAGGTGAGCATGGCGGGCAGCGCCGCCGGGAGACGCGAGTCCGCCCCGCCGGGGCTGTCGCGGCCGCGGCCGCGTTGCGGAAGGGTCTCGCCCGGCTTTCCGGGGCGGCGGCGAGCGGCGGAACCCGGGAGCTGCGGCCAGTCCGACCCTGAGCGTCCGGGCGACAGGCCGCCGGAGCTGGTCCAAGAGCGCCGGCTGCTGGATCACCACCAACTGGCCCTACAAACACATTGCCTGCCGGCTGGGCCCGCGCCTGGCGGACGACCGCCCGCTCCCGGCGGCGCCATGACGGAGCTCAGGTGCGGGCGGCGCCCTTGAGGCCGGCGACGAGTTCGTCGGTACCACGCACCAGGACGATAATGTCGCTACCCGTGGCGACGAACTTGAAGCCCGCCTCCAGGTGCTCTTGGGCTATGGCCATGTCCGGCGCCAGCGTGCCCGCCGGCATCCCGATGTCCTGGCAAATGGCAAGGGCTTCGGCCATCTTGCCGCGCACCTCCGGGTGGCGCGGCTGACCCAGGAACCCCATGCTCGCGGAGAGATCGGACGGACCGATGAAGACGCCGTCGACGCCGTCGACGCGCGCGATTTCGGGGAGGTTGGAAACGGCCGTCGCGGTCTCCACCTGCACGATCAGCCCCACGCGCTCGTTGGCGGTCCGCAGGTAGTCCCGGTCCCGCCCGTAGCGGCTGGCCCGGTGGCCCCCAGCGGCACCCCGGACGCCGGTAGACGGATAACGGGTGGCGCGCACCGCGGCCCGGGCCTGTTCAGGCGTGTCCACCAGCGGCACCAGCAAGGTCTCCGCGCCGATGTCCAGGTAGCGCTTGATCAGCACCGGGTCGTTCCAGGGCACGCGCACCACCGGTGCCGCCGTTCCGCCCTTCATCGCCTGCAGCTGCGACAGGGTTCCGGCCACGCCGTTGGGCGCGTGCTCGTTATCCAGAACGATCCAATCGAAGCCCGCGTCCGCGAGAATCTCCGTCACCATGTTGCTGCACAGCCCGCTCCACAGCCCGATCAGCTGCTCCTCGCCCTGCAGCGCGCGCCTGAAGCTCCGAACGTAACCCTTGTCCACATCGCTAGTCGTCATCGCGGCCCTCCCCGCTGGTGTGCATTCGGCCAGATCCCAGATTAAACGCCGGGCGGCGCCGACGATAGTGTGCGGCGGCGCAGTGCGGCTGTCGCAGGAGCTGATGGAAGCGGATGCGCTTGACGCCGCGGCACGCCATGAGCACTGCGAGCACCCCCGCCGGGACAGGCGACGCGGCTCCCCGGAGCTGTCGCTCCGGCGGCCGCGTTACCGAAGGCTGTTGCCCGGCCTTCCGGCACCGTGACAGGCCACGGAACTCGGGACCTGCCAACCGGGCCCGTCACGGGCTCCGCTGGGCCGTGCCCGTCCGCTCCCCTCGATCGTCGCGCTGCCGGACGGCAGCCGGTTCCCACCAGCGGACCGGCAATAGCAGCATCTGAAGGAAAGAGGCCGCGTCATTCGGCTGGTCCTCGATCCCGAAGGGGAAATCGTCGCCGGCGCTGGATCGCGCGAGGTAGGTTCCGAACAGACGATCCCACCAGGAAAAGCAGATGCCGAAATTGTGGTCGAGTTCCCGGGGAGCGACCGCCGAGTGATGAATCCAGTGCATGCGTGGGGATACGAACAGCATACGGACGAGGGCATCCAGCCAGCGTGGAGGCCCAAGGTTGGCATGCGTCGTGAGCAGCACCAGCTCGTGGATGAGCGCAAAGACGAATACGCTCAGCATCGGCAGGCCGAACGCCATCACGGCCAGCACCATCACGCCCAGCATGATCAACCCCTGGCCCGGATGGAAGCGAAACCCGGTACTTGCGTCCAGCTCACGGTCGCTGTGGTGAACCCTGTGGAAGCGCCAGAAGAAATGGACGCGGTGAAACAGGTTATGCAGCCCGTACATGACCAGGTCGAGCGACAGGACACCGGCGGCAACCTTCGCCCACATGGGTAAGGGCACCACGTGCAGCAGGCCGGTATGCCAGTGCATCGCGAACGCACCGAGTCCGACGGGTAGCGCCACCCGCGTCACCGCGTAGTTGCACACGCCCATCGCCAGGTTCACCCAGCGGCCGCGCCTGGGGCGCGCTCGGTAAGGCCACAGACGCTCGATCGTCGAGAGCAGGACCCATCCTCCGAACAGGACAAACATCAGGAGTTCGTACTTGGACATCGCCTGTATCTCCCGTATCAACTCGCTGGCGATGGGGGGATGAAGCGCGTCAATCTTCCCGTCAGGGAGGCAGCGGCGTCAACGCGACCGACCGGGGAACCGGCTTCAGGCTCGCGCAGCGCCTCAAGGGGCTCCGAGAGCCGGGTGCCCGTCGCGCCGGATCGGGGCGCGAATCCGGGCTACGATTGCAGCACCCCTGATTGCGACAGGACGGGCGGTAACGGGCGTGATCGAACCTGATCCAACAGTAACCTTTGAGTGTCCCGAAATAACCTTTCGGGAGACGAAAAAGGGCGCCTCAAGGCGCCCTTCGCAAGTATAACCGCTCGAGTGTATTTGGTGGGCGATGCTGGGATCGAACCAGCGACCCCTGCCGTGTGAAGGCAGTGCTCTCCCGCTGAGCTAATCGCCCCGCAGAAGCGCAAGTGTAAGTGCGGCCCGCGGCATCGTCAATCGCGCCCCGGGGCTCTGATACAATGCCGTTTTTCCACACGCGTCCCGGGCTTCGCCGCGGCGCTGGAGATCCCAGGGAGGCCCATGTCCGTCAAGACCCGTTTCGCTCCCAGTCCTACCGGCTACCTGCATATCGGTGGTGCACGCACCGCGCTGTTTTCCTGGTTGCATGCGCGGCGGCACCGCGGCGGATTCGTGCTGCGGATCGAGGACACCGATCGCGAGCGCTCCACGCAGGAATCTGTGGCCGTGATTTTGGAGGCCATGGAGTGGCTGGGGCTGAACTACGACGAGGGCCCGTACTACCAGACACAGCGCTTCCAGCGCTACCGCGAGGTGATCGACCGCCTGCTCCGCGAGGGGATGGCTTACCGCTGCTACTGCTCGCGCGAGCGCCTCGAGGCACTGCGGGAGAAGCAGCTGGCGAACAAGGAGAAGCCCCGCTACGACGGCCACTGCCGGGACCGGCAGGGGCCGCCTCCGGCAGGCGTCACCCCTGTGATCCGGTTCCGCAACCCCCGGGAAGGCGATGTGGTGGTCGCGGACCTGGTTCGTGGCCGGGTGACATTCAGCAACGCCGAGCTGGATGACCTGATCATCCAGCGCAGCGATGGCACGCCGACCTACAATTTCACGGTGGTGGTCGACGATGCTGACATGGGCATCACCCACGTGATCCGTGGCGACGACCACCTGAACAACACCCCGCGCCAGATCAACATCTTCCATGCCCTGGGTATTAAGGCCCCGAGTTACGGCCATGTGCCAATGATCCTCGGGCAGGACGGCAAGCGGCTGTCCAAGCGGCACGGGGCCGTCAGTGTGCTGCAGTATCGCGAGCAGGGTTACCTGCCGCAGGCGCTGCTCAACTACCTGGTGCGCCTGGGTTGGTCCTACGGGGATAAGGAGGTGTTCACGCGGGAGGAGATGATCAAGCTGTTCGAGATCGGCACCGTCAACCGCGCCGCCTCGGTATTCAATCCGGAGAAGCTGGCGTGGCTGAACCAGCAGCATATGAAGTCCACCGATCCGGCAGAAGTGGCCGAACATCTGCGCCCGCACATGCAGCGCTGCGGCTATGATCTGGCCGCGGGACCGTCGCTGGTGGCGATCGTAGAGGCTTTCCGCGAGCGCGCCCGGACCCTGGTCGAGATCGCCGAGAGCGCACGCCCGTTCTTCGAGGAGGTGGGAGGATACGACGAGAAGGCAGCGAAGAAGCACTTCAAGGACCCGGCCCCCGAGGTTCTGGCCCGCCTGCGGGAGCGGTTGGCGGTGGCAACGGCCTGGGAGCGGGACGTGCTGCACCGTGAAGTGCTCGCGGTCACCGACGAGATGGGGCTGAAGCTCGGCAAGGTGGCCCAGCCGCTACGGGTGGCGCTCACCGGTGTCCCGGTGTCACCCCCCATCGACATAACCCTGGAGATGCTCGGTCGGGAGCGTAGCCTGGAGCGGATCGACCGGGCACTGGCCTGGATCCGGGGCGAGCAGCCGGTCGCCTGACGCTGCTCGCCCGGACATCCAAGCCGGGCCCATGTTGCGCGCTGATCCGGGCAGGGAGAATGCCAGTGGGGATGTGGCGCTGCCGCTGACCGGGTTACTATCATCCTCGGGCTAACGAGGATGAGGGGATGCCGCGCACAAGCATAACGACAGCCCTGCTGTGTCTCGCACTGCTGCTCCTCTGCGCACCGCTCGGCTCCCGTGCAGCTCCGGCCGGCGGCGGAGGCCTGGCGGCGGTGCTCACCATTGACGGCCCCATCGGGCCGGCGACCAGCGACTATTTCCGGCGCGCCATGCGGCAGGCCCGAAGCGACGGCGCGCGTGTCGTGGTGCTGGAGATGGATACGCCGGGCGGCCTGGATACCGCGATGCGCAGCATCATCCAGGCAATCCTCAACGCGCCGGTGCCGGTGATCGCTTATGTTGCGCCGAGCGGTGCCCGCGCGGCCAGCGCCGGCACGTACATCCTGTACGCGAGCCATCTGGCGGCCATGGCACCGGGCACCAACCTCGGTGCTGCGACCCCGATCCAGATGGGCCCGGGGGGCGGGGGCAAGACCGAGCACCGCAAGGTGGTCAACGACGCGGTTGCCTACATCCGTGGCCTGGCCCAGCTCCGTGGCCGCAATGCTGACTGGGCGGAGAAGGCCGTTCGCCAGGCGGCCAGCCTGCCGGCGCAGCAGGCGCTCAAGGCCGGTGTCGTGGACCTGGTCGCACCGAACATCGCGACACTGCTGAAGCGTGCCGACGGCCGCGAGGTGACGGTGCAGGGACGGCGCGAGACCCTGCATACGGCCGGCTTGCGCGTAGTCCGGGTCGATCCCGACTGGCGCGCACGCCTGCTCGCCGTGCTCACCAATCCCAACGTCGCCTACCTGCTGCTGTTGCTGGGCGCGCTGGGCGTGGTGTTCGAGTTCACCAATCCGGGAACGTTTCTGCCCGGCGTGGCGGGAGCGATCTGCCTGATGCTGGCCCTGTACGCGTTCCAGATCCTGCCGGTGAACTATGCCGGCCTGGGGCTGATCCTGCTCGGGCTCGGCATGATGGTCGCCGAGGCCTTCGTCTCCAGCTTCGGGGCACTGGGTATCGGCGGCACGGCTGCCCTGGTCATCGGATCCGTGATATTGATGGACACTGACGCGCCCGGTTTCGGCATTTCGCCGGCGCTGATCGGTGCTGTGGCCCTGTTCTCCGTGCTGCTGCTGGCGGTATTGCTTGGCGTGCTGCTGCGTTCTCGCCGGCGCCCCGTGGTCAGCGGCAAGGAGGGCCTGGTAGGGGCGGAAGGCGTCGCTCTGGGCGATTTTGCAGAGCGCGGTTCCGTGCGGGTGCAGGGCGAAGTCTGGAGCGCGGTCTCGGCAGTGCCGGTGCGGGAGCGCGAGCGCATCCGGGTCGTGGCTCGAGAGGGGCTGGTCCTGCGGGTCGAGCCGCTGGCTAACGAGACAGGGGAGGAGACGCAATGATCGGCTATTTCGGCTTGTTCGTGGTGGCCTTCGTGATCGTGGTGCTGGCGGCCTCGATCCGGGTAATGCGGGAGTATCAGCGCGGCGTGATGTTCACCCTCGGCCGCTATACCGGAACCAAGGGGCCCGGCATCATGCTGGTGGTCCCCATCATCCAGCAGATAGTCAAGGTGGACCTGCGGACCATCGTGATGGATGTGCCGCCCCAGGACGTGATCTCCCAGGACAACGTCTCGGTGAAGGTCAACGCGGTGATCTACTTCCGCGTGCTGGACCCGGAGAAAGCGATCATCCAGGTGGAGAATTACTTCGAGGCCACCAGCCAGCTGGCGCAGACGACCCTGCGCTCGGTGCTCGGACGGCACGATCTGGACTCGATGCTCTCCGAGCGGGACAAACTCAACCATGACATCCAGGAGATCCTCGACGAGCAGACGTATGCCTGGGGCATCAAGGTATCGAACGTCGAGATCAAGCGCGTCGATCTGGACGAGAGCATGATCCGGGCGATCGCGCGCCAGGCCGAGGCCGAACGTGCCCGGCGCGCGAAAGTGATCAACGCCGAGGGTGAGCAGCAGGCCGCGGCCATGCTGCTGGATGCCGCGCGTACCCTGGTACAGGAACCGCAGGCGTTGCAGCTGCGGTACCTGCAGACACTGGTCGATATCGCCGGGGACAAGAGCTCCACCATCGTGTTCCCGTTGCCCATGGACCTGGTCGAGCCGCTGCGGGCGGCCTCGCAGCACGCTAACGGCGGGGCCACGTAATGACCGCGGCAGTGTGAGGGGGGCTGCGCGGCGGTGAGCCGGCACGGGCGGCAATGGACCTTCTACACCCGGGACTGGTTTCTGGGGCTGGCCCTGTCGCTCGTGCTGCTGGCCGCGTGGCTGTTCGGCCAGGGACCGCTGCGGTCGCTTGCCCGGGCGACCTACGACAGCGCCGTCGGCCTCACCTACCGCCGGCCGGTGGCGGCGCGCAAGCTGGTGCTGGTGCAGATGGGCTCGGTGCGCGGCGACACACTGCAGCGGCGGCCGCGGGATCGCCTGGCTGCGCTGGTGAACAAGCTGCACGCGGATGGCGCGCAGGCCGTGGCCCTGCTGACACCGCTTGCCCGGAACGGCCGCGACCCCGGAATCGTCACCTTGCACAAGGCGCTCGACGCGCTGGGCAGGCTGCGCCACTCCGGGGTGGATACGGCCGCGGTGCGACGGCCGCTGCTGGCCCTTGAGAAGCGCCTCGACACCGACGCCCGGCTGACCGAGGCCATCCGGGACGATGGACCGGTCTATCTCGGCGCGCGCATCTCCCCCGTCGGCAGCAGTCCGGCACTGCCGGACTGGGCGGAACGCCAAGCGCTCGGCCCTGCCGGCAAACCGGAGCATCTGCCGTTCGTCGACCGCCTGACCGGAAAGGACAGCCCGTTGCAGGCACGCAGCATACAGCTGCCCCTGCCGGCGTTCGCGGCGCACGCCGCCGGCATCGGCTTTCTGGAGCCGCCGCGTGGGCAGGGGGAACCGGTACGCCGGGTACCGCTGGTAGCGCAATACCGGGGCCGGTTCTATCCTTCGCTGCCGCTGCTGCTGGCGTCCCGACTGCTCGGCGTGAAGCGGGATGCCATCCACGTGGTCCCCGGGCGTGGCGTACGCATCGGCTCCACGCTCATCGGTACCGGCACCGGTCTCCGGTTCCGGCCCGGCTTCTATCGCCGCGGGCGACAGGACCCGTTCGACCAATACACGCTGGCGCAGGTCGAGAACGGTGCCCCGGCCAGTGCGTTCCGTGGCCGGGTGGTACTGGTCGGCCTCGCTCCCCCGCTTGCCGGCGGGGGATGGCCGACACCGGTCGGGCAGGAGGTCTCCCGGGCCCGGCTGACCGCGAACCTGGCCGCGGCCATCGCCGACCAGGACTACTATCGTCAGCCCTCGTGGGCACCGTGGGTCGAGCTGGCGGCGGGCGCCGCGGTGATCCTGGTGGCGGCGGGCATCGCCCCGTTCGTGCCGCCGCTGGCGCTGGGCATTGTGGTCGTGATCGTCGCCCTGGGCGAGTTCGCGACGGAGTACTATCTCATGATCGGTACCCGCCAGTGGGTCGATCTTGCCGTTCCCGGGGTGCTGATGGTCGTCGCCGCGGGCGTGGTCGGTGGGCGCCACGCGCTACGGGGTCAGCAGGAAGCGGCCCGTGCCGACGAGATCGAGGAGGCCCGCCAGCTCGGCCTTACCTACCAGAGCCAGGGCCAGCTCGACCTGGCGATGGACCAGTTCCGCGAGCTGCCGGTGACCGACACCGTGCTGGAGCTGATGTACAACCTGGCCCTGGACTACGAGCGCCGCGGCAGACACGATCGCGCCCTGTCGGTCTATGACCATATGCTCGAACACCGCGAAGGCTACCGCGACGTTCGTGCACGCCGCCGCCAGGCGGTCGCGCAAGCCAGCACGAATGGGGCACGCAGGCCGCGGGGAAAGGGCGAAGAAGGGCTGCCCCGCAGCGCCGACGGCGAGGTGCTCACCCATCTCGGCCGGTACGCTCTCAAGAGATATCTCGGACGCGGCGCCATGGGCGCGGTCTACCTGGGTGAGGACCCGCGCATCCACCGCGTCGTTGCGCTCAAGACCATGGCGCTGAACGAGAAATTTGCCGAGGACGAGGTGGACGAGGCCCGCCAGCGCTTCTTCCGCGAGGCCGAGGTGGCGGGGCGGCTGAGCCATCCGAGCATCGTCACGATCTACGACGCGGGCGAAGACCAGGAGCTCGCCTATATCGCCATGGAATATCTGGAAGGCACCGACCTGAGGCCGTATACCCGCAAGGGCAGCCTGCTGGCGGTCAACCGCGTGATGGAGATCATCGCCCAGGTGGCGGAGGGACTGGACTACGCGCACCGTCACGGCGTGGTCCATCGGGACGTCAAGGCCAGCAACGTGATCCTGGATCCCAACACCCGCCGGGCCAAGGTTGGCGATTTCGGCATTGCCCGCATTGTCAGCAGCCGCCGTACCCGTACCGGGGCCGTGATGGGCACGCCACCGTACATGTCCCCCGAGCAGCTGGCCGGCGAGCGTGTCGATGGCCGCTCCGATGTCTTTTCCCTGGGCGTGCTGCTGTACGAGCTCATCGCCGGACGGCGCCCGTTCGAGGGGGAGACCATCAGCACCCTGATGTACCGCATTACCCACGAGCCGCACCCAGACATCATGGACGTGCGCGGCGGCATCCCGGTGTGCTTGCGGAACCTGATCAACACGGCCCTGCAGAAGACCCCGGGCAAGCGATTCCACAGCGCCGCCGAGATGCGGACCGCGCTGCTGCGGTGCATCCGCAACAACTACACGGTGACCGGCGGCGTCGCGGACACCGGCGCCCGCTTCTGACGGGCCCTGCGCGCAACCCGACCGCCTTGACACGCGCGTCGGCGGTGGCGTAAATTTCGCCCCTTCATGCCGGGGCCATAGCTCAGCTGGGAGAGCGCTTGCATGGCATGCAAGAGGTCGGCGGTTCGATCCCGCCTGGCTCCACCATCCAACAGGCAGGGCCGGGTCCCTGCGGCCCGGCTTGCTGGTTGCCCGCCTCGTCCCCATCGTCTAGAGGCCCAGGACACCGCCCTTTCACGGCGGTAACGGGGGTTCGACTCCCCCTGGGGACGCCACTGTCCCCACAGGGTCTTGATTCCAAAGTATTTCTTTCCCGGTCAGTGACTTGCGAAACCCCTCGTGGTACAAAGAAGGGGTACAAAGAGATGGTGTGCATGGCTTCTCCATACAAGCATCCGAAGACCGGGGTCTACTACTTCCGACGGGGCGTGCCAGCGGATCTGCAAGAGAAGCTCGGCAAGCGGGTCATCAAGTACTCGCTGAACACCAAAGACCCGAGAGAAGCTAAGCGCCTTTTCCCATCCCACATTGAGAAGTGTGATCGCCTCTTCGAGGCTGCCCGCAATGACTTCCGGCTCAGCCCCAAGATGGCCGGGGGCCTGGCGAAGAAATGGGCCGAGGAGCAGTTGGACGCGGATGACGCCGCCCGCGAGGCTGGGCCGATTGGTGATGAGGATCGCCACGCAGAGTACCTCATGGACGCCTACGAGCCTGAGCAGGATTACCTGATAGACGCCTACGAGCGAGGTGTGCTTGCGGCTGTCCTCAGCCCCGAGATCAAGCGATACCTAGAAGGAGAGGGGATACCGATGCCGGGTGATGAAACCTCACTCGGCGCCCTCTACGAGGCGTTCTTCCAGGCGAAGCTGGGGGTCTACCAGATCCTGAATGGACGGGCGCGGGGTGACTGGTCGCTCCCGGTATCCTCTGTGATCTCGAAGCTTCCGGAGTACGTACCACCGCAGCGCCCGAAGGGGCCGATGGCCGCGCCCAGCGGGAGCGTGACGCTCCTCTCTCATCTCTTCGAGGGATGGAAGAACGAGACGGAGCGGCGACCCAAGACGGTCGTGGAGTTCGACAAGGCGATCCGGCGCTTCATCGAGCTGCACGGCGACGTAGCAGCCGAAACCATCACCAAGGAAATGGTGCGTGAGTACAGGGACAAGCTCAGGAAGTGCCCCGCCCACCCCTCTGGCCACCTCCTGAAGGCAACCCTGCCCCAGATCGTTGCGGCCATGGATAAAACGCCCACTGACCGCCCGCTGTCCCCGGCGAGCGTCAACAAGCATCTGGCGGCGCTCGCGGCGGTGCTCAATTTTGGGGCTCTTCTGCACTGATGTGA